>Ga0181523_10001689_pt1 | contig 23079 bp, 15 predicted proteins | sample PEATcosm2014_Bin_43_FD_119752 | JGI IMG/M metagenome (GOLD analysis project Ga0181523, IMG submission 119752) | Peatland microbial communities from MTU Mesocosm Facility, Houghton, MI, USA - PEATcosm2014_Bin05_30_metaG | ecosystem: Environmental > Terrestrial > Soil > Wetlands > Peat | place... | reverse complement strand
GTTGGGCCCAAGATCGTATTGAACCGCACCACGACAACGGCATTTGTGTTGGCGTCCATCACGTAGCCGCTCTTTGTGCTGCCGGTCATCGTGGCGGGGTTCCAGTTCCCGAAGGTGTTGTTTTCTATGAAGGTCGCATTGGCGGATCCGAAGTACGAGGAATCCGGGGTGCTCCATGCCGCTTCCGGGCCGGTTATGAAGATCAGCTCGTCGTTTCCCGCGGCCGGGAGGATCGTGCAGTTGTCGATCACAACCTGCGAGTCGTGGTTGCAGTAGCAGAAATAGGAGACGTTGGACGTGTCGTTTGTGTTGTAGGCGATGTTGGTGATCCGGCACCCCGTGGCATTGTTGCCAACGTTGAACGGGGGCGTGCCGGCGACTGACGACGGGATTGCAAAATTCCCCGCCCAAGCGCCATGACTCAGCAGGATCACGCCTGCGGTGGATCCGGGTGTCCATGCGGGCGGTAACGTGACCGTAGTCTGGTTGGCCCCGCCGCTCCCGTTTCCCGACAGGATTACACAGGTGCCGAAGGTGATGGGCGTGTTGTTGGAGCCCAGCGCGACGGTTCCCGGCCCGGAGCCGGTCATGTAAACTGTCGCTGCGGTCGTGTAACTCGAGGCCGGATGATTCGCAGCCGCGTCATTGATCGCGGCTTGGATGTCCGACTGCGTGCCGTCGCACCTGTACGTGTTTGCCGAGCTGTCATAAGTGAACCCCAGCGCTGGTTGGACACAGAGTGCGAGCAGCAGAACCGCCGCAGAGAGGCGTCCCATTGTGAGCGGGCGGAGGCTGTTTGAACGACCCATGCCGCGGGGAGCTGAATTGCGCCGATGGAGGCCGTTTGGAGACATGCAGCCCCTAGTTCTGAGGAAGTTGGGGCCAGGTGCAAGGAATCGCCGACATTTTGATGGTCACTTGTCGCACCCCTGGTGGCGAAGCCGTGATTTGTGACGGCCGCGGCCTGCAGTTTCCGACTATGAATTCCGAACGCTCTGACACACAACCCGCTGACGGGTCGTCAGTCGCCCATGTCCGCCTGATACCTGCGTGTTCGCAGGCGCGGAACAAGACTCGAACGGCGGCTCTCGAGCGCTCTTCTTCTCAACGGCCACCCTGCCGCCTTTGGTGCCTCCGGGTCAGGGTGCAGTGTTTCGCCGACCAATGCATCGATCGTGGCAAGGCCCCAACCGACGGCGGGTTTCAATGGCCTGGCCCGATGCAAGCGCCGCGCAATCGCCGGTCGGCGATGCGCGGAGGATTCCGTGCTGCCCGGTAGATCTACGGCGGCAGGGGCTGGGGATTCAGCATGATTCTGCCCTCACCAGAGATCCTCGGCACATAAGCGTTAAATGAGCCGCCTTTGGGGTTCCTCTTCGGGTTTAGGTCCTGGAGTTTGGCACGAGTCTTTGGCGAGGCTTTCTTTTTATGGGAGGCCATTTTTTTTGGGGTGGTGACGTTTTCAGTTGAGAGCCCTCATGTCGGTTAGCGGTTTTTCAGTCGCAGAACCGATAAGATCGAGGCTTTCGTTCGCCGAATCCTCGGAAATTCCGTGTCGGACCGGCAACAATTTAACGCAAGTTGGCTGCGCTGCTCCTGATATATTAGGCCCTTTGTCTCTAGCATTGTTTGCTGACACCCCCGCGGATCCGCTGATTGTGTTCCTTTTCAGCCTGATAGTCCTTTTCCAGCAAATCTTTGCGGCGCCGCGTGCCTGGCAGGATGGAGATTACCGATGCTGCTACTGACCAGGAACGCGCTTGAATCTGTGCGAATGTGGCGCAGAGGCCGAATGGGGTGGGTCTTCGGAAAGCCAAGGTACAGGCGGTCATGTCCGCCAGGCGACTGGCCACACGCCCCTAGTGCTCGTTAGAACGAGCGGCACGATTGGAGGTCCTTGGCATCCTTGACGGCGCGTTCGCCAACGCCCGCGCTGCGGGGATCCCCATCACCTCCGCGATCATCGAGTTTAAGCCGCACCGAATTCTCAAGGTGAAGGATCCGGACGGCAACGAGATCATGCTTCACCAGCGAAAGGCTTAGGGAAATGCAGCGGGGCCCCCGCGAACCGCGGATCACGCGAAGCCTGAGGTTGGCGCGCCTTTTCCAGCATCGCTCAACGTGACGTCTTCCCGGAGAGGGGCGCCGACCCGGCCCTCACCGGTTCCAGAGCGCCTTCTTGGCGCGCGCCTCGCGAGTCTGGGAAGCACCATCTGCGGCGCGGATCGTTACGCCTTTCGCCGCCTCCTAGGCCGGAGTTTGATCTGGCCAGAGGCGCGATGCCCCGATAGCATCGGCTTAGAGCCACGCTTAGTCCCGATACCTTCCCAGCCGGTCCCGAGGGGGCGGCCTTCCCAAGCCACGCCTCGCGCACGAGATGTGCGAGTCCCGGAGGGCAGCGAATACCAGAGAAGGGGCGAGGCCCTCGGACCCTCCTGCTTCCATGGCATCCCGGACGACGTCTGCAGCAGCCCTTATTGTCCCAAACCAAATGAAAACCCCATCCCAAAGCATTGGCCGCAGGGCCTGCCTCCTAATTGCAATGTCAGCCGCGCTCGTTGTCGCGGGACGCGCCGACCCGACGGCGGTGGAGGACAACGACGGTCACTTTGCCGCGAACTTCCCATCCGCGGTCAGGCGCGCAAATCGGATCGTCGACAAGGACATCGGCCAGATTGTGACCTTTCAGGTCTACGCGTCCCAGGGCGCAGTGGCCTTCATGGTCACCTACAGCGACTATCCGGAGGGATATGTGGTCAAGGCCGGTGCCGCGGCCTTCTTCAAGGACGCGGCCAAGGAAGCTGCGGAGGCCGCGAAAGGGACAATCCGCGGAGAGGACAACTGCAAGCTCGGCGATGTCGCGGGCCTGGAGGTCGTGATCGACGGCCCCGACCGGGCATATGTGCAGCGCATGAGGCTCTACGTCGTCGGCGACCGCCTCTTCCAAGTGACCTACATCGGTCCGCCGGATTCGGAGGCGGGCAAGGCCGCCTTGGATTTCCTCGACTCGTTCCGCCTGCTCCCGGTTCCGGAGACCAAGTGATGGAACCCATCGGACCCGCTGCGCGCACGGGCGCGCGCAGGGCGGCCGGTGCGATGCCCACGGCCTGCTGGCATCGCTTGGCTTGCGGGACGTATCAAGTTGCCTCAACAGAGTTCGATTCTCTGAGTTGATTGATGACCCCCGAGCAGCCAAAGCGCATCGTGGAGCTCGACGGCCTCCGCGGGATCGCTATCGCGTCCGTGCTTTGGCAGCATATGGTAAGGCCGTACCTGCCTGAGAACAACCCGCTGACAAAGTGGCTGGAGTCGATCACGGCGCTCTCATGGACGGGCGTGGACCTGTTTTTTGTGCTGTCGGGCTTCTTTATAGGCGGAATCCTGATGGATCACCGATCGTCGCCAAGGCTCTGGCGCGTGTTCTACATTCGGCGCGGGCTGCGGATAGTGCCGGTGTATTATCTGGTCCTTCTGGTACTGGGACTGCTGCTCCATTGGCATGTCTATGGGGCCCACAGTTTCACCCCGCTCTGGGCCTACGCCCTGTTTGTCCCCAATATCGCGTATGCGTACACGGGATCCTGGGACTATTTTCCGCTCGGGGTGTTCTGGACCCTGGCCATTGAAGAGCAGTTCTACCTGCTCGCGCCCTTTGCGGTCCGGGCAATCTCGCCGAAGCGCCTCCCGTGGATCGTCGGCTCGCTGGCCCTGCTGGCGTGGGCGATGCGGGCCGCTCTCCTGCTGAATCATCCCCAGGGATTATTGGCGGCGCATGTGTTGATGCCGTTGCGCATGGACACCTTGGCAGCGGGGGTGCTTGTTGCATGCATGGTCCGAAGCGAGGCTGCGCGCTCCCTCTTTCATCGGGTGTGCGCGCGCTGGAACGCCGGCCTTGCCGGCATTTGCGCGGTTGCGCTGATCGCGCTGACCCGGCTCACCCTGGCCTCCCCGGAAAATGGGTCTGCAGAGTTGTGCCTGTATGGATATGCGGCGATCGCGGCTGTCTTCGCTCTCCTCCTGGCCGTTGTGACCATCGAGCGCCCGCCCGTTCTCGTCCGTATTCTAAGTTCGGGCCCGCTCGTCCAGCTTGGACGGTATTCATACTTCATCTATGTCGCGCACTCGATCATCGAGCTGACGTTTATTCGCTGGTTTGGCGGCGGCGTCGGATTCACGTTGGACTCGGCAACCAGCTTTGGAGTCATGCTGCTTGCGCTTGCGGCAACGTGGGGGGCCGCTGCGTTTTCCTGGCGGTTCATCGAGGGCCCGCTCATAGCGCTGGGTCATCGGCACCAGTACTAGACCAGGCTCTGGTTGGCTCGCCGCATTGCAGCCCATCTATACGGCGCGGGCCCCCGCCGTCCCCTGGCCTTTGCCGCCGCCGTCATCCTCATCTCCGCCGTCGCGTTTCTGGACTGCTGGCTGCCCGCCCGGGTCGCTCAGGGCACGCGATCGCGGTACTCGGCCCATCCATCGAGGAGCTTTTGCGCGACCACGCTGCCGACCCGGTAGTTCGCCTCGAGGGCCGGGATGTACGCGACGCCGCTCGAGTCCGAAATCGTCTCGCCAAAGAGGCTCCTCTCGGCGGTGACACCCGTCGGAGGGACGGTGAAGTTGCAGGCCGTCCGCAGGATGAGCAGGCGGTTGAAGTCCACGCGGCCCATCGCGGCCAGCCTCTGGAAAGCGATGCATGCGCCGGCGTCCTCGCAGTCCGAGATGGCCAGCCTCCCGGCTCCCCTTGTGTAGATTCGGTCCCAGTCCTCCGCCCAGCGGGCCATGATCTCGCCGTGGAAGAAGCGGTCTGAGCCTATGCTATCGCCCATGAGCACGGACGGGGGTTGCTGGGCGACGGGGTAACCCTCGAATCTGCGGCCGAAAGCGCGCAGGGCCTCGCTGTCGGGTATCTTCACGCCCTTCGTGAGCTCGTAGGCCCATTTCACGAGGGAGGCGTTGAGTTTGAAGGCAACCGTGCCAACCCCTCCCGTCGAGTCCTCGGATGCCCCGGCGGCGGGCACCGAGTCGACGTTTGCCGAGCCCTGGCCAGGCCTCGTCGCGCCTATGGCTACCAGCCCGACAGGCCAGTCGGACGGGATCTCGCGGCTGTCGATCTCGAACGCCGGGTTGCCGTCCACCACCCGCTGGACCCAGACCGCGCTCCCGAGGGACATCACCTTGGGAAACCCGCCGCCGATTCCACTCAACAGGAAATAGGTGTGGGTGAGGTCGAACCGCGGATCCGCCGCGAGGGCCATGATTTGGACCGCGCAGCGGGAGGTCGTGCCCGAGACCATCGCATAAAGGCCCCTTCCGTTTGTCAGCAGCGGATGATCGACCCCTGCGACCTTGATCTCCTGGCCGAGATCCTGGCGCTCCGCCCAGAACTGCAGCTCGCCCGGGGTGTCGCCGCGATCCTTGCCCGTCTCGTATGTCGCGATGACCAGAACCGGGATCGCCACCGGGGCGTTGGCGGCGCTGGCGCGCGGCAGGGAAAGGACCGCCGCCGCCGCGAGGAGCGCCAGCTTCGAGAGGGACGAGAGTGACAGGTTTGACATGGCGGAATGAGCGGGCGCCGCCGGCCGGAGAAACCCGGGGGACGTCGGCCGGCGCGGAACCTATCGAGTACTGTTGCGGCGTCAAAAGACTATTTGCGTATGCCACCGACGACGGCGGCCACCGAAAGCTCGCCGGCCGGCTCATGGCTCCGGCGTTGCCGCGCGGCCCCCAACGGCTGCGAGATCCGGGCCTAGGGCAACTCTGCGAAGAACCGTATCAGGTTCGAGACATGGTCGTCGACCGAGACGCCGAGGTGCTCGCAGCCGAGAAAGATGGTGTTGCGGTCGACCTTCGCCGCAAAAGCTGGCTCCTTCAGCTTCCTCTTGATCGAGCTGGCCTTCATCTCGCCGTAGCGCACGGGGTTCAGCTTTCGGTAGGCGTAGAATATCCCGCTGATCTCGTCGCAGGCGAGAAGCGCGGCCGCCAGCTTGGACCTCGGCAGCGTGGCAAAGCCGTGGTAGCCGTAGGCATGGGCCTCGACGGCGTGGATCAGGTCCTCGGGATAGTTCCACTCCCTGAACCATTTGAGGCTCTCGGCGGGGTGTAGGTCGGGATACTGCTCGAAATCCAGGTCGTGGAGCAGGCCGGTCACATACCAGAGGTGGGGGTCCCCATTGAAGGCGCGCGCGTATCCATCCATCGCCGTCGCGACCATTAGGGCGTGATGGCGTTGGTACCCGTCGAGTACGTGCTCCTCGAGGAGCGCCTTTGCTTCTGGTTTGTCAGGGAGGCTCACGGAACCGATGAGGAGTCTGTAAGGCTAGGGGCGACCAGCGCGCCATTCAATTCGCCAGTTCCGTCGCCCGGACAAGCTTGCAGGCGGCGATTCAAAGTCCATGGACGCCTGGGCACCCGCGGAACCGGTGCCACGGAGCGGTGCGCGGCTCGGATCGGCCGCTGTCAATTGGGCCACGCCGGGCCGCGGAGTCAGGCCTTTTCCGCCGGGATTTCGATGCTTTTGCGGCGATTGGAAATGCCGGAACGGACGGGTCTGTAATAACATGGTCAATAACGGCTTGGGAACTACTTAAACGGGCCGCATTAGCTAGCTAACGGGAGCGGGTTTCGCGATGCTGCGCGTCGCGATGAAGTCAATCCCGGCAGAATCCCTTGGGACGCTCCGTCCGACGCCGTTCGCCATCGCCGAATTTCGCCGTGCCTGGCTTCGCGGCGTCGAGCGGGCCATCTGCGAGCGCGGTGTGCCGGGGCGTGCGCCAATGAACCCGGGCGGTTTTTCCGGCCGTCTCGCCCGCGCGGCCGAGACTCCCGCGCACGCCTTCGGCTCGGCGCTGGATCCGGGTTGACCCGGGTCGAATCACGGCCAACCCGCAAACCCTGCCTCGGCGCCGTCAGGACCGCCTCGGGCGAGGGAGGCGCGGGGAGGGTCCTTCCGCGCGGGTCAATCCGCGTGCCGGAGGACGAACGGCCGCGGGGACCCCGGCATTCTCCAAGACCGGCATCTGCGGCGCTACCGCAATCACGGAATCGGCTGCGGGCTGTCTCACGTAGCCCGAACTCCAGCATCTATCCCAATGAAAACCCCAAGAGTGATGATCCTGTCCGGCGGCGCGGCCCTTCGTACCCGGGCTCCTGCCGACGGGGCCCGGGGGAGCCCGCGGCTCGGTCGCGGCGGCCGGGCCATCTAGGGCCCTTCCGCCTGGTGGAGCAGGCGGTGCACCACGCCCAGCAGTTCCGCGGCCTTGAAGGGCTTCAGGAGGAATTCATGCGTCACCTTTATTGCCGCCGAGACGGCAGAGTCGTCGGACTCGACCGGGGACAATCCGCTTATGGCGAGCAGCTGGATGTCGGGTCGAATCTGCGACACGGTGCGGGCGAGCTCAGTGCCGCCGAGACGGGGCATGTCGACATCGGTGATCACGAGGGCGATCTCCTCGGCGCGGGAGATAAACGCGAGGATCGCCTCGACGCCGTCGGCGCAGCTGACGACGCGATAACCGTGTTCCTGCAAAATGGCGGTGCCAATCTCGCGGATGGGCGCGTCGTCGTCCACAAGGAGGATAAGCTCGCCGTTTCCCTTCGGTATCTCGAAGGGCGAGGCGCTGGTGGTCTGGGGTGTGTCGCTTTCAACGGCGGGCAGGAAAACGCGGAAGGTGGTGCCGCGGCCTACCTCTGTGTCCAGTTCGATGAAGCCGTCGTGGTTGAGCACTATGCCGCGAACCGTGGAAAGCCCCAGCCCCGTGCCTTTTGTCAGGCCCTTGGTGGTGAAGAACGGCGTCCACATGCGCTCGAGCACGTCGGGCGGAATGCCGGTGCCGCTGTCGGAGACCTCGAGCACGACCCAGGCGCCGGGCTTGCCGCCCGGGATAGCGCCGGCCTGCGTGGCGTCGAGCCGGCGGTTGGCTGCGGTGATCTTCAGCGTGCCGCCCTGCGGCATGGCATCGCGGGCGTTGACGCAGAGATTCAGGAGCACCTGGTGGATCTGCGTGGCGTTGCCCATCACCGGCCAAAGGTCGGAGGGTATCGTCTGCTCGAGTTCGATGGCCCTGGGGAACGTCTCCTCGACGACATTGATGATGTCGCGCGCGATGTGTTTTACCTGCGTGGGCTGGAGCTCGCCGGCGGTGGCGTGCACGAATCCGAGAATCTGCCGAACAAGGCCGACGCCGCGCGTGGCGCACTGCTTCAGCGTGTCGAGGATCTTGAGGTCGCGCGGGGTCGACAGGCTCTCGCGCAGCAGCGGCTCGGCAAACATGATCGGGGCGAGCACGTTGTTGAGATCGTGCGCGATGCCCGCGGCTAGCGTGCCGATGCTCTCGAGCCGCTGCGCGTGGAGGAATTTCTCCTCGAGCAGCTTCTTCTCCGTAATGTCGGCGAGGAAGCTCAGGCGGGCGCGGGGCCGGCCCGCCTCGTCCCGTACAAGCGTGACGCGGTTGTCCACGACGAGGCTGCGGCCCTTTCGATCCCTCACCTTCATTTCGCCGTTCCAGAAACCGTCGCGCTCGACGGCTGTGCGCAGCGCCGACACGATCGCCTGGTCCTCGAGTTGAAACAACGCCTCGGGCAGTTGGCCGACCGCCTCGGCGGCGGACCAGCCGAAGATCTCCTCGGCCCCGCGGTTCCAGAGCGCGATCTTGTTGTCGAGATTCACGATCATCACGCCTTCGTGCGACTTGGAAAGGATCTCGTTCTGCTCGCGCACCTGGGCCTCGGCCAGCTTGTGCTCGGTTACGTCGCGGGAGATGCCGACCATCCCGGTGATGCGGCCCTGCGCGTCGCGCACCGGCATCTTGGTGGTCGAGACCCAGGTGACGTGGCCGTCGGGCCACGTTTCCTTCTCCTCGACGCCGATCAAGGGCTTGCCGGTCTCCATGATGCGCTGCTCGTCCGCGAAGGCCTGCTGGGCGTGCTCCGCGCCGAAGATGTCGAAGTCGGTCTTGCCGACCGCTTCCGCGGCGCTGCGCAGCTCGAAGCTTCGCGCCATGGCTTCGTTGATTCGGATGAAGCGGCTCTGGCGGTCCTTGAAATAGATGTGGTCGGGTATCGTGTTGGCCAGGTCCGCGAAAAGGGCCTCCTCCCGTTTCAGCGCCTCCTCAACCCGGCGGCGCCCGGTGATGTCGCTGCCGATGCTCAGGATCTCGTTTGTCTGGCCGTGCTCGTCCAGCACGGGCTTGTTTGTCCAGGCGACCCAGACCTTCTCGCCGTTGCGGCGCGTGTGCTCAAAGACGGTCTGCGCGAACATCTCGGGGCTGGTGCCGATCTGGCTCATCAGCTGGCCGAGGTCCCGGCCGGTGGTCTCGCTTTCCGGGGAGATGATGGTGCCGACCATGTGGCGGCCCTGGATCTCCGCATCCGTGAAGCCGAAGAACTTCTGCCCAAACTCGTTCAGGAACGTGATCACCCCGCCGCGGGTCCAGCGCAGGATAACGCTGTTGGCGTTTTCAACGAGCTCGCGGTACTTCCTCTCGTTTTCCGCCAGCGCCTCCTGCGCCCGCCTGTTCTCGGTGACGTCCTCAACCGTTCCCTCGTAGTGCTCCGTGCCTCGCTTGTCCTTGACCACCTGGATATTGATCCGGGTCCAGATCAGGGTGCCGTCCTTGCGCCGCATCTGCACCTCGAAGTCGGAGATCCTGCCGGACTCCCTCAGCTGGCGCATTATCTCGGAGCGTGTCGTTGCGCTGGCGTAACAGCCGGCGATGCTCGGCATCTCGCGCATGAAGCTGTCGGCCGATTCATAGCCGAAGATCCGCGCCAGCGAGGGATTGGCCGCCACGATGGTTCCGTCGGTCTCCGTCAGGACGATCCCCTCCCTGGCATTCTCAAATATGGCGCGGAACTTGTCCTCGGCCTCGTGGCGTTTCGTGATATCGACGATGACCCCCGCCAGGTTCCACGAATTCGGGCCCTCCGGCCGGATGACGACCTCCTCGCTGAGCCAGTGCGTGCCGTCGAGGCCTATTATTGGAAACTCCTGCTGGTATCCGCTCGCGCCCTCGGAGAGGGCCTTCCTTGAGGTCCGGTCCAGCCGCTCGTGGTCCGGGGACTGGTTGTCGTCCCAGAGCCAGTCCTTCTCGGTCAAGTCCGCCAGCCGGTAGATCGGGTTGTCGCGAAGCTGCGGCGGCGTCCTGATCTTCCAGTTGTATGTCGAGCCTTCCCGCGTGACCCGGCCCCACCAGAGAAGTACATTTGACCGCTCAAGGGTGTCCAGGATCAGCTGGTAGTTCTCGAGCTTGGCGGCTGTGCCCGCAGGAGGCGGCGGCTCGGGTGCGCTCCGCCGCCGGCCCGAGAGAAGATAATACAGGCCGATCCCGACAAGGCCTGCAACGCCAACCGCGCCGAGTGCGAGAGTCGGGGCTGTTAGGGCTGCAAGTAGCACGTTGATGGTGGGATTCTCTCGGCCGATCGCACGAGGATTTGGCGCAAGGTGTGGCCTCGGGACCAATCACGTGATGCCAGCCGTGAATGTGCCTTAGCCTGCAAACACTGTCAACCGCGCCCCCAAAGGGTATTTACGTAATCTGAAGCACTCGCCCTCGATGCGCGCAGGCCGGCATCACTCTTGTCCGCCCCGAGGGCGATTCGCTCCCTGGCGCAGCGCCTCCACTGCGCGCCTCCTCCTTGGTACTCGAGGCGCGGCCCGGCGGCACCACTGGCGTTTATGGCATCGCAAGTGCGGAAGTCCCGTTCCCGCTGCGCCTAGGCGCCTTGTCGTGCAGGGGCTATGACCCGCGGTCCGCGCACCCGCGGTTTCCGGTCCGGGCGTCTATCGAGCCGCCGGGAGCGGTGCCGGCTCAGGGCAACGCCGGAAAGGGCCTCGCGCCACCGGATCCCGGTTGCCTCAACTCGGCTGCCAGCCAGCCGAGGCCGACCTGGTAGTTCCTGAGTGTGACCTCCGCATCGCCGCCCTTCTCCGCAATCAGCCCGATTGGGCCCTTCCACCCGCTGGCCTGGATGGTCCGCATCATCTGGAGTTCGCGGTCGCCCTGGCTCGGATAGATCAGGTTTCCGTCCATCGCCGTCCCGGTGATGTTCACGGCGACCACGTGGCGCCTGATCTTCTCCCATACCGCCGGGAAGTCCGCGGTGTCGTCGTGGAGCTCGTCGCGGGCGTGGCTGAAGTTGTAGACAATTCCGACGCCGGTCACGCCGGTCCCCTTGAGGTATTCTATGATGGCGACCTCGTTATCCATCATCCCGAACCAGCCGTTGTGGTTGTATAGCTCGACCCTGCATCCGTACGGGGCCGCCAGCTTCACAAGTGCGCTGATCCGCTCGCCGTCCCGCCTGACCCGCAGGTCCTGTTCCTGCGGATTCCCAGGGAGGCTCTGGCGCATGAGCCGGATCGACAGCTGATGCCGCTCGTCCGGCGACATCCCCTCGGCATTGCTTGGCATGGCAACTTCTTTGCCCGGCAGGGCGACCCATAGCTGCGGGTGGGCATTGTGGCGCCTGAACAGCTCGAGCGTATTCCTCGCGCCAGGATCGCCAGCATCGAAGGGGAACCACCAGGCCAGCAGGTTGACGCCGTGCCTTCGGAGCGCCTCGATTTCCCGGTCAAATGTCGGGACGTCCTTCTCGCGCCAGTCATAGGCGAAGCTCCTGAAGCCCAGCCTCTCGAGCATCAGCGCCCGCTCCTCCGGGGCGCGCGCTCTAGAGTCGAACGGGACGGCGCACCACGCGACCAGGTTGTCGCGCGCCCAGAGGCCCGCAGGTATTTGGGGATCAGCTGGATCCACCGTGTCGGTCCTGCCGGCGGGCACGCTGAGAGCGCACGCCAGGCAGGTCATGACCGCGCAAATGGCTCCTCCGGGCATCTTGTTCTTCATGGTTCATCCCCCTGGCTCAAGGCGGGCAGCTCGCTCGGCGCTTGTCACGTTTTCGATTCCGCCGTGGGACCTCGCCGGCGCCAGTCGCCCGCGCGGCTCGGTCACGCCGCTCGCCTGCCCATGTGATGCGGGGGCCGGTGCGCGGAGCTCAGTTTTCCCAATCCGATGCCAAAATGCCAGGGCGGAAGATTGGCGGTGAAGCCCGGCTGCAGACCTGCCGCCCGGCCCCACTGCAGGATCTGTGCGGGGCGAGGGCGGATCGAGAGTGGAGGCCCGCGCGGCGTCGGGATGTCGGAGCGCCAGTGGATGAGGAGCACATGTCCGCCCGGAATGATGATCCTGGCCGCTTCCCGCAGCACGGTTTCGGGATCCTGGCAGTGCAGCACGTTGAAAAGCAGGCATGCGCTGCAGCTTCCGGCCTCGAGCCCGAAGCCGTCCTCCAGGACGTTCCGGACCTCGCCCCTGACGTTGAGGACGCCGGCGGCCGCGGCGCGCGCCACTGTGCGGGCGATCATGAGAGGCTCGTCGTCAAAGGCGAAGACGGTGCCGCTCACGCGGCGGGCCAGCGGAATGGTGAATGTGCCGTAGCCGCACCCTAGCTCCGCGACATCCTTCACCGACCTGTCGAGCCCGAGGCGCTCCAGCACGAGAGGGACATCGAACAACGATTCCCAGTAGGCTTCCTCCGGCATTGCGCTGTCGGGAACCTTCATTGTCGACTCTATACAGGAAAAACACGCGCACTGCGAGCCTGTCGCGCATCATGGGCGGACCAGCCCCCGCCGCAGCGTCCGCGGCCGGACCCCGCCCTCACTGGACGGTCACGGAAACCGGGTCGTAGCTCTCGCTTGCGATGGCGACGTTCTCGCCGCCGGCGAGCTTCTCGATGTCGAGCGTCGTGCGGCCCGCTATCGTGCCGGACACGGAGCGGGTCGCCTCCGGGCCGGTCACGGTAATGGCCACGGACAGGGGCTCGAGGGAAAGGTTGCTGATGTGGAGCGTGAAACTGACCTTCGAGCTGGCCAATCCGAACAGGCTGCCCTGCGCCCTCTCGACCGACGTCGCAACCGGCATGCGGCGGGCACGATGGACCAGGGGCTGGAGGCCGGCAATCTCGCCCTCGGCCTTCTTGAGCCGCGATTGCAGGTCCGCCGACCTGCCCCTCTCCTGGTCGAGCTGCGAAAGCAGCTGGGAGGACTTGGACGCCGCCTGGTCCAGCCGGCCCTCCAGATCCGCGGACTGGGACTTGGCCTTGTCCAGCTGCGACTGCAGCTCCGCCGACGAGGCCCTGGCCCCGTCCAGCTGCGATTGCAGATCGGCGGACCGCGCCCTCGCCTTGGCGAGGTCCGATTGCAAGTCGCCTTGGCGGCTCGTGGCCTGGTCCAGCTTCAACTGGAGCTGCGCCAAGGCTCCCTTGGCCTTGTCCAGGTCGGCCAGGGCCTGGGTGTTGTCTGGCTTGGCCGGCGCAGCCTGCTGATGGGTGTCGGCGCCCTTGGTGGCGACCTGCGTCTTGAGGCTGTGGACCCTGAAGCTGAGGACGATGACAAGAATCGCGAGGCCTAGGCAGACGGCGAGGACCGCCAACATCGATCCCCGTTGGCTGCACGTCTCAAGACGCGGAGTGGCCGCGGCGTTCACAGGGTTCCTGGCGTGTGGAGCGTTCACATGATCCGGACGGCCCGGACCCTAACGCCCCGGGGCCGATCTATCAAGAAGCGTCCTCGCGCCGCCCGGTGCGCCGCGCGGGGCCCGTGGCCCGAGTTTGGGCTCGTTCTCCGGGCTTCAGTTCGCCACACAGTCACCCCCGGATGAGCCGCTTCACTCTGTGCGCTGTCTGCCTAGCGGCCCTTGCGGGCACGGCCGCGAGGGCGGAGGACGTCCTTGACGCCGACAAGGAGCGGAAGGTTGCGCAGCTGCTGCGCGAGAGCGGGGTGCCCAGCGTCTCGGTGGCGATCGCCGAGCACGGCGAGGTGGTCTATGCGAAGGCCTTCGGGAAGGCGGCGCTTTCGCCCGACAGGGCGGCCGATGCATCGACCCGTTATTTCGTGGGCTCGGTCAGCAAGCAGTTCACGGCCGCCGCCGTCCTCCTCGCGGCAGAGGGGGGGAAGCTGACCCTGGACGACCGCGTGTCGAAGTACTATCCCGGGCTGACCCGGGCCGCGGACATCACGCTCCGCCAGCTCCTTTCCCATTCCTCCGGCTACGAGGACTACGCCCCCCAGGATTACTCAATTCCGGAGTGGGCCCAACCGACAGACCCCGATTCCGTCATTAAGGCGTGGGCGGGCAGGGCGCTCGACTTCGAGCCGGGGACCCGCTGGGAGTACAGCAACACAAACTATGTCCTGGCCGCCCGGATCTTCGAGAAGGCCGCGGGCGAGTCCCTCGTCCCCTTCCTCAGGCGGACGATCTTCGATCCGCTTGGGATGAAAAGCGCGACGGACGGCTATCTCGAGCGGCGCGCCTCCGACGCGGTGCCCTACACGCGCTACGGCCTGGGCCCGCCGAGGCCGGCCGTCCCGGAGGCTCCGGGCTGGTATCACGGCGCCGCGGAACTGGCGATGACGCCCTCCGACCTCGCCCGCTGGGACATCGCCGTGCTGCACCACCGCATCCTGAGCGAGAGTTCGTACAGGGATTTGACCGGGGCTGTGAGCCTGAAGAACGGGAACCTGACCCACTACGCGCTGGGTCTGGGTGTCGGCGACATCGACGGCATCCCGCAACTCTCGCACAGCGGGGAGGTCTCCGGCTTTCTCACCTTCAACTCCGTCTTTCCTACCCGCGACATCGCCGTCGTCGTCTGCAGCAATGAGGACAGCGTGTTCGTCGCGGCAACCATCGCCCGCCAGCTGGCTCATTGGCTCATGGACGCCGGGGAGGCGGCCGCCCAGGAGGCCTCGCCGGCCGAGCTGAGGCAAGTGGGCTCCATACTCGACGGGCTGCGCCGCGGCGCCGTCGATCGGTCCCTTCTGACGCCAGACACGAGTGCCTACTTCAGCCCCACGGCTCTTGCGGACATCCGGGCGTCCCTAAAGCCGCTCGGCGCCGTGAGGTCGATCGTGCGCACCCGCCAGGAGCACCGCGGCGGCATGACCTACCGGGGCTACAAGGCCGAATTCGAGAAGGGTGCCGTGGAGATCTCGGTCTATGTGACCCCCCGGGGACTCTATGAGCAGTTCCTGGTGGAGCAGGACATCTGAGCCCGGGGAGCCCGCCCTGGCTGCCGGCGAAGTCAGGGTGCCAGCGACGCCAACCCCGCCGGCGCCGGGTTCCGGGAGCCGGCCCCCGCCATGCTGTCCGCGTCGCTGCCCAGGGCCCTCTCGAGGGCCCCCTCGTCGAGGTGGTAGACGAAGTAGACCGGCCCGATCCTCTCGGCCGGCCGAAGCCTCCGGCAGCTCGCCGCCAGCCTCGCCGCCGCAAGCTGCGCGACCCGGTGGGGCAGCGGACCGCGCCATGCGGGCGCCCCCTCGGCGATCCATTCCCGCCTAAGCTGCTCATTCCACTCGCCGTAGAGCTCCGTCGGTCCGCCGACGAGCCGCGTCGCGCCAAACACGAAGTAGCCCGCCCGGACCCGCCCGTTCTCAAAGGCCCAGTCCAGGTTCGTCGCCGGCAGGCCAAAGTGCTCGTGTCCGGGAGGGCCGAGCAGGCAGACGAAGAGGGGCGTGGTGGGGTCGGCCACCCTCAGGCCCCGTTCCCAGGCGATGAGATCGGGAAGGTCGCCTCCCCATTCCAGCGAGGAGTCAACCATGATCCGGTACCCGGACATCGGCCCCCCGGCGAGGGCGTTAAACCAGGCGAGCGGCTGGCGGCGCGCCGAGTAGCCCTCGACGGCAGCCATGAGGGCGACAAGCCCGACGAGCGCGCACTGTCCCCGTCCGCGCTGGGCGAAGCGCGAGAGCGCCACCCCGCCGGCCACCGCGGCGAGCAGGAACAGGGGCAGGATGTGCCGGACCCCGATGTTGAGCGGCGTGAGCATGGCGACGGCCGCGTATCCGAGCGCGCCGGCCACGACGGGGGCGATGCCTAGGGGGGCGCTTCGGTCGGCCGGGGCCGCCGCCGGGCGGACAAAAAGCCAGGCGAGGAGCGCCAGCAGCATCGCCACCGTGCTCTTCGCCAGGAACGCGACCGGAAAGTAGTCCCAGAACCCGCCGGCGCGGAACTCGCCGAGCAGGTATGCGGGCCGCGGCCTCATAATGTCCTCAAGCGTGAATATCTCCCGCAGATAGGGCTGGGGGAGCGCGTGCCACCTGGCGAGGAGCGCGGCGCAGCGCCCGGCAACGCCCGACGGCTCCGACGCGATGTAAGTGAAGCCTCCAGGGCGGAACGACCAGCCGAAGAACGCCCAGATGCTGGCCCAGGCGACGGCGAAGGCGAGCGCGTGCCATGCGGCGATCGGGAGGAAGGGGCACCTGCCGCGCCGGCGCCAGAGGCGCCATGCGAGCAGAAGGACGGCCCCGGACAGCAGCGCGACGAACGAGAACTTCGTAAGGAGCATCATTCCCGCGCAAAGTCCCGCCAGCGCGGCCGCGTGCGCCGAGGGGCGCGCGAGGAGCCAAGCGTAGCTGGCGAGAGCCGCGAGGTACCAGAACGCCGCGGCCGCGTCCGTGGTCGCCAGCACGCCGTTGGCCAGTATCACGGGGCTGGAGGCATAGAGGAGCGCCGCGAGGGCACCCGCACGGGGCCCGGCGAGCCTGGTGGCCCAGCCCCAGACCAGGACGCCCGACAGGATGCACAGCGCGAGGGTCATCCTCCGCGCAGGCTCCAGGATGGCCCGCGGATCCGCCGGGCCCGAGAAGAGCAGCACCTCCCCGATCAGGAGGGGGTTCCACTGCACGTCGCGCTGCAGCGCGGGGTCCGGCGGGCGCAATCCGCTGCGATAGAGCGGCCAGGCCTCCCACTTCTGCGCGAAGAAGAGGTTGCCCGTCGACTGCCGGTAGTCTCCGTCCCTCCAGCCGCTGAGCCCCGCGCTGATGTGGCCCGGCTCGTCGCGGGTGGCCGAGAGGGCGCCCGCCAGGCGCCCCCCGGCCGCCTCCATCCACGCAAGGGCCAGGAGCGAGAGGGCCAGGCTGGAAAGCCACGCGGCCGCTGGTGGCCGAGCGGACGGCTGGGGCGCGCCCGGCGTCTCGAACTTGGCCTGTTCCATGGGAAGGATTCCGCTCAGCCTTCCAGGAGGTATTTCGCGAAGCGCCCGCGCAGGTTGCGGCTCAGCGGGATCCGCGTGCCGTTGCGCAGGAGAATGGTGTAGTCGCCCTGGGGCGAGGGCTGGAGCTCCTTCACCTGGTCGATCCGCACGACGGCGGAGCGATTCACGCGGCTGAAGTGCTCGGGCCCGAGGCGCGCCTCTATGGAAGAGAGCGTCTCACGGGGCATCAGTCGCTCGCCTGCGGTGGTGTGGATGACCACGTAGTTGTCGGCGGCCTCGACCCAGACGACCTCGTCGAGCGTCAGGAAGACGTAGCGGCCGTTGGCCTTCACCGCGAGCCGCTCTGGCTTCGGCGCCGGGACGGCGCCTGAAAGGAGGCCCTCGATCCGGGCTCCCAGGGCGCCCGCCCGGCGCGTGCTCACGTACTCGGCAGCCCGCTCGAGCGCGGTCTCGAGGCGTTCCCGGTCGAACGGCTTGAGCACGTAGTCGACGGCGCGGACGCCGAAGGCGTCCACGGCGAACTTCTCGTGCGCGGTAACGAAGACGATGGCCGGCCGCTCCTCGGGCGCGAGCGCCTCGACAACCTGCAGGCCGTCGCATCCGGGCATCTGCATGTCGAGAAACGCGATGTCGGGCTTGTCCCGGCGGATGGCCTCGACCGCCTCCGTCCCGGTCGCGTACTCGCCGGTCACCTCGATGGAGACGTCCTTCGGCAGCAGCGCGAGCAGGCGTGCGCGGGCCAGCGGCTCGTCGTCCGCGATGATGATGCGGAGCTTGCTCACGGCTCGGAGGGGATGAACGGGATCACCATGCGCACACACAGGCCTCCATCCGGCCGGTTGACCAGTTCGAAATGCTGCTTGTCGCCGTAGAGCTCGGCCAGTCGGGCGCGCGTGTTGGCGAGGCCTATGCCCTCGTGCGGCGGGCCGCCGGCTGGCACGCCGCCCCCGTTGTCGCTGACGGTGAGGACGAGCCGGCCGTTGTCCCGGGCCCCGCGCAGCTCGATCCGGCCCGTGCGGGACTGGGGCTCGATGCCGTGGCGCACCGCGTTCTCGACGATGGGCTGGAGGATCAGGCTCGGCACCCTCGCGTCGATCGCGTCCTCGTCGACGGCGATCGACACCTCGAGGCGGTCGCGGAAGCGTATCCGCTCGATGTCGAGGTACCGCTCGAGGAAGGCGACCTCCTCCCGGAGCGTCGTCTCGGGCGCTCCGGTGTGGGCCATCGTTATCCGCAGCAGCTCGCTCAGCCGGACGAGCATCCGGTCTGCGGCCTCGACGTCCGTGTGCATCAGCGAGGCGATCCCGTTCAGGGTGTTGAAAAGGAAGTGGGGCTTGAGCTGGTGGAGCAGGGCCTGGAGGCGGGCCTCGGTCAGGTGCTTCTCCAGCTCGAGGGTCTGCACGGTGCGCTCGTGGTACTTGCGGTAGTAGTCGAGCGCGTGGCCGGCGGATATGATGACCCCGTAAATGAGGAGGTTGAAGGGAAACGTCCGCACGAGAAGCGGGTCGAAGATCTCCCCGAAGGTGGCGGACTCGCCCACGATCCAGCTGTCGACCTCCCCCACGACGGCGCGAAGCACCACGTAGGAGAGCGAGAAGACGAGCGCCGCCACCAGGTGGATGCAGGCGGCGAGCCACCGGGGCCGGAGCTCGGGCGGGTAGCGCCGGGCCAGCCAGACGACCGGCAGGGACAGGACGCCGTAGACGTACCAGTCCTCCAGAGGCGCGCTGATCGCCTCGCCCCAGGTTATGGGTCGACCGAGCAGGGTGTTCGAAAGGTACAGCTGGCTCGCGAAGGCCAGGCCCACCAGCGACCACAGCGCCAGGAGACCGAGCCCGCGAAGAAGGGTTGGGGCCATGGACCGGGCGCTCATCAATGGGAATGAAATTTACATCGTCGCACGGGAAGTTCAATAGCAGTCCATGCCCGGCCCCGCGGCGAATCCCGAGCGCGCCCGAACGGCGCCGACACCCGCGCGCGCCCCGGCGCCGGCCGATCCGGGCGGGGCCGTCGCCCGTGGCGCCATATCGCCGCTGGTGCCCGTGCTGGCGCCCCTGGCCGTGGCGGCGATCGTCGTCGGCGTCCTCTTCTCGCGGCTGTTCCCGTTCGCGGCGCAGACCGGCTACGCCCCGGCCGTGAGGTTCACCGACGTGACGGAGGAGGCGGGCCTCAACTTCGTGCACGACAACGGGACCAGGGAGGACGAGGGGACGCCGACGACGTTGCCGGGCGCCGTCGCGTTCCTGGACTATGACAACGACGGGCGCCCGGACCTGTTCTTCGTGAGCGGAACAACATGGCCCTGGATTCCCTCCGCGATGGGCGGGCCGCCGACGTGCGCCCTTTACCACAACGACGGTTCCGGGCACTTCACGGACGTGACCCGCGAGGCGGGGCTCGACATAACGATGCTGGGTATGGGCGTCGCGGTGGGGGACTACGACGGCGACGGCTTTGCGGACATCTTCATCACGGGGATCGGCGGCAACCGGCTCTTCCACAACCAGGGAAACGGCAAGTTCGTCGACGTGACCGAATCGGCCGGCGTCGGCGGGGACGACCACGTGTGGAGCACCGGCGCCGTGTGGATCGACATCTTCGGGGAGGGCAGGCTCGACCTGGTGGTGTGCAACTACGCTCGCTGGGCGGGCGAGACCAGCCTGAGGGAGGCCTTCACCGCCGAGAGCGTGGGCCCGTCGTACACGGCGCCCGCGGGCTTCGTCAGCGTGTTCCCCTCCGTGTACCGCAACCTCGGCAACGGGAAGTTCGTCGAGGTCTCGGCGAAGACCGGCCTCGACCTGATCGACCGGCAGACCGGGTTCCCCCGGGCCCTTCCGCTCGCGGTGGCGGCGGTCGACGCAAACGGCGACGGCCGGCTCGATCTCCTGTTCACGTACCAGTCAGGGGAGGACGTCCTCTTCATCAACCAGGGCAACGGCACATTCCGCGAATGGAAGTCCTCCTCGGCGGAGCGGCGCGAGGGAGCGTCGGCGGGCCTGGCGGGGGCGAGCGAGCTGGCGCGCCCGGGACAGGCGACCGACCGGTTGGGCGTGCTGCGCGCGGCCGGGCTCGCGCTCGGCCCGGTGTCGGGCGAGGCCGAGTCCCACTGCGAGCTCAGGGGCAAGCTCGGCGTCGCGCTGCTCGACTACGACCTCGATGGCCGGATGGACATCGTCTCCGGCAACGGCCTCACGGAGCCCGGGCTGAACCGCTTCGAGCACGGCCGCGGCTTCGAGGCCGCCCCGGCGCTGCTCTGGAATGACGGGCACGGCTGGGAACGCGCGCCGGGGGGGGCTGCGGTGCTCGGGGGGAAGGTGGTCGCGCGGGGCGTGGCCGTCGCGGACGTCGAGGGAAACGGGAGCCTCGACGTGGTGATCGCCCAGAACGGGGGGCCGCCCCGGCTCCTGCGCAACGACCAGCGCCTCCACCACGCATGGCTGCGGGTCGACCTCGTCGGCACCCACTGCCAGCGCGACGCGGGCGGCGCACGGGTCGAGGTGCATACTCCCCGCGGCGTGCTCGTGCAGACAATGGAGCCGGCCATGGGCTTCATGGCGCAGTCGGAAAAGACGCTCACCTTCGGGCTGGGCGAGGACGACCGTGTCCGCAGTGTCGTGGTCCGCTGGCCGAGCGGCGTGCGCCAGGAGGTCCGTTCGCCCGGGATCAACCGCCGCATCGTCATTACCGAGCCTAATTAGCCGTATGGCCGGATCTACTGCCCCGTGGGCGCCGGCGTCTTTTTCCCCGCCGTTCGCCCCGCAATGCGGGCCCTCGGCCACAAACGCCTTCCCACCCGAGCGCCCATCGGTCTATTTCGCGGGACGCTGAAGCCCAGCGCCATGCACACGACGGAGCCGCTCCCCGCACCCGACCACGATCCCCGTACCCAATGAAGTCATTCCGTTCCGCGCCCTTTCTCTGCGCGATCTGCCTTGCCCTGGTGGCCCGCGCCGACGCAAACGCGGTGCTCGACTGGAACGAGGAGGCCATTGACGCCATCCGCCTCGCCCGGAACCCGCCCCCGCTCGCCGCGCTCCTTTATGCCACCTATCACGTCGCGATCTTCGACGCCGTGAACGGGATCACGCGCACGCACCGCGGCTGGCTCGTAAATGACCCGGCGCCCTCGGGCGCCAGCATGGACGCGGCTGTCGCCAGCGCGGCCTACACCGTCCTCAATAACCTCTTTACGGCGACCAATCCCCGCACGATTCAGGCCGCCTACGACAAGGCCCTGGCCGACATTCCCGACGGGCAGGCCAAGGCCGACGGCATCGCCTGGGGGAGGAGGGTGGCCGAGGCGGTGCTGGCCAAGCGCGCGGACAGCGGATACAACAAGCCCGTCCCCGGCACATACACGAGCACCGAGCAGGGAAAGTGGCGGGAGACGCCGCCCGCCTTCCGGCCCCCCCTCCTGCCGTACTGGGGAAGGGTGACGCCGTTCGTCATGACCTCCCAGTCGCAGTTCCGCGCCCCGCCCCCCGAGACGCTGGGGTCCAAGGAATACGCGGAGGAGCTCGCCTTCGTCGCCAGCCACGGCGCGCGCGACGACGCCGACCGCACAGAGTACCAGACCCTGTCCACGCCGTTCTGGTCGGACGACCTCGGCACGGCGACGCCGCCGGGGCACTGGAACGTGATCGCCCAGGACATCGCCCGCCGCCGGAACCTCTCCGTGCCGGAGTGCGCGCGGCTCTTCGCGCTCCTCAACCTGGCCGAGGCGGACGCCGGGATCTCCTGCTGGGAGACGAAGTACTACTACAACTTCTGGCGCCCGGAAACGGCCCTGCGCGAGCTCGACCCGAAGCTCAACCCCAAGGTCGAGCTCAGGCCCGAATTCATCCCGAACATGGCGTCGCCGCCCTTCCCGTCGTACACCTCCGGCCACAGCACGTTCTCGGCCGCGGGCGCGCGCATGATCGCGCTCGTCATCGGCACCGACGATGTCGACTTCAGCGTGACCTCGGACGGCCTGCCGGGCGCCGTGCACACCTTCACGAAGCTGTCGGACGCCCAGCGCGAGGTCGGCATGAGCCGAGTCTGGGGCGGGATCCACACCATGTCGGACAACCTCGAGGCCCAGAAGGTCGGCGTGAAGATCGCGGACTGGGTCTACGCGAACGCGCTGCTCCCGATTTCCAAGTGATGCCCCAGGCTCCAGGCGCGATGCTCAAGAGAATCCTGGCCTGCGCAGCGTCGGGCGCCCTGGCGCTTGCGGCCGCGGCCGAGCCCGCGTACGTGGCGACCCCGCTCCGCCAGCGGGTGCCGGCGGCTCCCGGGGCCAAGCCCTTCGAGGTCCTCTCGCCCGAGTCGACGGGCGTCACCGTGAGCAACCTCTACAGCGATCCCAGGATGTGGGGAGACCGGTTCCGCGAGCTGACGCTCGGCGCCGTCGAGACCGGGATCGCCGTCGCCGACTTCGACCGGGACGGGCTCCTGGACATATTCGTCGTCTCCCGGAACGGCCCCTGCGCACTCTACCGGCAGACCGCCCCGTTCAAGTTCGTCAACGTGGCGGCGGCCGCGGGCGTCGACTGCACCCAGAACGGGCCCGGCAGCGTCACTAGCGCCACCGTGGTCGACATCAACCAGGACGGCTGGCCCGACCTGTACGTTTGCCGCTTCGACGCCCCGAACCTCCTGTTCGTCAACAACGGGGACGGCACCTTCACGGAGAGGGCGCACGAGTACGGCCTGGACGTTAAGGACGCGAGCGTCGAGGCGACGTTCGCCGACTACGACGGTGACGGCTACCTCGACTGCTTCCTCCTCACCAACGTCCTTGACTTCACCAAGAGCCCGACGGGGCGCAGGAACTACCTCTTCCACAACAACGGCAACGGGACGTTCACCGACGTGGCGAAGAAGGCCGGCATCTGGGGCACGACTCAGGGCCACACGGCGCTGTGGTTCGACGCCAACCAGGACGGCTGGCCCGACATCTACGTCGCCAACGACTTCGAGACTCCGGACCGCTTCTACATGAACAACGGCGACGGCACCTTCACGGACGTCGTCGACGAGCGCCTTCCCCACGTCACGTACTTCTCGATGGGAGCTGACTCGGGCGACCTGAACAACGACGGCCTGATCGAC
>Ga0181523_10001688_pt1 | contig 23080 bp, 25 predicted proteins | sample PEATcosm2014_Bin_43_FD_119752 | JGI IMG/M metagenome (GOLD analysis project Ga0181523, IMG submission 119752) | Peatland microbial communities from MTU Mesocosm Facility, Houghton, MI, USA - PEATcosm2014_Bin05_30_metaG | ecosystem: Environmental > Terrestrial > Soil > Wetlands > Peat | place... | reverse complement strand
GTGTCGACGCCGGAACCGATGAGCACGCCGACGGCACCCTCGTTCACCACCTGTTCGTCGAGGACGAGGCGGGATCCGCCAGGGCCGCGTCCCCCTGACGCGTTGCCGCCGATGACGGGCAGTCCGGGCCGGCGTTCGTGGAGCCATGGCAGGAAGTCCGCGGCGGGAAAGGTGAACGGATCGGCGATCAGCAGGAGGGCGCTCGGTTCGAACCCGGTGCGGTCTGGCCATCCGGCGAAGTGCCACGAGTCATCGGCCAGGCGGGTGGCCCGCAGCGCCACGCCGGCCAGGGGCCCCACCCGTCCGGCCCAGAGGCTGATGGCCGGGGTCTCCTCCACCTCGGTCCCTGTTCCGATCACCGACTCCGCCGCGCATCCGAGGATGGCCAGGGGGTGGAGGACGGCCGACACCGTGGACACGATGTCCTCGAGCGCCCCGGCATGGGGCCGGGTGACGGTCACCAGCACCAGGTCGGGCCGGTCACCGATGGATTCGAGGACTGCTCCCGAAACTTCCCCGATGGCCTGGGAGGCGATCGGGTGCTGGGAAATGGCGCTGGCGAAGGGCACGTCTGCTCAGTCGGGTGCCGACGCGAACCGGATATCGAGGGAGCGGAGGTAGGAGTGCAGCCCGGCGTCCTGGATGGGGACGAGATAGGCCGGCCGGCCCGACTCGTTGTGGTGGCTGTGCCACAGGCCCGGGGGGGTGACGAAGGCGCCTTCTGCCTCCCAGTCGATCCGGACCGGGTCGACGATGGCGCCCTCTGCGTCCAGGTGCGAGCCGATCAGGGAGTAGCAGCCCGGGTCGCACGAGGTGATGAGATCGAGGGCCACGCTCTGGTGGCGGTGCGGGCGCTGGACGCGGTCGGCCGGGAGCACGCCCAGCATGGCCCAGAGGGTGTGGGTGACGGTCATCGTCTGCGGGGTGGCAGCGTTCCCGAGCAGGATGCTGACCCGGTTGCGGGTGGACGCGTCGGGATGTCGCTCGACCTCGGCCAGGCGGGCCAGTGCCACCTCGCCGTCGAACCGGGTGGGGGCGAAACGGGCCCCCGAGGGCATGACGCCGAGAAAGTGGAGAAGGGGGGAGTCGGTGACCCGGTAGAGCAGCGCTTCCGCCGGCTCACCGGGGGTCGGGTCGGTGGCGGCCGAGTGGACGGTGGTGCACCCGGCCGGCAGGGTGACGAAGTCCCCGCGGTGCCAGTCGATGCGCCCGGTCCTCGGTGCCTCGAAGGCACCGGCCCGTTGGAATTCGCTGGAGCCCCGGCCGTGGAGACAGTAGTAGAGCTCGCTGGTGGCGTCGGGCTCGGTGGACACGGCCTCGCCCGGGCGGATGATCACGAAGGAGGCCAACAGGGCCGGGCTGGTGGCCGGGTAGCTGACACCGAGCTCGCCCGAGAGATCGAGGGGGATGATGCGGGAGGACCCTCCGTCATGCATCCGCGGGGAGAACCTCCTGATCGGCACCCCGGAGATGGCGCCGGACCCGATGGGGTCTGCGGCCGCCGAGTACTCGTAGAAGGTCGCATCGCCGGTCCAGTCCTCGACAGCCTCCCCGACCAGGACGGTGGGAGCTGCGGTGTCATCGATTCGATTGGCCATCCCTCCAGTATCGACGAGCGGGACGGAGGTAGCGTCACGTCGTGGCCGACCAGCGGATCCAAGTCCCACCCAACTGCGAGCTGACCCTCGGGATGACCTGCGTGGAGAAGTCCCAACCTGGCCGCACGGTGTGGCGGATGCGGGCCGACGAGCGGTTCGCCAACCCGGCCGGCATCGTCCAGGGTGGGTTCCTGGGTGCGATGGCCGACTCGGCCATGGGTTCTGCCGCCGTGACCTTCGTCAGGGCCTCCGGCCGCAAGGTGTTCGCCTCGAACGTGGAGATGAAGACCAGCTTTCTGGCCGGAGCCCGGGTGGGAAGCATGCTCGAGTGCACCGCCACGGTGATCTCGGGCGGGTCCCGCGTGGCGTTCGCCGAGGCGGAGGTGGTCGACGAAGAGGGGAGGACGGTGGCCCGGGCCAGTTCCACCTATCTCTTCACCGCTCGCGAGTGAGGCGTCGCCGCCCGGGGGTGAGGCGTCGCCGCCCGGGGGTGAGGCGCCCCTCGGCGGTCATGAGCATCGACCGGACCCACGCTGCCTATAGTTGGGGCCTTCAACCCGCAGGTGGTGGCCCGGACCGGCCGAAGGTGCCGAGGGGCGCCGTGAATCGCCGGTGACGTCTCCCGCCGCACGGATCAATCAAATCGACACGAGCGCACCCGCCGGCGGTGCAGCCGACAGACTCCGAGGAGGATCGTGGCCCCAGGTAGGAACGCCAGAGGCAAAGGGCTGGGTGCGATCAAGTCCACCGGGAGCGAGACACTCCAACTGGTCGTCGACTACGTCAAGCAGGAGACGCTCGACCCGCTCAAGGGGCTCGGGAGGTACATCCTGTTCGGGGTGGCCGGATCGGTGGCGCTCTCCATCGGACTGGTGATCCTGGCCGTGGCCTTCCTGAGGGTGCTCCAGGGAGAGACCGGGAGCACGTTCACCGGAAACTGGTCGTGGGCCCCGTACCTGATCTGCGCGGTGGTCGTGGTCATCGTGGCGGCCATTGCGGTCAAAGCCGTCAGCAGAGGGCAGGGGCGGACTGCCGCCGACACCGAGAAGGAGAAGCCATGAGCCCGGCCGGACAGAAGATCACCCGAGACGACATCGAGGCGAAGTTCCGCGAACTGACCGGCGAGGTGTCCCAGGAGGTCGAGTCGACCCGGTCGCAGGCGATCACGGTGGGGCTGGCGGTCGGGGTGGCACTGGTGGCCGTGGTCTTCCTGATCGGCCGCCGGAACGGGCGGCGTCGGTCCGCGGTCGTCGAGGTCCGGCGGATCTGATCCGATGGATGCCTTCTTGAACTACGTCCGGCTGAAGGCGTTCGGGCGGGGCCTGAGGGGCTACCACTCCGCGTGGTTCGTGGCGGCGGCGGCGACTTGGATGATCCATCGGGCCCGCAATCAGGGCGACGTGGTCTATCGGACGAAGCTCAAGCCGGGCGAGAAGCTCATCATCAAGGCCGGCCCCTCCAGGTCGTCCAAGTCGTCCGGCAACTGAGCACGGTGGGTCCCGATCAGGACCGGAGCCTCCTGAGGGACGGCGACCGGGTGCTACTGGTCGACGTCAAGGAGCGCCGCTACCTGATCGCCCTCCGTGCCGGCGCGGAGTTCCACACCCATGCGGGCATCGTGGCCCACAACGACATGATCGGTGCCCCGGAGGGCTCGACGATCCCGGGAAGCACCGGCCGCCGCTTCCTGGTGGTTCGTCCCACTCTGTCCGACGTCGTGTTGAAGATGCCGAGAGGGGCCCAGGTCATCTATCCCAAGGACCTGGCGGCCATGCTCATGGAGGCCGACATCGCCCCAGGGGTCACGGTGCTCGAAGCCGGGGTGGGCTCCGGGGCGCTGTCGATGGCCCTGCTGCGCGCCGGGGCCGAGGTGGTCGGGTACGAGGTGCGCGAGGACTTCGCCCAGGTTGCCCGCAGGAATGTGGCCGCGCTGCTCGGGGAGGGCGCCCGCTACCGGGTGGAGCTGCGGGACGTCTACGAGGGCATCGAGGAGGGTGGGTTCGACCGGATCGTCCTGGATCTGCCAGAGCCATGGCGGGTGCTCCCGCATGCCGAGCAGGCCATGCGCCCCGGTGGGATCCTCTGCGCCTATCTGCCCACCATCAATCAGACCTCCCAGCTCCGCCAGGCGATGGAGCACAGTGCCTTCGGGCTGGCCTCAACACTCGAGGTCCTGCATCGGACCTGGCACATCGAAGCCCGATCGGTGCGCCCGGACCACCGGATGGTCGGCCACACCGGGTTCCTCACCACGGCGCGGCTGCTGCGCCCAGATGGAGGGGAGGGCCGGTCCCCGCAGGGGCGACTCAGCCCTGCTCGATGAAGATGCACTCGCCCGGACACTCCTCGGACGCCTCGACCACCGCATCCTCGAGTTCCCCGGGCACCGCGGCCATGCCGGCCGAGCCGCCCGGCTGGTCCCTCACGTCGGTGCCTTCCTTCACGTAGGCCAGCCCGTCGTCGAGCAGGGTGAAGACGGCGGGCGCGATCTCCTCGCAGAGGCCGTCCCCCGTGCACAGATCTTGGTCGATCCAGACCTTCATCAGTTACGTCACTCCTACGTTTCTCCCGTTCGATCCGGGCGAGCTCGACCGGTCGCCTGCACTCGGCTGGCGTACAGGCATCGGCGCACCGTCGCGCTCGGCCTGACCGGAGGTCCGATTGCCGACCGCAATGTTATCCGCAACGGCGAGGAGGATCACTGACGGTCCGTCAGATACCCCGGACCCGCCCGGTGCCGCCGCGGGCCGTGGTGCATCCCGGCCGAGGGTGCCGGTGTAGGGTCGCCACGTAGGTGCACTCGCGAATGGGGTGATGGCAACGGTTGACTTCGATGACACGAAAGACGATCGCCGGCCGGCGGGCGCCATGGACGACGACGACCTCGAGGCTTGGAGGGTACGCGCACACGCGTCCGAGGAAGAGGTGACCATCCTCCGCCGCCGGCTCCAGGAGAGCCCGCGGCGTGTCCAGACCCTCGAGGAGAAACTGCTCGAGACTAAGGGGCAGCTGGCGCAGGCCATCTCCCAGAACGAGAAGCTCACCTTCACCTTGCAGACGGCCAAGGAGCACGTGGCCAACCTGCGCGACGAGGTGGAGAAGCTGACCCAGCCACCTGCCGCCTACGGGATCTACCTCGGCGCGAACGATGACGGGACGGTCGATGTGTTCTCCGGCGGCAGGAAGATGCGGGTGTCACTCCATCCCGACATCGACGTCGACGACCTGCAACGCGGCAACGAGGTGGTGCTCAACGAGTCGCTCAACGTGATCCTGGCCCGGGAGGGGGAGGGATCCGGTGAAGTGGTCGTGCTCAAGGAGGTGCTCGACGACGGCATGCGGGCCCTGGTCTTTGGCCGGGCCGACGAGGAACGGGTGGCCGAGCTGTCCGATGCTCTGGTGGGGGTCAAGCTGCGGGCCGGCGACACCTTGCTGATGGAGTCCCGGACCGGCCTCCTGGTGGAGAAGCTCGAGCGCCCCGAGGTGGAGGAGCTCGTCCTCGAAGAGGTCCCCGACGTGACCTACGCCGACGTCGGGGGGCTCGACGACCAGATCGAGGCCATCACCGACGCGGTGGAGCTTCCCTACCTCTACCGGGAGCTCTACACCGAGCACAAGCTCCCGGCCCCGAAGGGCATCCTCCTCTACGGGCCGCCAGGGTGCGGCAAGACCCTGATCGCCAAGGCGGTGGCCAACTCCCTGGCCAAGAAGGTGGCCGAGGTGACCGGCAATACCAACGCCCGGAGCTACTTCCTCAACATCAAGGGTCCCGAGCTGCTCAACAAGTACGTGGGTGAGACCGAGCGCCAGATCCGCCTGGTCTTCCAGCGGGCCCGGGAGAAGTCGGAGGAGGGCGTCCCGGTGATCGTGTTCTTCGACGAGATGGACTCGCTGTTCCGGACCAGGGGCACCGGCATCAGCTCGGACATGGAATCGACCATCGTGCCCCAGTTGTTGGCGGAGATCGACGGGGTGGAGACCCTGAAGGATGTCATCGTCATCGGGGCCTCCAACCGTGAAGACCTGATCGACCCGGCGATCCTGCGCCCGGGCCGACTCGACGTGAAGATCCGCATCGAGCGGCCCAACGAAGTGGCGGCCACCCAGATCTTCTCGCGCTACCTGACCCCCGACCTTCCCCTCGATGCCGAGGAGGTGCGCACCCTGGGCGGGGGGGACCCGGCCAAGGCCACCCAGGCCATGATCGAAGCGACCGTGGCCGAGATGTACCGGAACGACGAGGAGAACCGCTTCCTGGAGGTCACCTATCAGAACGGTGACAAAGAGGTGCTCTACTACCGCGACTTCTCCTCGGGGGCGATGATCGAGAACATCGTCCGCCGGGCCAAGAAACTGGCGATCAAACGTGCCATCGCGGAGGAGGGTCGGGGGATCCGGACCGACGACCTCCTCGAGTCGATCCGACAGGAGTACAAGGAGAACGAGGATCTTCCCAACACCACCAACCCCGACGACTGGGCGAAGATCTCGGGCAAGAAGGGCGAGCGGATCGTCTACATCCGCACACTGATCAGCGACCACGAAGAGACCAAGGGCGGACGTTCCATCGAGCGCGTGGGAACCGGTCAGTATCTCTGAGCGACCCCCGGTATAGGGTCGACCGCATGGCCATCCCCAAGGTCTGTGGAATCGAGACGGAGTACGGCATCCAGGTGGTGGGTGGCGACCCCAATCCGATTGCCGCCTCGTCCTTGCTGATCAACGCCTATGCCCACGACGTGGCCCGCCAGCAGACCGAGTGGGACTTCGAGGACGAGGCCCCGGGCAACGACGCCCGTGGGTTCGCCCGGGAGGGATCGATGCCGCCACAGGTCGAGACCCATCTCGTGAACACGGTGCTCACCAACGGGGCCCGTTTCTACGTGGACCATGCCCACCCCGAGTTCTCCACGCCCGAGTGCAGCGATGCTCTCGAATGCGTCCGCTACGACCGTGCCGGCGAGGTCGTCCTGATCCGTGCCATGGAGGCCGCCGACCTCACTGTCCCGGACGGCTCCCATCTGGTCATCTACAAGAACAACTCGGACGGCAAGGGGAATTCCTACGGCACCCACGAGAACTACCTGATGGATCGCGCCGCGCCGTTCACCCGCATCGTGGCCGGGGTCACGCCACACTTCGTCACGCGGCAGATCTTCGCCGGCGCCGGGAAGGTCGGCGCCGAGACCTCGTTCCACGACGGTCAGCGGGTGGACTTCCAGCTCTCCCAGCGAGCGGAGTTCTTCGAGGAGCAGGTGGGCCTCGAGACGACGTTGAAGCGGCCCATCGTCAACACACGGGACGAGCCGCACGCCGATCCGCACCGCTATCGGAGGCTGCACGTCATCGTGGGCGACGCCAACCTGGCCGAGGTGGCCACCTTCTTGAAGGTGGGGACCACCTCGCTGGTCCTGGCCATGATCGAGGACGATGTCTCGGGGAGCCGGAGCCTGGCCCTGGTCGACCCGGTGACCGCCATGCACGAGGTGGCCCTCGATCGGACCTTCTCCCGACCCCTGCGGATGGCAGACGGTTCCACGGCGACGGCGCTGGCCATCCAGTGGGAGCTCTACTCGCTGGCCCGGAAGTACGCCGACGACCGGGGACTCGAGTGCATGGGCGCCGAGGGCATCGGCGAGGAGGTTCTCGGTCGGTGGGAGAGCGTGCTCAACGGCCTGGAGACCGATCCGATGTCCCTGGCCGGCCAGCTCGACTGGGTGGCCAAGCTGCAGCTCATCGAGGCCTACCGGCAGCGCCACGGCTGTGCCTGGGATGACCCCCGGCTGGCGGCACTGGACCTCCAGTACCACGACCTGCGGCCGTCGCGGTCGCTGTTCGCCCGATTGAACACCGAGCGGATCGTCGACGAGGCGTCCGTGGCCGCTGCCGTCGTAGAGCCGCCTCGGGGCACCCGCGCCTGGTTCCGGGGCCAGTGCCTCAAGAAATGGCCCACGGCGGTGGTCACCGCCAACTGGGATTCGCTGGTGTTCGACCTCGGCGCCGACCCCCTGCGGCGCGTCCCTATGATGGATCCCCTGAAGGGAACGGCGGAACACGTCGAAGAACTACTGAACGCATGTGCGAGTCCATCCGAGCTGTTGGATCGACTGAGCGGCTAGGGAGAATAGAGATGGCAGAACGAGAGCAGAAGAAGAAGGCCTCGCCCGAACGCGCCGATGAGGTCGTCGAGGAGGTGCCGGCAGCATCGGCCGCCGGCGACAAGCTCAAGGCCGAGCTCGATGATCTGCTCGACGAGATCGACGAGGTTCTCGAGGACAACGCCGAGGAGTTCGTGCGCAACTACGTACAGAAGGGCGGCGAGTAGCACCGGTGACCCTGCCGCTCTTTTCGACCACCGACGACCCCGGACCCGATTTCGCCGGATTGATCCGCCGGCTCAAGGTCCCCACCCCGGCGATGTCCGCCGGTGCCGCGCCGGGGGGAGCCTCGGGGAGAGACCGGTTCCGCCACGGCACCACCGTGGCCGCACTCCGCTTCGCCGAAGGCGTGGTGATGGCCGGTGACCGGCGAGCCACCGAGGGCCATGCCATCGCCCACCGGTCCATGGAGAAGGTGTTCCCCGCCGACCGGTACTCGGCGGTGGCCATTGCGGGCGCCGCCGGACCGGCGGTGGAGATGGTGCGCCTGTTCCAGACCCAGCTCGAACATTACGAAAAGGTCGAAGGGGTGGTGCTCAGCCTCCAGGGCAAGGCAAACCAGCTGAGCCAGATGGTGCGGGAGCATCTGCCCATGGCCATGCAGGGCCTGGCGGTGGTGCCGCTCTTCGCCGGCTACGACCTGACGCGGGGCACCGGACGGATCTTCACCTACGACGTGACCGGTGGGCACTTCGAGGAGACCGAGTTCAACGCCACCGGGTCGGGTGGGCGCGACGCCCGGACCACCATCAAACTCGGCTACCGGGTAGGAATGGCTCGGGACGAAGCGGTGGAACTGTCGATCGAGGCACTCTACGAGGCCGCCGACGAGGACTCGGCCACCGGGGGGCCCGATCTGATCAGGGGCATCTACCCTCTGGTGGCCACCGTCACCGCCGAGGGCTTCGTGGCCGTGCCCGAGGACGAGGTGGCCGAGCGGTTCGCCGCACTCATCGATCGACGTCGAGCAGAGGGACGCCAGCCATGACGATGCCCTACTACGTGGCACCCGAGCAGGTGATGAAGGATCGGGCCGAGTATGCCCAAAAGGGCATCGCCCGGGGGCGATCCCTGGTGGCGACCACCTACGACCTCGGCATCGCCATCGTGGCGGACAACCCGTCGCGCTCGCTCCACAAGATCAGCGAGATCTACGACCGGATCGCCTTTGCCGGCGTGGGCAAGTACAACGAGTTCGACCAGCTCCGGGTGTCGGGGATACGTCATGCCGACACCAAGGGCTATGCCTACAGCCGCGAGGACGTCGAGGCGCGGTCGTTGGCCAACCTCTACGCGCAGTACCTGGGGCAGGTCTTCACCCACGAGATGAAGCCTCTCGAGGTCGAGATCCTGGTGGCGGAGCTCGGCACCGAACTGCGCCCGCCGCAGCTGTACCACATCGCCTACGAGGGGACGATCACCGATGAGGACCGGTACGCCGTGCTCGGCGGCGAGACCGAGGCCATCGCCCAGCGCTTGGACGAGGAGTGGGCCAGTGGGTGGTCGCTGACCGATGCCCTCCGCTCGGCGGTGGGCGCCCTGGCCGGCCCCGATCGGACGCTGCGGGGCCAGGATCTCGAGGTTGCGATCCTGGCCGAGGGCAATGGCCGCCGGGCATTCCGACGCCTGGTCAACCATGAGTTGGATGACCTGCTCGGCTGAGCCGGCCGGTGGCGATCGGACCGGTTCGTAGCAGCCGGCCGTCCTCACGGTACCGTGAGGGTGGTGGACAAGCGTATCTACGGCTTGGAGAACGAGTACGGGGTCACCTGTACGCTGCGCGGGCAGAGGCGGTTGAGCCCTGACGAGGTGGCCCGATACCTCTTCCGCCGGGTGGTGAGCTGGGGCCGGTCCTCCAACGTCTTCCTCGAGAACGGGGCACGGCTCTATCTCGACGTGGGCAGCCACCCCGAGTACGCCACGCCCGAATGCGACGACGTGGCCGAGCTGGTGGCCCACGACAAGGCGGGGGAGTGGATCCTCTCCTCGTTGGTGGAGGGGGCCGAGGACCGGCTGCGGGAAGAGGGCATACGTGGGGACATCTATCTGTTCAAGAACAACACCGACTCGGCGGGCAACTCCTACGGGTGCCACGAGAACTACCTGACCAGCCGGCGCGACGATTTCACCCACTACACCGAGGTCCTCATTCCCTTTCTGGTCAGCCGGCAGGCGTACGCCGGGGCGGGCAAGGTGCTCCAGACCGCCCGGGGCGCGGTGTTCTGCCTCAGCCAGAGGGCCGAGCACATCTGGGAAGGGGTGTCCTCGGCCACCACCCGGAGCCGCCCCATCATCAACACCCGGGACGAGCCCCATGCCGATGCGGAGAAGTACCGTCGCCTCCATGTCATCGTGGGCGATTCAAACATGAGCGAGTACGCCACCTTCCTGAAGGTGGGTGCCACCAGCATCGTCCTGCGGATGCTGGAGGATCCTTCGGCCGTCATGCGGGACCTGACCCTGGAGAACCCGATCCGGGCCATCCGCGAGATCAGTCATGACATCACCTGCCGGCGCCCGGTCCGCCTGGCCAACGGGCGCGAGATGAGCGCACTGGACATCCAGGGGGAGTACCTCCAGCGGGCAATCCGTTACCGCGACCGGCAAGGGCTCTCCCCCCAGGAGGACCTGGCCCTCGACATGTGGCAGCACTGTCTCAAAGGGTTGGAGTCCGACCCGCTCTCGCTGCACCGGGAGTGCGACTGGGTGGCCAAGTACCGCCTGATCGACCGCTACCGGGACCGCCACGACCTCCCCCTCCACAGCCCCACCGTGGCCCTCCTCGACCTGCAGTACCACGACGTGGATCGCACCCGGGGCCTCTACTACCGGCTGCAGCGCCACGATCAGCTGGACCGGATCTGCGACGACACGGACATCATCACCGCCATGTCGACGCCACCGCAGACCACACGGGCGCGGCTGCGAGGTGAGTTCGTGAAGCGGGCAAAGGAGCGCCGACGCGATTTCACCGTCGATTGGGTCCATCTCAAGCTCAACGACCAGGCGCAGCGCACCGTGCTGCTGAAGGATCCCTTCAAATCGAAGGACGAGAGGGTCGACAAGCTGATTGCCGGGCTGTGAACAAGGAGACGGAGGGAACGGGGCAGTGGCGGACCTGCACCCGATTCGACTTCCCGGTGCGGTAGCGTCCCGTGATTGTGCCCGAGGAACCCCCCGCCGCGTCGTCGTTACTGTCCGCAGGTGCCGACCCACGGTCCGACGAGGGCGATGCGGCGCTGAGCAGCGAGCGATCGAAAGGCGGCGGCTACCGGGTCGTCATCGAGTGGGCCGTCATCCTGATGGCGGTGCTGCTGTGTACCGTCGTGCTCCGCACCTACGTCGTCCAGTCCTTCTACATCCCGTCGCCGTCGATGGTGCCCACGCTCCAGGTTGGCGACCGGATCATCGTCAACAAGCTCAGCTACGACCTCCATTCGATCCATCGCGGGGACATCGTCGTGTTCGCACGGCCCCCGCTCGAGGACCAGGCCTATGCCGACCTGGTCAAGCGGGTGATCGGGCTCCCCGGTGAGACGATCTCCTCCGAGGACGGGCACATATACATCGATGGTCACAGGCTGTCCGAACCGTGGCTCCCCCCCGGACCGGACAGCTACACCGGAGCACTCCCCGATGATGCCTACCAGCAGTTCAACATGCCCGGGCCGGTCAAGATACCTGCAGGCCAGTACTACGTGATGGGGGACAATCGGACGGACTCCGAGGACAGCAGGTTCTTCGGTCCCATCCCCAAATCGTTGATCGTGGGTCGTGCGGTCGCCGTGGTGTGGCCGTTCAGCCAGGCAAAGGGTCTGTAGGGATCCGTCGGCATCCCGTGCGGTAGCCTCGCTGACTTGTGACCCCCGACCTCCCGCATGACCCTGGCCAGGGGACGGGACCCGGCGGCTCCACGATGATCTCTGAGGTGCCGGTGGCTCCCGTGGCCGGGAAAAGCCCGGCGGTCGGTCCGGGACCCAGGGCCCGGTCGGGGAGGTGGGTCCTCGAATGGATGGCCGTGCTGGGCGTCGCCCTGGTACTGGCCGTCTGCGTTCGGGCCTATGTGAGCCAGATGTTCTACATCCCATCGGGCTCCATGCTCCCGACCCTCCAGATCGGCGACCGGATCGTGGTCGACAGGCTCGCCTACCGCTTCCACGGCATCCATCGCGGGGACATCGTGGTGTTCGCCCGGCCCCCTCTGGAGCAGGCCGACTACGCCGATCTGGTCAAACGGGTGATCGGGCTCCCCGGTGACACCATCTCGTCCGTCGGGGGGCGCGTGTACATCGACGGCAAGCCCCTGGCCGAGCCGTGGCTGCCGCACCCCGAACCGGTGACGGCGCCCAGCCAGCTCCCGGATGCGTTCAGCCTCAATCACCCCTTCAAGGTTCCGCCCGGCACCTACTTCGTGATGGGTGACAATCGCACCGATTCGGAGGACAGCCGCTACTTCGGCCCCATCCCGCAGAGTCTCGTCGTGGGGAAGATGGCCTTCAGGGTCTGGCCGATCGACGATTCGGTGTGGCTGGTCATCCTGTCGACGGTGGTCGTCGTCGTGCTGGTCCTGTTGCTGCTGGTGCTGCGCGGTCCCCGTGAGGCGGGCCCGTCAGAGGGCCGGCGCCATGAAGGACCTGCCGGCTCCAGCTAGACCGGAGCAGACCGCTTCGAGGCGGCCGGTTGTGGTCCGGGTGCCCGCCGGTCACTGCGCCGGTACACTCGTTGACGTGCCATTTCTCAGCCCGGCGAAGCTGCTGGTCATCCTGGTGGTGGCCCTGGTCGTGCTCGGCCCGGACAAGCTGCCCAAGGTGGCCAGGCAGGTCGGCGCTCTGTGGGGGGACTTCCGCAAGTTCCGCGAGCGCCTCGAGAGCGAGGTGCGTGGTACTTTCCCCGACCTTCCCTCCACGGAGGTCATCTCCCAGGCGGTGCGCTCGCCACTCTCGTTCCTGGACAACCTGGCCGACGCCCACAGCGCGGAGAACGGCGCGACCCCTTCGGCAGCGAGCGGCCACGAGCCTCCCGACGTCCGGGGTGACGCGGTCCAGCCCCCGGGCGACACCAACCGACCGGCAGGCGCGGTCCGGGCCGCCGAGCAGCCGTCCATCCCGGGGATATCCGTCACCGACCCCGAGGGCATCGTCCACCAGGTGCGCTCCAACGGTCGGGCCGTTCCCGACGACCCCGGAATGAACTGATCCGACCGGCTCACCCCGACGTGCACGGATCCTGTCGAGGCCGGAGACCATGGCCATCTCGCTGAAGCGCTCCAGCGAAGCACGGCCGGAGCCGAATGCGATGACGCTCGTGGAACACCTGACCGAGCTGCGCCGCCGGGTGCTGGTCTGCGCCGTGGCCTTCATGATCACCGCCACGGTGGCCTTCCTCCTCTATAACTGGATCCTGGCCTTTCTCAAGCATCCCTACTGCCAGGTGGCGCCCCACCACTGCGGCTTCTACATCACCGGCCCGCTGGACGGACTCGCACTGCGGGTAAAGATCTCCGCCTACGGCGGGCTGATACTCGCCTCCCCGGTGCTTCTCTGGGAGCTCTGGCGGTTCATCACGCCGGGATTGAACCCCAAGGAGAAGAAGTACGCGATTCCCTTCATCGTCGCCTCGATCGCCTTGTTCCTCCTGGGATCGCTGGTGGCGTTCGTGACGTTCCCCCATGCGTTGGGCTGGCTCGACAGCATCGGCGGCCCGAGCCTCACCGAGATCCTCGATCCGACCAAGTACCTCAGCCTCATCGTGTTGCTGATGACGGTCTTCGGCCTGACCTTCGAGTTCCCGGTACTACTCGTGTCACTCGAGTTGGCCGGCGTGCTCACTCCCAAGCAGCTCTCCTCGTTCAGACGATGGGCCATCGTGTTGATCGTAGTGGTGGCCGGGGTGGTGACTCCGAGCTCGGACCCCTTCTCGATGATGGCCTTGGCCATTCCGCTCTACCTCTTCTACGAGCTGTCGATCGTCGTCGGGAAGCTCGTCCGGCGATGAACCCCGGGCGTGCCCGGGGCCACTCCCGGGACGCCTCGGCAGGGGTGGAGGAGGGATTCCGGCAGCGCTTCGAGCAGGGCCTCGGGTTGCGTCTCGACGGATTCCAACGCCAGGCGATGGATGCACTCGACCGGGGCGAGTCGGTGCTGGTATCGGCTCCCACCGGATCGGGCAAGACGCTCATCGCAGACTACGCGGCGGCCCGGGCGCTGGAGTCGGGCGGGAAGGCCTTCTACACGACTCCGATCAAGGCCCTCTCCAATCAGAAGTTCGCCGAGCTGTCGGTCCGGTACGGGGAGGAGCGGGTCGGTCTCCTGACCGGGGACGTGTCCCACCAGCCCCATGCGCCGATCGTGGTGATGACCACCGAGGTCCTGCGCAACATGCTCTTCGCCCGCTCGTCGATCCTCGACGACCTGGAGGTGGTGGTGCTCGACGAGGTGCACTACCTCCAGGACCCATATCGGGGCTCGGTGTGGGAGGAGGTGCTGGTGCTCACCCCGGCTGGGATCATCTTCGTCAGCCTGTCGGCCACGGTCAGCAACGCCGCCGACTTCGGGGCGTGGCTCACCTCCATCCGTGGCAGGACCAGGGTGGTGGTGGAGACCCACCGGCCGGTTACGCTGCACCACCATTTCGCCGTGTCCGAGCGGGGACGCGACGGTCTCAACGTCCTCCCACTGCTGCGTAACGGAAAACCCAACCCGGACGGCATCGCCCTGGACGACAGGCGTCGGCGCAATCCCCGACACCGGTACCGGGCACCCCGGAGGACCGAGGTCGTGGAGTACCTGGCGTCGGCCGGGATGCTGCCGGCCATCACCTTCATCTTCTCGAGGGCGGCCTGTGACGACGCCACACGCCAGTGCCTGCAGGACGGCGTCCGCCTGACGACACCCGAGGAGCGGACGCGCATCCGCATGCTCACCGAGTCCTCCGTCGACCGGCTCGGCGACGACGACCTGCGGACCCTCGGGTACGGGCCGTGGTCGGCAGCTCTCGAGTCGGGCATCGCCCCGCACCATGCCGGGTTGGTCCCGGCGTTCCGCCGGGCGGTCGAACGGTGCTTCTCCGAGGGCCTGCTGAAGGTGGTGTTCGCCACCGAGACGCTGGCCCTCGGGATCAACATGCCCGCCCGGACCGTCGTGGTCGAGCGGTTCGCCAAGTTCCGGGGCACAGACACCTCGGCCCTCACCTCGGGCGAGTACCAACAACTGACCGGACGGGCCGGCCGCCGTGGCATCGACACCGTGGGCCACGCCTTCGTCCTGTGGTCGGCTGCGTCACCGTTCGGCCTGGTGGCCCGCACCGCTCTGGCCCCGCCCCCGGACCTGGTGTCATCGTTCCATCCCACGTACAACCTGGCCGTCAACCTGGTGCGGCGCTGGTCGCGGGAGGACGCCCACGGCCTGCTCGCCGCCTCGTACGGGCAGTGGCAGGCGCCTGCCGGCTCGGAGTCGTTGCCCGCCCAGCTCGACCGGCGCCTGGCCATCCTCGAGAAGCGGGCCTTCGTCGACGGATGGAACCTGACCGAGGCCGGGTACGCCCTCGCCAGCATCTACCACGAGTCGGACCTGCTGGTGGCCGAGGCCCTCCGGGGTGGGCTGCTCGACGGACTCGATCCGGCGTCGCTGGCCGGTGTGGCCTCGGCGCTGACCTTCGAGGCCCGTCGGAGCTCGGAGGATGCCGCCGAGCCGCACGGCAAGAAGGTGATCGAGCGGCTGGCCCGACTGGACGCAATGGCCGGAGAGCTCCGGGCCGACGAACGCCGAGTCGGCCTGCGTCGGACCCGGCGCCCCGATGCCGGCCTTGCCCGGGCGGTGACCGGCTGGGCCAAGGGGGCCACCCTCGACAAGGTACTGAGGGATGCCGACGTCGCACCCGGCGACTTCGTCCGAAATGTCCGCCAACTGATCGACCTGGTGCGGCAACTGGCCCAGGTGGCGGCCGAGCCCGGCACGCGAGAGTCGGCCCAGATGGCTGTGGCCCTGCTCAAGCGGGGTGTGGTGGGGGCGGACGACCCTGCCTCGCTGGGGTCCGCCACTGACCCACCACTGCCGTCCTAGTGTGATCCGGGCATGTTCCCCTACGCCGAGGAGACGTTCAGCGCTGAAGAGGAGGACATCCTCCGCCGCTACGTCACCAATCTCGATCAGCCGGTGTTCGCCCTGGTCAATCTGCCGGAGGTGGTCAAGGGCGCACTGTTCGCGCGGTACTCCCGGTCGCCCAAGAGCCTGCGGCGGCTGTTCCTCGACGAATTCGTGAGCGAGCTCGACATCAGCGGCGACGCCACGGTGGATGCGACCGTCGGGCTCAAGCGGGCAGTCGAACTCTACGAAAAGGTCTTCTTCGAGTACGGGGACGACTCGGTGGCGCAGTTGGGTGGTGTGCACCTGGCGTGCGAGCAGGCGTCCAACGTTCTGACCAAGGTCCTCGAGTGGGGGAGGCTCATGGCCTACCTCGAGCAGTCGACCCGCTACATCGCCTACAACCAGCGACTCACCACCGGCCACTACCGCTACTACCGCGACCCGGGCCTGCTCGACTCACCGTTGGGGGCCCGCTACGTCGGCGACATGGACCGGATGTTCGACACCTACGGTGAGCTCCTCGAGGAAGCACAGGCGTGGTTGGCGGTCCGACATCCACGTCGGCAGGGGGACTCCGACTTCATCCACCGCCAAGCGGTGCGGGCCAAGGCCCTCGATGCCCTGCGGGGCCTGCTTCCTGCGGGCTCGCTGTCGAACGTGGGCATCTACGGCACCGGGCAGTCCTACGAGATGCTGCTGCTCCGGATGCGGTCGCACCCGCTGCCCGAGGCCCGGCAGTACGCGGACATGATGCTCGAGGAGCTCCGGAAGGTGATCCCTTCCTTCCTGCAGCGTGTCGACCGCCCCGATCGGGGAGGGGCGTGGTCGGAGTACTTCCGCCGGACCCGGGAGGAGACGGACCGTCTGGTCGGGGATCTTTTCCCCGACCTGGTGGCACCGGCGGACGAGTCGGCCGACGGGCCCTGGGGCCGACCCTCGGTGGACCTGGTCGACTTCGATCCCGAGGGCGAGGAAAAGGTCATCGCCGCCATCTGCGCACCCCTGACCAATCGCTCGGAGGAGGAGGTGCTGGCCCGGGTCCACCTTCTCGGAGCCGAGGAGAGGCGAGCGCTTCTGGCCGCCTACGTGGGCGACCGGACCAATCGTCGTCACCGGCCGGGCCGGGCCTTCGAGCGCACCGGGTACCGCTTCGACGTGGTGACCGACTACGGCGCCTTCCGGGATCTTCAGCGCCACCGCATGCTGACCATCGAATGGCAACCGCTCGGCACCTCCCTGGGATACGACGTGCCCGAGGTGGTGCAGGAGGCCGGCCTCGAGGATCGGTACGTGGCGTCGTTGGAGCGGTCCCGCGAGCTGTGCGATGTCCTTGACGTCCGCTTCCCGGTGGAGTCGGCGTACGCCGTCGCCCTGGCCTACCGAATCCGGTACTCGATGCAGATGAATGCGCGTGAGGCCATGCACCTGCTCGAGCTGCGCTCGGGCCCCCAGGGCCATCCGAGCTACCGCTGGGTGGCCCAGGAGATGCACCGCCAGATCGCCGATCGGGCCGGCCACCACCACCTGGCCGAGGCGATGTCGCATGTGGAGTACGGGTCCGAGGACCTCGAGCGGCTCGATGCGGAGCGGCGTGCGGAGGGACGACGGAACTCCATGTCCACTGCCGGAAATCCTGCAACTCCCTGACCTGGGAAGTTGGAGGAACACCCAGGTGAAGAGGGGTGTTGTGCATTTGACGACACACGGTGTCCGTGGCCTATCGTTCGCCCAGTCCCAACCGCCCCGAAGGACGTGCCAAGCGGTCGTTGATCCAATGGTGCGCCCTGAGGGGGGGACGCTGTGAGAGGCGGAGGGAGACCCAGGGGATCGAGTAGAAAACATTTTCCCGAGACCGGCGGCGCAAGCCGGAGGTAACGGGGGGATGGTGCCAAAGACCCCCTGGGTCCGACCGCCTGGCAGGCGCCGGCCCACGACCCGGCCGTCCGGCGGACCGCCTGCGCCCCGAGTAGATTCCAGGTGGAACACGTAAGGACCCTCCCTCCGGAAAGGGCGGACGCACCGGCCATGGTGCCCGTCCGGAGGAGACAACCTCGCAACATCGGTCCGGCGGCCCCATGTGAACGGTGTGCATGCCGGACCGTCTATGCTCCCGCCCAACTCACCACGGAAAGACCGAGATGCCACAAGAACTCGACGAAGTCGAAGGGCCGGACGAACTGATCGAGGGAGACCTCGATGAGTTGGCGGACGACGACGACCTGATTGGCGAAGAGGATGCACTCGTGCTCCCGGGCGACGACGACGACGACGCAGACGTCGCCGTCGTCGTCGTGGAGGAGGAACTCGTCGACATCGACCCGAAGGTACCGACCAAGGTCGCTGCGGCCGGCGAAGAGGCCGAAGAGGAAGAAGAAGAGGAGCCGGACGACGAGGACGTCGAAGCCAGCCTGGACACCATCCTGAAGGAGCGGTTGGTCGTCGAGGAGGTCGAGGACGACGAGGACGCACCCGAGCCCGAGGATCGGAGCGGGGACGGCGTGGAGCGGGTGCTGCCCAAGCAGCCCGGTGAGTTCGTCTGTCGGTCGTGCTTCCTGGTGAAGCACCCCAATCAGCTGGCGGACCGGAAGAAGATGCTCTGTCGCGACTGCGTGTGACGGGGGCCGACGATGCCAGTACCGAACGACGATGAATCCGAGGAGACACCGCTGAGCGAGCGCTTGCTCGATCTGCTCGTCTTCATACCCGCCGGGCTGGCGGTCACGGCCGTGGACGAATTACCGAAGCTGGCGGCCCGCGGCAGGGAGCGAATGGGCGTGCGCGTGTCGTCGGCTCGGGCGGTGGGGCAGTTCGCGGTGAAGGCCGGGCAAAGTGAGTTCCGGCGCCGATCCTCGGCGTTGCGCCGCCGGGACCAGGGTGCCTCCGAGGTACTCGGGGATGAGGGGCCGGAGCTGGCAGACGGTCCCGGGCCCACCCCGAGGACGCCACGGGTCACCGATGCGCATCGCTCGGCCGGCACCGAGTCGGTGGCGTCGCCGATCACGACCACGCCTCCCTCGTCTCCGGCCACCTCGCCGATCACGACCACGCCTCCCACCACGGCCGCGACTACGCGACCTTCAACGCCGGCCAAGCCCACTGCGGAGGCACCGGTAGCAACCACGGCTCCGGTAGCGGGGAATAGCCACACTCCGGCCGTGTCGAGCCTGGCCATTCCCGGATTCGACTCGCTGTCCGCGTCCCAGGTGGTCCAACGCCTCGACGGGTTGAATCGCCAGGAACTGGTGTCGGTCCGAGCCTACGAATCTTCCACCCGGGGCCGGCGGACGATCCTCAACCGGGTGGATCAACTGCTCGACGAGCGGTCGTAGGCCGATCGCGAGCAGTACGGCGATGGGGGGAGGGCCGATGGAGTCAGTCCGGGTGGCACGAGCCACGGACGCCGGGCGCATCGCCGAGTTGGTCGACGAGTTCGCGCGGGAGATGGAGTCCCGGCGGGGCGCTTCGCTGCTGAACGACCCCGGAGGGTCCGGTCCGGCCCGGATCGACGGTGCCGGTGCGGCGGCGGTCGGCGATCCCGGTCGCCTGACCCTGGTCGGCACCCTTGACGAGAACGTGGTGGGTATCGCCCTGTGCCACCTCGAGGAAGACGGGCCCACCGGGCGGCGCGGTGTGGTCGACGCCTGCTATGTGGAGCCCGGGGCCCGGGTGGTCGGACTCGGCCGGATGCTGATGGACCAGGTCCTGGCATGGTGCACCGACCACCAGTGCCGCGGCATCGACGGGTTCGCCTTCCCCGGGGACCGGGGGGCCAAGAGCTTCTTCGAGTCGGCGGGGTTCAAGGCACGGCTATTGATCATGCACCGCTACCTCGACTGACTGCGCCGCCCCAGCCGGCACGGGTTCGGTGGGAATCAGACCGGAGTGGGCGACCCGGAGGCGGCCGCCCGGCGTTCAGGAAGCCCGGCGCCCCGGGGTCGAGCGGGCAGGTACCGGACGCCGGGGCCCGGGGGGTGGGGGAATGGGGATCCCGAGAAGCCTCGCCAACTCGGGCACGTAGCCGGAGGCCTTGCGGGCCGCTCCCAGCAGTGCCTCGTCGGCTCCGGCAGGAATGCCCCGGGGTTTCACGGTGCGGCGTACCGGCGATTCCACCACGACCTCCAACAGGGCCTGCCACGCCTCGGGCGACGTCTCGGTCGACATGGCGTGGCCGGCAGCATCGGCCAGCCGGACCGCAAGTTCGGCGGAGAGGCGGGTGGCAGGCTCGGGGGGCCGGATGGAGGCTCGCACCGCGTCGACGACTCTCCCTTCGTCGAGGGACGAGGTGATTCGCTCGACCCAACGCTCCCGCAAGGCGGTGACACGCTGATCGAGCGCGGAGCGCAGGGCGTTCGCGAGCTCGGTTCCCTCCTCGTCCAGGGTCACGGTGGAAGCCGAGGCGACGATGGAGCGAAGCTCCCGGAGTGGGATGTCCTTGCCCGCCGTGCGCGCCACCGACGCCCGGTCCTTCCAGGTGGCGAGCGTGATCAACGGACGCAGCTCCTCGGCCAGGGCCAGCAGCGGACCCGGTGTGACCTCGGGTCGACCCTCGGCGCGGGCACGGGTGTTCTGCTCCTCGATGGCCTGGCGGACGGCCGGGATACCACCGCGCAGCAGTTGTTCGGCCACCGGGATCTGCTCGGGCCTGAGCGTGGCCAGGGCGGCGTTGCGATAGGTGGTCGACGCAGCCGGACGGCGCGGGTTATCCCGGCCCCCGGATTCGCGGGCTCCCGGACGGGCAGGCCCGTTCCGTTTGCGGGCCGGCTTGCCATCGTCCGACGGCGCTCCCGTGGTGGCTCGGTCGCGTTGCCCGGAGCCGCTCCTCGGCCCGCGCGAGCGGTCCTCGGAACGCGGCTTGCGTTCGGCCGGTCGCCGATCCTCCGGGGAAGGCCCGTCCGGCCGGTCGTCCCGGCGGCGCCTGCCCTTGGAAGCCAGCACCACGTTCACGTCGGGTGCGCGCTGGGGTGTGCCGATCACCTCTATCCGGTCCTTGGCGCGTGCATCGCCCTTCGCCTTCGCCGGGAGGAGCGCCGTCACCGTCGTCCCGTCCAGGGTGGTCTCCACCTCGGCGCGCAGCACGGTTCCCACAGCGGCACCGGCGGGGACCAGGTCGGCACCGACCGTTCCGCGGGGCTGTTTGGCACCGGCGGCGCGCCACGTCCACGTGGAGTCACCGGTCTGACTGGTCAGTTCGACTTCGATGCGATGGGCCATACCGGGCGACAGGCTACTGCCGCCACCGACCCCGGCGGTAACAAGCTGGGGAACCGGGGTCTAAGAAGGGTCTAAGAACCCTCTGAAATGCGGGTTTGCCGTCCCGTGCACGCCGTACGATGACGGCACACGTGACGTCCCTTGCGCCGCCCGCCAGGGGGCCGACGGCAGGGCGGGTGGCACCCGGGGGCATCGGTGCGTTCGAGGAGACAATCGATGGAGCATTCGGAAACCGACGGGCCGGCCACACCGGGTCCCGCAGTGCCTGCATCGACGCCGCAGAACCAGCCGCCGCCCGCGACCGCCGCGATGCCGCTCGGCCCGGAGGCCACACCGGGCGAAGCCCCGGTACCGCCAGCCGACCGGCCCGGCATCGAGGATCCGGCGGCGACGGATCCGACCAGCGAGGTTGCCGTTTCCGGAGCCGGACAGACCGATCAGGTCCCCGCAGTGGCACCACCCTCGGGAGCATCCTTCCTGCCCCCGCAGTGGCGGGAGCCAACGCCCCCGGTCGGGTCGCCCGATGCCCAGGTGTCGGAGCCGACGCACCCCTGGGGCGCCCAGTCCGCGCTCGTCCCGGTCGGGTCCGGCTGGTCGCCGGACCTCACGGCACCGGCGCCTGTCGTCGAGGGGTCGAAGGGGAACCGGGTAACTGTGTGGCGCTGGGCGGTCGTCTGCCTGGCTGCCGCGCTCATCGGCGCCCTGGTCGGAGGAGGCATCGTGGCCGCGTCCAACAGCAAGGATGCCACCACCACGGTCAAGGAGATCTCGGCCGGGCCTGCCTTGCTCAACGGAGTCACCAACATCGAGGCGGTGATCGACAAGGTGCTGCCAGCGGTGGTGTCGATCGACGCCACCTCGCCGGCGCCGGCCTCCCAGTCGATCTTCGGCGGTTCGACGGGCGGCGAACAGGAGGATCAGGGCACCGGAATGATCATCACCTCGAACGGTGAGGTTGTGACGAACAACCACGTGATCTCCGGGGCGACCACCATCACCGTGACACTCTTCGGCAGCCTCAAGGCACTGCCGGCCACGCTGGTAGATACCGATCCGACAAACGACATCGCGCTGTTGCAGATCACCAACGCCTCGAATCTCCCGACAGTCGGCTACGGCGATTCCGACAACGTGCAGGTGGGTGACGCGGTGGTGGCCATCGGCAATGCACTCGGACTGTCCGCCGGAACGCCGACGGTCACCCAGGGGATCATCTCCGCCAAGGGGAGGACCGTGCAGGCCAGCGACTCGACGGGCGCCGTCACCGAGACCTTGACCAACATGTTCCAGACCGATGCGGCCATCAACCCGGGCAACTCGGGCGGACCGCTGGTGGACAGCTCGGGCAAGGTGATCGGGATGAACACCGCGGTGGCATCGAGTGCCGACGGCACCTCCCAGGCCCAGAACATCGGCTTTGCCATCCCGTCGAACAAGATCGAGCGGGAGCTGCCGGAGCTCCGCAACAAGACCATCCCCAACCCGGCTACATCGGGGGCAGGCTACCTCGGGGTGTCGCTCGAGACATTGACCTCCGAGCTGCGCAGCGAGTACAACTTCGTACCCAACCAGGGTGCCGTGGTGCTGCAGGTGGAGAGTGGCTCACCGGCCAATGCGGCGGGACTGCAGCAAGGGGACGTGATCACTTCCTTCGACGGGAGGACCGTCACCAGTGCCGACCAGCTGGCTACGGCCATCCAGTCCGAACATCCGGGGAAGAGCGTGACCATCGGGCTCTACCGGGGACAGGCCCAGATGACGGTGACGGCGACCCTGGGGTCGGCGAGCCAGTACGAGCAGTCGGCCGGAGGCTGAGGGCTGAGGACTGTTCCCGTCCGTAGGTCCGTCGAGTGACGCAGATGGTCGCCCGTGCCCCTACGGTGGGTGGATGTCCTCCGGTGACGAGCCCGTGATGACCGGGGACACCGACCCATGGGACTGAGCGGCGAAGGGGCTGCCGGCGAGGAGTGGATCGAACGGCTCCGAGCGCCCCGGCCCGAACCGGCCCGAGACGGTTCTCCTCCCGATG
>Ga0181523_10001687_pt1 | contig 23086 bp, 15 predicted proteins | sample PEATcosm2014_Bin_43_FD_119752 | JGI IMG/M metagenome (GOLD analysis project Ga0181523, IMG submission 119752) | Peatland microbial communities from MTU Mesocosm Facility, Houghton, MI, USA - PEATcosm2014_Bin05_30_metaG | ecosystem: Environmental > Terrestrial > Soil > Wetlands > Peat | place... | reverse complement strand
TCCCGACGGCACTATCGACCTCCCCACCACCAACTTTGGCTCACCGCCGGACACTGCTTTCGTGCTCGAGCCGCTTTGCGCCACGATTGAGGTGTTGCGGATTCGAGAGTATCCAGAGACACACCGGCTGGAATCCGCATTGGGAGCGTTCGTTCAGCGAGGCGCCTCCTCCTTGACGACAGGAGGCATCCATACTCCCAACCATCGTTGGGTGGTCGTTTCGGCACTGGCCCGCTGTCACCACCTTTTCCCAAGTCCTCGTTATGTTGCGCGTGTGGACGAATGGCTGGCGGAGGGGATCGACCTGGACGAAGAAGGTCAATTCACCGAGCGCAGCACCGGAATCTACAATGCCATCTCCGACCGCGCGCTGCTGACGGCCGGCCGGCTGCTCGACCGGCCCGTTCTGATTGAGCCGGTGCGAAAAAACCTGGAGGCGATGATCTACTTCCTGCACCCGAACGGCGATGTGGCTACTGACATCTCGCGCCGGCAGGATCGCTTCCAGTCCGCCACGTTGCGGCCCTATTACCTTGCATACCGGTATATGGCGAACCGCGACCGTAGTGGACGCTTCGCCACCGTAGTGACCAACATCGAGCGCGACCACCTGGCGCAATTGGGCGGCGAGTTGCTTTACTTCCTCGAGATTCCGGAACTGCGACAAGAATTGCCCCCGTGCGAGGAGTTGCCCGTCGACTACGACAGGTATTTCCCTCTCTCGGGGTTCGCGCATATCCGGCGCGGTGAACGCAGCGCCACCATCCTGGGAGGAGACTCGCGCTTCTTTTCTTTCCGCCAAGGCGGCGCGGTGGCCGAGGCCGTACGTTTAGCCAGCGCCTTTTTCGGGAAAGGGCAGTTTTCCGCTCCTTTGACACGCTCGGGAAGCATCTACAGGCTCGAACAGGAACTGGACGGATATTACCTTCAGCCTCTGCCTCTGGCAGACCGCCGGGCAGATGGGAATTGGCAGGCGATGCAAAACTCTCACCGCGCGCACAGCAATCTGTGCCATCTGCGCTCTCAGGTGGAGATTCGCGAGCGCGAGAACGGCTTCGAGCTTTCACTGGACGTTCGAGGCACGGACGGGGTCCCGCTGTCAGTGGAGATCACTCTGGGTGCGGGAGGACAGCTCGCGGGTGACGCGCTGGCGCCCCTGCGCGGCTTGCCTGACGCCTATCTGTTAGGAGAGGGTTTCGCGAACTATGAACTCGCGGGCCGCAGGCTGCTCGTCGGCCCAGGCTTCCGCCGCCACTCATGGACCCAACTGCGCGGCGCCGAACCTCGCCTTCGTGGTATTACGCTGTACCTGACCGATTTCACGCCTTTCAATAAAACCATTCAGTTCGTTGCCGGGTGAAGAAACGTCTGGTCAGATGTTAGATCTCTTCGCGCCAAGGCGGTGGGCATGGATAGCCTGGCTTAGAGCCACAGACCTGAAGAGCACGTTTGTGGAAGCCTCATCGGCAATCGTCAATCGACAATCCGAAGGGTCGTAGACCTGAAGACGCGGTCTGCGCTACCCCTCGACTTTCACTTTGCCGGCAAAGTTGCGGTAGACATAGATGAAGTACGTGGAGGCCAGGGCCATGCCGATGAACCACCACACCAGGCCGATCCGGAGTCCATAATCGGCAGCTTTGGCGTTGTAGATCGTCAATGAATAAGCGGGACCGGTGCTGGCAGGCAAGACGAGAGGGTACAATCCAAAAACCACGCTGGTCAGCATCCCCACAAGGTAAAGGCAGGATGCAAGGAACCCTTTCAGGTCATCCTGGTGCCGGATAAACCATCCCATTGTTGCCAGCCCGGCCAACGCGAGCAAGGGAAAGACGAAGCCCGCAGGATGCTCCAAGAGATTCTTCAGGACTTGGGGTTGCACGCGGAAAGTGACGACGGTGAGGAGGAAAGTCATCACCAACACAATCCACCAGACCGCGCGCGCCGTGCGATGCGAACGGTCGTGGACCGGACCTTCGGTTTTTAGCGCCAGCCAAAGCGCGCCGTGGAGAGAGAGCGTGGCTAAGGCCGCCACTCCGACGAGAATCGTGTACCAATCGAGAATGCCGGTATCGGTCCCCAAACGGAAGTTGGTCCACAAGGCCTCGAAAAAGTATCCGTTGCCATCCAGAGGAACGCCTCGGACCACGTTGCCGAGGGCGGCGCCGTAAAAGACCGCCAACAACAGGCTGGCGGTGGCAAAGACCACGTCCCAGAACGTGACCCATACGGGGCTGGCTACCTTTTCGCGAAACTCAATGGCGATGCCGCGAAGGATCAGCAGCCAAAGCACCATCATGAGAGGCAAGTAAAAGCCGCTGAAACCGGAGGCGTAGAGTGCCGGGAAGGCGAAGTAGAGGGCTCCGCCGGCGGCCAGCAACCACACTTCATTCCCATCCCAGACCGGCCCGATCGAGCGCACAACTAACTGGCGCTCCGCATCCGTCTTGGCGACGAGAAAATGAACGGCGCCAGCCCCGAGGTCAAATCCGTCCAGCACCACATAGCCGGCAATCATGATCGCCACCAGCCAGAACCAGACCGTTTCCATGCCGACAACTCCTATGGGTTGTGCCCTCGCCCTTGGCTGCAACCGCAGGCGCGGTTCGCGAACCGCCCCTACACCTTCGGTGGAACGAAAAGTGGGGGAGGCTCAGGCCCCTCCTCAATTACACGGTAGACGAGGAACAAAAACAATATGCCCAGCACGGTATACATTCCCATGAAGCCAAGCAGTGTGAACCAGGCGTTCCCCGACGAGACCTGCGGCGACACGCCCATCTGTGTGCGCATCAGGCCATAGATTACCCACGGTTGGCGCCCCACTTCGGCGGTCATCCAGCCCGCGGTATTCGCGATGTAAGGGAAGGGAAGAGAGAGCATGAGGACCCAGAGCATCCCTCGCGAGGCGTACAGAGTTCCCTTCCATAACTTCCAGGCGCTGATCACCATGATGGCAATAAAGAGTGTGCCGAGCCCTACCATGACGTGATAGGAGTAATAGACGAGAGGGATGTTGTCCGGCCAGTCCGACTGCGGGAATGCGTCCAGCCCTTTGACTTCCGACATCCAGCGCCGGTAGGTCAGGAAGCTCAGCGTGCGGGGGACCAGGAGGGGGTTATCGAGACGCTGCTTCTCCAAATCAGGCTGCCCGATCACCGCGATGGGCGCTCCTTTTTGCGTGTGGAACAAGCCCTCCATGGCGGCCATAGTCACCGGTTGGTTGTGGGCTACCAAGCGGCCCTGGCCGTCGCCGCTCGGAAACAGTTGGAAGACGGTGGCAAAGACGCCGGCGATTACTCCCACGCGGACAAAAGTCTGTCCGTAGCTTTGCTGCCTTCCGACGAGCAAATAGAATGCCCCGAGTGAGGCCATCACGAAGGCCGCCGTAATCACCGCTCCGCTCATATTGTGTGCGTATTGCCACAGAGCCCAGCGGTTCAGCAGCAGTCCCCAGAAGCTGGTCAGCTCGATCTCACCTTTGGGGCCAAGGGCGTAAGCGACTGGGCGTTGCATCCAAGCGTCGGTGGCGACGATCAGGTACCCCGAGAGCCACGATCCAATGAACACCATCAAGGCAGTGAACCAGTGACCTCTGGGACCCAGGCGTTTTTCGCCAAACAGAAACAACCCCAGAAAACTCGACTCCAGGAAAAATGAGAAGACGCCCTCCATCGCCAGCGTTTGCCCGATCACGCCGCCGGCGGCTTTGGAGAATTGAGCCCAATTGGTTCCGAACTGGAACTCCATGGGGATGCCGGTCACCACGCCCAGCGCAAAGTTGATGCCGAAAATCCTCATCCAGAAACGCGCAGCGCGATTGTAGTGCTCTTCGCCAGTCCGCAGCGCCAGGGTTTTCAGGATCAGAATCAGCAGCGCCAGCCCCATGGTGAGCTGTGGGAAGAGATAGTGAAAAGTGACCGTGAATGCGAAGTGCAGTCGGTGAACGGTGAGGGCGTCTGGCATGACAGCTCCAAAATAGTTCAAGCGTTTGAGTATACACCGGTCGTGCGTCTGGTCAAGACAGCAATGGTTGAGGCACATCGGCTGACGACCGCCCAGAAACCATGAAGTGCCCGGGAGCGCGGGCATCCTGTCCGTGGCGTGCGTGCAATTGCGGCGCGAAAGGCGGCCAGGATGCCCGCGCTCCCGGATATCTTCAAAGCAAATGTCACTTGGGCAGAACGGCGCAGTTCAGCTTCCACAGTCAAGAGATGCTATAATATCTTACCAGTCTGAAAACTGCTCAATTTCGATTTTGTAAGGCGAGATTGCCCGCCCTCAAAGCTGGAGGTTCCTGATGAGTCCACTTGAGATGAGATTAGAGGACGTTTCAGGAAAGTCGTCTATCATTGTCACGGCGAATCTGGCTGAGGGTTGGAGTCCACCCGGGAACCACTTTGGCTTCTACGGGTTCGCCCACGAGAAATACCTCGAGGACGGGCAGATCACAGTCAGAGTCTGGGTGATTGCAAGCCCGGCGCAGTCCATGCGAGCTCAGAATGGCTTCCCGCTCGACTTGCAGAGTATGGGATCCAGTCCTTCGAAGGCCTTGGCTTTCAGGCTCTTCAATGGCCGCTTGTCTCTAGGCGCCGCCCTGGGCACTGTGATCAACAGTCGCCGCAGCGACGGTAGTGCCGGCTATTACAAAGAGGCTGTCCTGTTGGCGCGGCACGCTGACGTCTCCTACTGGCTCAGGTTTTATGCGGCCCTTAATGATGAGCATCCGGATTTGCCGGAATGGTCGGAGTCAGACTTCCAGACGCCGGACGAGGCAGGCCTGCCGCAGGTCGCGGACATCCGCGAACTGCGAGCCTCTAGCATTGAAGAGCGGCTGTCGCGGGCGTCCCTAGCTTTGGACTCGCTGGAGGAGCGTGCAAGCGCGCTGGCGAGGGAGTTCCAGGCGCCGCCCAACGGAGGTTCGGCGGCTGCGCACGGGAACGAGGTGAGCCCGGCGGACCTTTCAGAGAAGACCACGCAAGACTTGAGAGAGCAATGGTTTAAGGAATTCGAGCGGCAGGCCGGGGCAGCGATGGAGAAGTTGCGGGAAGAAGCGACTAACTCTGGGCGGGCCTTCGAAGAGAGCAAGCAACAACTGGCAAACTTGGCCGAAGCAAAACTGGCGTCTCTCAATCAGGCAGCAACTGACGCTGTCGCGAGCCTGGAGGCAGCGGTAAAGCAACTGCGGGAAGAAGTCAGCAATTCGGGGCCGGCCATCGAGGAGAGTAAGCAACAACTGGCAAGCATGGTTGAAGCAAAGCTGGCGTCTCTCAACCAGGCGGCAGCTGACCCTGCGGCGAGTCTCGAGGCAGCAGTGAAGCAACTGCGGGAAGAAGTCAGTAATTCGGGGCGGGCTATCGAGCAGAGTAAGCAGCAACTGGCAAGCCTGGCCGACGCAAAACTGGCGTCTCTGAACCAGGCAGGATCTGACTCCGTCGCGAGCCTCGCGGCAGCGGTAAAGCAACTGCGGGAAGAAATCAGCAATTCCGGGCGGGCCATCGAGGAGAGTAAGCAGCAACTGGCAAGCTTGGCCGAAGCAAAACTGGCGTCTCTCAACCGGGCGGCAGCTGAACCTGCGGCGAGCATCGCGGCGGCGATGGCGCAGCTTCGGGAAGAAGTCGGCAATTCGGTTCGGGCGATAGCTGAGAGCAAGCGCGAACTCACTAGCTTGGCCGAAGCAAAAATAACGTTGCTCAATCAAGTTGCATCGAACGCTGTCGCGAATGTCGAGGCCGAGCAAAGACGGTTTCGCGGCCAGTACGAGATTTCACGAAAGGGGCTGGGGGAGGTCTCCACGCGACGTTCGCCAAACCAACCCCCTGCTGTCAATGAGCCCGGACATCCCTCCAAGCGACGAGGCGTGGTCGCCACGCTGTCGTTGGCGGCAGGGTTATTTCTGGTTATGACAGTTCCTCCGCTGGGCATGTATCTCTCAACTCCTCCCCCGGTCCAAATGCACTTGCAATCGGAGATGCCGCCTGATTTCCCCGATCGAAGTCCATACTGGAGCGTCAAGCGTCGCGCCAAAGAGGAGGAGACGGCACAGGCCTATTGGCGGGCAGCGGCATCCAGCTTGCAGAGCAGATACACGTTTGGCAGCGTTATGCCGGCCAACCCTCTGCCCGAGTTTCAGGTCGACGTTCAATACGCCCCGACTGGGGATGAGGGGGCGGCTGCTGAAACGAGGATCCGCTACTGGGAGAAACTCCGCGCCTACTGGGGCCAGCGTCGGTTCTGGGTAGCAAACCCACCCGTAAACGAGACGTGGGGTGAACGCCTGCGGCGCGTTTGGGAACAGATCGAGACCAAACTCGGGTGAACGAGTTCTGCCGACTCTTCCGCGGTCCAGCACAGCGAGCCAACTAGTACCCAATGACGGAAGTCGCCGTGAAAACGTGACGCTTTGGAAGGGCGGGGGTTCAGCCCCGCCGCCACCGGGAGCTCAATGAGTCGGGCCTTTAGGCCCTGAAGCCACGTTTCTTCAGGGGCTAAAGCCCCGCCTTTCCCGCCGCACCGCGCACCATTATGCTAAAAAGCCCAAACCTGAACCGTCGAAGATTCATTAAAGGTGGCACAGCAGGCCTCGTGGCATTAGCGGGAATCGGCGTGCCGAACGGTTCGCCGTCCGGAAACGCCCAAACTGCAGGCGGGCTGAAATCGCCCGATGCGGTTTTGGAGAGGCGCAAGCGCTATCTTGAAACCTTGCAAGAGATTCTCCCCCGAACCACGGCCAACGAACTCACGGGCCGCATGAACGGCGGCGACAAGAACTGGGAGGACTGGGTTACGCGCACTGGGGAACTCCCGCCGGATTTTGAGTCCATGCCGTCCAACAATTTCCTGCCTGACCCGCTGGTGCGAATGGAAGGCGCATCCGGGACGCCGATCACCACACTGGAGCAGTGGGGCCGCGAACGGCAGAGGCTTCGTTCGGAGTTCGAGCATTGGGTCTATGGAAAAATGCCCCCTCCGCCGGACAACCTCCGTGCGGTGGTGACGGGAACGCGCAGGGACGGCGGCGTGACGGTGAGGGAAGTGCGATTGGAATTCGGGCCCGACCACCGCGGGATCCTGCATGTGCACCTGTTCATTCCTGACGGGAAGGCCCCGTTTCCGGTATTCCTGACCAATCAGCCGCTGACCTCCAGTTGGATACAGCCGGCGATTCGACGGGGCTATCTGGCGTGTATCTACGACGCCACGGACCCCATCTTCGGCGCCACCGATGATTCCGACAAATTCATCGACGTCTACCCGGATTACGACTTTGCCTGCATTGCCCGATGGTCGTGGGCGGCGATGAGGGCGGTCGATTACCTCTGTACGCTGCCGGAGGTCGACCCGAACAAGATCGGAATAACCGGCCACTCCCGCAACGGAAAGCAGGCGGTGCTGGCGGCAGCCTTCGACGAACGGATCGGGGCGGTGGTGGGATCGAGCGGTACCACGGGCGAGTGCCTCCCTTGGCGATATTGCACCTTGGATTATTGGGGTACGGGAAGCATCGAATCCATTACCGGAGGCCCCCACAACACCCACTGGTTTCATCCCCGCTTGCGGTTCTTTGCGGGGAGAGAAGATAAGCTGCCCGTCGACCAGCATCAGCTCATGGCGCTCGTCGCCCCGCGCGGCCTCCTGATGTATGCCGCCTACAGCGAGCATGAGGGCAACTGCTTCGGATACGAGCAGGCTTACCGCTCCGTGCGAAGCGTCTATGGACTTTTGGGTCGGGAGGAAAACATCCAGCTTCGTTTACGGCTCGGCGAGCACAACATTGTTCCCGATCGAACCGAGGAATTTGTAGACTTTTTTGATTCGGTCTTCGGGCGCCGCCAGTTCCCCAAGTCCGAGACCTGGATCAATGGGTACACCTTCGAGGGCTGGCTCGGCGCGTCGGCAGAGCGCATCGACCCCTTGGAGCATCCGCGCCGGACCCTGGCGGATTACCTTCCGGCGGATGCCTCTCGCTGGCCCCTTCGAAGGGAAGAAATCCGGAAAGAAATCCTCTGGGCAATGGGGGAAGAGCCACCGGGTCTGCCCTTTCACGCCGCGCACAAGTTGCCTGTCCCCGTGACGCCGTACTGGATTAATCCTCGGGATAACCCTCTGATCCTGCTTTTCCGCCGGCCTTTAAAGCTCCCCAACGCGGAATCCACCGTCGTTCCTTACGGGGATGGCCTGCGGGCGGATCTCTACCACCCGCTCGGCCCGGACGGCAAACCGAAGCCCGGCCCTCTGCCCGTCGTCGTGTGGCTCCACGCTTATGCTTATGCGACGGGTTATTCCAACTGGGTGAATGAGGCATTCGGTGCCCTTACCCAGAAGGGCTTCGCCGTCCTGGCGTTTGACCAATTGGCGTTTGGCACGCGATGTCCGGATTTCCACGATTTCTATCAGGAATATCCCCACTGGTCGCTGCTGGGTAAGATGGTGTGCGATACGCGCGGCGTCCTCGACGCCCTTTCCGCCCTGGACTATATCGACCACTCCCGGATCTTTGTGATCGGTTACGCGCTGGGCGGCAAAGTGGGTTTAGTGACGGCGGCCCTTGACGACCGCGTCAACGCGGTGGCCTCGGTGTGCGGATTCGATGCCTTGCAACATACCGCGCCGGGAGACGGCACGGAAGGAGTGCGACATTACTCGCACCTGCACGGATTGCTTCCCCGGCTGGGCTTTTTTGCGGGCGAGGAGTCGAGGCTGCCGTTCGATTATGATCGAGTCCTGGCGCTCGTGGCGCCACGCCCGGCCCTGATCGTGGCGCCTGTACTGGATCGATACGTTCACGTCGAAACGGTGCAGAGTGAAGTGGAGCAAGCGCGAAAAGTCTACGGCCTTTTGGGGCGGAACGAGGCGCTGCGCCTTGAGATGCCGCTCGATTTCAATCGCTTCATGGAGGGCCGGCAAAAACAGGTCATCGAGTGGATTGCAGGGCAGCTATAAGCCAGGGACAGCGTTACCCTCCGCTTTGAAGGTGTGAAGAAATTCGGAATGTGTCATCCTGAGCGCAGCGAAGGATCTCTGCAGTTGTTCGTGAGCCGCTGAAGCATAAGAAACTGCGGGGATCCTTCGCTGCGCTCAGGATGACAGCCGGTTGGTTTTTTCACACCTTCTTTGGAGTGGCGATCTGGAACACCTGTGCGTCTCTCTCGGTTGCGCCGGGCTTCCTCACGTCAGGAATGAGCTTGTCGTGATGCGATTTGCTTCCAGTGCCGCTCGATGTCCTCCAGCGACTGCCCTTTGGTTTCCGGAACGAAAACCAGGCAGAAGAAGAAGGCCAATACACAGATCCCGGCGAAGAACCAGAATGTTCCGGCAGGCCCTGCCGCGTGGATCAGGGAAAGAAAGGTACCTGCCACCAGCCAATTGGCCCCCCAAACCGAGAGCGTCGCGATCGACATAGCCTTGCCGCGGATTTTGGTGGGATAGATCTCCGAGATGAGCAGCCAAACCACCGGGCCAAGACCGATGCCGAAGGACACGACGTAGAGGATCACCTCGTAGAATACCGCCATGCCACTGGCGTGCCGGTAAAACGAAAACCCCACCAGCGCCAGCGCGATGGTCATTCCCGCTGCGCTGGTAAGCAGGAGGAAACGCCGCCCCAGCCGGTCCACCAATAGGAGCGATACGATCGTAATCAGCACGTTGACGATGCCGATGATGGCAGTGGCGAGAATGGCAGCCTTCGCCGACGGATAGCCGGACATCACAAGAATCCTCGGAGCGTAGTAGATGATGGTGTTAATGCCTGTGATCTGTTGAAATACGGCCAGCCCGATCCCCACCAGCACCGCCACGCGAAAGCCCGGCTGCAGCAGGATGCCGAATCCTTCCTGTTCTTCCGCCAGCACCTGCTGGACGTCTCTCATCTCAGCCTCGGCCTCGTCGCCGCGCCCCAGGCGGTGAAAGTTCTCGAGCGCACGCTCGCGGAATCCCGCCCGCGCCAGCCAGCGCGGGCTTTCAGGCAGGAAGATCATCCCCACCAGCAAGGCGAGCGAGGGCACGACCGCCGTGATGAACATCCATCTCCAGTTTTGCGAGGGGGCGAGCGCGTAATCCATGAAATAGCCGGCGACGATTCCGAGGGTAATCGCGAGCTGATTGAGCGACACCAGCGCGCCACGGATACGCGCCGGAGACATCTCCGAAAGATAAAGTGGAGTCACCAGTGAAGCGATGCCGATGCAAACTCCAACGAAGAACCGGGCCAGGACGAACGTCATCAGTCCGGTTGCCAGGCCGCTCCACACCGCGAAAAGGCCGAACCCGATCCCGGTGAGGATCAGCACGCTGCGCCGGCCAAACCGATCGGTGAGATACCCGGCCAGCGCGGCTCCCGCGAGCGCGCCCGCCAAGGCGATACCCACGGCGAATTCGAGCTGTGTGTCACTGAGGTGAAAATCTGCCTTCAAGAACAACATCGCTCCGGAAATGACGCTGGTGTCGTAGCCGAAAAGCAGGCCGCCGAGCGCGGCTACCGCCGCGGTCGCCACCACCGTGAAGCGTGAGGAGACCGAAAGTCCCCCGCCGGGCTTCGTGCCGTGCACATTTGTTTGTGGTTTCATTAGTCCTCTTCCAGGAATTACCGCACTTTGCACTCTCGTCCCAAACCTGCTTTACCACATGGCCATTTCGCAAACGTGGCGCTGGCTTTCAGGCCAGCACTATGAAATCTCTACACCCTCTCTACTCGATGAACTGCCGCCACCATTCTAAGACTCGCAGGGTAAAAAGGGAAATTCTGGCTTTTCCCAATCGTACGGCATCGACCTGGACTTCTCCGCGGCAAGCGTCCCAGGGTCGCTTCCGAAGGGCATTTCGTTCTGCCTTTACCGAGTCTCGCAGGCTGGCGCAGAGCAAAGCTCTGCGTTTTGGCGACATTCGAACCGAGGGAAACCGCAGAGCTTCGCTCTGCGCCAGCCCGTCCCTCAGGATGACATGTCATTCTGAGCGAACCGAAGAATCTGCTTTTGGTTGAATCTTTGTCGCTCTGTGCTCTTCCCCTGGTCATGGCTTGAATTGCAAATGGTGTTCGGAACGGTGAACTATTAGGGCGATACGGGCTCGGTCGCAGTTTTCGAACTCGTCCCTCGCTCGGGCGTGAGCTTCGAAAAACGAAGACTTATTGTCGTCGTGGTGGTAATGGGAATTGGATCACTCCACACTTGACCTGTCCGCGCCAGCCCTTCAAACTCTCCGTTGAGGCGCCCAAATACCCCACTGCCGGGAAATTCCTTGGCAAACCACACCTAAACTTATAGGCTAGAATCGGGCGTGCGCCTGCCCGAACGGACCGTGCGGTCAGATTGTGCTGCTCGGCCTGAGCTGGCCCTTCGGGACATCGCAGATCCACTCAGCGGGGTCTGCGCCATCCGTGAATGGCGTGGCTGGAGGTGAAAGCTGATCGTCGAGAGAAGTTTCTTTGGGAACAAAGCGAGAATGTCTATGAAAACAAAGGACGAGGCAAGGAAAGTCGAGAAGTCAAGGAGTCGAGGAGTTGAGAGTTGAGCCGCCAGAGCCGACACATCGTCCTAGTCACACTTCGGAAACGACCCCTGGCTTCTCAACTCCCGGACTGCGGAATTGCGGGAACAAAGCGAGAATGTCTATGAAAACAAAGGACAAGGATAAAATGTCGCTAGTCCGACTCCTCTGCTCGTCTCCCCAGGTCGGCGCGGCACTGGCCGGGACATCCGCTAAAGACACGCCGCGACGAAGGGCCGCAGAGGAGGGCAAAATGCGCCCACCTCTGCGCTACGTCACTTCTGGACTGCGGAATTGCGGGAACAAAGCGAGAATGTCTATGAAAACAAAGGACAACGACAATATGTCGCTGGATGAACCCCGGTGCTCGTCTGCCCCGAGAAGGGAATTGGCCCTATGCCTCAAATGAGCTTGCAGCGAGCAACGGGAATCCCTAACCCACGGGTAGAACTGGTCGGGGCGCGCGGATTTGAACCGCGGACCTCTTGCGCCCAAGGCAAGCGCGCTACCAGGCTGCGCCACGCCCCGAATGGGAAGGTGCCTCCATTCTGCCAAGCTTCTTCAGATGTGTCCAGTCCGAATCTTGAGGCCTGATACGACCTCGGGATATCACTGGTGCCGTCTCGACTCTAGCGTTACACTATGGCGGCCAATGCGCCGGAGGCAAAAGCTTCTGTGCTGCGGCGAGGATAATGGCGCGGAGGGGGTATAGCGATGAAAGACGAGATGGACCGGCGAGACTTTCTGAAGTATGGGGCGGCAAGTACGGTAGCGATGAGTTCTGTCAGCCACAGTTTCGGACTTGCACCAGCGTCGGAGAAACCGCTGCGGCTCGGTATCGTCGGGGTCGGAGACCGCGGCACGAGCCACGTGGCAACGTTGCTGGCCATGGGCAGCGTTCAAATTCCTGCGCTCTGCGACATCAACCAGGAGCACCTGGCGCGCGCGCAGGCTATGGTCGAGAAAGCAGGGCAGAAGCGCCCGGAGGGATACGGGCGCGACGTGGAGGACTACCAGCGGCTTATGTATCGTGATGACCTGGACGCAGTCCTCATCGCGACCTACTGGGAATGGCACACGCCCATGGCCGTCTGCGCGATGAAGTCAGGAAAGTATGCGGCGGTGGAAGTCCCGGCCGCCCTTACCGTGGACGAATGCTGGGCTCTCGTGAACACGAGTGAAGAGACCGGCGTGCCCTGCATGATGCTCGAGAACTGGAGCTTCCGGCGTGACAACCTCGCCGTGCTGAAGATGATCCGCGCCGGCTTGCTCGGCGAGATCGTGCATTGCCACTGTGCTCATTCGCACAACTGCATCGATCACTGGTTTTTCGACTCGGAAGGGAACATGCGGTGGAGCGCGGAGTATCTGGTGAAGCGCAACGCCAGCCAGTACACCACGCATGCGCTCGGGCCGGTACTCAGTTGGCTGGACCTGGGGTGCGGCGACTACGTCGATAAAGTAGTGTCCTTCGCCAATCGCTCCTTGGGGATCAATCACTATTTCGCGACCAAATTCGGCCCTGACCATCCCAATGCGAAGCGGAAATATGCCCAGAGCGATATTGTTACGACGCTGGTCAGAACGAAGAAAGGCAATACCGTTGTTATTAACTATGATATGCAGTTGCCTCGGCCTTACGACAATCGCTGGGAGATCCAGGGCACGGAAGGCATCTACAACGAACAGCGCAATGCAGTTTACCTCAAGAACCGCAGTCCCAAATACGAAGAATGGGAGTCCTTCGACCCCTACCAGGCGAGATACGAGCACGAGTGGTGGAAGCCTCTCGAAGGCAGGCCGCGTTCCGCCTCCACTGGGAAGGACGTGATTGAAAAGCAGCTTGCACTGGGGCATGGCGGGACCGACTTCGTGGAACTCGAATTGTTTCTGAACGCCGTGCGGAACAAGACGCAGACCCCGGTGGACGTATACGATTCGGTGCTGATGAGCGTCATCTGCCCGCTGTCGGAGAAGTCGATCGCGGAGGGCGGTTCGACCGTCGAGTGCCCTGATTTCACGCGAGGGAAATGGAGCGAGAGAAAGCCGGCGTTTGGCCTTGAAATATCGTAGAACGGGAAAATTACGTCATTCCCGCGAAAGCGGGAATCCATAGCGTTTGGGACCAACGATGGGCCCCCGCTTTCGCGGGGGCGACTACGGTTGTGATTTTCATTCGTTGGGTGCATCGATGGCCGATGTCAGAATGACAGGCCAAGAGAAGTTTTCACACAGACTCGTCAGCGGACAACGAAGGAAATAGAGATGAGTGAAAGTGTTGCGGGTCGCAGAGCGGGCTCCTCGCGGTATTTTGTGCTGCTGGTTCTGGTCAATATGATGTGGGCTTTCCAGTATACGGGGGCCAGGATTGCCACCCGTAAACTTGGCTCCGTCACAGTTACGCTTTTGCCCATGGCGATGGCCACGGTTTTCTTGGGCTTGCTCCTCTTGTCCAAGCGAGGCGCCAAAGCAACGCAGCCCGCAAGGGAGCGAAGCAGTTTCGGCCGCCGATCATTCGAGCTTGTAGCTTTGGGTCTTGGGGGCTGCTTTGTGGGGCAGTTCTGTTTGACTTCGGGCGTTAGCCGCTCGTTGGCCTCGAACGCTTCCGTTATCACCTTAGTCATTCCGGTCCTCACGGCATTTCTCGCCACTTTGCTGCTGGGCGAGAAGATGAGCCGCCTGTTGTGGGTTTCGTTTGCCCTAGCCATCGGCGGTGTGTTGATCGTATCGGACGTCGACTGGCACAACGTCCACATCTTTCGTGGTAAATACCTGGCCGGCAATGCACTGATTCTGGTGGGTTGCTTTGGGAGCGCATTTTACAACGCCTTCAGCAAGCGGTTGCTGCGCACTTTCACTCCGCTGGAGGTCCTGGTTTACAGTTACATCGTTACGGATTTGGCGCTGCTTGTGACCATGCTGGCGCTCGAGCCGTTGTCGTGGCGGCAGTTAGCCTCCCTGGGGTTTGCGGTGTGGCTGAGCCTGGGGATGATCGCTTTCTTGTGCCTGACCTCAGCGATGCTGCTGTTCTTCTGGGTGATTCAACGGGTCGACTTGACCCACGCGGCGCTGTCCATTTACCTGCTGCCGGTATTTGGCGTGCTCATCTCCACTGTCACGCTACATGAAAAGATCAGGTGGCAGTTGCTCGCGGGCGGATTTCTGGTGTTTGTCGGGGCGTTCCTGGCTACTAGGTACGGCGAGCGCGAAACCGCAAAGCCGCAACCAAATGCAGATTCTTCGCTTCGCTCAGAATGACATGTCATCCCGAGCGAAATGTCATGTCATCCTGAGCGGAATGAGATGTCATCCTGAGCGAAGCGAAGGATCTGCTTTTCCTCGCGAGCCGCGAAGAAACTCTCCCTTGGTAGTACACAGAGGAAGGAAGGGCCATAGCATGAAATCTGGAAATCGAGAGACGATAGCAACAGTTTCAATTCTGCTTGCGGTTGCGGCGGCTCTTTCGCTGGCGGCTTCGGGGACGGCGCAATCTTCCAAGAAGGTCTTCATGATTACGGATATGGAAGGCGTGTCCGGCATTTACGACTCGGATCTGCAAGTCCAACCGTTTCAGAGTCCGCGTTGGGAGGAGTCTCACAAGCTTCTTACCGGCGAGGTGAACGCCGCCGTCGAGGGCTTACTGGCGGGTGGCGCGACGGATGTGGTGGTCTGGGACGGGCATGACTCCAGCCGCAGCCTCTCCGTGCTGGATATCGATCCCAAGGCGCGCCTGTTGACGGGCAGGCCCATCTCCCCTTCCCTCGAACTTGATGCATCGTACTGCGCCATCATCTTCATCGGACAGCACGCCATGGCTGGCGCGGAGAAGGGAATCCTCAGCCACTCCTATGATTCGCACAACATCCAGAACATCTGGGTGAACGGCAAGCCCACGGGAGAGATCGGCGGACGCGTGCTGCTGGCGGGCGCCATGAATATTCCCGCCATCATGCTCTCCGGCGACACTGCGGCGTGCAAGGAGATCCACGACCTTGTGCCTGAAGCCGAGTGCGCCGAGGTGAAGCGCGGGGTCAGTCGCAACGCCGGATTGATGCTCTCCCACCCAGCGGCCTGCGCGCTCATTCGCGAAAAGGCTCAGCGAGCCATCCAGCGATTGGCAGAGTTCAAGCCGTACAAGATCACGGGCCCCGTGGAAGTGAAAGTCGAATTCACAACGGCGGCGGGAAGAGTGTACGACGTGCGTGAGGGCGTGGAACGAGTGAACGAGCGCACCTGGGCATTTCGGGGAAAAGATATCATGGACGCCTGGCTGAAATACGGTTCGTTCTGATTAGGTGCAGTGGCTGGTGGTTAGTGGCTAGTGCTTAGCAGGTTTTTTCCAGGTCGACCTGACTGCTGGCCACTAATCACTAGCGACTAGCCACAGCCTTTAAGGAGGAGGAGCATGGCTCGGAAGAAGATCCTGATGTTGGTCGGCGATTACGTTGAAGACTATGAGGTCATGGTGCCGTTCCAGGCCCTGCAGATGGTGGGGCACATCGTTCATGCGGTTTGCCCGGAGAAGAAGGCGGGGGCAACGGTGCGGACGGCCATCCATGACTTCGAAGGGGATCAAACTTACAGCGAAAAGCGAGGGCACAACTTCCCGTTGAACGCCAGTTTCGACGAAGTGGTGCCGGAATCCTACGACGCTCTGGTCATCCCTGGCGGGCGCGCACCGGAATACCTGCGACTGAACCCGAAGGTCATCGAGATGGTTCGGCACTTCAGCGACGCCGGCAAACCCATTGCCGCGATTTGCCACGGCGCCCAGATTCTTGCTGCCGCCGGCGCCCTGAAAGGCCGCACTTGCAGTGCTTATCCTGCCGTGTCGCCAGAGGTGAAGGCGTCAGGTGGCGCCTACGCAGAGCTGCATATGGATGAGGCGCACGTGGATAGGAACCTTGTCTCGGCCCCCGCTTGGCCTGCCCATCCAGCTTGGCTTGCAGCATTCCTGCGAGTGTTAGGCACTGTGGTCGAACCCTAACGCCAGTGACGAGTGACAAGCGACGAGTGACGAGCGGGAAAACTGCCCTTCTCTCGCGAGTCACTTGCCGCGTTTCAATACGCTCCCCCTTCGGTTGCTGCCCCGTGCAACGTTCCGAACTTCAGCGCCACGGGCTTTAGCGTGGGATAGAACTGCACATACGTGCTGTCGACCCCGCCGTGATCGTGATGACATTCCCAGCACGCGGCCTTCGGGTTGGCGTGTGCGGTCGAGGCGGAGGAATCGAAGCTGTAGTAGGCCCACTTGTCCGGGAACCGGGTAGCGTCTTTCACCTTAACGCTGATTCCCGCCAAATCGGTTTGAAACTGAGCCGCCTTATTGAGAGAGCCTTTGTTTGACGATGTCCTCTTTTCTTCAACCAACACGGTTTGGTCCGGCCAATTTCCGGTTGTCAGAAACTGTTTGTAAGCGGAAGGATTGACAAAGACATTCGTAAACGTCGCTCCCTCGGCAGGCGAGGCATTGTTGCTCAGACGGAAGCCGGAGGAGACGAATACCCACTCCCGATAATCCTGCGGGCGCACAAGTTCATCCCCGTTTGTATATTGAGGCAGATCTGTGGGTGGCGCTGGGTTAGAGACCACGAGCGAAGCCGCGCAAATCGAAATGAGAGCAAAACATCCCAACAGCTTAGTAGTCTTCAAGTTACCTCACTTTCCTGCCCTCTTTTCTACTCCTCGCAATACAGCACAAGGGCTTCGAAAAAGAAGGCTGCGTGCTGCGATGCGGCCCGAACTTTGGCGGGATCGATGCGAGCAAGCAAGTCAAAAGCGTGGCTTGACTTCTGATACGCCCCCTTTATGGTTCCTCGTGTAGCTCGCTTAAGCGAGGCTTGCGCGTCGGCTCTTGCTATCAACTCCACGTTCGGTTGACGGGGCAATGCGCTTGTGCCAAATCGTCGGCCGTAGTACTCGAGGAGCGAGTTCCTATCCGCTAGGAACCAAGCTTCCATGCACTGGACCATCAGGTGAGCTTGGTTTTCGGCGGCGTCCGGCGGCTTGTTCCATCCATCGCCCGGTTTCTTCCCCAAGTGTTCCCACACGCCGTGACGGACAGGGCCCTCAGAGTCCACCAGAAGCATAATTGATTGGTCGGGATGATCACGCAGCGCATCGCAGAAGTTCTTGTAAGCTTTCTGTCGTCCTCCAGAGGCGATTACTTTGGGCGCCGATCCAGGCGGGACGACCTTTGTGAGTAACGTGCGAAATCCTTCGCGGCACGCATCGGCGGTGCTTCCCTTACTCCCTCCCTCAACATAAAGACGCACGCTCACCAGCGGTTGCCCCCGATCTCGCCGGTCCGCCATAGCTCGCCCAGTCGGTAGCGTTCAAGCCACGATGAAAGCTTCCCCCGGTCCAAACGTCGGAGTGTTGTGGACCCGTCTTCCTTTTCGCATATTATGACCGACTCCGGCATGTCGGTGAGGTGGTCGACCAACGCGTCGGAGTGGGTAGTCACGATCAACTGCATGCGTTTCGACGCCTCGATCAGTAATTCGCCCAGCGGGCGAATAATGTCTGGGTGCAAGCCAAGTTCAGGCTCCTCCAGGCAAACGAGAGGTGGAGGTGTTGGGTGAAGTAGGATCGTAAGCAACGCCAGCCACCGTAGGGTTCCGTCGGACATACGAGTCGCAGGAATGCTTATTCGGTTCTTTTCCTCAAGGCGAATATCAACGAGGCCGCCCTGGATCGGTGTGGCGACATTTACGGCGTCCTCGTAGAACAGTTTCAAATACCTAAGCAGCTCAGGTCTGACGTCGGGATTGGAGATGAATCTGTTCAGCATGATGCCAAAATTGGCGATATCCTCCTCGAGAAAATCATTCTTCAACTCGGCGCCGTACAGGTCTCGCATCTTCGAAGACTGGCCAAATTCCCAGTCCTGATAGAGCCTGAATGAGGCTAGCAGGCGCCCCAAGAAGGTGATTTCTGGAAATCGTGTTGGGTCCTTGCGTTGCGCAAGAACTGATTGTTGGGCGTCCTGTTCCTCTTCGGGAATGGCCTCCTTCGTGCCGTTCGAATAGACAATTGGTTCTCCCTCGAGGTACTTGAGGAAAGTCCGATGAGTCGTTGCATTCTTGGGGAGGACGGCCGTTTCGAGGAATTCGTCTGTTATTGCGAGCTTCCCGCCTCTCTTCATAAAGCTCAGGGAATAACGCAAAGGAGTGTTCGTGCGGCGGGGATTCGCAATTATCTCGAGCGATGCAACGGGGTTCTTTTGGCCCTTCCACAAACAGTCGGAAATCCCGCCGGTGTTGGAAACTGCATCGGCGAAGTCACCGGGAACCGCTTTCAGAAGCCCGATGACTTCGAGGAAGTTCGATTTGCCAGAGCCGTTGGGACCGATAAGAACGTTGAGGGGTCCCAACTCGACCTTAGCGCCCCTTTCTCCAAATGAAAGCAAGTTTTGGATTCCGAGACTCTGGATCGCAGGCTTCTTGGACATAGGTCACCCGGCCGAGGTTCCCATTCCCCTTCGGGCATCCCTCGCTTGCTGTGAGTATAAACCCGGCGGCCCCGTTTTGGAATGTTCAAGCGAAAATCCCCGGCACGGCACCCCCTCTGAATGGAGGCCACCTGGTTTAGAATTACATTGAATCCAGTTATCCATTGAACTCTGAAGAGGTGGCGGGTGACCTTGGGTGAAGCGATGATTTCCGCATGGCAACAGGCCTTGGGTGAGAGGCGCGACGAGATTGAACTGGAAGGCAAGACCTATCCGGTGAGCGTCTTGAGGTCCAAAGGACTGCGCATCGTGGAATTTGAGTTCGGCTCCCACGCGATCGTGGGCATCGAACAGAATCCCAAGACGGCGTCACGCTGGGCGGAGTTGGCCCGTCAAGGGAATCGGATCATGCAGTTCAGGTGCAGCGGGCGCTACGTGGCAAACGTGTGCGAAGGAAAGCTGCTGCGCTACCCCGCTTGGAATGCCTTGGAACTGCTGGACTGACGATTGCGAGCAAAGAAGCAGCCTCGTTACCGAGTGCTAGGCCAAAGATTCCGGAAAACTAGCGCGTAGAGGGTGGGGAACTGGGCTCAGAGGGCAACGGCGCGCCGCCCGGTTTAGCAGGGAGCGGCTGAGGCTCAGCGCCGGGATTGGCGTTCGACGGCGGAGCGCTCGTACCCGGACCCACTGTGACAGTCACCTGACTCTTCAAGGTGAAGCTGAGCTTGGTTTCGGACGGGATTTTCACTTGCTGGCCGTGAGTGCGAGCCTCCACGGCCGCGCCCGTGCCCGCACCCGCTACCGAGCCGATGGCGGCGCCGCGCCCTCGCCCGGCAATGGCGCCGATGAGGGCGCCCAGCACCGCTCCTCCTCCCACCGACTCGGCGGTGCGCGTATTTCGGGAGGCCCCTGCTTGCTCGTAGTAGTCGGTTTCCAGGGGATAGGTCTTCCCGCCGGCCGTTACGCTAACCAACTCGACCTTGAGTTCAGAGCGCCCGCTCATGCGTCCCGCGCTAGAGGCCTGTACCAATCGAACCCGAGCATCGGAATGGCGGGGGAACACCTCGCGATTACTGACCACCAAGGGGACGTCGAGGGTTGCCGCAAACTCGTCGCCGGTCTGGCTTCGACTCGAATCGATGCTGTCAATCATGCGGACGGAGAAGAAGGAGCCAGCCGGGATGGTGATCGGCTCGGGTGGTTTGACTACAGGAAGAGCCTGAGCAGCCGGGGCCGGTGGGGGCGCAACAGGTGCTGGTGGCGCCGCCTGCGCGGCCATCTCCGGCGGATTCTCGGCGGGGGTTACAGAAGCTTGCTCGGCGGGCGCTTCGTTGTTGCGTGAGCTGTGAGCCTGACGCTGAGTCCGGAAGGATCGCCAGCGCCCCGTTTGGGTCGCGGTTTTGGCAGGCGGCTTCGGCGTTGCCGGCTTGGCGCTTTCAGTGGGTTGCGGCGCCCTCGACTGCTCCGCAGTGAGCGGCGAAGACACCACAAGTTGATTGACGATGCTCTTGACGCCCTCAGCATGGCCGGCAAGGCGCTCGGCTGCGGCTTTCTCTAACTCCGTGTTGACCGTCCCGGTAAGCGTAACCGCTCCCTTATCTGAAGACACGTGGATATCGCGCATTTTCAGAACCGAGTCGTCAAAAAGCCTGGCTTGGATCTGAGTTGTGATGGCTGTGTCGTCCGGAGACGAGCCGAGCTTAAGGCTGTTGCACCCGGCGAAGAGAAGTGCGCCCGCCATTAGGATAATGCCCAGGAATAATCGCGGCCTCGGTGCTTCTATCCTCTGCATCAGTATCCTCCCCAAGCCTCTCTTAGAGCGCGTCAATCTGCTAGGATTCAACTTCCCACATATTGGATGCACGAATTATGGTACAGCGGCGAAATCCGCGTCTGGGCTCCCCGAGCATGCTAAGATTACACAATCCGATGGTGGAAAGTACCGAATTGAGTGTCGTCATTCCGGTTTATAACGAAGCGGAGAATATCCGGCCGCTCGTGGAGCGACTGGCCCTGGCTTTACGCGACGTTGCCGGACCGGTCGAGATGCTGTTTGTGGACGACGGAAGCACCGACCTGACCCTGGCGCTGCTCAAAGAAGCCCAGGAGAAGGATGCGCGCATCCGAATTGCGCACTTCCGCCACAACCTCGGCCAAACAGCTGCCATGTCTGCGGGATTCCAACTGGCGCACGGAAAAGTGCTGGTGACGATCGACGGCGATCTGCAGAACGATCCCGCTGAAATACCGCGCCTGGCCGGAATGCTCGGCGAATGGGACGCCGTCTGCGGCGTCCGCGTTCACCGCCAGGATACACTTTGGAAGCGCATCTCGTCGCGGGTCGCCAACGGCTTCCGAAACTGGATGACGGGCGACGACATCGTTGATACGGGATGCACGCTGAAGGCCTACCGCCGCGAGTGTTTGGAGCGGCTGGAGCTTTATCAGGGCATGCACCGGTTTTTGCCGACCCTCCTAAGATGCGTGGCTTCCGAATCACGCAAGTGCCCGTAAGCCACCATCCGCGCCTGGGCGGAAAAACCAAGTACGGGACGTGGGGCAGGCTCAAGAAGGGTCTGGCCGATGTCTGGGCCGTGCGCTGGATGAAAAAGAACTGGATTGATTATCGAGATGACCTCGAGGTTGTTGAGCCCGGTCTCGTGCCCAGAGCGGTGGTGAATCTCACCCTGCCTCAGCGCGGACCGTCGCAGAAATAGGCAGGATCCCCCGCGGAGTTAACGTTGCGCAACAAAACTAGGGAGGATCTTCGCTCCGCTCAGAATGGCCACTAACGGGCTAGGAATGACAGGACGGCGGGAAGTTCAGGGAGAGACATGGCGGCTAGCTTTGCCTCTTCTCTTGCTTCTGGTGCTGGCGGGCGCTCTTTTTTTCGCCGGCCTGGGAAACTTGCCGTTGCTCGAGCCGGACGAGGGGCGGAACGCTGAAGTGGCGCGGGAGATGCTTGCCTCCGGCGACTGGATCGTTCCGCATTACGACGGCTTGGCCTACCTGGATAAGCCAGCGGTTTTCTTCGGCATGGTCGCGCTTTTCTTGAAGGTTGGGGGGCTGCATGAATGGGCGGCGCGGGCGCCCTCCGCCGTAATGGGGTTGTGCCTGCTGATTCTTGCCTGGATCCTCACGCGCAGGATGTTCGACCATTCCGCAGCGCTGCGTGCCGTGGTGGTCATTGCCACGGCGCCGCTGGTCGTCGTTTTTTCCCGATTCGTCATTTTCGATATGACGCTCGCCTTCCTCATCACCCTCGCCATGGTGTGCTTCTGGTTCGCGGAGGCGACAGAGTTTCAGCATCCCGGCCTGGACATCCTCATGTTTGCCGCCATGGGGTTGGCAACCATCACCAAGGGTCCGGTAGGATTGCTGCTTCCGCTTCTTTCGATCACTGTTTATGAGGCGGTGCGTGGTGAGTGGCGGGAATTGAAACGCCTGCGTTGGGACCTTGGATTCGGAGTGTTTCTCGCCACCGTGCTGCCTTGGTTTATCTTCGTTTCTATTCGGCATCCGGATTTCCCTCGTTACGCGCTTCTGGAGGAGAGCCTCGCCAGGTTTTCAGGCGGGCTGGCGCATCGCCAGGGTGGACTCCTCTACTATGTTCCGGTGTACCTGGCGGGGTTTTTTCCTTGGAGCATCTTCCTGCTTTGGGCGGGATGGGGTCGGCGGAAGCGCTGGAAGGAATTTCGTGATAGGTCGCACTCCTCGAATCTGTATCTGCTGACGTGGTCGGCGGTGACTTTTGCCTTGTTTTCTCTTTCGCGCTCACAACTGCCAGGCTATTTCCTTCCAGCCATCGTGCCTCTGGGCATTTTGATGGCAAAGGCTTGGGCCGACGTGGGTGAGCCGGGTGCGATACGGGCCCCGGATTGGCTGACCGCAGGTTTCGCCACGCTGCTGGGGGCAGGACTTATCGTTGCTGCTTGCTCCCAGTTGGCGATATTCAGTTCCGCTCGTTCTCATCTGGCGAGCAAGCTCCATCCGGATGTCTTCGCCATGCTAAAGCCGTCGGTCCTTTACACGGGACTGATTCTGGCGGTCCTGGCGGTGGTGGGCAGGAACGTGGCAGGCCGGGCGCGCGGAAAATGGCTTTCGGTCGCTACTTTGGCGCTTCTGGCGCTGGCCACACCTGCGCTT
>Ga0181523_10001686_pt1 | contig 23089 bp, 16 predicted proteins | sample PEATcosm2014_Bin_43_FD_119752 | JGI IMG/M metagenome (GOLD analysis project Ga0181523, IMG submission 119752) | Peatland microbial communities from MTU Mesocosm Facility, Houghton, MI, USA - PEATcosm2014_Bin05_30_metaG | ecosystem: Environmental > Terrestrial > Soil > Wetlands > Peat | place... | reverse complement strand
GTCGGAGCTGGGGCTGGTCGGCGATGGGGCCTCCGCCCTCCTCGCGGTGCTTTGGACGGTTCTGTTCTTCGCACTGCTGAGCGCCGCAGCGTGGCTGCTGCGCCATTGGTCGCAGCCTGTTGTGGTAATTCTTCTCGCCGTGCCGATCCTGCTCCTGGTCGCCCTGTTTGCATGTGAGAGCCTCGTGGGTGCCCTGCCGGCCACGGTCTGAGGCGCACGATGTCGAAGACCAACCGCTGTAGGCGCACGTCCTCGTTCCTCGCCCTCTGCGGCGCTGCGCTCGTGCTCGCCTCCTGCAGCGGCTCGCCGAGCCTGAGCGGGCAGCACCACACCAGCTCGACGACCCGCGGTACGGCCGGTACTACGGTCCCGGCGGTGAACGCCCCGATGCGTGTCAAGATAGGCACGGGCGCCATAGGCCCGGCCAACCCCACCACGACGCTGCCCAACGAGGGGGGCCACGCCATCGCACCGGTCATCGCCGCCGGCCAGAACATCATCATCGGCCCGACCGGATGCGTCCCCCAGGAGCTCGAGGCGAGCGTGACCGCTCCGGTGGTCTGGTACAACCTCTCGGGCAAGCCCGCACGGGTCATCTTCGGAAATTCCGTCGACTCCGGCACCATCCCCGTCGGCGGCACGTTCACCTGGACCGAAGAGTTCGCCGTCGCCTTGGCTTACAGGCTGGCGCCATCGGGCAAGATCTGCAAGCTGACGATGAACCAGCCCAACCCTTGAGATGCCACGCGCCCCCCTCCGCTCGAATCTCACGGCCCGGATGAGCCGACGGGACCCGAATCTCCTCAGATTTCAGCGAACAGAGCGACGATTCCACCCTGTCCGGCGCCCAAAACGCCACCTCACGGGCCATGTACGAGGGCATCACGAACATTTCGTCCTGGCGGTGGTTGGAATTCGCGGAGAGTTAACCAGCGTTTCCTAAGGTGCGCGTCGGCGCGTTGGGTCCCTGTTGGGGCGGCGCCGGGAGCCGGTGACGAGGCCGGCACGAGAGCAACCTACAAAGGAGATCCAACACATGCTGAAAGAACTGTTTCGGCGCCATCGCGCGCTGAGGCTGGGAGCCTCGCTCGTGGGTGCCTCGGCGCTCGCGATCGGCTTCGCGAGCCCCGCCCTGGCGGCAGGGACCGTGCAGACGCCCACCGGCGGAACCGACACCTCGGTGAACTACAACATCATCCAGGGAGGCTCCAACACGACCTACCTGATGATGACCCAGATGGCCAACCTCTTCAACGAGTCGCCGGGTTGCGACCTGGCCGCCGTGAGCGGACAGCCTCAGCCACTCGACCTCGGCTGCCCGGGTCTCGGTACCGAGCCCGGCTCGAGCTCGCTCTCGCACCAGGTCACCACCGCATTCACCGGCGCGCCGGTCAGTGGCTCGAAGAAGGTCGTCTTCACCTCGACGACGAACCTGCTGACGGGGATGACGGTGGTCTCAGACACGGGCCACGCGCTCCCCGTGGGCGACGTGATCACGAAGATCAACACCACTACCGACAAGGTCAAGTTCTCGGAGCCGGCGACCGCCAGCGATGCGACGGACACGATCACTATCCTGACCACTCCGGCCGTCGGTGAGAACGGATTCACCACGTGGGGCGCCGAGAACCCGTTCAACGACGTCCTGGTCGAGCAGCCGGCGACCGGTTCGTCCAACGGGATCCAGCAGCTCGAGGACCAGGGTTCTCACGGACCGGGCGCCACGTCCGGTACCACCCCAGTGCCGATCGGCGTCTCGCCGCTCGACGCCGCCCGCTCCTCGCGTGCGCCGAAGGTCGGGACCGGTGACGACTCGGGTCTCAACTTCGTGGCCTACGCCCAGGACGGCGTGGACTGGATGTGCTGGACGCAGGTCGCCGGGTCTTCAACGCCGTGTGATCACCTGGGTGGCTCCAACGACTACAACCTGTCGACGACGCAGCTCAAGGAGGTCTACAACGGCACCCTGGACGCGAACTGCCCGGCCGGCATCACGGTGACGACGTTCACCGGTGACAAGGCAGCAGACCAGGACTGGGCCTGCCTCACGGACAACAACGCCGACCAGTTCCCGATTGCGACGTACATCGCACAGAACGGGTCCGGCACGGAGTCCACGTGGGTCAGCACCCTGGGGCTTCCCAGTTCCGGGTTCCCGTACGGTGGTGAGGACGCCAACCACATCATCTTCGAGAACGAGACGGCATCGATCCTGGCCCAAAACGACGAGAGCGACGCCATCTTCTTCTTCTCGTTCGGCAAGTTCAAGACGCTCTGCGGCCTGGCGAACATCAGCAGCACCGACTCGGGGACGAACGCACCGACCAACACGCTGTGCTCGGGCGCGACGGACAACACGATCCAGCTCGGCGACATGAACGTGTCGGGAGGTGCGATCCCGGTCAACCAGACCACCATCGCCTCGCAGCTGCCCGGGGGTACCGGTACGCCGTTCCCCGGTGACCGCCTGCTCTACAACGTGTACTCGGACGGCTCGAACACCGTTTCCGCCGATGGCCAGAGCATCCCGGCCTCGTCTGACGCCGCGCTGAACGCGATCAGTGAGGACGGTTTCATGTGCAAGCCCTCGACGAAGTCGGATGTCGACCCCAACACCGGCGCAACCTACCTGTCGGAGATTCAGAGTGTGATCAAGTCACAGGGCTTCTTCCCGCTGCCGCTGGAGGTCGAGAACGGCCAGGGTGACACGACCTCGCCGTACAGCACGACGCACGCCGGCATCCCGAACCCGGCCTGGAACCTGCTGGACACCTCCAACTACGCTGCGTCGGTTGAGGCAGCCGCCCCGTGGAGCTTCCCGGCGGCGAACCAGGACACCGACGTCTCGGCGGTGGTGGCCCCGACCAGCGGCTACACCGGCGTCTACGACGACGGCGCCACGGTGACGGCGGTCAACGGCACGCCCGGTGCCGGGCAGGTTCAGATTTCTGCGGCCAACCCGGTCGGGTACTGCCTGACGCTGTCGACGGACGGCAACACCCAGCACTAAGTAACCGAGAGCGACGTCTCACTCGGTCGGGTCGGTTGACCGGGCTGCGGGCCTTGCCCGCCGCCCGGAGCCGGCCCTCCGAGTGGTCGCTCGGAGTGTGAAGAAACCCGGCCCTCACGGGCCGGGTTTCTTCTTTTCCGGGGGCCGTGCGACGAGGACCGCCGGACCGCGGCGGCGGGGGCGCGCGGCCGGCGAACCTGGAAGCCTTGTTCGCGTCACGGGTTAGAGTCTCCCGGGTGGCCAAACACTCGAGGCGCCATATCCGGCGGTCCGGGGGGCGCGACAAGCCGGTCGCAGGTGAGGCATTGGCTGCCTGGCCGGTGCAGCCCGACACGGAGACGGCCGAGGCCGAGGACGCGTCAGGACCAGCGTTAGGACCACTGCACACGACCGAGCCGGGGGGCACCGGTGGCGGGTCCGCAGGCGACTGGTTCGGCCCGTCGCAGCCGGGGGAGGAGGAGTACGCCCCGCGGAAGGACGTGCCGCTGGCCTCCATGCTCATGTTGGGGGAGAACCCGTGGCAGCGCATCGACGGCATGGGCATGGCCCGGCAGGCCCTGGAGGCTGCTCCGACTAGTGACGGCCGTCACGACCTCACCGACGACGAACGGTTCCTGCTCGCCAACGGACGAGCCTGGTGTCTGGCGGTGCATGCCGATCTCGCCCACCAGGGTCGGCGGGACGATCCATTCGTGCTGGCGGACATCGGCCGGCACCTCGAGGAGGCCGAGGCGATCGCCCCCGGCAACCCGCAACTGCACACGACCTGGGCGCTCCTGCGGCTGCGGCAGGGCCGGACCGATGAAGGATTGGAGTGCGCTCGGCGGGCCGTGCAGACGTTCGGGTTGATGCCGGACCACGAGCGCAGCGGGCGGACCCAGGGCGCCGCCATCCTCGCCCTCGTCACACTGGCGCTCGTGACCGCGGCGTCGGGCGACCTGGCGACCGCCCGGTTGCTGGGTGGCGCAGCGCGGGCCGTCTGGACCCCTCTGGACATCGACGAGGCCGCCTACACCTCGCTGATGGCCGAACTCTCCGAGCGACTCCACACGGCCTAAAACGGCCTCCTGGGAGCGATCGGAGACTGCCCCCTATTGTTCATCTGCGTGTTACGCCGCTGTTGCGAGCGGTTCACCTCCTCCACCTAGCCTCACTGGCTGAGATCCGGCCGCGCGGGTTGCACGGAGCGGCCGCAGTCGGGTCCGGTCCGCCCGGGGCCGACCGGACACAGCATCGGTCCCGGCAGGCGGTGTCGGGCGGAGGGCGGTCACAGCATGTCGAGACAGCGAGACACCGGGCGACGCTGGCGGGTCATGTGGGCAGCCCGTCGCCGCGCCGCCCCCGACACCGTGTCGCTGCTCGACTCCATCTCGCTGACGGCGATCATGACGGACCCTGGGTCGCACGTCCTCTTCGAGACCCCGCCGAGCGGTGACACCACCGACCTTCTCGCTACCATCTCGGCGGCGGGCGGACAGCTCGAAACTCCGGTTGTCGCGACACCGCGAGAGCCGAGGCGCGCCCCGTGGGGAAAGGTGTCCTTGAGAACCACCGCCGTGACCGCCGTCGCCTGCCTCCTTCTCAGCTGCAGCCTCGTGGTCGGCGGCGTCATCGGCTCGACGAGCGCGACGACGACACCGCCGGCGCACGTGGTCGGCGGTCCGCTGGCTTCGAGGCTCGCGGTGCACGCGACCCACCTCGACCTCCCGCTGGCCACGACCGCCGCCGCACCGGCCTCGCCGACGGTCGCCGAGGCCAGCACCTCAGCGCACGAGGTGTTCGGCTACGCCCCGTACTGGTCGCTGCCCCAGTCCTCGTCCTTCCCGGTTGGTGACTTCACGACCATCGCCTACTTCAGCGTGGACGTCAACGCCAACGGATCCATCGACCAGTCGGGACCGGGCTGGGAAGGGTACGAGAGCCAGGACCTCGTCGACCTGGTGAGCCGGGCCCATCAGGCCGGCGACCGCGTGGTGCTCACCGCGACGGACTTCTCGCAGGCATCCTTGGACACCCTCACGCACGATCCCGGAGCAGGAGTGATCCTGGGCACGAGCCTGCTCGAGCTCGTCCAGACCAAGGGTCTCGACGGCGTGAACCTCGACCTCGAAGGGGTTGGCAGCGCCGACCAGGCAGGCCTCGACCGCCTTGTGTCACAGGTGTCCTTCATCCTGCACCTGGCGGATCCCCACTACCAGGTGACGATGGCCACCTACGCCTCCTCGGCGTCAGATCCCAACGGCTTCTACGACATACGGGGGCTCGCACCGTCGGTCGACGCCTTCTTCGTGATGGCCTACGACGTGAGCCAGGGCACGACCGGGCAGGCGTCGGAGAACGGCGGCGGCATCGACGCCACCTACATCAACGAGTTCATGTCTGCGGTACCCCCTTCGAAGGTGATCCTCGGGGTGCCGCTCTTCGGCTACGACGTGCCGACGAGCGGGCCCGACCTCGGCGACAGCCAGACCGGCACCGCGCAGCCGGTGACCTACGCGCAGGCGATGTCGTCGGGCCCCACGTACTGGGACGCCGCGACGGACACCGCGTGGACCGCGTACCAGACCGGGGGCCAATGGCATCAGGTCTTCTTCGACAACGCGAACACGTTCGCCCTCAAGGTGCAGCTGGCAGCGAACTCGAACCTCCTCGGCATCGGCGTGTGGGCACTGGGAATGGAGGGCAACGACGCTTCGGTGCTGTCCGTCCTCGACGGTGGCGCACCACCTCTGCGGCTACCCCCGGTGGGTCCGACCACAGTGACGTCGTCGAGTGTGCAGACCGACACCACGCCCAGCCCCACGTTGCCGCCGGCGACCTCCACGATTTCGTCTGCCGCCACATCCGGGGGGCACCGACATCGCGGCGCGGCCGAGTCCGCGGCGAAGTCGACGACCACGACCACCTCGGCGAAGGCGACGACCAAGAGCTCCACCACCACCTCGACCACCTCGAAGGCGTCGGGGAGCTCTGCCACCACGTCCACGGTCCCCGCGTCTACGACCACGACATCAACGAGCACTCCGGGAGGAACGACGACCACGACCACCACGAGCGGGCTGTGACGGCGACGACCGGCCAAGAGGCACGCGATCCGGGATCTCGGGATTCGGGCAGTGATGGCGCCGACAGGTGGCCCCGGCGACGGCGTGTCACCCCGGTATCCGTCGCGCTGACGGCGACCCTCGTCCTCGCGGCGGCGTCGTGCAGCAGCTCGCCCTCGGAGGGCGCGCTGCAGGGCAAGTCGGCGACGGCCATCCTCTCCATCTCCGTCAGCGCGTACCACCGGCAGAAGTCGGTGCACTTCGTGACGAAGACTGTCGCCGGCGCGGCGAACACCGTCGAGGTCGGGGCGACCAGCGGGTCTGCGGCCATCGAGACGGTCACATCCGGGACCACCCCCGTGCTGCAGGCGGTGCTCAAGGACGGGACCGCGTATCTGCGGGCCTCATCCGACGTCCTCCAGAGGACGTTCAACCTCAAAGCCAGCACGGCGAACACCAACGCGGGGAAGTGGGTGTCCATGGAGAAGGGTGACCCTGGGTACGCGGCCGTCACGGAGTCGCTCTCCACCGGTGACGCGATCTTTCAGTTCGTCCCGGAGGAGCCGAACCTCAAAGTCGGGGGTGTCACACAATTCGGTGGGCAGACCGCGGTGGCCGTCGTGGGGAGTCCGGCCGGGTCGGTGTCGGCCGGCACCACGGTCAGAGTCACCATGTTCGTCTCGACGACGGCCCCGTACCTGCCGTTGGGCGCCACGCTCCAAGTGGACAATGATGACGGGACCAACATCGAGCGGGTGGCGACTGTGTACGGCAAGTGGACGCAGAAGGTCGATCCGCCCGACCCGCAGGGCGCGACGCCGATTACATCGCTCACCGGGTGACCACCGCCTGCGGTGGGCCTCCCCATGCGGGAGGCCACCAGCTCAGGCGGCACGGCGCCCGGCCCGGACGGCATCGTTCACGTCCGCCATCGCGAGGGACTGGAACCCATCCGTCGCCCGAAGCCGGTCGAGCTCGTCGAGCAGCCGGTTGAGCTCGTCGATGTTGTCCTCCGGGTGGGCAACGAAGTTCTGGGGGTGCCACCACAGGTGCACGATCCGGTCGCGACGCGCGGCTTCGCGCAGCGCGCCGAGGATCCGTCCCCGCTGGAGCGCTCGGAGGGACCGTGTCCGCGGCGAGACCGGTCGCAGGAACGTGCTGGCTGGGATGTTGCAGAGACCGGACGGCTCGAGGACCTCGTCCCAGCCGAAAGTGGGCAGGTCCCGGCCGGCATAGGTCGTGGCGAACCGGGTGGCGCGCACGGCCAGGCCCGTGTCCTCCGCGCGCCGGGGGCGGTTGGCCCAACCGGGCTGCGGGCCCCGGTAGCACTCGAACCCGGTATCGATGAGCGCCGGGGCGTAGTCGTCCCGCCACTGGTTGCGGGGCAGCACGAGGGACCGGAGTCGGAGGCCCCTCCCGCGCCCCGCCGCCTGCGCGGCCGCCAGGTCGGCCCTGAAGGCCTCCGCGTCCGGTCCCTGCTCGAGGCAGTAGAAGTGCGAGAAGGTGTGCGAGCCGATCTCCTGGCCCGGGACGCGCGTCAACTCGTCCACGAGGCTGCCAGCGAGGTGCAGCGGGTCCTCGTCCTCGCTTCGACCTATCGGCTCCTGGTAGGCATCGAGCTCGGGGCGCCCGTAGGCGGGACGCAGGGCAGGCTCGGGAATGAGCGACCCCGCCTCCTGGGCGCTCGTGGTGAACAGGAGGCCGACCGTCGCCCACGTCGCCCGGACCTCTCGCTGGGCGAACAGCTCTGCGAGCCTCGTCACCATCGACCTGCTGGCGATGAGGGACTCCACGACTTCGGGGGTGGCGGACGCATGGTCGCGCATGCCCCAGTGCAGCTCGAAATCGAGGGAGATCACGAGTGCGCCGGTCTTCTCTGGCACGGACCAGAGGCTAGCAATCGACCCGTCCGGTGGCGTACGGCCAGTCCGTGAGTGGCCTCTCAGCGGATGCCGCGGCGCAGCCGTGCTCCCAGATAGCCCCAGGCGGTCGGATGCCAGCGCAGCTGGGAGCGCTCGGCACCCGGCAGAGTCGGTCGAACCATCGGCGTCTCACCGGCGACCACGGCTCTCGCCGTGTCGATGAGCACGGGGAGGCCACAGGCGACGTGCAGGTACGGGTAGGTCGCGATGCTGTCCTGGTCCACCCGCTCGAAGGTGGCCTGGCCGAGGATCGCACCGGTGTCGATGCCGGCGTCGACCTGATGGACCGTGGTGCCGGCCAGATCGGGCCGCCCGTCGAAGAAGGCCCAATAGCCGCCGTGCACTCCGCGGTACCGGGGTGTGATGCCGGCATGGAGGTTGATGACGGGTACGTTGATCTCCCGCAGCACCCTGTCGGCGATCACGCGGGTGCCGTGGACGACGACCAGGACGGGGCTGGCGCGTCGCAACACCTCGACGGTGCGCTCGTCGTTGACCGAGCGCACGAGCACGGCGCCACCGATCGGGCCGAAATCGAGCCTCTGGTCAGCCGCGATGGCACGGACGCGTGCTCGCCCGGCGAGTCTCAACACGGGCATGACCGCCCCGACGAACACGATGTGGCCGGCCACGGTGAACCAGCCGAGCCGTCGTGCCCGGCGCCGGGCCAGGTCCCAGCGCGACGGAGACTCCTCGAGGAGAGCCTCGATCGCCGCCGTGTCCCGCAATGCCTCTTCCAGGGCGTGGAAGACCGCTCTGGTGACAGGGCCGCGGTCGCCCAGGAGCACCACGACCGCTCGATCGCCTGGCACGGTCACCTTCCGGCTCGGGGAGGGCGGATCCCCGTGACCTTATAATTAGGTCGACTGGGATAATTAAGGTTATTGGGGCAGCTCATCGCCGGTTGGAGCGCATCGCTCCGAGCATCGCTGTCTCTATGAGGTCGACCTCGTGCTCGGACGACGGCCGCGCCTCGGCGAACCGGCGGCAGCGATCGCCGAGGGTCGCGTCCCGGGTGCGCCAGCCGTGCAGCGAGGTGAGGCAGCGCGCCAGTGCCTCGGCGTCGTCTCTGTCGACGAGGCACTCCGACAGCCAACCGGTGAGGATCTCGGGGGAGCCGCCCACCCGCGACGCGACGACGGGGACCCCGCACGCGAGCGCCTCCAGAATGGATCGTGAGAGCGGTTCGGGCCACAGACTGGGAACGACGGCGACGTCCGCCGCCTGCAGGAGGGGCACGACATCGTGCCGCCGGGGGAGCCATGTCACCGGCAGTCCCTCCGCCAGCGCGTGGAGCCGGTCCACGTAGCGCTGTGCCTCGCCGGGGTCGGAGCTGGTAGTGGGCGAGCCCACGATGACGAGTCGAGGGCGTGCCACCTTGCCTTCCAGCTTCCGGAACGCCTCAATGAGGACATTCAGTCCTTTCTCGGGGCTGATGCGACCGGCGAAGAGCACGACGAAGTCCGCGGGCTCGAGACCCAGCGAGCTCAGGACCTTCACTCTGTCCGCCTCCGACCCCGGACGGTATGTGCCGAGGTCCACGGAGGTCAGGGCGATCGTTGCCCGGTCCGTGCGCAGCCCGGTGTCGCGCCACAGCCGCAGCGTGTCCTCCGACACGGACACCGTCGAGTCGACCCTCGCCAGGACTTGACGCAGCCATGCGGGGACCGGTGTGGGTGGCGGAAGGCACAGGTGGTACACGACGGACGCCCGGGACAACCTGGCCACCGCCACTGCAAAGGGAAGGTCCCAGTAGCGATAGGCGTAGACGACGTCCGGCCTCAGATGCCGGGCAGCTCGAAGAGCGGAGGCGACGGCGAGGAACGTCCGGACCGGGTTGGCACGCCGGGGCAGGGTCGTCCCGATCTGCGTCATGCTCGCCGTGATGGCCTGCCACGCGGGGGCGAATTCACCGGACTGTACGTACATGAGTTCGAGCCGGTGCCCGCGCTCGGAGAGGCCCCGGCAGTTCGTGAGTTGCGTTCGCTCGAGACCACCCGTCGAGTCGAGATGATTCGCAATGGTCAAGATCCGCACGTGGCGAGCGATCCGTTCTCGTTGGGTTGAAGGAAGCGTCGCGAGGCTAGCGTCGATCGCTGAGGGACCGAGAAGTCGGAAGGTCGACGCTGTCCGTCGGGAGGTGGGTCAGAGGTCGGAGGCGCCCGGCAACCGGCGACGGCAGTTGTTCGTCCTCTCGTCACCGTGCTGACACAGTCCCTTCAACCGGGCCGGCGCCGAACCGGGCACGAGCTCGTGCGGTGGGCGCACGTACCCGTTACGGTTCCTCTGGGGGGCACGGTGAACAGAGGAAGGGAGACACCATGGAGCCAGACCAAGACGAAGAAGGCTGGTTCAGCGACCCGTTCGGTCGCCACGATGCTCGCTGGCTCTCGGACGGGAAGCCGACGAAGCTGGTCCGTGACGGTACAGTCGAGTCCTACGACGACCCGCCGGACGAGGAGCCCGGCGAGGAGCCGGTCCGGATCGAGGAGCCCGTGGGAGCCACGGGAGGCGCGGATCTCCTGCGTGCCGGTGAGAACGCGGGGACCGGAGACCTGCAGTCACTCACCGAGCAGATGGAAGACGCCGCCCTCGAGGGCGGGGCTCACCCGGAGATCGATCTCGCCTGAGCGAATGGCGGGAGCTCAGCTCGGGCCACCTCCCGCGGACGGTGAGCTCCAGCGCTCCATCCATGCCTGCAGGACGAGCACGTCCCACAATTCGTCGCCGAGATCGCGCCGGCCTGTGACGTGAAGCTGCCAGGCCCGGCGTACCGGCTCCGGGTCGAGCAGGTCGTAGCGGTTCAGCGAGGCGGGCGACAGGACGTCCTCGGCCCAGGGCCGCAGCGGTCCCCGCAGCCAGCTGCCCATCGGCACCCCGAACCCCATCTTCGGCCGCTCGACCAGTGGCGCCGGAACGTGACGGTCGAGGACCTGTCGGAGCATCCACTTGGAGGTGCCGTCGCGCACCTTCGACCGCGCCGGAAGCCTCCAGGCCACCTCGAACACGTCCCGGTCGAGGAATGGCGCGCGGGTCTCCAGGGACACGGCCATCGCCGCACGGTCGACCTTGGTCAACACGTCGTCGGGCAGATAGGTCATCAGGTCGGACCGAAGAAGCCGGGCCGTGATGTCGTCCGCCTCCCAGCCCCGTGTGCTCCCGTTGCGCCCGTCGAGGGGTACGGCGGGTTGTCCTCCGGCACCGAGGACCACGGCGGCAGGATCCTCCCAGTGGGAGCGGAGCGTGTCGTATGCGTCCTGCACGGTAGATGCCTCGAGCACGCGTCCGAGCTTCTCGACCTTGGTCGAGGGCAGCCGTACCTGCCAGCGCGAGGGCAGTCTCGTCGCAACGGCGTCGATTGCACCCGGTGGCAGCCGGCGCATGGCGCCCCCGACGCCCCGACGGAGCCTGTGGGGGGCCGGGCCGGCGAGGCGCCAGACGCGTGCCAACCAGGCGTGGCGGTTGTAGCCGGCGAAGAGCTCGTCGCCACCGTCTCCCGAGAGGGCGACCGTCACGTCCCGTCGCGCCACCTGGGCAACGAGGAGTGAGGGGAGCTGTGAGTTGTCCGAGAAGGGCTCGTCCCAGATTTCGGGGACGCGCGGGATGATGTCGAAGACATCCCGCGGGAGCATCTCGACCGTCGTGTGGTCCGTTCCGAGGTGTGTGGCAACCGCCGCCGCCGACGTGGATTCGTCGAAGGCCTGATCGACGAAGGCGACGGTGAAGGTCCGGACCGGCCGGTCGCCATGCTGCTGCATCAGGGCCACCACCAGGCTCGAGTCGATGCCCCCCGACAACAGGGCCCCGACCGGAACGTCTGCGAGCATGCGGGCCGCAACGGACTTCGAGAGCGTCGCCTCCAGTAGCTCGGCGGCTTCCCGGTCGTCGTCCAGCGGCGGCAGGCGGCAGGCGTCGTCGATCGCCTGCTCCGCCGACCAGAAGGTCACGGGATCGGGGAGCATCGCGCTGCGGGTACCCGCCTCTACCGTCACCAGCGATCCGGGCCGGAGCTTGGCCAGCCCGCGGTAGATGCAGTCCGGTGCGGGCACGCAGCTCAGGCGGAGGAACTGCGCGACGACGTCGCGGTCCACGACGGCGTCGAACCTCGGCAGTGCGTGGAACGCCTTGAGCTCGGAGGCGAAGGCGAACTGGCCGCCCGCCCAGCCGTAGTACAGGGGCTTCTCGCCGAAACGGTCGCGTGCGAGGTGGAGCCGCCGGGTGCGTGCGTCCCACGCGGCAAAGGCGAACATGCCCTCGACCCGGTGGAGTGTGTCGGCCAGGCCCCAGCGCTCGAGGCCGGCGACCAGCACCTCGGTGTCCGAGGATCCCCTGAAGGAGGCGCCCTCGCTCTCCAGGCGTGTGCGCAGTGCGGGGACGTTGTACAGCTCCCCGTTGTAGCTCACGACCCATCGACCGCTCCGTGACAGCATGGGTTGCCGGCCTTGTGCCCCTCGTCCGACCACTTCGAGACGTCGGTGGGCCAGCGCGACCCCGGCGGACTCGTCGACCCAGGTGGCGGTGTCATCCGGACCGCGATGCTCGAGCGTGGCCGCCATGGAGTCGGCACGGCTCCGAAGCTCGTCGGCGCCCGATGAGGCCGCCGGGTCGAGGATGCCGGCGATGCCGCACATCAGCGAGGACCGGTCGCTCGCAGCGCTGCGAGGTCGGCGGCGCGCGGGTGCCGGGTGCCGCGGCCCACTGGTGTCAGGCCGAGCTGCAGCAGCCTGTGCCAGCTCGCGGCGACCACGGGCAGGGTGAACGCTGCTTCGCACCTGGCGCGGGCGGCCTTGCCCATCGCCCGGCGCCTCCCGGCATCTCGCGCCAGGTCGGCCAGCGCGCCCACGAGCGCGTCGAGGTCGTCGATCGGGACCAGCAAGCCCGTCGTGCCGTGCTCGATCACCGTCGATGCCCCGGCGACGCACGTGGCGACGGCTGGTACTCCGCAGAGCCCGGCCTCAATCAGCACGCCTGGCATACCCTCACCGTCGGGAGCGCTCGGGAACACCAGGACATCGGCGACCTGGAGGTGCGGCACGATGTCGGCGCACCATCCAAGGAGCTCGACGCCGGATCTGGCCGCGGGCTCCTCGAGCTCGCCTCTCATGGGGCCATCGCCCAGGATTTTGCCAGTGACCTCGAGGCCGTCGGCGCGGAGGGTGCGCACGGCCTCGACGAAGCGATCGGGGCGCTTTCCCGCGTCGAGGCGGCCGACGAAGAGGAGGGTCACGTCGTGGGGGCCGGCAGACTCGGACCGTTCGACCGGTCGGTAGTGCTGCGCATCGCGGCCGTTGGGGATGACGACGAGGCGGTCATCGGGGACCCCGAGCACGGCCCGGCAGTCGGCTGCGACGTCGTCGGAGACGGCGGCGGCCACCCAGGCGCGACGAATCAGCGCTCTCCACAGCAGGCGCAAGAGTCCCCGGTGAGCCGCGGCCGGCCAGGTACCGATGACGCAGTACGCGATCGGTGCCCGCGTGGCCAATGCCACGTACTTGAACGCGTCGCCGCCGTGCGCCACGACCATGTCGGGCGCCATGCGATGCAGTTCGCGGGAGAGGCGAGCGACGGCCTTCGGTTGCAGGCCCCCGACGGTGCCGGCACCGCCGGGAAGCCCCAGCGCGACGTCGACGACGATGTCGCTGTGCCCGTCGAACAGGCTCACGAGCCTGTGCCCCGTCCTCTCCCCGCCGAGCTCGTCCACCAGCGCCCGGGCGAACACCTGGGCCCCGCGACCCAGTGCGGTCGGGACGACGTGTAGGACGTCCGGGGGGGCCGCCGGCCTCGTCGCCGACTCGGCGAGCACACGCTCTGTGGGGGTCCCCATGACGTAGCGTATTCTGCTCGGGACGTGCGCCACAGGGCGAATGAGCTCAGAGTTCACTTACGTTTCATCAGAATGTTGCCCATCTGTCGCCCGTTGTTCACGGGCCTCCAGGGAGGCTGTGGGAGTGGCAATGGCACCCGCTGGATCCACCTCCGGCCCAGCGCGCCAGTCGTTGCGGACCGTTTCCCTCCGCGTCTTCGCCGCACTGCCGGCCTCGACACGGCGCAGGTTTCTGCACGCGCGTGGCCGCTATGCCCCCTGGGAAGAAGAGTTCGACTTCACCCCGCCGGTCCTGCACGAAGGAGAGGTGACCGGTCCGCCCGATTTCGTCGGAATCGGCGCGCAGAAGGCGGGCACGACATGGTGGTACGACCTGATTGCCGCACACCCCCAGGTCGCCTGCCGTCCCGACATCCACAAGGAGCGTCACTTCTTCGACCGCTTTGCGACCAGCCCCTTCGGTCCGGCTGATCGCTCCCGTTACCACGGCTGGTTCCCACGTCCGTCCGGCTTCGTGACCGGTGAGTGGACCCCCGACTACGTGCACCTTCCGTGGGTTCCCGCCTTGCTGGCGGAGGCGGCTCCGCAGACGCGACTGCTCGTGCTGCTCCGTGATCCGGTGGAGCGGCTCCGTTCCGGGCTCTCGCACCATCGGCGCCACGAAGGCCGGTTGGATGCGCACGCGTGCGCCGACGCCGTTGCCAGGGGGTTCTACGAACAAGCGCTGGCGCGATGGATGGCCTACTTCCCCAGCGAACAGTTCCTCCTGTTGCAATACGAGCGTTGTCTGGCGGACCCCGTTGGCCAGCTCGCGCGCACGTACGACTTCCTCGGTCTCGCACCGTTCGTGCCCGACGGCATTGAGCGGCGCGTGAGCAGCACGAGGAACTCGGTCGACCTCGACCCGGACACCCGTCGTCGGCTGGCCGACCTGTACGCCCCGGACGTGGTGGCACTGGCGACGCACCATCCCGATCTGGAGCTCGACCTCGGTCGGTGGCCGAATTTCCCGAGCCTCGTGACGCGATGAGGCGAGGCCAGTGAGGCCGCAGATGGTGGGCTTGACGGGGTTGACGGGACTGTCGGCATCGTCGTGGCCGGAGGCGCTCCTCGTTGCGGCGGTCTTCGTGTGGTTGGGCGTCCTCATCGCGCGGCGTGTGGCGCGAGGGGACTCCTACAAGTCCCTGGCGACAGTCATGGTCGTCAGCGTGATCCTGCACATCCTCTGCGCCCCCGCGCAGATCTTCGTGGTCAATCACTTCTACGGAGGCGTGGCCGACTGGACCCGCTACGGCCACCAGGGTGCGCTCCTCGCTTCGAACTGGCGCGGCGGCCACTTCACCCTGGCCGGGACCGGTATCAAGGGCCTCCTCGGTGACGGCGCCGTCTCCGTGACCGGCGCCGTCATCATGACCGTCGTGGGGGCGAACCAGCTGGCGGCCTTCGTCGTGGCCGCCTGGCTCGCCTTTGTCGGAACCGTGTTCTTCTACCGCGCATTCTCGCTCACTTTCCCGGAAGCGAACCGGAGCCGGTACGCGCTCTTGGTGTTCCTCTTCCCGTCGCTGCTGTTCTGGACCGCCGATGTGGGCAAAGAGGCGATCATGCTGTTCGCACTCGGTCTGACGGCGTACGGAATGGCGTTGGCCCTCAGCGGCCGGCGGCGGGGCTATCTCTATTCCGTGCTCGGAGGAGCGCTCGCTCTGGTCATACGCCCGGACGAACTCGTGATCCTCGTGATCGGCTTCGCCATCGCGATGCTCGTACGTGCGGTGGCCAGGGGGGAGCGCACGCGGGCGCGGCACCCGCTGAGCATGCTCGCCGCGCTCGTCTTCGTAGCAGCCGCGGTAGTCGTCACGAGCATCGTGGCCGCGCATTTCGTGCACTCGCTGACCCAATCTGGATTGTCGAATGCGTTGACGAAGCTCTCGGCGAACAATCAGGGGGCGGGGGCGGGTTTCGGGAGCAGCTCGGTCGCCTACTCCTCCAACCCCATCACGTATCCCCGCGACATCTACTCCGTGCTCTTCGATCCCCTGTTCTTCTCCGCCCACAGTGTGACCCAGGTCTTCGCCTCGGCGGAGAACACGCTGGTCGTCGTTGTGATCGTCCTGTCGCTCCCTCAGCTGCGGCATGTGCCGCGTGCATGCCTGCAACGGCCGTACGTCCTGGTTGCACTCTTCTACAGCGCGGTGTTCATTTTCGCCTTTGCCGCGCTTGGGAACCTGGGTCTCATCACGCGGGAGCGCACACTGCTCCTGCCGCTGCTCTTCGTCGTGCTCGCGCTTCCCGTTGCCCGAACGGGCGAGGATCCCTTTCCATGGCAGGTGCCCCGCCGTCGTCGGCGTGAGATGAGGAGGCGCTCCGGCGGCGTACCGTCGATCAAGGAGGATCCGGATCTCCCGCGGGCCGACTGGGGTGCCGTAGGGGTCGCCCATTGGACCGGTCATCTGGCAGAGGTCGACTCGGCGGACTGGGGCGCTTCGAAGTGGGTATCCGAGCCGTAAATTTCGGTTGCGCCAGCCGACCCGACCGCGGGCGCGGGTGTTCCGAGACGAGCAGCAGCAACGACGGCACAAATTCTCCACCTACGCACACGGATATCGCTCGACGCGCTCGACGCGCGGGCACAGTTGTTGCCGGCGACTAGCAACGCACGCACAACTTAAGACGCGCAAAGAAGCGGCTTCATCCGACACGCCGCGGGTGTGGCAGAGGGCAGGCAAGCAACCTCGTGACAACTCTTCGCATCGCGTCGAGGCGACGCCTCAACGCGATGAGGCGCCTGCCGACTCTCCGGGTATGCGAAAGGCGGAGTTCGCGGTGGTCGCGGTGTTCGCGGTTGTCATCTCGTTGTTCATGTGGGTCGGACCCGTTGCCGCAACCGGATCGGCGACCGTCTTACCCCCCTCGTCCATCGCCGGCAATTGCACGCAGGACGTCTCGACGGTCATGCAGCGGTGGCTGAACGCCCTGCCGGCCGGAACCACGGTGGCCGTTCCCGCTGGTAGCTGCTATCTGGTCAACGAGGGACTGGCGCTCATGGGGGCACACGGACTCACGATCACCGGCGGGACGTGGCGCGACGCGAGTACCCCGGTGACCAACGCGAGCCCGAAATCGATGAATCCCGTGTTCTGGCTGGTGGGCGGGTCGGGCATCACGCTGCAAGGTCTCACAATTGCCGGGAGCAACGCCGGGGGGTACAACCCGGCCGGCGCCTTCGCGGCCGGCATCCGGGTCGATGGTGTGGTCGGGTTGACCGTGTCCAACGTGACTATCAGCGGGGTCTACGGAGACGGGATCGAGCTGACGGCATTGCGCGCCGACGGCGATATTGGAAGCACCATCATCAACCCCACCGAAAGCGCCTCCGTCAGCAACGTCGCGGTCACCGGGGCGGGTCGTCAGGGGATCACGCTGGACGACGTCTCGGGCGCCGTGCTGTCCTCCCTTGTTCTGAACCACATCGGGATCAACGCCTTCGACGTCGAGGCGGACCAATGGAACGAGGGCGCCCAGAACGTAACGATCAATGGGTGCACAGTCGGGGGTCCGATCGGCGGCCTGTTCTTCGCCAACGGCGGTGCCGGCGCCGGAGGGTGGACGGGCAACCTCACGGTGGAGAACTGCAAAATGAGCGGGCCAGCAGCCGGCGAAGCCGTGTTGGTGCAGGACTCACCCGCCCAAGACACGCCTCGCGGTCCGTTCACGTTCGTCAACGACATGCTCGAGTGCGGTTCGAGCGTGTACGTCGCCTGCGTCGAGGACACCAACGGCCGCATCGCCATCGACAGCTCCACGCTGCAAATGCCGGCGGGGACGATCCACGAACGGGTCTATGCAGCGGTCCAGGGCAGCACGGTCAATTTCGGCTCGGACACCGTGGCGGGCTACGGGTCCGTGGGGACCGCGGACGCCAGCAGTTCGGTGAGTATCGGTGGCGGTTCTTGGACCCCGTACGGGTGGAGCAGCGGCGGCACCACGCCGGGTGGCATCCCAACGACAACGACAACGACGACGACGACGGTACCGCGGCCCGGCGAACCGGCGCCGTCGATCACCTGGCACGCAGCCGGCACGACCAGCTCGAGCTCGCCACCCACGCTCACCACGAGTCAGCCCCAGGGCCGGCTGACGTCCGACGGCGCGCAGCCACACCTGACGGCGAACGAGTCGGCCCCTCCGTACAGCGACGTGGCAGCCAGGACCCCGTGGCTGGGGCGGGTTCTCGAGATGGAGTTGATGGCGGGCTGCGCCCTCTCCGTCGCCCTCGTCCTCGGACGGAAGCGTCGACAACGTCGACCCGTGCCCGCCCGGACCACCATGGACCTGTTGCGCAACCCAGACCCGACCGGCCGTCGCGGCTCCTGACGGAGACGCGGAGTCGGCGCGAGTCATCCCGCGCCGGTGACCCGCACGCCTCAGCCCGTGCGCTCCCATCCGTCGGGGGCGGGGTCGCCCTGAGCACCCTCTCGAGACCCAGCGCCCTGAGCGCCAGCACCAGCGACAGCGGCTGACGGCGTCGGCGCGGCGACAGATCGGGGGTCGTCGAGCAGGCGCCCGTACGTGTCGAGGGTGATCTCTATGACCCTCCGGTCGTCGAACTCCGCCTCGGCCCGCCGGCGGGCTGCGTGGCCCATGGCGCGTCGACGGGCCGGGTCGTCCGCTAATTCTTCCACGGCGTCGGCCAGCGCGTCGGGATCACGCACCGGGACCAGGAGGCCGGTGGTGCCGTCTGCGACCACCTGCCGGCACCCCCTGATGTCGGTGGCGACGACGGGCACGCCGCAGGCCGACGCTTCCATGGCCGAGCGCGGGAAGCCCTCCCGGTAGGAGGGGAGGACGAACATGTCGAAGGCGGGATAGAGGTCCTCGACGTCCCGGCGCTCACCGAGCATGCGGACGTTGCCCGAGGCCTCCGCCGCGGCGACGTCCGCCTGCGTCAGGCCGTCGCCCTTCGCCGGGTCGGTGGGGCCCACGACCACCACCACGACATCGGGACGTGTGCGCCGGAGACGACGGGCGGCGGCGAACAGCTCGGCCAGGCCCTTCTCCCAGACGAGCCGGCCGACCGTGCCCGCGACCACCTGGTCCCGGGTGACCCCGAGTTCTTCCCTTGCCCGGGCGACTGCGTCCTCGTTTCGGGGACGGAAGCGTTGGAGATCGATCCCGTTGCCAAGAAGCACGAGCTTGTTCCGCGGCACGCGCAACCGCTCCAGCGTCACCAGGTCCTCAATGTTCTGAACCAGCTCCGCCCGTGAACACGCGGAGGCGACGCGTTCCAGTCCGTACACGACGGTCCTGCGGAGCCGGGTGTCGTCCGACGTGGCGTAGAGCCCGTGCACGGTGTTCACCACCACGGGCACACCGGCGAGCCGTGCCGCCAGCCGCCCGTATATCCCGGGCTTGGGGTTGTGCGTGTGCACGATGTCGGGCCTCAACCGCCGGAACACACGGACCAGCTCGACGACGGCCTGTGCGTCCTCGCCAAGGGCGAGGGAGCGGGTCAGATGGGACAGCGGCACGTGTCGTACTCCCAAAGAGGCCAGCTCGTCTGCCCAAGGGCCTGGTGCCGATGCACCCACCACCTCCATACCCGCATCCGCGTAGGCGCGCAGCTGCGGCCCGAGAAGGAGGGCGAGGCTCATATCCGTGGTCGTCAGGTGGAGCAGCCGGCGTCCAGCCACCCCGGTCACCTCGGCACCCGGTCGGGCAGTGGGCGGAGCTCGTCGTAAATGCCCTCGACCTCACGGACGCACCGTGTCACGTCGAACAGTGCGGCGCGGGTGCTCGATCCTGCGGCGAGCCTGTTGCGCAGCGCGGCGTCCGCTGCGAGCCGCGTCACCGCATCGGCCAGCGCCCCTGGGTCCTCGGGCGGCACGAGGAGGGCGTCGACGCCGTCGGTCAACAGGACCGGCAGCTCGCCCACGGCAGTGACGACCATCGGCATCCCCACGTTGGACGCTTCCATGAGGGCGACGGGAAGCCCCTCCTGGCGGGACGGGAGGACGAACATGTCGCTGGCCGCGAGCAGGCGCAGCACGTCGGCGCGCTGTCCGAGGAAGCGGAACCGGTCACCCAGTCCGAGCCCCGCAGCCTGTGCGATCAACTCGTCGCGGCACGGGCCCCGCCCGACCCCGACGAACGTGACCGGGACGTCGCGCTCCGCCAGCGAGCGGGCGGCTCGCAGGAGGATGTCGTAGCCCTTCTCGCGGCGCAGATTGGCCACCGTCAACGCGAGGAGCTCACCGTCGCGCAGCCCCAGCTCCTCCCGCACCTCGGCACGGAGCTCGTCACGATGCGACAGGACCGCGCGGACCGGATCGAGCTCGATCCCGTGGATCACGACGGTGGCGCGCCGGCGCAAAGCCGGTGGCATGGAGCGCCGTGCGGCTTCCGAGACGACCAGGAGCCTGTCGTCGAGGCCGATGGTGGCGCGGTTCAGGGCTTTCAGGGCCAGCGCCATCCTGTCCCACATGCTGTGCTCCGTGTAGACGATGCGGGGCCGACGGTGACGGGGCAGCGTGGTGGCAACCATTCGTCCGAGGGTCGCCGCGTAGGGCAGGTGGGTGTGCATGATGTCGAAGTCGCCGGCCCAGAGCAAAGTCCGCAGGCGCATCGTCCATGACGGGTCGCCGTTGCCCGTGGCGCCGAGGCAGTGCACGGGAACGCCCGCCGCCTCGAGATCGGGGACGAGAGTGTTCTCGGACTTCAGGACATACGCCACCTCGTAGTCGAACGCGGCAGCGTCACGATGTCGGACCATGTGCACGAGCAGGTTCTCGGCCCCGCCGTACCCGAGGCACTTGATAAGGAGGAGCACCCTGCGCCGAGGCGCGGCGCCGTCGCGCCGCCAGGATTGCGGGGCAGGTCCGGAGCGCGGCGGGCGGAACCTCCGGGGTGCCGCCGCGCTCTCGGTCTCCACATTGCCTCCCTTCGCTCCCGTTGCACCCGCCTTCGGCGCGGCCCGAGAGACGCACCGTGCCTCCGCTCGTGGGATGTCTGCCGGCGTGACGACGAGGTCTCGGCCTTCGGGGGAAAGATCCCGCTCTCATCATGCTCGCACTCCGCGGCCCGCGCTACACCGGGAGATGCGGCCGACGTCACGAGAAGGCGCACACATGTCACAGGTAAACGTTGGCTGTCCTGCACGCGAACGCCACGTGTCCCGATCCTCTGAACCTTCGCCACCGTCGCTGCGCGGCGCCCGGCGGCGTTAGTTGACCGCGCGATGAGCATTCCGCGGCGCTAACCCGAAGTCGCCCGACGGTGAGACCGGAACCCATCGGGGGCGCGGGCGTGTCCAGAGCTCCGTTCCCACCTTCTCGATTCCGCTGGGCTGATCCCCTCCGACGCGCCCGGCGCTCAGTCGGCCGGTCGCAGCAGGTCACCCGGCTTGGACCGCGTCGCGACCAAGGCAGGCGCGATCGCGATGACGTTGGCGCCCACGAGGACCCCGGCCGTGATGGCCACAGTGAGCAGCCACGGCACGACGGCGACCGGGACCACCCCCAGGTTGTTGGCGAAGGTATTCCACACCCCCCGGCCGACCACCAGCCCCAGCGGCACGCCGACGACGACTCCGACCAGGGCCAACGTCGTGGCCTGCCACGAGACCGTCGAGACGACCTGTCGATTGACGAAGCCCAGGACCTTCAAGAGCCCGACGTCTCGACGGCGCCGCGACACGCTGACCACGAGCAGGTGCGTCAGCGTCGCCGCACCGAACACGGCCAGCATCGCTCCGAAGATGAGCGGGAAGTTGACCGCCTCGCCGAAATTGACCAAGGAGGTCGGAGCGAGGGGCTGTGAGGTGATCGAGGGGTACGCCGCCAGGTAGCGGTCCATGGCCGCCGTCCCTCGCAGGCCCGGCACGAAGCTCACCCTGACCCCACCGGTGGCGAGGTTGTGCCCGGCGAACTCCTGCCGACAAAGGGCGAGCTGGGGACCCGGGGGGCACGCGACGTGGACGAGGCCGGCCGTGGTCAGCAGCAGCCCCGTGCCGAGGCTCACGAACCCCCCGTACTGCGGGAAGGAGACCTGGGAGACGACCCGGTACGGCTCGGTGCGGGGGGCACCGGTACGCGTGGTGAACGTGATGTGCACGACCGACCCGATCTGCACGCCCAGCTGGTGCATGGTCGAGACGCCGAGCCCGATCTGGTCGTCGCCGACCGGAAGAGTCCCGGCCACCGTCGAGAAGAGGAGGGGCCCCTTGACCGACGTCCCGTTGATGCCGCCCACGATCTTCCCGTTGACGTCCACGTCCCCCGCGCCGGTTCCCTCGGTGACGGCGGTGACGGCCGGGTTGTGCTCCAGGCTGGCGAGCAGGGCGGGGTTCGGCGGCATGAAACTGAGTTGCTCCGGGTCTCCATAGAGCCGTGGCGTCGCCGTCAGGTGGGTCAGGCTGGCGCCGGAGACCCCCGTGGCGCACAACGCGATGACCGCCAGCACCATGCCCAGCAGCGCCGAGCCCAGCGGAACGGCGGACCCGCCGGAGCGGCGCTCCAGGGCGTTGCGGACGCCGATCACCGCGGTGGGCGGCGCTCCCAGGGTGACCAGGTTCCTCACCACCGCCGAGGAGCGGGACGGCCCGGCCCGTTCGTCCGTCCGCCGGACGCGCGCCGCCCGCAGGGCCGGCCAGATGCCGAGCGCGAGGACGACTAACACGGTGGCCAGTGCCCCGAGCAGGAGGACGAGCGAGTCGAACGCGATTCCGGTGGAGGCCTCGGCCAGTCGGGCCTCGCCGAGGGGCGCGATGGGGGACAACAAGGTGGCGATCACGACCGCGCCCACCGCGCCGGCCAGGCCCACCACGAGGTTCCGTGCCATGCCGAGCGCGAAGAGCTCCCATCCGGACATGCCGACGGCGACCAGGGTCGGATGATCCTCGCTCTCGACGGCGCTCTGGCGGGCCAGGGCCTGGCCCACGACCGCCAGCCCGACGAGCGCGGCGAGCGCAGCGAGGATCCACCACCCGACCGCCTGAGGATGGATGGACGCCTGGATCGTGGCGGCGGTTCCGTCCTCGCTCGAGGCGCCGACAGTGCCACTGCCCAGGTTCAGTTCGCTGGCTTGTTGGTCGAACTGGGGGATGCCGGCCGCACCGTGGCGAAGGCGGACAAAGTACTGGTATTGCAACGCCGTGTGCGGCAGCACCGAGCGCGCGAACCCCGAGCCGGCGTAGAGGAGGTAGATGGGGGTGGTCCCGGAGGGGAACTCGACCTCGCTGGCTTCGATCCCGACCACCTGCAGCGCGAGGCGCGGACCGTGCGGGGCGACGTACCCC
>Ga0181523_10001685_pt1 | contig 23100 bp, 17 predicted proteins | sample PEATcosm2014_Bin_43_FD_119752 | JGI IMG/M metagenome (GOLD analysis project Ga0181523, IMG submission 119752) | Peatland microbial communities from MTU Mesocosm Facility, Houghton, MI, USA - PEATcosm2014_Bin05_30_metaG | ecosystem: Environmental > Terrestrial > Soil > Wetlands > Peat | place... | reverse complement strand
TCGAACGAACTGAAAACCCAATTTGCGAATGTTCCCAAAGCGCTGCTCGACCGGCAGGGAGCGGTGAGCCGCGAAGTGGCCGCGGCGATGGCCGAAGGCATCCGCAAGCGCTGCCTCGCGAGCTACGGAGTCGGAATCACCGGGGTCGCCGGTCCGAGCGGCGGAACCGAGCAGAAACCGGTGGGACTGGTTTATATCGCGCTTGCGGGAGAGGAAGGCACGCAGGTTGTCGAACGTAATTTTCCCGGCGATAGAAAGCGCATTCGCCAGTTCGCGACCCAGCAGGCGTTGGAGATGATCCGCCGGGCGCTCTTGTAAGGATCTCGTACTAACGCGTGGTGACGGGGCTTCCACCTCGTAAGGACGGGCCAAAGGCCCGTCCCCAACAAGCATAGAAGATGCGAATATTCATCGGCATCGATCTTGACCCTGACGTTCGCGCCCGGATCTCGCGCTTCCTCGAAGGCGTCGAGAGTTTTGCGTCCGAGGCGCGCTGGGTGCGTCCGGAATCCCTGCACATCACGCTGAAGTTCATCGGAGAACAAACGCCGGAGCAGGTCGCATCCATCATTGAACGTTTGCGACGGGTCGAGGGGATCGCGTTCGAAATTCGCTCCGCTGGATACGGATTCTTCCCTACTGCGAAGGCTCCACGCGTATTCTGGATCGGGATTCACGCCGGCTCGCAACTTTCGGAACTGGCCTCGAAGATCGATGCGGCTACAGCCGAACTTGGTATTCCTCGCGAGGACCGGGCTTTCAGTCCGCATCTGACTCTGGCGCGCGCCGGCGGCGGGAGAAAATCGGGTTCCCCGAAATGGCGTAAAGGCGACGGTCCTAACCTAGCGTTCGCAGTGCTCGTCAAGCGGCTCTCCGCCATGGGCGAGCTTGAGTTCGGCACCATGACGGCGCACGAGTTTATTCTTTATCAAAGCCGGCTTTCACCGGGAGGGTCGAAGTACACGAAGCTGGAGCGGTTTCCGCTCCAGGGATCGCAATCGAAGTAACTGAAGATAGACGCGCATGAATCCCTACCGTATCGCCGCCGCCGTGGGCTACCTGTTGGGATCCATCCCCTTTGGCTATCTGCTGGTGCGGGTTTTTAAAGGTGAGGATGTACGCACGGGCGGCAGCGGCAACATTGGCGCAACCAACGTGGCCCGCAAGTCGCCTGCACTCGGGGCTGCGACTTTGCTGCTCGACGCCGCCAAAGGCTTGGCTGCGGTTCTTGTGGCGCGGGTCCTCTTCAGCGGACCGCATCAGCCGCTCATTATGACTACGGCGGCGTTGTTCGCCGTGCTTGGCCATCTGTTCCCCGTCTGGCTGAAGTTCCGCGGCGGCAAGGGCGTGGCTACCAGCTTCGGAGCTTTTATATTGCTTACCCCGAAATCCATTTTGTGCATGGTGGGCCTGTTTTTGATCCTCGCCGTCGCCCTTCGTTACGTCTCGCTCGGGTCGGTGGCTGCAGCCGCGGCTTTTCCGGTGTTGGCTTGGGCACTCGGCGAGTATGCAGACGAGCGCCAACTCATTCTTATTGCGTTGGTTTCGGCGCTCGTCATCTGGAAGCACCGCCAAAACATCGGGCGTCTCGTCACCGGCACGGAATCGAAGTTCGGAACGAATTCTGAAAAAGAGTCGGAAGCGTTAGGAGCGACCCGCAAATGAGCCGTATCGCCGTGATCGGAGCTGGCGCCTGGGGCACGGCGCTGGCAATCGTCCTCGGACGCAAAGGGACAGAACATGTTCGGCACGATGTCCGTCTCTGGGCGAACGAACCGGAAGTCTCGGAAAGCATCGCAAGAAGCCGTATCAACGAACACTTCCTGCCGGGGTTCATCCTGCCGGAATCGATTCAGGCGACCAGCGACCTGAACATCGTGCTCGACGCCGCGGAGATCGTGGTCAGCGTCATGCCTTCGCAGCATTGTCGAGTGTTATTCGAGCGCATGGCACCGGGGCTTCGGCCGGAGACACTTTTCGTCAGCTGCACCAAGGGACTCGAAGACGGAACTTTACTGCGCATGACGGAAGTGATTGGCGATGTCTTCCGCAGCCGGAGGTTCACGCCTCGCGTGGCGGCGCTCAGCGGCCCGTCCTTTGCGAAAGAGGTGGCGCGCGGCGATCCGACGGCTGTGACCGTGGCGTCCGTCGATGGAGAAGTGACGCGCGCGGTGCAGCACGCATTCAACGATTCCCGCTTTCGCGTCTATACCAACGACGACGTGATCGGGGTGGAATTAGGCGGCGCACTGAAAAACATCATCGCGATCGCCGCCGGCGTTTGCGACGGCCTCGGCCTCGGCCACAACTCGGTAGCGGCACTGATTACGCGAGGGCTCGCCGAAGTGGCGCGCCTGGTGGTGGCCTGCGGTGGACGCCTCGATACCATGGCCGGGCTCGCCGGATTGGGCGATCTGGTTCTGACCTGCACCGGAGATCTCTCGCGCAACCGCAGCGTCGGCGTTGAACTGGGCAAAGGCCGCAAGCTATCCGACATCATCGCGGGTATGCACGGAGCAGTCGCCGAGGGAGTTTTCACTACCAAAGCGGCGGTTGGTCTAGCACAGAAGAAGAACGTCGAAATGCCGATTACCGCACAAATGTTCGCCATCCTGGAAAACGGCAAGTCACCCCATCAGGCGATCGAAGAACTCATGACGCGCACCGCGAGGGCCGAGATCTATTGACTGCCGTTGCAGCACTCAACGGCAGGTGAAGGCTTCCTGTGGTACGCGATTCGTTGTGCGGGGGCACTTTTTCGAATGTCAAAAGTGCCGCATTCGTTGGAACCCTCCCACGCAGGACGCTTATGCATTCGCGGCAGATTTTTACATCATTGATGCGGATCACGGCTTCTTCGTTGAGGCGGATTTGCTGCAGCAACTGGTGCCGCAGGTTTCCTTCGGATACTACGCCTGTCGAAACTCCGTTACCGGTACGCCTACTTGTCCGACGACTCAGCAAGGTGACACGCACCGCAGTGTGTTACGGAAGTAGGCGGAGCTTTTTGTAGCCGGCGGAATCGACCGCGAAAGCCGTACCAGCCCCGGCATGTGTGCCGATCCTTGACTGCCATGGTGCGCTTTCATCCCACACTGGGCTTGCGTGGCCCCGGGTCACGATTTTGCTCTATGGCTCGCATCGGTTAACCTTACAGACATGCAACCCGGCCGCCACATTTTGGTGGGGATCTCTTGCCAAGCGCAAGTGCGGGGTCATCGACGAGAGGCTGGAGGAGAGATTGATGGGAGCAACGAACCGGGACGCGGTGCACGCTGTTTCTGGGCGCGATCAACCGTCGCACGCGCCGCGGGCACTGTTCTGCGAATGGGGGCCTTTGGCCCTCCTGGGCCTGTTGGCAGGTGCACTCATGGTCTATCCAGTCCTGCGGGCATCTTCCATCACGGAGGTCGGCTACAACGAGGGCTGGAATGTTTACAACGCCGCCATGGTAGCCCATCATCTTCCCCTCTACGGCCAAAAATACGGCTGGACCACTGTCAACTACCCTGTACTGTGGTTCTATGTCCTTGCTTGGCTGCATCGAGTTGGCCACAGCTATCTGGCTGCCGGGAGGATGTTGTCCTTGGTTTCCCTCCCCATCTCTTGCATGGTGGTTGGCCTCGTCGTCTGGCAGTTGAGTCGCGACTATCGATCGGCGCTATTCAGTTCCCTCTTTTGTTCGGCGCTCTTCTGCATCGCGGCGAACGAGTACATCGGCTATAACGATCCACAGACGTTTGCGCAGGTCTTTTTCTTGTGTGGTTTCCTGGTGTACATCTCAGGGCCGCCGCGATTCTCCCGCTTGGTGCTGACCGCCCTGCTGTTTGTGCTCGGAGGCAGCATTAAGCACAACCTGGTTGAGTTTCCGCTGGCCGTGCTGATCGATTTAGCGTTCGTCGAGAAGAAAAAAGTTCTGCAATACCTGGCGATCTCGGCCGCCCTGGTAGCCACGTCGATCTACGCCAACGTGATCGCCGGCGGCCCATTCTTTATATCGAGCATCCTCACTCCACGGTCGTATTCCTTCAAGAAAGCCATTCTCCAATTCATGGAGTATGGTTTTGGGCCCGTTTCTCTTGCTATGCTCGCCGCCCTGTTCTGGTGCGCGGGAGCGCTCAAGTATCTCAAGAATAAGGATAAGAACAAGGATAAGGATCCAAGACTTCGGGTGCTGGCAATCCTCTTTCTGGCCTCCTTGCTCGTCGGTTCTGTTTCCGGCGGTGCAATCGGGGTCTGGGTGAATAGTTACTTCGACATCTACCTGTCCCTCGCGATGATTGTCGGGCTCATCATGCATCAGGTCTGGCGGGCGCAGGTCGGCAAGCCACATGCATGGGGCGCAGTGGGTGTAACCCTGGCACTGCTCCTCTCGTTTGTGCCAGTCTGGGCCACCGGTCCGCCGCTTTTCCGCAGGGCAATTTCGGACTTGGCAGAGAAGCAAGATCAGTTCAAATCCGAGGTTTCATTTCTACGAGCGCATCCCGGACCCGCGTTCTGCGAATCACTGCTTCGTTGCTACGAAGCTGACAAGCCCGACGCGTACGATCCGTTTAACAGCGCCAACCTGGTAAAGCTTGGGAAGCTGGACGCAGCAACCCTTGTAGACCGGCTGAGCCGCGGCGAAATCGCCGTCGTACAGCTTTGTTGTTCGATTGACTTCCTCAAGGGAGATGACGACCCCTTCATAATCCCGCAGACGCTCGCGGCACTCGAGACCTCTTATGAATTAGGCCTTGCACACGAGGGATGCTATATTTACGTCCCCAAAAATGCGCCGGACAGGTCCAGCGAGCCCATCGCTATGAACCGCCAGTCGTCTGCCGTGGAACGCGCTGCGCTGGTCTCTCACTAGCAGAGCACTCACACCGCGTACGAAGTCGTTACCGTTGCGGCGAGCCTCGAAGCAGACGATTCGAGGCGCAAAAAGAGATTCGTGTAAGATCAACGATTGAAGAAGCAGATGTCCACGTCTGCGAAACATCAACAACAATGTCAAGGATTTCCGCTGGGAAGGTACAACGCTTCACCGCAGCCCTCTAACGACCGAATGAGAACCAGTGAACCAACAAGCTCCAACTCCTCGAAACCCGACTCCTGTCATCGTCCTCACCTGATTTGGGCTGTTCTGATCGCCTTGGCGCTGCGCCTGCTGGTGGTCGGCTTCGTCTATCAGGGTTTTTTGGAACCCGGCCGCGATCACTGGGAATTCGGTTACGAATTGGGAAAGATTTCGTATTCCATTGCCAACGGCCACGGATTCAGCAATCCGTATTGGATCGAAACTGGGCCCACGGCGATGATCACTCCCGTTTTCCCGTATCTGATGAGCTCTGTTTTCTTATTGTTTGGCGCTTATACCAAGGCGGCAGCGCTAGTGGTGCTTTTCTTCAACAGCTTGGTTTCGGCTCTTACCTGCATTCCAATTTTTTTCCTGGCCCGCAACAGCTTAGGTCCTCGAGCGGCTGTTGCTGCTGCCTGGACTTGGGCGTTTTTCCCTTACGCGGTCTACTTCTCCGCCAGCTCGATGTGGTATCACAGCCTGGTCGCTCTGCTGCTCACGCTGCTCCTCTTGATCGCCTCGTATCTGGAAACACGGACTCGCCTTTGGATGTGGGCAGGTTTTGGATTCCTCTGGGGGTTTGCGGCGCTCACCACTCCCGTGGTCCTGGCGGTTCCGCCGTTTCTGGGCGGTTGGGTTTGTTATCGACTGCATCGCAATCAAAGAAACTGGAGAATGCCCGCGGCAACCGCGGTGTTCGCCCTGCTCGCCACCGTTGCCCCCTGGATGGCGCGCAATTATCTGACGTTCCGTCAACCGGTATTCCTGAAGGATAATTTTTGGATGGAGGTCTGTGTCGGCAATCTCGGGAATGCTTCGCATTGGTGGAATGATGCTGCCCACCCCGCAGGCAACAATGCGGAACTGGCCGAATTCCGTCAACTGGGAGAGCTGGGTTACATGATTAGGGAACGTCGGCAAGGGCTTGCCTTCCTTAAGAATTATCCAGGCATTTACCTGTGGCGCTGCTTTCGCCGCGTCGTCTACATGTGGACCGGTTTCTGGAGCCTGAGCCCGGAATACCTGCGTGGAGAGCCTTTGGACCTGGCAAACACGTTTTTCTGCACGATATTCACCGCCCTGGCTATGACTGGTTTATACCGAGCATTTAGCGTCTCGCGGAATGCTGCTATGCCATATGCCCTCACCTTGCTTGCGTTTCCGCTGGTTTACTACCTCACCCATTCGGAGATTTCCTATCGGCTGCCCATAGAACCGGAGCTTGTGATTCTTGCTTCATTCGCCGTAGCCTCCCGCCAGAAACCTATCCTGAAGCTTCCTTCTTTCGCCAGGAAGAGCGATGCCAACGGTTGATTCGGGGTAAGAGGGATGGAACGGCCTTAGGGTCGCAAGTCGCCTCAATCAGAACAGAACGTCGAAGTCGAGCACAACTCGCCGATCGTTGTTCCCGAAGAAGACGCCATACTGCGGATCGGCGACGTTCGAGTGCACCTCGAGCGGATTGAAGTGGTCGGTGAGATTACGCACTGTGCCTGATAGGCGCACCGCGTGTTTCGGGTCTATCTGAATGTCCTTCGAAACTCGCAGGTCGAGAGAGAAGTATCTTGGGAAGCGATATTGCGGACCGTAGGTTGCCGCCACATATTGTTGGAGCACGTCGGTCGGCTGGTAGGGAAAGCCATTGCGAAACTCCACATGTGGCGTCACCGCGATCTTTCGTGGAAAAGCGTACGTGCCCCACAGCAAAAACCGATTGGGAATTTCACTGGGCAAACTTGCCACTAGACCGTCGCGCACGACCGGGAAGGGGTAGTTCCCGAGGTACGAGTTGGCGTCGCTGATATCGCCATAGGCATATTGCCGAACGTAAGAAAAGTAAAACTGGCGATTGGAAGCCCCTCCGATCCGCGCCGTAAACTCGGCCTGTCGCGTGTGCGCTTGGCCGGATGCCCCGAGCACGAACGCGTTCTGGCTCTGAACCACCTCCGGCTGGAGCGTGATCATATTCTGTTCGTGGCTCTGAAGGTATTTCACGCGAAGCAGCAGAAAGCGATTCACGGCGCGCTCGAGTGCGACGTTCCACGCCACGCTGTAGGGAGCGAAATTACCGTTCTTCTGCGCACTATCGATAAACGGAAAAGTCGATTGGGCTGCCTGCGCGGTGAGGTTGACGTATTCGACCGGCGGCCCTACCGGGACGCCCAACGAATTGTAGGTTGTGATCGTTTGTTGGGGATAGGTGTTGAACGCATAAACATCGAGCGGAACGGAATCGTAAAAGACGCCGACGCCACCACGAACCACCGTTTTCCCCACGTCGGGGGTCCACTCGAAACCAGCCCGTGGAGCAGCCCGGGTGGTGTAGGTAATCGTCTGCGCTTCCACCCGGAGACCGGCGTCAATCGCCAGATGAGAATTGAGCACCCAGTGGTCCTGGGCAAAGGCCGCAGGCTCTACGTCAGCCAGATCGAACGCTCCCGCGCCGGAGAAATTGATCTGCTGCAGCAGATTGCCACTGGCATTTTCGATCTGAACCGGACGAGCGTTAAAGTAGCCCACATTCTCGCTATGGCCGAGCACCGATCCAAACTTGAGGGTGTGCTGCCCGGCGAAATGAAACGTGCGCGCCGTCCATTCTTCAATCCATTCAAAACGATTGGCACGGCGCGATTCCTGGCTGAAGTAGTTGCCTTGGTTTCCGATCGGAGTCAGAACCATATCGGCCGTTCCCTGCGCCGTTATGTTACTGCTCACGACCCTGCTCGAGACCGTACTCTGCAAGAGTCCGCCGCCGATGCCCAGCCGGTCCGTAAGCGTGCCCGTAGTCTCGTGGAAATCGGCGTTGGGCGTTACCGGCTGCGGATTGAAGTAATCCAGTCCGGCATACTGCAGCGTATGTGGAGCGAAGTGGAAACTGCCGGTCAGGGTCTGGTTGGCAGAAAGGATCGCATCGAATTGCGTGAAGGAGTTGAACGCCGTCGAGGTGCTCAAACTCTCGGGAAAGGGCAATGTCTTGACTTCCTGCTTATCGAGCAGGTATTCGACACCTTCGAGGAAATACACGCGGTTGGAGATGATGGGGCCGCCCACATTGAATCGGGGAGCCATGTCCCGCACACCGTCGAGATGTCCGCTGCGAATGAAGAAGTCGGGAAACGGATCATTCAGACTGTAATCCCACTTCTCGCCTCCGCGTCGCGTATCGGCCGCGACCACACCGGCGGTGAAGCGACCATACTCGGCGAGGTAGGGCATCTCCGACACTTCAATGGTCTGCACGCTGTCGATCGGGACACTGAGTCCAAAACCCCCGGTAGCGGGGTCGGTCACATCCACCGAATTGATCAGCAGCGCGCTGTGGTCCTCTCCGAAACCCGCGATTCGAACGCTCCCATCCGGGCCGCGCACAATTCCAGGTATCAGCGGCAGGGCATCCACCAACGTAGCTGGGCGTAACGGAGTGTCCGTGGCATTCGTGGGAGACAAGGTAGTGGCGCCACTTGACGTTTCGGTGATCGGATTGGACGCTTCACCTTTGACTTCCACGCTTTGCTTACTCAACGCCATAGCACTGAGCACAACATCGATGTCCTGAGCAGCACTGCCTTCGCTGACTTCGAGAGCGCTCTCACTGGGGAGGTAACCCTCCTTCTGAATGCCCAGTGAATAGCTCCCCGAGACGTCGACCCGGAGCGTCACTGTTCCCGTGGCATCTGTGCTGACAGTATTTACGACTTTATCGCCTAGCCGAAGCTCAACCGTGGCACCCGACAGCGGTAGGTTCTTTTCGTCCATCACTGAGACGTGGATGACCTCGGCGCGGGAATCGGCGGCAGGGGTGCTCTGGACCGAACAGATCGCCATGCAGACGAGGAATGCGCTCGCGACCGCTTTGCGGAACAGCGCCGGCAATAGGCGCTGTCCAACACCGGCAAATTTCATTCGCATGCGCATAGCAAAAAGGAATCCGTTGAGCTTGCGATCATCTTCCGCGGAGCCGACAAGCATCCTTCTTCAGCATTACAAACTCGTCATTGATCGCGCTTCTCGAGAGGCCGCGAAACACGAAGACGATGAGCGGAATGTCATCCGAGTGCAAAATTGAACAGGATAATTCATGATAACGAACTGAACTCAATTGGACAATATCCACAACTGTCTAAAGTAACAGGCATGGTCCAATTCCCACCCCGACCGTTACGCAGATTGCCAGGCAGAGACAAAAGATCGAAGGGCGAAAACGCATTCCCGATCTGCTGGAGATTGGCGACTCCAAAATTTCCGAGCTAGCGATTCTTATTCTTGTGTCAGCAGAATCGGTGGGCCGTTTTTCGTCGGGCCCGTATACTGTCAGGGCCAACCATCATTTCGGCAAGGTTGTTCATCTGCTGTGCGAAAGGGACTCGATGATTTCCGGCGTCAGGTATGTGGTGCTTGCCGTAGCTGCCATTCCATTTATCTATTACTTGATTGCCCTTTACAGCTCGTGGCAGTTCTTTCGCCGCAACGCACGTCGAAACGCACCTGATCACACCTTCGCTCCGCCGGTCAGTAATCTAAAACCGGTTCGCGGCCTTGATCCCGACGCCTATGAAAACTACGCCAGCTTCTGCCGGCAAGACTATCCAGCCTACGAGCTGCTTTTCTGCGTCGGTGACGAGGACGACCCGGTTGTTCCCGTCCTGCAGAAGCTGATACGCGATTTTCCGGAACGCCGAATTCGGGTGTTGTTCGGCTCCGGCGGAAGAGGAACCAACGACAAAGTCGTTAAGTTGGCCCGCCTGGTCAGCGAAGCTCAGCACGAAGTTGTCGTCATTAGCGATAGTGATGTCCGGGTGCAGCCCGACTACCTCCGCACCGTGGTTGCGCCTTTGGCCGATTCCAAGATCGGAGCGGTGACCTGTTTTTACGTGTCGATCGAGGAGAAAACACTCGCCGAAAATATCCAGACGATCGGTATGTTCTCCGACTTCTACGTCGGCATCCTGGTCGCGCGCCAGCTTGACGGAGTGAAGTTTGCGTTGGGACCGACCATTGCCACCACGCGCACGCGACTGGCCGGATTCGGCGGCTATCGAGCGATTGAAGACCGTCCTGCCGATGATCTGCTGGTCGGCCGCCTCATCGCCGAACAGGGCTACGAAGTTGAACTTTTGCCCTACTCAATTCTAACGGTTGCCGATTATCAGTCCCTGCGCGACCTTTTCCACAAACGCCTGCGCTGGATCGTGGTCATGCGCCATATGCGTCCCTGGGGACACCTCGGCCTCCTGCTCACGCAGGGATTGCCCTGGTGTTGGGTGGCGATTGCGATCCACCCCTCAGCGGCAGTTGCGGTTGGGTACCTCGGCACTTACCTTGTCCTGCGATTCGCCATGACCTGGATGGTTGGTATCTGGGGTCTGAAGCATGATGCGCTTTGGAAGAAGTTGGGGCTGATTCCGCTATGGGACGCCCTGGCTTTCTGCATTTGGCTGACCAGTTTTACGCGCAACAGCATCCGCTGGCGGGATGGCCAATACTACATCCGCGATGGCAGGCTCGTGCCCGTAGCTCCAACCAACATTGAGCCCGTGAGCTGAGAGTTCGAGGCGCTCTCAGCGTCCCGGCTTGTTCGCCAACTCACCGCGTGCGCTGCTCGCCGTGCGACGCTTTCCGTTGCTGCTCGCGGCGGATGCACCCACGAGTTTCGCGGATTCTTGGACTGGTCTGCGCTCCGCGTGGCTGCTGGGCTGCCGCCAGTTGATCCGCGGTAGCATCACGTCGAGATCGATCCGGTCGCGATATTTCAATGCAACATTCATCAGCGAATCCAACAGCGAATCAGAAAGCAAATGTGGCTCTAACCCAAGTTCAATCAGCTTCGAGTGTTTTGCGTTGTAATAGTGTTCTTCGGCCTCCACTCGCGGATCAGCGAGGTGATCGATTTCAACTTTTAGCCCTAGCTGTTTCCCGGCGGTTTGGACCATGCGGGCCAGGTCCAAAACTGAAAATTGTTCCGTGAACTGATTGAAGACCCGGCACTCTCCCCGGGCTGCCGGATTCAAACATGCAATCTCGACGCACCGAACCGTGTCGCGAATATCCAGAAATCCGCGGGTTTGTCCTCCCTTGCCGTACACGGTGAGCGGGTATCCGATGGCTGCCTGAACGCAAAAGCGATTGAGCACGGTGCCAAAGACGTCATCGTAGTCGAACCGGTTAACGAGCGCTTCTCCCAGGGCCACTTCATCGGTCATGGTTCCATACACCACGCCCTGATTGAGGTCGGTGGCGCGCAGTCCCCAGGCCTTGCAGGCGAACATGATGTTGTGACTGTCGTGTACTTTCGAGAGGTGGTAGAAGGAGCCGGGCTGCTTGGGGTACGGTACTGTATCTCGCCGCCCGTTGTGCTCGATGGTGATGTAGCCTTCTTCAATATCGATATTGGGTGTGCCATATTCACCCATGGTGCCGAGCTTGACGAGGTGACAATCGGGCTGAAACTCGCGCAGCGCGAATAGCAGGTTGAGCGTCCCCACCACGTTGTTCACCTGAGTGAACACTGCGTGTTTGCGGTCAATCATGGAATAGGGAGCGGCGCGCTGTTCCGCAAAATGGACCACCGCCTCCGGTTCGAAGTCCTGGATGACGGAGGAGAGAATGTCGTACTCGGTCACATCGCCAACAAAAAGCTCGATGGTATCCCCAGTGAGCTCCCGCCAAACGCTTAGGCGCTCCGCCAGCGGTCGGATCGGCGTCAGCGTTTCCACGCCAAGTTCGTGGTCCCATTGCCGGCGGGCAAAATTGTCGGCAATAGCCACGGAATGTCCCTTCTTAGACAAATATAATGCGGTTGCCCAACCACAGTAGCCGTCCCCTCCCAGTACCGCAACCCTCATGTCGCCTCCGCGCCTTATCTTTTTTTGGAAATGATTACCTAGGACCTGTCGTCCCTTGTCGAACTACGGCACAGGGGACAACACAAGAACAGTTTCCGCTATACCGCGTTTCTCTCAACTGGTCAGATGTAACAGATATTCTAAAACATGACGGCCGCTCTGGGCGATTCGCTCTCAGAAATAATCTCCGGACGATTCGTTAGAACGACCTTGCCGCCGCTCGCCGCCAGCAGGTTGAGGTGCTCAGCGCCCACTATCGATTCTAATCGAGGAACCACACTCTGGGTGGCGACGATGTAGGCCCGCTCCGGCTTAAGCCAGAGATCCTTGAATTGCGAATCGTCGATGAACACGTCGGGCACACCGGGAGCGTAGGCGCCGTATTCCAGATTATTGAAGCGGCCGTTGCGCAGGAGAGCGGTGCGGTCGGTATAGAAAAAGATGGAAGAAAACGTGTAATAGTGGTGATCCACAATCAGCGTCCCTCCCGGCGCTTTCAGGATTGCCTCCGCCAGCGGCCGCGACGACAAAAAGGGATCGAAAACGGCCATGGCCATGCGGGCGGCGTGAAAGAAAAGTAGCATCATCAACGCAGCGGCCAGAAACGCACGCTGGCCGGTCCATTTCCAGGTGGCCAGCGCAACCAGGCAGAAGGCAATTGCAGCCACCAGCAAAGGCATCCGAAGATAGGCGAAGGCTCCGAGCGTGAGGTCCTGCATGTGTCCCAGGGAGAGCGTATAAGCGCCAGGGTGGTGGCTGAGCGCCTGCGAAATGTCTCCCGGTGCGGGGATGTGACGAGTGAGAAAAAAAAGAGCTAACGTCACCAGCCCGGCGAACGCCGCAATCACCGAGAGCACGCGCGTACCGCGCCGAATCCAGTTGCTCTCCATAGCCATCGCTGCACCCAAGAGTAGCGCCAGCGCAGGATAGCAGGGCATCGAATAATATTCCTGCGTGGTGGAGAAGGTGAAGAAGATCAGCACGAAACCCGCCCAACAGAGCGCCAGAAGGCGTGTTCGCCCGGCACGATCGTTGCATTTGGGTTTGAAGGAGAGCTTGGCAACGGCGGGAAGATACACACTAAAGGGAAATAGCCACACCAGGTGCAGCAACCAGAAGTACAGGCGCGGCACGGTGTTGTAGTCTCGCGGATAGCGCAGATTCAGGAAACGGAGCAATTGCTCATTGATGAAGAAAAACCAAAGAAATCCGTGATATTGTCCCGGCCCGCTGTGCAGTGTGAAGGCGAAATAAGGTGGATTGCGCAACGTGGCCAGAACGTGCCAGGGCGCGGCGATCAACAGGACGATCAGCAGTCCGCGGAAGGGATGCAACCGCCGCCAAACGGCAGCGAAAAAGAGCTGGCGCGTGATCCCAAGATAGATGGCGATTGCCGCGACGGGAAACAAGATTCCGATCAGGCTCTTCAGCAGGAGGCCCAGCCCGAGGTTTGCGGCCAGCACGAACGCCCAGAACCGCGGATGCTGCTCCTCTTCGTCCAGCGTGCGGAGAAACGCCCACATGGCAAGCGCGACCGTGAAGGTCAGCATGACGTCTGGGATCAAAATTCGGGTGAACAAAAACAGCCCTATGCATGTGGCCGTCGACAGACCCGCATAGAACCCGGCTCGGTTGCCGAATGCCCAAGCGCCGAACGCCATCGTCAACCAGGATAGGGCAATGGCCGACAAGGCAATCGGAATACGCGCGGCCCAGTCGTGCGCACCGAAAATCTCATAGCTCGCCGCAATTGCCCAGTACACGAGAGGAGCTTTTTCCAGATACACCACGCCGTCCAGCCGCGCCGTCACCCAATCGCCGGAAATCAGCATATTACGGGCGATCTGCGCCTGCACGGCGTCGACATCGTCCATCAGGGAGGGCGGAGAAATAATGCAGCCCAAATAGATGGCTGCCGCGACTAGCACAACGCCTAGATATAGGTACCAGTTTTTTCCCGTATCCAAACGCTCGTCTCTCGCGAGGCCGCTGCCTGAATCCCCCACTTTTTCATCCACAGAAAGAGCACCATCAGACCCCATAAGTGATATCCAACATTGACCTGTCTCTCCAGGTGTTGGCGAATATAAGTCTCGATCGCCTCCCGCCGGAATAGGCTCGCGTGATCGGACGCGCCGTCCAGCAAGACCTCCATCATCAGCGGGCGCAGACAACCCCGAAGCCAGTCATGGGCCGGGATATCGAATCCGATTTTCTTCCGTTGAAGAACAGAAGGCGGAAGCTTATCTCGCATCAATTCTTTCAGAAGAACCTTCTGGCGCGAACCACGAATCTTCAGAGACGCGGGCAGCGAAGCAGCGAACTCCACGATCCTGTGATCGAGGAACGGCGGCCGCACTTCGAGCGAATGCGCCATGCTCATGCGGTCCGCCTTATTCAGAATATCGTCGGGAAGAAAGTATCTCTGATCGAACCACAAATACGGCGTCAGATCGTCGCCGGCCGCAAACCGATCGCGCAGTTCGCCGAGAACACAGTTGAGAGCGGGCGGGAGTTCCGCGCGCAGCAGAGCCCGCTTTTGCGCTTCGCTGAAGGTCCCGTTCCAGTAGACGTGCGCGCGCTCGGGAGTCATCAGCGATCCTTCGAGAAATCGCTTCACCTGATATTCGAAACTGATCTTCTCGTCAGAAGCCGGCCAAGCCCCTAATGCGCCGATTGCCAGTTGGAGAGTCCTTTGCGGCAATCGCCGGGCGAGCACAGCCAGGCGATTCGCTCGATGAGTGAGATAGCCGCCAAACAGTTCGTCCGCGCCTTCGCCGCTAAGGCTGACCGTTGTTTTGGTCTTGCTCAGCTTCGAAAGAAACCAGACCGGAATCGCTCCCGCATCCGCCGACGGTTCATCCGAGTAATACACAAACGCTTCAATCGCGCCTCGCAGGTCGACTTCCGGATTCAGATCCAGTTCCTCGTGGTCGGTCTGGTAGCGCTGCGCAACCTCACGAATATATGCGGTCTCGTCGAAACTTCGCCCTTGGAATGAAATCGAAAAAGTCTTGAGCCGCGCTCCGGATTCCGTCGCCGCGTAGTGCAAAATCGTGGAAGAATCGATTCCTCCGCTCAGCCACATGCCCAGCGGGACATCGGACACCAGGTGCTCGCGGATCGACTGCCGGAGCAGGTTGTCCAATTCCTCACGCGCAGACTCCAGCGTCCGGTCACGGACGACTCCGATCGGCAACTGCCAGTAGGAATCGGTAGAAACTTCCCCATCCCGCCATTCCAGCCACTGCCCCGGAGGAAGCTTTTTGATGCCCTCTACCAGCGTCCAGGGACAGGGCACGTAGTTCAGCGACAGATAGCAATCCAAGCCATCCAAACTCAATCGCCGCTCAATCTCAGGATGGATCAGAATTGCCTTTAATTCGGAGCCGAAGAACAAGTCCTCTCCACGCCGCGCGAAATAAAGTGGCTTGATCCCCATACGATCGCGCGCCAGCACCAGCCGCTTCGTGGATTTCTTCCAGAGCGCGATCGCAAACATACCTCGCAAACGTGCAAAACAAGCGGCATCCCATTCGAGGAAGGCGTGCAGAACAGTTTCCGTATCGCAGTGTGAGTAAAAGTGGTGGCCGAGTTCTTCCAGTTCGCGGCGCAGTTCCTGGTGGTTGTAGACCTCGCCGTTGAACACGATAGCGACATCGCCATCTTCAGACAGAATGGGTTGGTCGCCGTGACCGAGGTCTATAATCTTGAGCCGCGTCGCGCCGATAGAGCAGAGGCTGGATTCGAACACACCTTGCTGGTCCGGTCCACGATGAATCAGTGTGGCGACGGCGCTCCGAATGCGATCGGAATCAGGTACCCAACGTTTGTGGGTGAAACCAACGATTCCACACAAGTGCGTACACCTCTATCGCTTTCTTGAATCAGCTCGCGGTCCCTGCGCAAATCGGGCGAGCGGAGACTCGCGCCTCCGCCGAGCCAAGGCACGGCGCAAACGGCTGGCTATTCAGGCAGAAACGCAATCCTACCGGTCTTTTTGAGGATGCACAACCCAATTTCCCCGCACATCAACGTCGGCCAATGATCACTACCGCGACGCCTAGGCAGACCAGAAGCACGCCCGCCCACCTCCTCGGCGTGACCTGTTCGCCGAGAAAGAATTTCCCTCCCAATGCCCCCGCCCCATAGCTCAGAGCTGTAACCGGAACCACCAAACTGACGTTTTGTCTCGACAGCACAGCGAGCAAAGAGAAAAATGCAGTCCCCATGAGGGTCAGACCGACCCACATCCACGAAACTCGCAACGCGCCTGCGATCACGCCCACGAGCGCGGCGGGGCGAAAATCCTTAACCTCGCCCACTGCCTTCATGGCCCTGGAGACGCATAGCTCCCCGCCGGTGCCGGCACCAATAATCAGAAGATAGAAGATAAACACGAGCATCAGCTTGACTCCGTGGTGCGCGGAGGTGTGTGTCCAACCACCAGGACGCCCAGGCAAATGAGGAGTACTCCCATCCAACGCATGGGCGTGACCGTTTCGTGCAACAAGAAGTGAGCCAGCAGAGCGGACATGAGGTAAGCCACCGACGAGGCTGGTTGGACGTAGCTGTAATCGGCCCACGACAGCACCAGCATGTTCGCTCCAAAGAAAATCATGAGCGACCCAATGCCCAGCCAAATCGTGCTTGACGTGAGGACGCGGGAAAGCACGTTAAGCGCCTCCGCCGGCGTTCCGATGCTCACTGCGCCGATGCGCTTCATCCCCTTGCCAAGCAGCACGTTGCCCAGGGGACCAAAGATCACCATCAAGAAGATCAGCAGATAGGTTTTAAAGTGCAGGCCGGCAGAAGACTTCATGCGCGATATGGACCTTCCGGCCGGACATCAAGTTCCTCGTGTGGCACGAGGCGGTTCGTCGACCGCATAACTACGCTATCTCCCTCGGGAATAATCAGCCGCAAAATACACATCGTAGAATTCATGTTACTCGATTTTCTGCGCGCGCCCAAGGTCTCGGACGGGACTGAACGGGACTGATCCGGCGCCCAGCCGGGCTCACTCGTATCGCAAACTCTCCACCGGGTCCATCCTGGCGGCGCGTGCGGCTGGCACGGTTCCGAAAAGAATACCTACCACGGCGGAGACCGAGATGGCCACGATCGCGGAAAGTCCCGAGATGGGGATGCGGTAATCGGTAAGGAACCGCACCGAGAAGGGCAGCGCCAGTCCGACTACAACCCCGCCTACTCCCCCCATCAGAGAGATTAGAACCGCCTCCGATAGAAACTGGAACCGAATCTCAGCGTTGGTGGCGCCAATCGCTTTGCGAATACCAATTTCACGAATTCGTGAAGTGACCGTCGCCAACATGATGTTCATGATGCCGATACCGCCAACCAGCAAGGTCACCGCCGCAATCAGAAACAACACTAACGTTAACGCATTTGCCGTGCGGTCGGCCACGCTGAGCAACGCAGTAAGATTCTGGACGGCATAATTCGATTCTGGCCGGTGGCGCGACCGGATCACTTCGCGAATCTGTTCTGTCACCGAAACCACGATCGAAGGATCGGCCGCCGAGAAGTAGATCTGCTGCACATATGGCGTGTTGTTAAAGTATCGGCTCACGCTGTAGGGAATCACCATGGTACTGTCGGTGACCTCCGACTGTCCAAAGGTATCCACGCGCTCCCGGAACGTCCCGATGATGGTGAAAGGCAGTCCGCTCAGCTTGACGTCTTTCCCTACCGCCTTGTCTACGGATCCATAGAGTTGTTCGGCAAGTTTCTGCTGGATCACACCAACCTTGTTGCGCGCCTGTTCGTCCTCCGCGTCGAAGAATCTTCCGGAAACAATCACCAGATTGCGTACGGAGCGGTATTCGGGAAGAACACCAAGTACCCGCACATCACGCTCCTTGCCATACCCGATCGGAATCCGGTTATCCAGCGGAACCACTGGAGAAGCAGCCACGACTCCCGATACGCGTTGCAGAACGGCGTACATGTCATCCACCGTCAAGCGATCGGGCGTAGTCTCCTCGCCTCCACCCTGGTATTCAGCATCGATCATGTTGGCGCCGATCGATTGAATCTGGTTCAAGACGTATTGTTTCCCTGTCATTCCGATCGTAACCACTAGAATGAGCGAAGCGGTGCCAATGACCATTCCCAACGCGGTGAGAGAGAAACGCACCTTGTTGCTGCAGAAAGTGTCATAGGCGAGACTGAAAGTTTCCCCAAAAACCAGTTTGGGTGGACGGCTCGCCGTTACCGTACTAGTCGCCATACTGGGTCAGATGCTACGCGATGTCTGGGAGCGGCGCAATTTTGACAATTGCAGTGACCGATTGACCATGCGCCAGGGAAAAGGTTCTCGATAGCGATCGGAATTCAAGACCGCATCGCCGAGGCCGCGTCGGAGGAGTTGCGGCGCCAGGTCAGAACCAGATTGACGCCGTAGTTCCACACCGAGCTCACTGTCATTCCCGCAATCCCCGCCAGGTACCAGGCCAAGCCCAAGTGAAACAGAGACTGCGCAAAGCTGATGTTGATCACCGCACCCAGTGAACACGCCACATAGAATGTAAGGAGCCCGCTTGCCAATCGCCATCCGCGAAGGCGACGATCGCGAAAGGTCACTACATTATTAAGCAGGAAGTTGAAAGTCATGGCCACGATTGTCCCTGCCAGTTGCGCAACCTTGAAACTTGTCTTCTCCCAGCCATAGAGTAGGCCCAATGTGGAAAGATGAACCAAAAGCCCCGCCGAGCCGACCAGAATGAAGAGAACAAATCGAGTTGGAACGATCCTCCCGATCGATTTATCTACGATCAAATAGAGATATTCCAACTCCACCCGCACATCAAGTTTGCTCTCACCGAACTGCCGCCTTCGGAAATGATAAGGCACCTCTCTGACCCGGAGTGGCCGTGGACTGGATGCGAGCAAGTCCACAAGGATCTTGAAGCCCGTTCCACTCAACCGCTGGGCAACCTGTCGAAAAAATGCGCGATCCACTAAAAAGAAACCGCTCATCGGGTCGGAGACCTCGGTTTGATACACCAGTCGGCCGATTCGCGATCCCATTGCGCTAAGCCTAAGTCTCCAGGACGAAAATCCCTCCCGGCTGCTGCCGCCGCCGACATTCCGGCTGGCAACCACGATGTCGAGCTGTTCCGATTTCATCAATTCCAGCAGCTTTGGCAAGACGCGCTCGTCGTGCTGCAGGTCGGCGTCCATTACCGCAATATTCGGCGCGGGTGTAGCCAGCATGCCCTCGATACAGGCCGAGGAAAGCCCGCGCCGTCCGATACGCTCAAGAACTCGGATCCGGCGGTCAGTCGCTGCCAGTTTCCGGATACACTCAGCCGTTCCATCCGGAGAATTGTCGTCTACGAATATGAGTTCCCACTGAATTCCAACGAGAGTTTTCTGCAGTGCGGGCACAAGCACCGGGATGTTCTCACGTTCATTGAAAGTGGGAACCACAACCGCCAACTCGATGGGTGATGTGAGAGGTGGTGACTCGCAGCCGCGTGTGCCTTCGGATGGTTGATCTGCGGGTCCAGGAAGCGCACCGGTTTCAGGCATCGCGATTCGCAGCCTAACACATGAGGGTGACTATGGAAAACAGGAGTGGGCTGACTCCCGCGCAGCGATTTTTGAAAACCCCGAACAGGATTCGATGCTCGTCTGCCCTCATGCCCCAGCCTTCTGCTTCCACACTATTCAGATTCGTTCGCTGAGGTTCACTAGCGGAGACTCCGCTCGTTTTTGAGTTTGTCGCAGACGTTTTCCTTTTGCGTGGCGGCCACGGCAGTATGTCCCTAGGACGGGTGCTGTGGATTGGCAACGACGATCTTTTTGATCGAGGACACTCCCACCCGACTGAGATGCGAACACGGCGATGTGATTTAGATCACAGCAGTTCATTTGCGTCGCCGATAGAAACAATCGAGACCGCAATCGCACGATCTAGTAGGTTCGAACTAATGACGAAGCGCATGCAAGTGAGTAAGATCGCCCGTTGCCCTTATGAATGTTCGATGGAACGGCCAGTTTTCGTGTTTCGATCTCGTCGCGAAAAGCCACGGTTGCTCCAGCGTAGTCGTAACGGTCGATGACATCGAAATTGGCGGCAAGGATTTCGTCGTCATGGCTGGCCCGTGTGCCGTCGAGTCCGAGCGCCAGTTAATGCAGACGGCGGAAGCTGTGGCTGCGGCAGGCGCGCGCATTCTGCGCGGAGGTGCCTACAAGCCGCGTTCCTCTCCTTATTCTTTTCAGGGGTTGGGCGTCGCAGGCCTCAAGCTTCTGCGCAAGGCGCGGGAAGCTACTGGTCTTGCCGTCGTCACCGAAGTAATGAGCGAAGAAGATGTCGATCTGATTGCCGAGTACGCTGACCTTATGCAGGTTGGAGCTCGAAGCATGGAGAATTATGCGCTGCTTCAAGCGCTGGGTCGGTGTGAACGTCCCGTCCTGTTGAAGCGCGGCCTTACCGCCACGCTGGAGGAGTTACTTCGATCCGCACAGGTTATTGCCATGAGTGGCAACCCGCAGATCATCCTTTGCGAGCGCGGGGTTCGGACTTTCGAGACCGCCACACGCAACACACTGGATATCGCGGCGGTACCAGTACTGAAAACCGTTTCGCGACTCCCAGTGATCGTCGACCCTAGTCATGCCGCCGGGGTTCGGTCCCTGGTTCCGGTGCTGGCGCGGGCGGCGACTGTCGTCGGCGCCGACGGACTGATCGTCGAAGTGCATCCTTCCCCCGATCAGGCGATGAGTGACGGTGAGCAGTCCCTCACATTCGGACAGTTCCGCAACATGATGGTCGACCTGCAGCCTTATCTTGCGCTCCAAGAAGATACCCGGAGGATCCGCCCGCAACTACTCGTGGCTGGAGGTGCAGACTGGTGACGGCACGCCCCATCGTGGCCGATTGGTTCCCGATTTGCGGGTTAGGGTTCGCGCGAACAGATTTCGGTCTTCCGCCGCCTCCGTCGCCCCCTTTTCTGCAGGCCATCGCCAAACCAAGCTATTTACCGGCGTGGATGTGGCGTGCCAACCGATTCAGTTCAGCGGCCATCATATTTTTTCAAGCTGCAGACGGTCGACATCCTTCGCACCTGACTTTCGTTCGATCCGTAGATCTCGCCGTATGCTGCGACGGGCAGAATCTTCTGTTTGCCCGCGAGCAGGAGGCTGCGCATTCGCGTCAGATTTTCGAAGCGAGCTGGGTCGGCTGCGAGTCTCGGCGTGGTAGTTCCTGTTCCGAGAACTGCACTCGCGTCTATCTTCTAAACAACCAGCCTAGGTATTTCCGTAAAACGAAACGTCCGGTTTGGGAACGAAAGCACGGCCCGTTGCATCAAGCGCTGATGCAGGAGTCGGCTTTATGAGGAAGCCGTCTATCTCAGGATTGATCCTGCTCCTGGTGCTGGGGTGCGTGGCGGTGCTTGCGGCGCGCTTATTGGTATTCGGCGCGAGCGCAAGAGCGGACGCGGTTGCCGCCAAGGGTGGTGCCCGGAGTGCCACTGTTTTGATGTTTACGCGCACTCCTTCGTACTCTGCGCAAGCCTGGATTCAGGGTGGAGAACGGTTTCCCCAGGGAGGGTCGATTGTTGTGAAAAACGGGAACGACTCGCACCTGCTGGTTGTGGATTTCGCGGCTGCGGTCGACCCGAGGCTGAACTTCGAAGGCACATCCGTGCTGTTCGCGGGGAAAGAAAAGCGGGGCGATCCGTGGCAGGTGTACGAAGTGGCTTTAAACGGAGGCGCACCGCACCAGATAACGTCCGGTGAGGGAGACTCCATCCGGCCGATGTACCTGCCGGACGGACGGATTGTGTACGCGCGAAAAACGGGAGGCCGGTTTGTGTTGGAAGCCGCAGCGCTGGATGGAAGCGGCAAACCGCTGCGCCTGACTTACGCCCCGGGAAATTTCCTTCCCACCGATGTGCTCCGCGATGGCCGGGTGCTTTTCGAATCGAGTTTCCCTTTGGGGAGTGCCGGGCATCCGGAGATCTATACCGTGTATCCCGACGGCAGCGGCGTCGAGGCCTATCGCTGCGATCACCGCGACGCGCGCTCGAACGGAATACAGGGAGTGAGCGGCGACATTCTGTTCGCGAGCACCCGCGGGCTAGGCCGGTTCACTTCTGGGTTGGCTCACGACGTAACGGTGAATGTTCCTGAAGGCGACTACGCTGGCGGCATCGCCGAGACCGAGGCGGGTGTCCTGATGCTCTCGTCTCGACCGGTTCAGGCAGGAGCCAAGAACCCTGTGCGGCAAGGCTATGCGCTGAAGTTATGGGCACCGCGCACTCACGGGCTGACGACGGTGGCGGCACAGCAAGGCGAAAGCCTTGTCGAACCGGTGTTGGTTAGGCCGCATCCGATCGCGAACCGCTTCCCGAGCGCGCTCCACGATTGGAAAACGACAAACCTGTTGGCGCTGAATAGCTACATCTCGCGCGATGGGGAGACTCCGCAAGGAACGCTGGCCGTCGTGCGCGTTTCAACCCTGGATGCGAGCGGCAAGGTGAAGGTGCTGGGGACAGCTCCGGTGGAGAACGACGGCTCGTTCTTTGTGCAGGCGCCGGGCGACAGTCCTCTGAAGTTTGAACTGTTGAACGCGCAAGGGAACGTAGTGCGCAAAGAAAACGGATGGATTTGGGCGCGCAGCGGCGAGCAGCGCATCTGCGTGGGTTGCCACGCCGGACCGGAGCGCGCGCCGGATAACGCAGTGCCCGGAGTGCTGCTGCGAACGACTACACCCGCGGACCTGACTGGTGCGACGGCCGAAGCGGCTAAAGGAGAGAACTGAGATGCTGGCCCTGGCGCTGGGACTAATAATAATGATGATGACACCCACCCAGTCGGAGGCTGCGCGACAGAACCCGCTGCCCGCGGAGGTGAAAACCGAGCCGGGCGCGCCAAGGCCGGCATCGGTCCCGGTGGCGAAGCCAGCGGCAATTCGCTTTGAGGACGCCACCGAGGCCTCGGGGATCCGCTTCACTCACAGCATGGGCTCGCAGGCTCTGGGCTCGCTGCTGGAGGCGACGGGTGGCGGATGTGTGTGGTTCGACTACAACAACGACGGCTTGCTCGACTTGTATGTGGTGAGTGGAAAGCCACTCGAAGACAGCATGCACCCGCATCCGCTGAAAGTGAAGCCGGATCCGCCGCCGCACAACCATCTGTACCGCAACAACGGCGATGGCACCT
>Ga0181523_10001683_pt1 | contig 23121 bp, 18 predicted proteins | sample PEATcosm2014_Bin_43_FD_119752 | JGI IMG/M metagenome (GOLD analysis project Ga0181523, IMG submission 119752) | Peatland microbial communities from MTU Mesocosm Facility, Houghton, MI, USA - PEATcosm2014_Bin05_30_metaG | ecosystem: Environmental > Terrestrial > Soil > Wetlands > Peat | place... | reverse complement strand
CCGTTACGTGGTGGTGAATGGAGAGTCCCGCATGCTGGTCTTGTACTGGTATTGGGCTCATGATCGCGGAGTCGCCAGCGAATATTGGGCCAAGTATTATCTGGTGACAGACGCCATCCGCATGAAACGCAGCGACGGCGCTCTGGTGCGGATCGTGGTTTCCATGAATCCCGGAGAAACTGCTGCAGCGGCACAACAGCGCATCATGCCTTTATGCAGCCGGGTCTTTTCGTTGCTCAATGACTATATCCCCCGCTGAAGCAATCGCCGTTGCAGCCCTTTAAATTCCGCGCCACGAAGGTAACTGGAATCGCTAATGCCGCGCTCCGGGCTTGCGATATGCAGTATGATGAGTCGTTTCGCGGCGCTGCCTAATTCTTCCGTACTTGGAATCCGTGCTTGTAATTGGAGAAACTCGATGAGTCGTTCCACTTCGGTGCGCTTGTTATTGACCTGCTCGCTGCTCGCTGCTTTTTTCTCCGGATGCTCGCGGGATCCCAACGTTAAAAAGCAGAAATATCTTGAAAGCGGCGACAAGTATTTCGCCGAGGGCAAATATCGCGAGGCCACCATTCAGTACTCGAACGCGATCCAGGTCGATTCCCGCTTTGCGCAGGCCCATTTCAAGCTCGGCGAGACTTACCTCAAATTGCAAGACGGGCAACGAGCTGTGCAGGAACTCGCGCGCGCGATTGAACTCGCGCCCGATAACTACCCCGCCCACGTCGATCTGGCCAATCTGCTGACCTCCGGACACGACTTCACGGAGGCTAAGCCTCACCTGGATCTCTTGCGCCAACAACAACCCAACAGCGCGGACACCCACGAGGCCTGGGCGAATTATTATTCTGCCCAGGGCGACCAGGCGGCAGCCCTGCTGGAGATGCAAAAAGCCGTAGCCGTTGATCCTAACCGCTCCGAGTCTTACCTGCTGCTCGCCATCCTTCAGGCCCAGTCGAACCTGTTCGAGCCAGCCGAGGCCAATTTCAAGAAAGCCGCCGAAGTCGATCCTAAAGCCATGAACGCCCAACTGGCCCTGGGCGGTTTCTATCAGTCGCGCAACCGCTTGCCCGAAGCCGAACAACAGTTCAAGCACGCCATCGAAGTGGATCCGAAAGACCCGGCTCCCCGCGCCGCGCTGGTTCGACTGCTAATGCAAGAAGGCAAGCGGGTCGAAACCGAGTCTTTTCTCCGTCAGACCAAGAAAGATATTCCCGACAATCCGGAAGGTTACCGCATGCTCGGCGACTACTACTTCGCCAGCGGTGACCTCGACCGGGCCACGGCCGAGTACGCTTCGCTGGTCAGCGATCATCCCAATGATGCTAAAGCCCAGAAAAACTACATCCAGCTGCTGATTCTGAAAAATCGCCTCGACGATGCCGCCAAGCTGAACGACGCGATCCTCAAGACCAACCCTCGCGATGTGGAGGCTCTGGTGTACAAAGGCCAGATCCAACTCCGGCGCAACGACGCCGCGGGAGCCAGTGCCTCCCTGCACAGCGCCCTGCAGAATGATCCCGACAATGCCGTCGCGCACTATCAGTTGGGCCTAGCCCTGGCCCAGCAAAACAATGAAAACCAAGCCGAGGCAGAGTGGCGCGACGCGGTTCGCATTCGTCCTGATCTGATCGATGCGCAGCGCGCTTTGGCGGACCTGGCCGTGCGCCGCGGCGATGTCGATGCCCTCTTGCAGATCGCGCAGCAGATTATTACCAGTCAGTCGTATTCGCCGGAGGGCTACCTCTTGAAAGGAGTTGCCGAGATCGCCCGCCAGAAATACAGCGATGCCGAGCAGGACGCCCAGCAGGCGATGCAGAGGGCTCCGCAGAGTCCCGCGCCCCTGGTCCAGATGGGAAACATCCAACTGGCCCAGAAGCACTACGCCGACGCTGAGAAGTTTTACCAGCAGGCGCTCGATAAAGATCCGTCGTCCACCGAAGGCCTGAGCGGTCTGATGAACACCGACTTCGTGCAGAAACAGGTCGACAAGGCCATCGCCGCTGCCCACGTTCAAATCGCCAAGTCACCCAACAACGCCAATTTCTATGATCTGCTGGGCACGGCGCTGTTCAACGGCAAGAAGGACTTTCCGGGCGCCGAAGCCGCCCTGCGCAAGGCCGTCGAACTGGACAAGAATAACTCCGACGCCCTCGAAAAGCTCGGTAAGGTGCAAGTCCAGGAGGGCGCCTCGGATAAAGCTCTCGCTCTCTACCTGCAGTCCATCAAGGACAACCCGCGAGACGTCTCTTTCTACATTCTTTCCGGTGAACTCTATGAAGCGAAGAAAGACTGGGATAATGCCAAGTCGATGTACCAGCAAGCGCTCAGCATTGCACCCGATCATCCTCTGGCTTCCAACAATCTCGCCTATGTAATTCTCGAGCAGGGTGGCAACGTCGACGTAGCCATGGCATTGGCGCAAACCGCCTTCCGGGGCATGCCCGACTCGCCCAACGCCGCCGACACGCTGGGCTGGGCCTACTATCACAAAGGCATCTTCGGGTCCGCCATCGATCAGTTTCGGGAAGCCTTGCGGCTGAGCGAAAAACTCGGCCAGCCCGATGATGCCGACCTTCATTACCACCTCGGTCTGGCCTATCAGAAAGCCCACCAGAACGCGCTGGCCCGCCAGCAACTGGAGAAGGCCGTCAAGTTACGCCCCGACGACGCCGACGCCCGCAAGGCCTTGTCGGAACTCCACGGCTAGCCTGCCAACCTGCACATCAGCAAAACGAAAACCCCGCCTCGCGGCGGGGTTCGGTTGGTTGGCGTGGAGCCAACGAATTCTTAGCTGTTGCGTTTGTGACGGACCAATCCAGCCAGAGCGATGAGCGCGGTTCCCAGCAGGCTCAACGAACCCGGTTCCGCCACCTCCACCCTCGCGCTCGTGTCACCGCTGGAAATACTGGAAATAGTGTCACCGCTGGTCAGCGCTCCCGTGCTAAAGCTTACGTTGCCCAGGTCGGAGCCGGTGAGCAACGCTCCCCCGTTCCACCCATTGCCTGCAATCAAGACGGACCCGCTCAGGGAAAGTCCCGCGCTCGAACCCGACAGCGTGCCTCTGCTGTTGGTGTAGTCCACGCTGCTGCCGGCAAACATCGCCGTTGGCAAAGCCAGGGCCAGCACGGCCAGCAAGAGGATCTTCCTCATAGTTCGTTCTCCTAGGGTCACTTCCCGTGTCTTTATGGTTAAAAACGACGCCTGATTGGCCGTCTGATTGGGGAGAACTGCGTGAGCCGCTTGGGACCCTAAGGTTGCACCCCGAGTACCAAAGTCACCTTCTTGGTAAGCAATGGCGAAATAAGCACTTATAGGAGACTTGCTAAGGGAGTGCCGAATGGAGGTGAAAACATCTGCGCAACAAGGCAAGAATGCCGCATCGAGTAAATCCTGTAGAACCCGCAGTGGCCACGGCAAAGCGGCGATGGCCCCACCGCGCTCAGTCGGCGGCTACGCCCGGCTTGGGATTGTCGGCTTCCCGCCGTTTGACGACCCGGTTGGAGGGCAGTCCGGCGTCGCGAATCTTGTAAAGCAAAGCCCGGTAGCTGATGCTTAAGGCGCGCGCCGCCTGCTTGCGGTTCCAGTGGCAATTCTGCAGAACCTTCAAGATGACTTTCCGCTCCAGTTCGCGCACCGCCTGGCGGGTCAGCTTCTTCAAATTGACTTGGCCATCGACCGGAATCTCCGCGTTGAAGAAATCGGTTGGCGGCGGCGTCAGATCGGACGAGATCACTTCTTCGTTGCCCAGAATCACGTAGCGTTTGACCAGGTTTTCCAGTTCCCGGATGTTGCCCGGCCAATGATACTTGCGCAACTGCGTCATCAGCTCGCCCGAGAGAGCGCGCGCCCGGCAATTGTATTTCCGGTTGTGATACTCGAGGAAATAAGTCACCAGGTCGGGAATGTCATTCGCCCGTTCGCGCAGCGGAGGCAGGTGCAGATTCACCACGTTGATGCGGTAAAACAGATCCGACCGGAACGTGCCGTTTTCTATCTCCTGCTCGAGCTTACGGTTGGTCGCGCACACCACCCGGACTTCCACTTTCTTGTCTTCCTGCGCGCCGATGCGGCAGAACTGTCCGTCCTGCAGCAGTTGCAGCAGCTTCGACTGCAGCGACATATCCAGTTCGGAAATCTCGTCGAGAAACAGCGTGCCACGGTGCGCCATCTCCACGCGCCCCGGCTTCATTCCATACGCGCCGGTGAACGCGCCCTTTTCGTAACCAAACAACTCGCTCTCGAGCAGCGTGCCCGGAATCGCCGGACAATTCACTTTTACCCACGGCCCGGTACGCCACGGCGATGCCGCATGAATCATGCGCGCGATGATGTCTTTGCCGGTCCCGCTCTCACCTTGGATCAGCACCGGAACGTTCGCGCTAGCCAGTTTCGTCAGGCGGTCTCGGACGGCTTGCATGGCCTCGCTGTGCCCGAAAACAATGGCGTCGGGTGGCATCTCCCCCAAAGGCTGGGCCAGCGTATTCACACTGCTAGTGGTCATGGCGGATTTTTACCAATTGCAGGGGAGAGACCTTAATCCAGCACCCGGAGAGCCAAAGGTGCCCTGGACTTGGCACGAACCACTCAAATCTAGCTTATGTAGTTGAAGGATATCAACTTACCAAAGAGCCAAGCGGGCATGCCCCGGTAATCAGGGAATGAGGACTACAGTAACACTCAAGGCAGGACTATGCGCAAACATTTTCACACCGCAGAAGCAATTTTCCGACGCCGGGGAGCGGGGCCGTCCGCCAGCAGCAGCGGGCGCGTGAACTTGAGGCCCAGCAAATAGTAGCCGTCGGCGGGCGTGCTGCGCAACGCCTTGGCGCGCAAGGTGCGAGAAGCTCTCGGTAACAGGGCCAACGACGCCACCGGCGCGCTGGGGATTTCCAGCCGCAACTGCGCGATTGCAGGCAGAACCCGGCGGATCGCAACCAACATTCCCCCCGCGCTCACGTTCAGGGCAGTGGCAAACTCCAGGAATTCCGTGCCCTTGCCGTCGCGGCTGCGAACAAAAACGGGGATCGCAAGCGGCAATCGAGCCCACTTCCGCCGCTCACTTCCCGCTCTTGCACCGCTCATGCAGACCTCTCCATCGTTCTCGACCAAGCCTCAGGGAGCACCTGAGGGGCCAAATGTTCGGCAAATCCCCAGCGAAACCGGGAGAGAAAACCGAGCTCCGGCCGTCTCGGACTGCAAAACCGGCAAAGCAGCAGGAGTTTCCGGCTCCTTTGTTCGCTATGTATTCGCTTTCAAAAAACCTGCCTTTTCCGGCCGTCAGCCGGCAAAAGTGCAAGCTTTTGCTACACTTGGGTAATTCCCGTGCATTTTCCGTTGACAACAAATTGGGTCTGAAATAGGATTTTGTTATCAGCACTCGCCAGAGATTCCGGGTGCGGTCTCCTCTCCCCGTCAACCTGTGGTAGTTCCTCAATGGCCTCTGCCCACAAGAACACGTGTGCTTCTGACGCGGGAGTTACCGCACAAACTGTCGCCGCGCAAACCGCGCCCGCGCAAACCGTGCCCGCCACTACTGCCCGCCCTGACGGCGATGTGCCCAGCCCGGAAAACCTGCTGCAGGAATACAAAGAGCTGCGCGATCGTTTCCAGCGCACCACCAACGCTCTGGCCTCCGCTGCCCACGATCTCAAAACGCCGCTGTCGATTCTGAACGGCTACGTCGAAGTGCTGCAGAACGAGAAACTCGGTTCGCTCAACGACCGCCAGCGCGAAGTGCTACACGACATGCAGGCCAGCGGCAAACGTCTGCAACAGTTCATTCAGGATTTCCTCACCTACAGCGCCCTCGAAACCGGCGGGTTGCGCATGCAGTTCGAGGCCGGCAACATCAACGATTGCCTGTCTGAGGTTTGCCGCCTGTGGTCCAATCGCTTTCAGGAAAAGGGCCTGGCACTTTATTTTCTGGCCAACGACAAGCTTCCGGTTTTTCCCTTCGATTCTCCGAAGGTAGAGCGCATCATCTCGAACCTGCTGGAAAACTCATTCAAGTTCACTCCCCAAGGCGGAACGGTGTGGCTGCACGCCGAGCCACACATGTGGGAGCGCCGCGCCGCGGCCCAGCCTTCATCGGCCGAGCGCCGCCGCCAGAACGTCACTCATCCCAACTCCGTCAAGGTCAGCGTTTCCGATACCGGGCCGGGAATCCCCGCGGAGTTTCATTTGGAGGTGTTTGACGATTTCTTCCGTCTCCCCGGCACCGCCAGTCAGGAAGGCATGGGACTCGGCCTCGCCATCGCGCGCCGATTGATCCAGGGCATGGGAGGAAAAATCTGGGTCGAGAGTGATCCTGGTGCGGGTTGCAAGTTTTCTTTCCTCATCCCCTATAAACCCGTTGTCGCCGCCAGCAAGGGGAAAAATCGATGAAGCCAACTGCCAAGATCCTGCTGGTCGACGACGAACCCGGCATGCTGCGTTACATCAAGACGCTGCTCGAAGTAGACGACTACAAAGTTGAAACTGCGACCACCGGCGAGGAAGCGCTGCAGCGCGTGGAAAAAGGTCTGCAGCCCGACCTGGTGCTGCTCGACGTGCTCATGCCCGGCATCGATGGCCTGGAGACTCTCGAGCAACTGCGCCGCATCCAGCCCGGCGTGAAGGTCGTCATGTTGTCCTGCGTCAACGATACTCGCAAGGTTGTTCACGCCATGAAGCTGGGCGCCCAGGACTACCTGACCAAGCCGTTTCAGAAAGCCGAACTCGACGCCGTCATCGATCTCAGCCTCGGCCAGGGCAAACAGACTTACAGCGGAGAAGTCGAAGAACTTTCCGAAGACGTTTTCTTCATCGCGGCCAGCCCGCAGATGCGCAAGATCCGCTCCCAGGCCGCGCTGGTCGCCAATGTCGACATTCCCGTGCTCCTGCTCGGCGAGAGCGGCACCGGCAAGGAAGTGCTAGGCCGCTTGATCCACAAGCTTTCGCCGCGCGCCCATCGCACTTTCCTGAAAGTCAATTGCGCCGCCGTTCCCGGCGACCTGCTGGAGAGCGAATTGTTCGGCTACGAGCCCGGCGCATTCACCGGCGCAACCCACGCCAAGCCCGGCAAGTTCGAACTCTGCAACAAGGGCACGATTCTGCTCGACGAGATCGGAGAGATGCCGCCGCTGTTGCAGGCGAAGCTCCTGCATGTGCTGCAGGACCAGACCTTCTCGCGCCTGGGCAGCCGTTCCATCATCAAGGTCGATGTACGCATTCTGGCCGCCACCAACATCAACATTCCGGAAGCGCTCGCCAGCAAGCGTCTGCGCGAGGATCTCTACTACCGCCTGAATGCTTTCACCATGCAGATTCCGCCGCTGCGCGAGCGCAAGGAAGAAATTCCCATCCTGCTCAAGCATTCGATGACGCGCATGGCCGAGCGTTACGCGCGCGCCCCGCTGCCGCTCTCTCCGGCGTTGCTGCAGGCCTGTCAGAATCATTCCTGGCCCGGCAATCTCCGCGAGCTGAATAACTTTCTCAAGCGCTACCTGATTCTGGGGGATGAGAGCCTGGCGGTCAGCGAACTGATTCCTAGAAACGACGGTAATGGCAGTGGAGGAGTACCCAGCGATGCCTCAGCCCGTGCAGCGGAGCCGGGCGGCTTAAAATCTCTGGCCCGCACCGCCAAAGACGAAGCCGAAGCGCAGGCCATCACGCATGCGCTGGAACAGACCAACTGGAACCGCAAGCAGGCCGCCGCGATTCTCCAGATCAGCTACAAAGCTCTGCTCTACAAGATTCGGCAGTATGGGATTGCCGAGTCCAAAGGACACCACAAGCTCTCGGCGGGAGCGTAAGTTCTCCCAGGCCCCGCCCCTACTGAACATTTACTGAACATTCAGCGTGATACTGCTGCTCTTGGTGTCGCTGCCAGAGACCGCCGTCACCGTAATCTGATACGTGCCTGCGGGCGTTCCGCTGACCGGTAGCTGGGTGTTGCTGCTGCTGCACGCCGGTTGCAGCAGGAGCATGGCAAACAGGGCGCAGAACAGCAGGATTCCCAGGATGCGCCGCCGGCGCCGGTTGCTCCCGGCTCCCACACCTAGCAGAGTTAATCCCGGCAACGCCAGCCACAGCGCGTAGAAGTGTCGCGTCAGCAAGCTGGTGGTGACCGGGAGGATCGGCCGTGCCGTGGTCGTGATGTTCAGCGTGGAAGACCCGGGACCGAGCAGCGTGACCGGACTATTGGTGAAATTGCACGCCGCTCCAGTGGGCAGCGGGCCGCTGCAGGCCAGGGTAATCTTCGAGGAATAGACCGGATGCGGCGACAGCACCACATCATACGAAGCGGTTTGCCCGGCGGGCACGCTTCTATCCGCAGGATTAGTGCTGATCGTGTAGTCGCCCATCTCCGCCCCTACCAAGGCGTGTGCCAGCACATTGTTGCCTGTCCCCATTACCTGCACCGAGCCACCATTAAACTTGGATTGAGTCCCATCGCTGTTCGGTGTGGGGGTGAGCACAATGGTGACGGTTGCGGTCGCGCCCGACTGCAGCGTGGGAAGGCTGCAGCTCACGCTGGCATTGGTCGAGCCTCCTCCGCAGGTTCCGGCACTGGCGCTGGCCGATACGAAGTTGAGTGGCACACCCGTAATTTGAGAGCTTAGATCGTCCACTACCGTGATATTGCTGGCCTGATCGGGACCGTTGTTGGTGATGGTGTAAGTAAACGTGGCTTGATTGCCGGCGTCGACGAAGGCCTGGTTCGGGCCCAACGTCAGGAGTCCAGTAATGGACAAGTTCAACGCCGACGACAGTTGGGCTGCAAACGCGTCGTAGCCACCGTTGTACCCAGTTGCTGGTGCCCCCAGCTGACCCTGGACCTGCAGATTGGGTGAATTGGTGTCGCCTGCGAAGTAGGAGTTCTGGTTCACGTCGAGTGCAACCCCCGTGCCCTCGGTGAACAACGTCGTATTCCCGACGTCCGCGCTCCCTCCCGCATAGTAAGTGGCCCAGGAACCGTTGGTCTGCCCTAATTGCGCGGCCGTGTTCAGCCGTGCCAGGAAAGCATCCCGGAATCCCGTAAGCGTGCTCTGAACCGTCGATGTCGGGAACACCGGGAAATCGACGGACTGCGTCCACCCTGTCACATACGCGCCGCTAGCGGTGTCCACCGTGATCGCCAGTCCGGTTTCACTGCCGCTTCCACCGAGATAAGACAAGTAGGTGAGCGACACGTTGTTCTGAACCGAACCGGTGGTCGCCGTCGGGTTGCTCAGGCGCGCCACAAAGGCGTCGTTCGCGTAGGAACCAGGCACATTAAATGTACAGACAGCGGGTGCAACTGGGTTTACCGGTTGGTCCAGGCACTGTTGATAGGCCGAGGAGTTGTTCAGCGTCTCACTGTTCCGGATGTCGAAGGAGTTCGTGGTTCCGACCAGATAGACGTTCGCCGCTCCCGTATCAACCGCGACGCCTGTGCCCGAATCTGTTTCCGTGCCACCGACGTAGGTCGACCAGAGCAACTGTTCTCCTTGAGGGGCGTTGGGATTGAGCTTGGCCACGAAAGCATCTGAGGCTGCGGGAGGTGGCGTCTGTGAGGCCGGCGTGCACACCTGAGGATTCGTGATAGGCTGCGGAGGTGCTATATCCAGACACGGCTGGTAGGCATTCAGGATCGGGAAATCGGTAGTGCTGGCCGATCCCGTGTAGAGATAGTTCGTCGTTCCGCTGAAGTAGACGTTGCCATTGGTATCGACGGCAATCCCTCCGCCAACAGCGATCGGATTAGGGTTCGTGAGGGAGTCGCCTCCGCCAAAATAGGTGGAGTAGGCAATGCTGCCAATACTGGGTGCATTCGTGTTCACCTTGGTCACGAAGAACTGAATAGGCCCGCGGGGCGCGATCTGAAACGGCAGCGCCTCGGGCAGCGTGCTTGCCGGGAATTGATCGGTGGTGCTGGCCGCGTTTGTCGACGTGGTCGTTCCCGTAACATAAATGTAACCCGACGTGTCAATGGCCATCCCGCTGGCCGTGTCGGTGCCGTTGCCGGAAAGATACGACGAATACTGCAGCGTGCTGGCGCTGGACGACATCTCAGTCACAAATACGTGAGTGCCGGGAACCTCGGGCACGGTCTGATACGCGTTGCTCGCAGTCGTCGGAAAGTTGGAGGACGAGGTAGTTCCGGCGACATAGGGATCGCCCGCGCTGTCGATTTCGATTCCCACTGGCGTGTCGGTTCCGTTGCCTCCGAGATAAGTCACATATTCCAGCGCTGCAGGAGTCTGGCCCAAAGGCGGCGCGATTTTGGCGATGTATACGTTCTGCGTCGCCCCGGCGGCGAGAGCCGTCTGAAAGACGCCAGCGGCTGGAAGGTTGGGCGAAGTGGTCGAGCCCGCAAGATAAATATCGAAGCTGCCAGCGACCGCAATCGAAGTCGCACGCTCGTCTCCGCTGCCGCCAAAATAGGTGGCGAAGGTCAGGATCGGATCGATCACCAGTTCGCGCGAGTGGTCATATTGCCCAATCGCGAATCCCGCGCGGTTGGCGCCCCGCAGAACGAAGCGGCCTTCCACCGGTTGCTGCCGCCCCGCAATCTCCTGGTAGACGCGCGGAGCCTGCAACCGCACGCTGCCGCCGTCGTTGCGGGCGTTACTGCGGCTGTTACTGAGAATGACTAGCGCGCCGTCTTTCAACTGCAACTGCTTCGCGCCCCTGAATTCCAGCTCAGCCTGTGCCGGATCTGCGCCGGGCTCGATCTGGAAGTCGTACTCCAGCCGTCCCTGATTTCCGTAAAACACCAGATTGATTCCGGGATAAATATTTTCGTAACGCACGCGGGCAAATTGCGGCACACCCCGCCGCCACTTCGCCGGATCATTGCCCAAGAAATAATTGCTCTTGCCCGGCAGCAAAGCCGCCCCGGTTAAACTCGCATTCCGATTCGCTCCCGCCAGCTTCATCTGCAACGAACTCACGCGGGCCGGGGAGGCGTCGTGCCGCCCCCAAGCTTCATTCTTCGAATCTTCCTTCTTCGCGGCAGGCTGCTTCGGATCAGGCTTCGAGCGATCCTGCGAAACCGTGCTCAGGATCGCGCCCTCGGGCCCCAGAAACAGGCTGTATCCCGGGCCGTGGGTCACAAACTTCGCGCGCCGGTCGGCGGGATCAAGGTGCCCCTGTCCCACGTTCGGCTCGAAGATCAGCGGCAGCCCGGCAAAGACCGAGCGCGCCCGAGACTTTACTTCGGCGCTGACCGTGCCCGGCAACCCCTGCGCCGTCGCCGGCGCGGTGGCCGGAGTTCCGAACGCCGCAATCCCCATAGGGGCAGGGTAGGCAGTAACGTTCGCAATACCATTCCCGGCAGTTTGGCCTGAGCGGGAACCCCACCCGAGAACTGCGCATCCTGCCCCGAGCACCACCAGCCCAGCAGCCAGAACACGAACTCGTACCACGGATGTTCCCAACCAACGGCGATCAACCATCACTCGTTCCTCCGATACAGTCCAGCCAGTATTCTTAATTCTTGCGATCGATCTTGTTCAGGATTGTTCTCTGCTCCAGCCCGCGTTCGCCCAGAATCCTTCCGGGCTCCCATGGTTTCCAGCCCAGATCCTACTGACTCAGATCTTCTCTAACTTAGGATCTTCCTAACTAGGAGAGATTCATTACGGCGCACAAGTCAACCTCACCTCGCGCCGGTGAACTTCCCCGGGGCGACCGGCCCGCGGCTTGCTTGTCACTGGAACTGGCGGAAAAAATTAAATAACTACTTAAACATCTGACGGATAGACAAGTCAAGCGACCCTCCACCCCACCCCTCGCTTCAAGTTCTGTCAGATGCGCGCGCAGGAGTGGAAAGATGCCGCGCCAGGGCACAAAAGTGGCGCGAAACCAGTTGCGGCTCCTTCGCCATCGCCCAAACCGCCAGGAGCGCTGGAAAAGGCAGGATGGAGAAAGGTGGTGACAAAAGAATGGTCCACTCCCCGCAATGGCTTGCACGCGGCCCCGGTCATCTTCGCCTGGCGCCCCCGCAAGCCGCTCATTCTTCGCAGAAAACCTACGACTCACCCGCTCCGGAGATGGCAGCCGGATTGCTCCATACCAGATCGAGCCATGCGCGTACCTCGCGTCCCTCCCGCGGCTCCCGGACGGGTTCCGTTCCAAATTCCGGACAGATTAACCGAATCAGTTCGAAGCGGCATTTTGCTGTTGCAAACTGTCGACATTTCTATACATTGAGGGCGTGGGTCCTCGGTTGGGGTGGGGCATTTGACGTCCGCAGCGGCCTTTCTGGAAAAAATACGCTCTCGGCGAGAGAGCTCAGGCATGCAACCGAATTCACAGGAACGGCGGATGATGCGGCGCTTTGACATGCGCCTGCCCGCCATTGTCCGCGTCGAAGGCACCGCCGAGGTTCAAACCGAAACCCAGAACGTCAGCGCCCGCGGCGTTTTCTTCTACCTCGATCGCGCAGTCCCGGCCGGCACCAAGCTCGAAGTCACTCTAACCTTCCCGCCCCACGTCACGTTGACCGACGCCGTCCGCGTCCGGTTCACCGCCCGCGTCATCCGCGTCGAACATCCGCTGCCCTCAGCTCGCATCGGCACCGCCGCCATGATCGAAGACTACGAATTCCTCCGCTCCAACGGCAGCCCCGACTTCCTCGCCGCCCTGCAGTCGCAGTGGAAATCCTCGAACTGAAAAGCCGCGTCAGCCGTTCTCCGCTAGCCGTTGTCCGCTAGCCGTTGTCCGCTAGCCGTTCTCCGTAAGCTGTTGTCATCGAAAGATTCGTATCAGGGCATGGCTTTAGCCATGCCGTCAGAAGCGAACAATTCGACGGGCTTTAGCCCCTGCGGTACTGAATCTAATTCGAATCCCGCATGAGCCGACGAGAAGGGGAACTGGTTGGCTTCCAACACCCATGTTTCTCGACCGGATTATTCCGAATATATTCAGCCACGCCCCGATAAGCTTCACCGTCCAATATGCGGACTTCTGAAAATCCCTTCTGCCACAGCGGGGCCATGAACTCAAGTGCCCGTCCGGCTCGAAATGCGAATCCTCCCTTAATGAATTGCACAGCCCTCTCGATTGTCACATCGCAGTCGACCGTCAGCAGCACGTGGAAATGATCGGGCATGACGACGAATTCATGGAGACGAAATTTTCCTTGCGCACGATAGTCGTAAAGAATCTGTACGAATAGGCCTGCAGACCTGTCGGACCGCAGAAGATTTCGCTTGCCGGCGATCGAGGAGGTTACGAAGAAAGTCCGCGCACCAGCCACGACTCGCGAGGCTTCGGAGTGTCGAATAGGGATCGCCATAGGCAGCGGCTAAAGCCGGTTCCTTTTTCGGGGAAATCGTCGGCACGCCTTGAAGGCGTGCCCTGATACGAATCTTTGCCTGACTAGGCCGCGGTGGATGTGACGAGTGTCACTCGGCGAGGATTTATTGATAGAAGGAGTTTTAAACTGGGAATTCGCGGGACCGCCCACTTCCTCCCGACTCGCTTCAGTTCCCGCCACGCTTCCCCGAAAGGTTCGTATCAAGGCATGGCTTTGGCCCTAAAGGTTGCAGCGCGAAAATTCGACGGGCTTTAGCCCCTGCGCGTGGCGTTCGCCTACTTCTTCCCCACTTCCTTCAACTCCCGCCGCAGCTGGCTGAATCTTCGCACCAGGCTTCCCAGATACACGCCATGAATCACCCAGGTGGCGATGTAGGCGGCGAAGAGAAATTTGATCGCGTTCATCGCGGACTCCGATTGAGCGGCAGGCTGGCCTTGGCCGCCACTCCTTCTCCTGCCAGCGATTCCATGGCGTGAGCTTCTTCCACTTCGCGGTGCAGCAGTTCCAGCCGGAAGCGCGACCAGCACACCAAAAATGCGAAGAACAGAAAGGCTATCCAACTGTCCAGCAACGTGCGCAGCATGCGCGGATCCATCGACCCGCCGCCGCCGATCACCGGCTGCGGATGCTGCGTGCGGAAAAACCAGATCGAAAAATAAACCAGCGGCACATCCAGCGCGCCAAACACGGCCAGCGCCGCGGCCAGCATCTGCGTCTGCGCGCTGTTCGAAAACCGCCGCAGCACCAGATAGCTCACATAAATCAGCCACAACACCAGCGTCGAAGTCAGCCGGATGTCTCCTGGCGCCCACCAGATGCCCCACACCGGCCGCGCCCAGATCGGCCCCGTGATAAGTACGATGGTGCAGAAAACCACGCCCACCTCCGCGGTTGTCACCGCCAGCACGTCCAGGCGATCTCCGGGAAAAAGCCACCCAATCACAAAATAAAATATCGGTATCAACAGCACCGTCGTCGCCACCGCGCTCGGCCGCATGCCCGCGGGAATCAACCGCTGCACCGCGGGTAGAAAACAGGCCACAACGCCCGCCACTCCGATCGCGAGCACAACCCATTTCGCGGCGGCTTGCGTGGAAGGCTTCCGGCTGACCAGGTACTGAATCGACGCGATGAAGTTAATGAAGAACAGCAGAAACGCCGTCCACGCCGAAGGCACGTGGTAATAAATGATGCGGTAGACTTCGCCCTGTTGCGCGTCCGTCGGAGCCACCACCAGTGCCTGATACAGGGCGTAGGCCAGCAGAACCGCCGTGATCACCGATAGGATGGTGAAGGTTTTTCTCATTCCGCGTGCAAAATCATGCCAAACAGCGCCAGACAAGCTGTAGTAAACACCACATCATAGGTGAGAAGCAACACGATCCAGAAGTGCGCCGACTCTTCTCCGGTCAGAATCGATGTAGTAGCCGCCACCATCCCGAGCACGGCGGGAATCGAAATCGGAAACAACAGCAGCGGCAGCATGAGTTCGCGGCTGCGCGTGCGCACCGACATGGCCGCAAAAAATGTTCCATTCACCACCAGCGCCCATGTTCCCAGCACCGCGACCGGAATCAACTGCCACGCCGGGCCCAGCACCCGCAAGTTATAAAAAATCACGAACAGCGGCGTCATCAGCGCTTCCAGCACGCTCACGAAAATAAAATTGCCCAGCGCCTTAGCCAGGAATAACGCGTTGGCCGGAGCCGGAGAAACCCGGTAGGCATCCAGCACCTGATTACGCAACTCGCGCGCCCAGGTCTGGTTGAGTGCAACCACGGCGGCAAACAGAAATGCCACCCAGATCAACCCGCCCACGATGTGCCGCGATTCTTCTGCCAGAGGATCGAACGAGAAGCTGAAGATCACCACCACCAGCAACGAAAAAAACAACATGGAATTCAGCGCATCTTTCGAGCGCCACTCCAGCCGGATATCTTTCACCAGCGTCGCCAGGGTCACCGCCCAGAGCGAATTCGTAGGCGATTCTATGGGGCCCGTCATGGAGCGTCCTCACCGGCGGGACTAGCCGCGCGCGCCAGGCTGGCCGTGCGATCGACAATCTGCCCCGCCTGCATCCACACAAACTCATCGGCCACGCCTTCGAGCAACTGCGCCTGATGTGTGATTACGAAAACCGTCTTCCCCGCGTCGCGCATGCCCTTCAGCAACTCCACCATGGCGCGCGCCGAATGCACGTCGACGTTCGAGAATGGCTCATCCAGCAGCAGCAGCCGCGGATCATGCAGAATGGCCCGCGCCAGCGACATCCGCTGCCGCATCCCCTGCGAATACTGCCCCACCGGCCGGGTCAACTCCGGATCGAGCCCGACCTTTCGAATCACTTCGCGAATCACCCCTTCTTCTATGCAGCGCGCGTCTTCACTGTGCGCGCCCTTATTCCGCCCGTCTTTGTTGCCTCCGTTGCCTCCAATGCCGTAAAGCCGCGCAAAGTAGCGCAGATTCTCCATCCCGCTCATCTCGTCGTAGAGCAACGACGGATGCGCCATGTAACCAATCTCGCGGCAGGCTTCGTGCGGAGACTTTCCCAGAATTAAAATCTCGCCGCGCGTGGGCTGCGCCAGCCCGGCCAGCGCCCGCAACAGGGTAGTCTTCCCCGCTCCGTTCTCGCCGAGGATGGCGTGGAAGCGTCCCGCATCAAACTCCGCTGTGACTCCGCGCAGGGCGGCAAAACGTCCAAACTGCTTGATGACGTTGCGGACCGTGATGATGGGCAAGCTTTGCGGAATGGCGTCAGTCACAGGCACCGGAAGAGCGCAGCCCCAATGGCGCGGAAGTCACGCTAGCGAATCTATGCATTTTTGCGAAGAATTGCAAAGTGCAGCCCGGCGGAATCGCATCGCGTAAAGCGAAGGCCGCTGCCAGCGGCCTTCGCGTGAACTGAACTGTTTAGTGGCGCAGCGGAAGCGGCCTGCGCTTCGCTGCCTTCCTGGTGCTGACGTCCGCGTTCGGACTACCGGTCGGACACGAATCGCCCGGCAGCGAGGTTAGCACGACGTTATAGGTGATGTTCCCAGACTGGCTGCTGCCCGTGCCGCTTCCGTTAAGCACGCCGGCGCAAGCTTCATTGATCCTGTTCTTAGTAACGACCGTGTTGTTGCCCGATGAGCCGGTTGACTGCGTGCAACTGCTATCGATGTGAATGCCCGATCCGGAACTGTTGAATACCGTATTGGAGGTTGCCGTGTTGTTGTTGCTGCACAGGTCAATGCCGTCGTCGAGGAAAGTCCCCGCCGCCAGGGTTCCCGTAATTCGGTTGGAAGAAACGTTGTTGTAATCGGCCTTCCCGGAACTATCCCCGTAGGCGAAGATCGCAAGTTGCGTATTGCTGATGGTGTTGCCGCTGATCGTCAGCGGACTGCCAGACGTGGCTCCGGAATCGTAAACCAGAATGCCCGAGGAACCGTAACAACTGGTGCCGCAATCCGGCGGATTGATGTAGACATCATCCGTGACGGTATTGTTCTTCACACTGCCAGCCGCTCCGTCGCTCACCTGAATGCCATTTTGAGCGGTGAGCGCAGTGGCGCCTACCCCGACAACGTAATTTCCGGTGACCGTGGCGACGGTTCCGCTGCCGTCGACCGTAATTCCGTTCTTATCGTAGTCGTGAACGCTGCTGTTTTCGATGGTAACGACCGCGCTTCCCCCGCTTCCATAGCCGCTCTCGACGAAGATCGCCAACCCGTCCTGGCAACCGAAATCGCTGGGGTCCAGCTCTTGATTCCGCGTCACCACCTGATTGACCGTTCCGGACGCATTCTGGTAGTAGATCCCCACCAGGTTCGTTCCGCAGCCTGAAAGCTGATTGTTGCTGCCGTCGACGGCAAGATACTCGATGGTGACTTTGATCGGCGAGGACGCTCCCGCCGGGGTCACCACGGCAATCTGAGCGGCAATCGGGAAACTGTTATAGAGGTCGTTGGCATTCGCCAGCACTCCACCGCTCGGAGATGTGATCACCGGATTATTCATGCCCGCCGCCGCTGCTCCCGAAAGCCCGTTCGCGGCTACTCCCGTCAGCGTGAGATTTTTCGTGATCAGCACCTGCTCGGCATACACGCCGGGACAGACCTTGATCGTCGACCCCGCCGGAACAGAATTCACCGCCAGTTGTATGGACGAATAGTAAGGAAAATTCGTGCACGTGCCAACGGCCACGGTGGAAGAGAAAGCGAATGAACTGAAGACAAACAACACCACGGCCATGAACAGAAGTTTCCGATTTGTGGTCACCGGTTTTTTGGTTTCCGTCTCGATCGAGCCGAGCGGGCCTTTACCAAACACAAATAGACTCATGGAGCCTCCTTCTCAGAATTTTCCTCGATTGAACTTGCCGGGCCGGAGTCCACGCAAACTGAACTTGCAGGAAACCTATGCCTGATCGAGGGCGGCGTCAATACTTCACTTGGGCAACGAATCCGCCCGTGCCGAGCATGCCGAGAACCCAGGGTCTAGCCTGCTGTCTAAGAGATTTCATTTACTGCGGAGATGGGATTGCCTCGTCCAATTTGCGGGAGCAAGGCATGCCCCGCGCTGGTGCAGAACTAGTTCGCCGTGGCCGATGAATTGGGCTGCACCTGCGTCATGGTCTTGGCTGGTTCGGCCGATGGCATCGCCCCTGGCGCGCCGGGCTGCTGCGGAGCATATTTCGAGGCGCACTTGGCCTGCAGTTGCTTGGCATGGAACACGCCATCGCGATCGAAGCGTCCGTCAGCCAGCGCCTGGGAATCGTCTTTGAAGGTGTCGGGCGGCGCTTCCGTTCCGGTATAGTCCACGTGGAGCGTCTGATCTTCTTCCATCAACACAAACTGCACATGCGTTCCCACGCGCTTAATCGAGCCCGGCTGTACATTTCCCGCAACGCGTAATCTTTTCGAGTACGCGCCGTCGCCCATCTTGTGCAGCTCTTTAATGGTGACGTAGTAACTCTTGCTATCCTGCACGCCGCTGTAGGCCAGATAGCCGAGCAGTAGCAGAATCACCGCCGTCACTCCGCCGAATTTAAGATAGATGTTCGCCTGGATCGACATAGCTTCGCTCGCCCTCAAAGCGCCCCACGGGGAGAAACCCCATAGCTAGACTCTACGCGTGACCGCGGGGAGAATCAACATTCGAAGAATCAAGATTCGAAGGGCGACGCCGCCCGATCAATTCCTTGCAGACCACTCCGGAGCCTAAGCGCGTAACCGGGATTTCTCGCCAACTGATCGCCGGGTCAGTCATGCGGGGCTTCGAACAATTACCGAAGAAATGGAAATCTAATCTACGGGAAGTCGCACAACCTGAAGCTCGATGTGCCGTCAGGAGGACTGAGAATATGGCGATTCGCAGAAGGGAATCCTGTAAACGACGGAGTCGTATTTTGGATTCGTGCGGTTGCCTATGATCTCGCCGTGAAGATGCTCAGCGATACGCCTGCTGGCGATGTTTGGTATGGCCACCGGATAGATGAAACTTCCTTTGCCCAGAGTTGCGTGTCCCCACTCAACCAGTGCGGCCACGACTTCCCGGCCAAAACCCTGTCCGTGCGCGCTTTCCTTGAGCCAAAGGCCGAGTTCGGGCGAAACAGAATTCGCGGCTTCCAACGAGGCCATGCCCAGGCATTCCCTGTTGTCGAGCCGCCGGATGACGAAAGAAAACTTGTTTGGTTCCGGAGCCTGTACTCTCTTCTCGCATCGCGTCAGGTACTCGCTCCACGATGGCGGCTCCCATGGCATGAATCTGGCGATGGCGGGCGTGATGCATCCAAAAACCTCCTGTGCATCCATCATCTGGAAGTGGCTGAGCTGCAATCTTGGGGACTGGATGACAATCATTGTGTCAGCCTATCAACGACGGATCATACGTCAATTGATAGCTGGCGAAACCAGGCCTTTCCACTCATTGGGTCCATGGCTCCGGCCCGCCAAGGGTCTGGCCGACCGCATCCGAGACTGGAAATCGGCTTCATGCATTGAGGGTGAAACGATTCTGCTCCGATTGGCACCATAGTTGTGGAGGCAAAACTTGAGATGCCTGCTGGGGTGCGGTGGCAAGGTCGTACGACAGAAGAACAGAATCCCTGAAGGAATTGACCCATGGCAAAAGTAATTCGGTTTTATGTGCCGGCTAAGTTCTCGAAGCGCGTGAAATGGATTCCCCACCGGCAACGGGGGCGCGTCATCGAGTTCTACTGGCGGCCAAGGAAGTCGGCCTGACGGTCAATTTGCTCGCCCCGAAGAAGCACCGCCCACCGCGGGAGGCACCGCCTCAGAAGTGACGACTCTCACTTTTTTCTGGAACGAGTTCAGCTCAAATTCAATGGAGGCAACATGAAAGGCATGACAAAGCTAAGAAAAGATGTTCTTCAGTTAAGGGTGCTCGCGGTCCTGGCCAGCGCCCTTTGCACTCTGGTTCCATCTGCTCTAGGTCAAACGGCGGCGCCGGAAGCGTTACCCGCCCACGAATCAGCCAGCGCTGGGCTATTTGGAGGGCAAAGAACTGTCGAAACCACGCCACCGGAACCGATTGTCCAAGCCGCGCAACCCGAAACCACGCCATGGGGAACGCCCGTTCTGGTGTCGCCAGCAAACGGGACGGCGCTTTTCCACTACCCCCGTACCACCACACTGATATGGAACCCGGTGGCCAGTGCGGTCTCGTATCTGGTGGAGTCCGCCTACTTGTCTGGCAGTACATGGGTCGCCTACCCAGAGGTCACCGTATCGGGCAACGACAATAGCTTCTACACATTCGCTTTTGTTGGCGACCAAAAAGGCCGTTGGCGGGTGACGGCGTTCGATGGAACGAGCTACTCAGCTCCCAGTGCGTGGTGGACGTTTTCGTACAACACTACCCCTCAAATGGAGACGCCCATTCTGACAAATCCCGCTGCCAACGTAGTTTTCGACCAGTACCCGAGGACCATCACCTTGTCATGGAAAATGGTACCTGCGGCGGCGGGCTACTATCTGGAGATAGCATACTGCCAGGCGGGTGAGATTGATTGCGTGAGTTACCCGGCCGTCACTATAACGAACCCGTTAACCTCCGATTACACTTTTAGTTTTGTTGGCGCGCAGCCTGGCAAGTGGCGCGTCACCACACTGGCTAGTTCTCCTTATCGTAATTCGGCTGCCAGTGGCTGGCGCTGGTTTACTTTCCTTCAGTGAGAAATGATTTGCGGTTTGTCGCTTAGGGCGAAGCGACAAACACATCGTGGGCAAAGACGGGATGTTTCATCCGAGACGAAGCATCCCCTCTTTCCACGCCCCTTGCCACTCTAGCCGATCCGCACCACTCGCATTGCATAGAACCCACAAGCCACGCCGCGTGCGAGCGTGCACATCTTCTGCCCGACAACATACGGCGTTGAACCGTACTGGTAAGGGCTAGCTCACGATCAAACGGTTCCAGCTGATTGTTGTAAGGCGTTCGCGCTCCTTGACCTCCTCGTGCGTCGCAAAGAGTCACGCGACCAAAGTCAGGGGCGATCTTACCGTCTATATGTTCCCCTGCGCCTTGCCCCACTGCTTCGTTCCGGCTACACTTCCCATTCGTTGGAAAAATCCATGAAAACTCTATTCCCGCTGCTCCTCCTTCTCGCCGCTGCGCTGACCGCGTCAGCCCAAAACGAAAAGCCGCTGACCTCTTTCCCTTACACGCCCGGAGTCGACCTCACCGCGATGGATAAAACTGCCGACCCGTGCGCCGACTTCTACCAGTACACCTGCGGCGGATGGCGGAAGAACAATCCCATCCCTGCCGACCAGGCGCGCTGGAGCGTCTACGGCAAGCTCTATCAGGATAACCAGCAGTTTCTGTGGGGCATTCTCGACCAGCTCTCGAAGCAATCCAGCGGCCGCAACGCCAACCAGCAGAAAATCGGCGACTACTTCGGTGCCTGCATGGACGAGGCCGCCGTCAACCGCCTCGGCGCCACGCCGCTGCAGCCCTATCTCGACCGGATCGCGGCCCTGCAATCCACGAAGGATTTGCCCGCGTTGCTCGCCGGCCTGCATACGTCGCTGCAATCCGGAGGTCTTTTCTTCAACTTCGGCTCCAATCAGGATTTTGAGAACTCGCAGAACGTGATCGCCTTCGCCAATGCTGGCGGCCTGGGCCTGCCCGACCGTGATTACTACACCAACACCGACGAGAAGTCCGTCGACATTCGCAACAAGTATGTATTGCATGTGCAGAAAATGTTCGAGTTGCTCGGCGACGCTCCCGACCGCGCCAAGGCCGAAGCCGCCAAGGTGCTGGAGATTGAAACTGTTCTGGCCAAGGCGTCGCTGACGCGCGTGGAACGCCGCGATCCTTACAAGCTTTTTCACAAAGTCGACTTCAAGGGCTTGCAGGCGATGACGCCCGATTTCGACTGGTCGGTTTACATCAACGGCGTCGGACTCGCCCCGCAGAACGTTTTCAACGTCGATCAACCCGCGTTCTATGCCGAACTCGACAAGCAATTCAAGACGCTCAGCCTTGACGACATTAAAATTTTCCTGCGGTGGCACACCGCCCACGCCGTCGCGCCGTACCTTTCCGACGATTTCGTAAACGAGAATTTCAATTTCTTCAGCAAGACGCTGCGCGGCGTTCCGCAGCTTCGTCCGCGCTGGAAGCGTTGCGTCACCCTGGTCGACCAGCAACTGGGTGAGGCGCTCGGCCAGGAATTCGTGGCTCGCGCCTTCAGCCCCGAACTGAAGGAAAAAACCAGCCTCATGGCCCGGCAAATCGAGCACTCCATGGAAGAGGACATTGAGACTCTCGCTTGGATGAGCCCCGCGACGCGTCAGCAGGCGCTCGAAAAACTGCACACCATCGTGAACAAAATTGGATATCCCGACAAATGGCGCGACTACAGCTCGGTCGACGTCAAGCCCTACGACTTTGTCGGCAACGTGCAACGGGCCACAACTTTTGAATCGAAACGCGACTTGAATAAGATCGGCAAACCGCTCGATCGCGGCGAGTGGGGCATGACTCCGCCCACGGTCAACGCCTACTTCGATCCGCAAATGAACGACATCAATTTCCCCGCCGGCGTGCTGCAACCTCCGCTCTACGATCCGAAGATGGACGACGCTCCCAACTACGGCAACACCGGTGGAACCATCGGCCACGAGCTCACCCACGGCTTCGACGATGAAGGGCGACAGTTCGATGCGCACGGCAACTTGAAAGATTGGTGGACCAAGGACGACGCCAAGAACTTCACCGATCGCGCCCAGTGCATCGTCGATCAGTACGCGCAGTACACCGTCATTGACGAGATCAAGATCAACTCCAAGCTCACCGAAGGCGAAGACATTGCCGACCTCGGCGGCCTCATCCTGGCCTGGATGGCCTGGAAAGATCAGACCAAGAACATGACTCTGGAGCCGCGTGACGGATTCTCGCCCGAACAGCGTTTCTTCGTCGGCTACGCGCAGTGGGCCTGCGAAAACGATCGCCCCGAGAACCTGCGCGTGTCGGCCATCACCGATCCTCACTCCCCCGGCAAGTACCGCGTGAATGGATTGATGGTGAACATGGATGAATTCCAAAAAGCTTTCGGCTGCAAAGCCGGACAGCCGATGGTCCGCGAAAACCGCTGTCGCGTCTGGTAAGCCGCGGCCGCTAAGCCGACAAAAGCGCGGACCCACGGTCCGCGCTTTTGTTTTGAACCTCCGCTAAAATAGAAAGGTCAGAATCCCACACCTTCCTATGATTCATCCCTGGCACGACGTAACTCCTGGCGACAAGCTTCCCCACGAATTCGACTGCGTGGTCGAAATTCCCTTCGGCTCCAGCGTGAAGTATGAACTGGACAAGTCGAGCGGCCT
>Ga0181523_10001680_pt1 | contig 23138 bp, 22 predicted proteins | sample PEATcosm2014_Bin_43_FD_119752 | JGI IMG/M metagenome (GOLD analysis project Ga0181523, IMG submission 119752) | Peatland microbial communities from MTU Mesocosm Facility, Houghton, MI, USA - PEATcosm2014_Bin05_30_metaG | ecosystem: Environmental > Terrestrial > Soil > Wetlands > Peat | place... | reverse complement strand
TGTCACTGGAGAAAAGGCCGAGCGCCTTTAGTTCGCACAGCAGATCGTAGTGGCCCGGGTAGCGGAGTGTTTTCTCGAAACACTCGCCAACCCTGCCTGCGAAACTTTCGGGCAGAGTTGAGGTGCCTCCTGATGTGTGGAAGGCAATGAGGGGTGCGAAACCCTGCATATGAAATTCCTCGGGTTCGGTGAGCGGTTCAATGGTCACAAGCTTACCTTTGCGGAGAATACGAGCTGGTTCCGTATATTCGTTGATCAGGCCTTCCACCGAGAAAACCAGCTGGTAGTGGAACGGCGGTATGGGTTTTTCGGGGAGACCACCGACGTAAAGTTTGAGGGCATCGGCGCGGCCTCCGAGGCGGCGGACGAGTTCTCCGCCCAGAATGGAAGCCATGCCCGGAGAAAGGCCGCAGTCGGGAGCGAGAGCGACACCGCGATTCTCAGCTTTGCTGGCGAGCGCGAGTTCTTGGCGGACTACGGTGTTGTTTCCGCCCAGGTCGGCAAAGTGGCAGCCCGCTTCGATTGCAGCTTTCGCCAGGCCGAGGTTCAGAAAGTAGGGTACGGCGGAGAGCGCAGCGTCATGGCCGCGCATCAGCGAAGCAGTTTTCTTTTGACTGCTGGCGTCGAGCGCGAATGCGCGGATTTTCTTATCGCCGATGATCTTGTTTACGCGCGCCGCGACCTCGCGAGCACGTTGGAGGTCACTATCCGCGAGTGAGACGGACTCAACCTGCGATTGGCGCGCCATATCGAAAGCGGCGGCCGAACCCATCATGCCAGAACCGATGACCAAGAGCTTCAAGTGTGCACCTCAGTTTCAACATTTCACTCTACACCTCCTGGCCAAACACCAGCCAGTTACCCGCCGGCCGAAAGATTCGGACTCGATCGAACAGAACCGATGCGTCTCAACTCCCCGGCACGATCTGGAGTAGTGCCCTGCGTTGCCTCAGATATGACGGAGGGTTGACGGCGAGCTTCGGTAGATTTGTGGCAACTGCAACGGTACGATGAGTAGTTCAGAATGGCGACGTGCCCGCAACTGGGGCACAGGAACCACGTTCCCTCATCCGATAGACTTCTCGGGCGACGTCAAAGGGATTCCCATCATGCTCACTGACCACGGGCCAATTCTCAAAAAGTGAAATGGCTGGTTACATCAGCATTCTAGAGCGGGCTGGCGGAGAGAAGATCCGATTGAGCCGGCATATTCCTGTCGCTTCGCCACATCGACACCGAAGGTGACGCTGGCGCAGCCGCTGCCCGCGTGGGACAGCCTTTCAGAACATGACACAGGCCTCGTTGACTCTCTCCAGTACCCGTTCCAGCAGCGCCAACTGCCGCTGTAGGTCCACCCGCAGCGCAGTGCTCGGCTGCCGGTCAATTTCATCCTTCAGGCTGCGCTTCTTGCCAGCCAGGAGGTCCGCGGCTTGTTCAAGTTCATCGGCGTCTAATCGCAAGTCGTGGGCCAGGACCTTGTTCAGCAGTTCTTGGTATGGCAGGGGATCTTGTTCTAACAGGACGTTTGCAAGCAGTTTTAGCTCGTCCGGTTCCAGGTGAAATTGCATAGCTCTCTCCCTTCCATCGAGAAAGTGCGTTGGAAACTCTATAAGAATTAAATCAATGTAAGGATCGAACTGTCAGTGACCATAATCACTGGGGTCGAATCGAATCCCATGTCGCGTATGAGGGAGCGTGCTCTCCCCCAGATCTTTCAAGTCATGGGAAACGAGCATCGCGAGTTGGTCCGCCACGGACACCACCGCGCACTCAACTTCCGGGGAGGGTGGAGCACCCAAGAAAAACCGCTTGCCCTCAATACCATAAATCAGCAGGATCGGAGGCAAATGGTTCATGGCACGCGCCAACTCAACCGCTTCGCGCACGCCGAAGGCATGCGTGGAGCAAGGGAAAGTATCTTCATGGAGCCTGTCGGCGTGTGCGTTCCAGACTTGAACCTGACCGGGCGTTCCCGTGGGAGCAGTGGCGTCTATTAGAATGACGCGCTCAAAGCCGGTCCAGCAGTTCATCAAGGAAAACGTCTCGCCAGTATGCTCGATGATTTCGACGCCGAGGGTGTCGACGCCCAGCGCATGTAGGCGGCGCGCGACGAGGAGACCCGCCGCGTCGTCCCCGCGATCGAAGTTGCCGCAGCCAATGATGAGAAGGGCCACGTCTAATCCCGCTCCAGTTGCAGACGGAGAAAATGGGTCGCGCAAGAAATGCAGGGATCGTAGTTGCGCACCGCCTGTTCGCACTTCCAAGTGATCTCTTCGGCTGGCCGGGTCGAGATCTGGCCGACAAACTGCCGGAGATCGTCCTCGATCCGTTTCTGATTCTGCGACGTTGGAGGGACAATCTTTGCAGAAGCAATGAGACCGTCCTGATCCAGGGCGTAGCGATGGTAGAGAAGGCCGCGCGGAGCTTCCGTGGCGGCCTGTCCGGTCGAGGCCCGCGCGGGCGCCTGGGCACGAGGCGCCGGAGGTGGCTCGTATTCCCGGATCACCCGCAGCGCCTCATGGCAGGCAAAAACTAACTCGATGGCTCTGACCACGATGCTGCGGAAGGGATTGCGGCAGGGCACATGAAGTCCACAATTCCGTGCTGCCTGTTGAGCCACTTCTGGCAGTCTGTCGAAGTTCAGGTTAAAACGGGCCATGGGGCCGACCATGTAGGAGTTGTGGCCACGCAGGACAGAATGCAGCGCATTCGAGTGCTGCACATGCTGCTCCGTAAAGCTCTCCTCATACTCAGACGCATCAATGTCAAGCCCACGATTGGATACAATGCGGCCTTCGTTCAACGGATATTGTTCCGGGTGGGACAGGGAAACAAATTCATAATCCTGCTCGAAATCAGGAAAGTCGAACCCTGAGGCCCAACGCGCTGTCGCCAGCGAGGCATCGAGAGCCCAGTTGAGCTCGTCCACCATCTCTTTGAGTGCGCTCTTAGGGGGTACTTTGTAAAAGCCGCCAACCGCGGCGGAGACCGGATGGATTTCCCGGCCTCCCATCAAGGCCACGATCGCGTTGCCGGCCTTTTTAAGGCGCAGGCCCTGTTGCACAATTGCCGGATGCTCACGCGCCATGGCGATGGCGTCGGGATAGCCGAGAAAATCCGGTGCGTGCAGCATGTACACATGAAGCGCATGGCTCTCAATCCACTCCCCGCAGTAGAACAGTCGTCGCAGCTGCCGCACGGCCGGATCGATTCCGATATCGAGAGCACGCTCTACGGCGTGCACGGCACTCATCTGATACGCGATAGGACAAATTCCGCAGATGCGGGCCACAAGGTCGGGTAACTCGGAGAAGTGCCGGCCACGCAGAAAGGCTTCAAAGAAACGCGGCGGTTCATAGATCTTCAGCTTTACGTCCTGAACCTGATTGCCTTTGAGCTTGACGAAAAGCGCGCCTTCGCCCTCGACACGAGCCAAGACGTCAACCTTGATCGTTCTGCTCTGTGGCTTGCTCACGTTCGCTCACTTTCCTCGCCCGCCTTTCGGAACTGCCAGGCCCAGGCATTGAAGCTGCGGAAGGCGCGAGTGATCTCCGCGTTATTTTGGCCGAGAATGTGAAGCTGGCTGTTGAGCGATGCCGTATTGGGGCTCTCCATGGGGCCGTAGCAGCCGTAACATCCGCGGTCAAGGCTCGGACACAGCGCGCCGCAACCCGCTTGGGTAACGGGTCCCAGGCACGCGACGCCTTGCGCCACCGCAATGCAGACGTTGTCCTTGCGCTTGCACTCCATGCAAACACTGTAGGTCGGGACGTTGGGTTTGCGCCCGGCCAGCGTGGCCGTTATCAATTCGATCAATTGGTGCTTATTGATGGGGCAGCCGCGCAGTTCAAAATCTACGGGCACATGTTCAGCGATGGGCGTGGAAAGTTTCAGCGTGTTGATGTACTTCGGGGTGGCGTACACGATCCGAATAAACTCATCGACATCCTTCCAGTTGCGCAGGGCCTGGATGCCGCCGGCCGTGGCGCAGGCCCCAATGGTGATCAACGTCTTACATTGCCGCCGAACTTCCTGGATGCGTTGCGCGTCGTGGTAGGTGGTAATCGAACCTTCGACCAATCCAATGTCATACGGTCCCTTGAGCATGGAAGAAGAGGCCTCGGGAAAATATGCAATGTCAATGGCTCTGGCTACGCCCAGCAGTTCATCTTCGGCGTCGAGCAAACTCAACTGACAACCGTCGCAGGAAGCAAACTTGAAGACCGCGACGCGTGGTTTGCGTCTTACCTTAGAGCTCATATTTCTCCAATAGCGGCCGCAGCCGGTCATAGGAAAAGATGGGGCCGTCCTTGCAAATGAAGTGCGGACCATACTGACAGTGTCCGCAGAAGCCGACTGCGCACTTCATGTTTCGTTCCATGGAAAGATAGATACGCTCGCGAGCAATTCCATAAGTTTCCAGATCGCGGGCGACAAATCGCATCATGATTTCGGGTCCGCAGGCGAAGGCCAGCGAGCGCGCCGGTTGCAGCCGCACATGCTTGAACAACGTGGTGACCACACCGACATTACCGCGCCAGCTCAACCCGCCATAATCAACCGTCACCAGCACCTGCGTCTCGTGTTGCCGGGCCCAGGCGGTCAGTTCTTTACGATAAAGCAGGTCGCGGGGACTGCGCGCGCCATATAGAATCACCAGACGTCCATACTTTTCGCGGTTATGCAGAACCTCGTAGATCACCGGTCGGAGCGGGGCCAAACCGATTCCACCCGCGATCACAAGCACATCGCGGCCCTGGGCTTGCTCCACGGGCCAGCCTGTCCCAAATGGACCTCGAACCCCAACCGCTTCGCCTACTTCGCGACCCACCAAGGTTTGAGTTGCCTGACCGACGGACCGTACGGTATATGCCAGCCGGTCGCGCTCGGCTGGGTCCCCGCTGATGGAAATTGGCAACTCGCCGACGCCAAACACCCACAGCATGCTGAACTGTCCTGGCTGGAACTGGTTCCCGCAACCTCCGCTCGGCGCTTCCAGCGTCAGCGTAAAAGTATCGGAAGTCTCCTGCACCACTTGCCGCACCGAACACGGCTGCGGGAGCATGGGATCGTTAGTGGCTGCTGTGGCCATCATCATCATCTGACTGCGTAAACATCGAGCAACTGCAAACGCGTCGCCTCCAAGCGCTGCTCCATGATCTGGGCAAAGCGTTTTAGCATTTCATAACCGAGATCGTGGTTCTGCTCGCACTTCGTGCGCAAACATTTGCCATCGAGCGCAATCGCGCGGACGGGCTCGACGGCGCGCGCGTGAAACCTCCACTGGTAGGGCGGCAGCAACCATGACCAGCCCAGAATCTCTCCCTCGCCCAGGGTCGCCAGCATGACCGGCTTGCGTTGTGGCGCAAAGATCTCTAATGCCACATGGCCGGAGCGGATCAGATAGAACTCGTTGGCTTCCTCGCCCTCCTTGAAGACATACGTTCCCGCATCAAACCGCGCGTTGGAGGCGCACCCGGTTAGCAGGTTTGTATAGTACGACTCGAGACCGGCAAAGAAAGGATGTTCAGCAATGATGCGTTCAAGGGTTTCCATGACTGTTTTCCTTCGAAGAGACCGAAGAAGAGGCTGTCGATTCGCGGATGGCGCGGACCTCCTCTGTGATATCAATGCCCACCGGGCACCATGTGATGCAACGGCCGCAACCTACGCAACCCGAGCTACCAAACTGGTCGATCCAGGAAGCGAGCTTGTGGGTCATCCATTGCCGGTACCGCGACTTGGCGGAGCTGCGGACGCTGCCGCCGTGAATGTAAGAGAAATTCTGCGTGAAGCAGGAGTCCCATTTGCGCCAGCGTTCGGCGTGCATGCCGGTTATATCGCTGACATCCTCGACGGTCGTGCAAAAACAAGTCGGACAGACCATGGTGCAATTGGCGCAGGTTAGGCAGCGCTGGGCAACGTTGTCCCAGCGGGCGTGGTCGAAGTTGGTGTAGAGCAAGTCGCGTATGCCGGTCGTGTCCATGCGGCGCTGAATCTGGGAGGCGGCCCCCTCTACCTCTGCTTCCGCTTCCTCACACACCGCTTCCGATGCCACGGATGGAGCCGGCGCCAATTCCGCCAGCAGCTCGGCGCCAATGTCACTGCCTGTTTCGACTACAAATTCATGTTTGCCGGGTCCGATCAGCTCCGTGAGAGCCAAATCGTAGCCTCCGCGCACGCGCGGTCCCGTGCCCATGGAAGTACAAAAGCAAGTTGGCGCGGCTTGCGTGCAATTCACTGCCACGATGAAGATTCCCTCGCGGCGCGCCGCATAGATAGGATCGCGATAGCGATCGCCCTGCAGGATGCGATCCTGCACCGTAATGGCCGCCAGTTCGCAGGCTCGAACACCCAGGAACGCTCTCCGGGGCGGAGGCGGTTCATTGTTCAAGATGCGAAAGGTATGGCCGCTACGCTCCGCGGTTACCAGTCGAATTTCCGCTGGATGCAGGTATTTCTTCCAGCTTTGGGGACCGACGACATAACCGAACAGCGCCTTATCATTGCGGGGCCGCAAGCGGTAGCGTCCAGCTTCCTGTTCATCGGTCCAGCCCACGGGAAGGTCAGAGATCCCTTCCACCACGTCGTAGACGATCGCTCCGTCGCGCACCGTCGGTCCAACCACCTGGTACCCACGACTCTGCAGGGCCGGCATTAGCCTCCCAAGCTGCTCGAGAGACAGAAGCGATGGTGCCCGCGTAGCCACTCGCCAAACTCCTCAATCAGTAACCCTAGATTGTAGACCTAGAAAGGGAGCCACGCCTCACCAAGAGATTTTTCTCGCCGTCCTTCCGCCTGCAACGAGCGTTCCCGCGTCTCGCGCAACAGGCCCATCAGAATATCCGCATGTGACCAGCATCACACAGCGTACTGGAAAATTAGGATCATAATCTGAACAGAAAGCGGAGATTTGTTCTCAATCCATTTGGGGGAGGAGAGTATGCAAACAGAAACGATGGGAAGAGACGCGGTAATGATGCTTAGCCACAGGTTCGTGCGTCACATCGAGGACCGCTCTGACGTTCTGGCCAGGGGCCTCCTGCATAAGCTCCAGCATTCCGCCCGGGCTGAGGCCTTCTGCAAAGTTCCGCCAGACGAACTCACCGAGCGCGTAGGCGAAATCTATCGTCACCTGGGGGAGTGGCTGCTGGACAAGAGTGAAGCCGATGTCGAGAAACGCTATACAGAAATTGGGGCGCGCCGCGCCGCACAGGGCGTGCCTCTGAGTCAGCTCATTTGGGCCATCATGTTGACCAAAGACAATCTCTGGGAGTTCATCTTGGATGATTCCTATCCGGACCGCCCGATCGAGGTCTTCGGCAAGCAGGAATTGTTGCAGTTGCTCGACAAGTTCTTTGAGCGGGCAATTTACTCGGCCGCCGTGGGTTACGAGTGGGCGGCAGAAGCGGAAGCTAGAGCAAAAGGCAAGCACGAAAAGCCCGATAGAAAGCACGCTTGAGGAATCGGGCCCAGCCCTTCCTCAATGCCGCTGAATGACTTTCGCGATGCGCTCAAAGGCCCAATCAATCTCCTGACGGCTGATGACGAGCGGCGGCGCGATGCGAATCACCCGATCATGCGTCTCCTTGCACAGGACTCCCTCTTCTTTGAGCGCTTCACAGTAAGGACGCGCGAGACTGTTTAGTTCAACTCCGATCCACAAGCCCCTGCCGCGCACCTCTTTCAACGCGGAGCTGCGCATAGTTTGCAGCAGGGTCAGGAAATAAGCGCCGAGCTCCGCGGAACGTTCCACCATTTTCTCTTCGGTAAGGACGCGCAGCGCGGTTCGTGCAATGGCACAGCCCATGGGGTTTCCGCCGAACGTGCTGCCATGGTCGCCGGGCTTATACACGCCAAGAATCTCTCGAGAAGCCAATATGGCCGAGACCGGATAGAAGCCGCCGGCGAGCGCCTTGCCCACAATCAGCACGTCGGGCGTGATTCCCTCATGCATATACGCAAAGAGTTTGCCGGTTCGTCCCAGACCAGACTGAATTTCGTCCGCCATCAGCAGCACCCGATTCTCGCGGCAGATTTCCGCCGCTTCCCCCAGAAATCCAGCGGGCGGAATGACGATTCCGGCCTCGCCCTGAATGGGCTCCACCAGAAAGGCGCAAGTGTTGGGGGTGATGGCTTGGCGGAGGGCGCGGGCATCGCCGAATGGAATGACTTTGAACCCCGGAGTGAACGGGCCGAAACCATCGCGATACTGTTCGTCAGTCGAGAAGCCGACGATGGTGACGGTGCGTCCATGAAAATTATTAGCGCAGACAATAATCTCGGCTTTGTCCTGCGGGATGCCCTTGATCTTGTAGCCCCACTTGCGAGCCGTCTTGATCGCGGTTTCAACGGCCTCCGCGCCCGAGTTCATGGGAAGCGCCATGTCGAAGCCGGTCAAGTCGTGGAGTTCTTTGTAGAGCAGCGGGAGTTGCTCGTTGCGAAAGGCGCGCGACGTGAGGGTGACTTTTCGCGCCTGCTCGTTAAGGGTTTGCAGAATCTTGGGATGACAGTGTCCTTGATTCACCGCGGAATACGCCGCCAGGCAATCGAGGTAACGTTTGCCCTCGACGTCATAGACCCACACGCCTTCGGCACGCTCAATTACCACGTCGAGCGGATGATAGTTGTGAGCTCCATACAGGTTCTCGAGTTCAACGAGGTAATCGGTGCGCATGGATTTATCTATAAGTTCCATTGTCATAAGTTCCTTTCACCCGATAGCAAATAATTTGGCCGAGCACACTTCGCGTTCATCTTGTTTCCATCCACGAGGCATTTCCGGCTGACTGCTCCTTGTCGAGCAGCATGGTCAACAGCGCCATCCGCACATAAAGTCCATTCATGGCCTGGCGGAAATACATGGCTCTCGGATCGGCATCGACTGACTTATCTAACTCGACCGTACGCGGCAATGGATGAAGGATGAGCGCGTCCGGTTTCATGCGCTGCACCACTTTCGAATCGATGGCATAACGTCCGAGGCCGCCGGTTTCTTGGCTAGCCACGTCCCGCATTCGCTCGGGCCGGATTCGAGTTTGGTAGACCACATCCACTTCGCCAATCACCCGGTCAATATCCGACTCCAGTTCGTAGCGGACGCCATGCTCATCGAGATAGTCCAGGATATCCGGCTTCATCTGGAGCTGCGGCGGGCTGACGAAGAACATCTTGACCCGCTCAAACTTGGCCAGAAGATAGGCCAGCGATCGGGCCGTGCGCCCCTTGTCCAACTCGCCAATGATGGCAACACTAAGGCCATTCAGGGGACGCTGCCGATAAATAGTGTACAAGTCGAGCAAAGCCTGTGTCGGATGCTGCCCGCCATTGCCATCCCCGGCATTAATCACCGGCACGGGCGAGACTTCCGCGGCGCGTCGCGCACCGTGATCTTCGGGGTGTCGGATGACGATAACATCCGAATAACTGCCGATAATTCGGATGGAATCCTCCACTTGTTCCCCATCGATCTCCGAAGAAAACGCGCCCGCGTTCTCTGTGGACAAAACCCGGCCACCCAGCCGATGCATGGCGGCCTCGAACGAGAGCCGAGTGCGCGTGGAAGGCTCGTAAAAAAGCGCGGCCATGATGCGGTTCTGGTAGTCGAGTGTGCCTCCACGCGCCACCACGTGCTCCATGCCTCGCGATCGCTCGAATAGTTCCATGAGCAGGGGAACGGTGAATTGCTGGGACTCGACGACATGTTTCAATCGCATCCCGCCTCGCTGCGCCGATTGCGAAGCAGGAGGTTGGGCTGGATTGAAAGGCTTGAGGGGTTGGAGGGGAACGACAGTCGGCTTTGGCATTAGCGTCCTCCTACCGGGAGTTCGAAGGCTGTGTTTCCGAGCTCAGCATCTCGCTCGATTTCCGCGCGGCCGCGGTCAGGAAATACGTGTGTGCCGGCAGATCCGGCCACGGCCGGGCACAAATTCTCGCAAGAAGTAATGATAGCTTCCTTTCCACCAGCGCGCAGAAAACGCAATACAGATTCGATTTTCGGCCCCATGTTCCCCGGCGGGAAATGGCCGGCCTTAGCGTAGCCCTCCAACTCAGCCACGCCGACACTTCGCAGAGGACGCTGCGTCGGTTTCTTGTAGTCCAGATACACGTAGTCGGTGTCGGTGGAAATAACAAATAGATCCACGCCAAGACGTGAAGCCAGCCATGCGGAGGCACGATCCTTGTCGATGACCGCCTCGACGCCGCGCAATTCTCCGGTTTCATTTCTGCGAACCACGGGAATCCCGCCGCCTCCGCACGCGATGACCAGCACACCCTGCGCGACCAGAGTTCGAATGACCTCCAGTTCGACAATGTCAACCGGCTCCGGCGACGGAACCACACGGCGATAGCCGCGTGCCGCATCCTCCACGATCTCCCATCCGAAAAGGCGTTTGCGTTCATCGGCGTCGGCGAGCGAATAGAAAGGGCCGATCGGTTTGCTGGGATGCTTCATCGAGGGATCGTCTGGCGACACCACGCTCTGAGTAAGAACGGTCGCGACCGGCACGCGCAGACCGGCCCGTTGCAGTTCCGTTTCCAACGATTGCTGGAGAAGGTATCCGATCTCACCCTGGGTGGAGGCGCCACAAACGTCAAGCGGGTGCCCAGGCACCTGGCTCGCTCCCCGTTCCGACCGCAGCAGCGCTGCTCCAACTTGCGGGCCGTTGCCATGCGTAAGCATGACCCGGTAGCCGCTCTTGATCACGCCGACGATCTGGGCCGCTGTCCGCTGGGCGTTACCCCATTGCTCGGCGATTGTTCCCTTTTCTCCCGCGCGAACCAAGGCGTTCCCGCCCACGGCAAGGAGCATGGTCTTCATAGTAGTAGCGAGCCCAATCGCTAACTCTTCCTATATGTGCGCCAACTCTTGTAACTCGACGAGCCCCGGCAACTTGATGAACTCACCTTTCATCAATTCCAGCATGATCGCCTTTTGTGAGTGCAGCCGGTTCTCCGCCTGCTGAAATACCAGCGAACGTGGCGTGTCGATAACATCGTCGGTAACTTCTTCGCCGCGGTGTGCCGGCAGGCAATGCAGAAAAATGGCATCTCGCTTGGCCCGGCGGAACAGCGTCCCATCCACCTGGTAAGGGAGGAAAATATGCTTCCGCTTCTCCGCCTCCGACTCTTGTCCCATGCTTGCCCAGACATCAGCGTAGATCACGTCAGCGCCCGAGGCCGCTTCGTCCGGATCGTTGGTTACGGTGCACGTGCCACCTGTCTCGGCCCCACGTTTGCGAGCCCACGCCACCGACTCGGCGTCGAGTTCGTATCCCGGAGGCGTGGCCACCCAAACGTGCGCGCCGAGCTGAGCACCGGCAAACATCAGTGAGCGTGCAACGTTATTGCCGTCACCCAGAAAAACGATTTTCAATCCGTTCAGATCGCCTTTTGTTTCCCAGATGGTGAGGAAATCCGCCATTGCCTGGCAGGGATGACTGTAGTCGGTGAGCCCATTGATGACGGGTATGCTAGCGTGCCGGCTCAACTGCTCGACCACTTCATGAGAGAACGTGCGGACCATGATGCCCTGCACCATGCGTTCCAGGTTCTTCGCCACGTCGTACACCGACTCGCGTTTGCCCAGATTGATCTCAGCCGGAGAAAGGTAAAGCGAAAAGCCGCCCAGTTGCTGGATACCGACATCAAAAGTCACCCGGGTGCGCAAAGAAGGTTTCTCGAAGATCATGGCCAGGGTCTGGCGCCGGAGTGACCCGCTGTATGCGCTCGGATGAGCTTTGACTTGACGGCCAAGAGTGAGCAGGTACTCGATCTCCGAAGGCTCGAAGTCTCGAATCGTGAGAAAATCTTTGCCCTTCATCTTCCGCCTACTGTCAGTGCTGCCTCGTGTTCGTGCGAGAAGTTGGCAAGCGTTTCGGCCAGGCCGGGCTTGGTGAGTTCTTCGACTTCATAGGTCACACGCAAATTCGGCCGATCAAGTTTGATCACCCGCGCCAGGTCAATAGGAGTCGCAATCAGCACCAGATCGCACGGAGTGCGGCGGATGGTCTCCTCCAGTTCGTGCCGTTGGATGGCGCTGTACCCCATGGCCGGCAAAAGGTTGGTCAGGTGCCGATAACGCTCGAAGGTGCCGCGGATGGAACCCACCGCATACGGCCGTGGGTCCACTAACTCTGCCGCCCCACATTGCCGCGCCGCGACCACGCCAGCGCCGTAAGGCATCTCTCCGTGAGTCAGCGTCGGACCGTCCTCCACCACCAGCACACGCTGTCCCCGCACTACATACGGCTCGGGAACTGACACTCGGCATGCCATCTCAAAAACAACTGCCTTGGGATTGTGGAGCCTTATGTTTTGACGAACCGTCTCAATATCATGCTGCTGGGCGGTGTCCACCTTATTGATCACGATCACGTCCGCGCGCCGCAGATTGACTTCACCGGGGAAGTACGACAGTTCATGCCCCGGACGATGTGGATCTACCACAACGACTTCGAGGTCGGACGCATAGAAGGAAGTGTCGTTGTTGCCCCCGTCCCACAAAATGACATCCGCTTCCTTCTCCGCCTGGCGGAGAATCTTTTCGTAGTCCACGCCCGCGTAGACCACAGTCCCTTTGATAATGTGCGGTTCATACTCTTCGCGTTCCTCGATAGTGCACTGCTGCAGGTCGAGGTCTGCCATGGTCGCGAACCGTTGGACAGCCTGGGCCGCAAGATCTCCGTAAGGCATCGGGTGTCGAATGACGACTGGACTTCGACCCAGCCGGCGCAGCTCTTCGGCGACCAGGCGCGAGACCGGACTCTTCCCGCATCCAGTTCGCACCGCGCACACGGAAATGACCGGGACCGACGACTTGATCTGCGTGTGCTCGGTTCCCAGAAGCCAGAAATCGACGTCCGCCGCCACCGCACGCGAGGCGAGATGCATAAGCGTTTGGTGGGAAACATCGCTGTAAGAAAACACCACCGCGTCAATCGCGTATTCGACGACCAACTTTTCCATATCTTTCTCTTCGAAGATAGGAATGCCTTCCGGATACAAGCGGCCGGCGAGTTCCGGCGGATAACGGCGGCCGGCGATGTCAGGAATTTGAGTGGCAGTGAACGCCACTACCTGGTAATCGGGGTTATTGCGAAATACAACATTAAAGTTATGGAAGTCCCTGCCCGCAGCGCCAAGAATCAAGATCCTCTTCATGGCAATCCCTCCAAGGGAGATTGTTTTACTTCATATGTTCTCGCTGGGCGATAAACGCGGCTGTGCCGCCAATCACACTCAAGGGTGACCTTGTGCCCAAACGAAAACCACTATGAAGAGAGAACTATCGCAGATTCGACCGGGCGTACGGGTGCTGGGCAGGAATCGACAAGTCTCACTTCAGGCCGGCTAATGATTCTATTCTCGCGTTCGGATTGGGTGACAGCTCGCACGAAGATCATCTGCGGACTGCGGCGTTCCTCCCGAGTTGCGGCTGTCGCTCGGTGCCATCGCATGCCCGGACGAGCTAGAACACGCGGCCCAGAGCAAAGAACCACGCAGCATGTCCTGTGTCTCCGACACTTCCGCCCAAGAGCACGGGTCCGAGAGCAGTCCGCACGATCACGCCGGCCGCGCCGTCCGTGGGAAGTTTACTCACGCCCGGGGCGTTGAACATTTTTCCGACCTCATACAATGTGACGGCGTAAATGCCATTGCCGAGAAAGGGTGGGAGAGTGAGTAGTCTATGGAGGTATCCCACGCGGAAGAGATAATACTGATCTCCGCGCACTTCGTTCTGGCCGTAAGCAAGCAACCCGCCCGTACCTCCGAGGAAGTATTGAGGAATGCCGGTACGGTCGTAGCCAATCGTCGAGCCACCCTGAGCTTCCAGGAAGACAGAGGCCGGCCGGGACACGGCTTTGAAAAATTCGGTTCTCGCTTCCAGATTTGGAAACGAGGTGGCCGCTCCCGGGCTCGTATCTACCCAGTGGAAGGTCAAATCGCCGTAATAACCCTGACGCGGAATGATCGGGTCATCCCGGTGATCGGTGATGAAACGAAATCGCGAAGCGCCGGTTTCTCCGCTGACCGATGAAAACGCCGGAGTACCCAGCTTCAGGTTTGCATCCAGATAGCCCACTTCGTAGCCCGCACGCACTTCGCTGAACCGGCTCACGGCGTAGCCGAGATCAATTCCGAATTGTGCCCTGCCGATGCGGTAGTCGGCCTGAGGATTGTTGTGGGAATAGAGCCACTCCGAAGTGTTGTTTGCACTTACGCGTGGCGCGAAGAACCACCGCGTGGTCTGCGTAAGTCTCTTGTAGAACTCGGTGGCAATCCCATAGGTATTTCCGAACTGGAAATCGGTACGCAATTCCGAGCCGTACCCTGCGAGGTCGAGAATCGTGTAACGTCCTCCCAGTGTGAAGGTGACGTTCTGGGGCTCCGAGCCATCCACTACAAAGGCAGGTTGCAGAACAGGGGGCGCATAATTCTTCTCGCGGACCGTGATCAGCAGGCCGACTTGGCCATCATTTTGGGTCAGACCATACGACGCGCTTTCGAATCTGCCGATTCCGGTCAAGCGGGTCAGATAGGTGTCGAGCGCCGGCGTGTCGATCGGCTTGCCCACCACCGGCTGGAGAAACTTCTCGATCTTGCGCTCCGCATCGGTGTTCGTACCTTCCACTTTTACAAATTGTGGAATGCCCGCCGCTCCTCTCTTGCGCGCATCGCGCTTCGCCGCGTATTCGTTCCAATCGGCCTGATTGAGAGCATATGGCAGCAAGATTTTAGACTTCGCCTCTGCTGCCTCCATTCCCTTCTGGATCATTTCATCCGCCTTGTTGAATTGCAGGCTGGTGTATTTCTGAAGATCAACTTTGACCACGATGTCCGCGGCTTCCATTCCCCGCAGCTCCGAGTTCGCGGTAGCGACCGTGATTGATTGGCCGAGGACGCTAAAGAGAGATTGGATTTCATCGGCGGTGGCGGGAGCGACCTGGAGATGAATCGCGATCACCACATCCGGCCCCATGTCGCGTACCAGGTCCGTAGGCAGGTTGTCCACCAACGCACCATCCACATAGATGCGGTCTCCGTCGCGGATGGGATCGAAGATTGCCGGCAGAGACATGCTGGAACGCATCGCCAGACCAATCGGACCGGTGGAGAACACGTGCGCCTTCTTCGAAATCAGCTCGGTAGAGACGCAGCGGAAGGGGATGGGTAGGTCGTCGAACGATTTCACGGTCGAATAGGCCAGCGTTTCCCGATCAATCACCAGGCCGATTTGATGTCCCGAACTCAATCCGGACGGGAGGCTCGCCCCGTGTCTGAAACCGATGACCAGGTCGTTTTGAATGTCAGCTGCATCCTCCTTGCGGCGGTAAGAGAGGTCTTGATAGGGAGTTTCTCCCCCAATAACCAGCGGCCAGTCCATGTGTTTGACTAGCACTTCGAGTTCATCCGGGCTCTTGCCGGTGGCATACATGCCCCCCACCAGGGCGCCCATGCTGTTGCCAGAGAGATAGTCAATGGGAATGTGGTGCTGCTCAAACCACCGGAGCACTCCGATGTGGGCCAGTCCAAGCGCACCGCCGCCTTCGAGCGCAACCCCGATCGTCAGCCGCTTGGGAGCCGGTGGTACGTTCTGCGCAACCGCGACGAGCGAAGACACGCTCACCGTGAAGAGAACGAGCGCGGTCCTCAATGGTAGGCAATAAGAACGCCAACGAATGCTTTCGAACGGGTAAATGAAATTCATGGCGACCTCCGGTTTTCTTCAATCTCTATGACCACTCAGTCTGGTTCGCTACTTCTAAAAACCGATCCGCCCTGCTCGAATCAGCGCAGAGAAATCAGGAGAGCGGTTCGCTGCTCGAGCCGCGGCGTTGATATGCTCACGCCGCTTCAACTCTAGAAATGGAAGCCCACCAGTGACCAATCGTCCTCGGTCGTAGAGCAACTCATCCAGCGTGCCGTTCAGCAGGAATCGGTAGCTCCATGGCTGCGGGTTGTTAACGTCAGCTGCAAGCGGTTTTTGGAGAGTAGTCGTGCAGTTTCTTGTTACTTCGTTGTACCACTCGGGATGGTCTTTCAATTTGTTCAGGTAGGCGATATATGTGAGGAACATCGCCCGCGCGACCTCGGGCGTCACCTTGACGCGGTACAGATACACTTCTTCATCCTTACGGTAGTTGGTGCGCAATCGAATCACGTCGCGCTCGTCCGCCGCGACAAAAATCAGTCCGTACTGGCGAAAGCATCCAAGAACGGTCGAGTACGCCTGATCAGCTTTGTAGCGTGCTTCAATGGAAAATGCGACATGCTGGTTGTCTCCAAATTGAAAGCTGACAATCGGGTGGCTGGCAAAGGGTATCCCCCAATTCGTCAGAAAGAAGTCGGCGCCCCCGATCTGTGAAAGATAGAGTGTCCGGTCGCTCCAGCAATCCGAGTAGTTGGTTTCGGTGCGATAGTCGCAGTTGCGCAAATTGTGAATGGTGATCCGATCCCCGTCGATCTCAGCCCAGGCGGTTCGATCAACGTCGAGTTGCCAATTGCCTTCGTTCGAGGGCTTTAGGGTAAGCCACCATGCGAGCACCCAACAAAAGCCCGCGAAACACAGGACGGCAGCCCAACGGGATCGTTTGAACTTGAACAAAATCGCGATAATCCCGAGAACGTAAATCAAAATCACCGGAATGCGTAATGTCGCAATCCTGAAATCGACGTAAAGAGCGGCCACCGCCCACAAAGTAAGCAGCGCGAGAATAAACCACATAATTGTGGTTCCAATCGCCCGCAGCACACTTAACCAAGTCGGCGATGGCGCAGTGCGTGGGGCAGGAGGGCTGTTCATCCTCGCCGGGCCTTTTGCATGGTCTTTGCCTTCATCTTTACTTTATTTCCTCGCCTTATTTTCTTACTGCCGACAGCTGCTGCTTTTCGGCGCGGAGTAGGGAACCACCGATTTCAACACGTGCTACCTTTCGTAGCAACTGTCAATTGCGACAGTCGCCAGTAAGCCCACTGGGAATGTTACGTTTGCTCGGATGGGGCACCGGATGCAGGAGCAGTCTTGGATGGCGCAGCGCAGTGAGTCCGGCGCCAGATGAACACTACTTAGTGTCGTGCCGAAGGAAGCGTGGAAAAAACTCGCGCACTACATTGAATCCCACCGATGCCCCCAGCATAGTCGTCCCCCGTATGGCAGCATCGCCGGCGGTTGCTCTACTGTCTGGATACCATGCGTTGGAAATAAACGCAGAGCCGTAGTCACCGACGAAGTGAGAGAAAGCTGGTATCTGACGACCGCTCGCCGTATGCGAAACCATCGCCGACACAGCGGCGTGTTTCAGGCGCGGCCAAACCCCTCTGTTCGCGGACAGGAAATAGCGCGGATCTTCACCATCGACGGCAGCAAATCCGAATCGAATGGTATTGGCAATCGTGCACTGCGCGAGAGCCGACCCAAACCGTTTGCCATATCCCTCTGCCCCCTGGTGCCACTGGGGCGGATAATTGTATGCTTGACCAACGCCGGCTCCGACCGCGGGCTCGATTATGCTGTCGAGACTAAACACCGAGCGGCGATAGATCCGAGCTCGCTCCGCAAATGTTAGTGTTAATGTTAACGAGTGGCCCACCGGGTTCGACGCAGCCCCATATCCCGTGGCAGATGGCGCGCTTGGCAAGGACGCCGGCTGGTCCGGCTCCGAGTTCTGAGCGAGCGCCGGAACGACCACGAACAAAATCCCAAGTGCCGCGATGCCCAGGACCAGTGAGCGCCGAGCATGCAACAAACTAAACATTCGTATGACCTCTGACGCCGACCGCCAATCTGCAAAGCGTTGCAGTCTAGCTGGGCTCGGGCGCAAAAACAGGTTGGCATTATGTGCCTAATCGTTCGTTCAGGCAAGGGACAAAAGGGCCATCAGCGGGCACTTTGGCCCGTACTGATGTAGCCTATCGAAAATTGAAGAGCGGTGACTTGGAAGGCGACGACGCCTGAGCGGTTGATCCCGTGTTCGACAGCTCGGAATCGATCAGGGACGCAGCCTGGTCCCATACGCGCGGATCATTCTCGATTTCGTGGTGGGGCTTGTTGAAGACCCGAGCGTACCATGGATAATTGTCGCAGTTGATGGGATGATCTTTATACGTCATCCGAAAATTACCGATGATCTTTGTCCGTGCTGGATCCGCTGCGAAAATTTCCGGATGTCCGTGAAGAGGACCTCCAGGCTGATAGAAGTTCACCGCATTTGCTACATTAGCCGCGATCCGGGAACCATCCTGGCCGGGCTTGGCGATAATATCCACTTGGATGGTGAGCAGCACCGGAATACCATTCTGTCCCAACTCCCGGGCTAGCCAGGCGGTTTCTGAAGCACCCCAGCTGTGGCCGTAGATGATAATTCTCGCTTGCCCTTTCTCCGTGGTCGTTAGGGTGCCGTCATGATCGGTGTCCAGAAGGCGCAAGACCTGACGGAAGGCCTTTTGCCCATCGTGATTTGAAAACACCTCTGCATAAACACCAGAGGGGTAACGGTCACGAAGATACGCCGCAAACTGAACTTCAGGATGCTTCGTATCATCGTGCTTAACGAAGCCTCCGACAAACCCAATGATGATCGCCTTGCGATCTCCCTCCGCGCCGTTTTGAAGTTGCTGCCGCGAAGTGTCTTCCAGAGCGTCTTTCAACGATGAAGCCGCCGCAGTTTCTTGGCGTGTGCTCGCAGCGTCGGAGGCGTTGTGTTGCGCACCACTCTGACCGCTGGTGTCCTGAGTGGAGAACCCCACTCCTTGCAACTCAATCTCGGACCGCGGCTCCTGGGTTGCCGCACTCAGTGGGAACGTCCCGATGAAAGCGACTGCAATGATAATGATACTGATGATGCTGCGGCCCATACCCCACCCACCGGCGCTCGTCATCCTAGCAAGGAAACCTTCACCTATCAACCTGCACGCCACTGTGCATCTTCTATTCTGAAGACTGCCCCACATCACCGGAACACCGCCCCTACTTGACCAGAATACGCGCTAGGCGGTAGAAATGAACTCCAAAATGGAGGCAATTATGCGCTGGTACCACTACCTGGCGTACTTCTTCGGGGGCGCTTTTCTCGCAAACGCACTGCCCCATCTCGGCAATGGCGTCTCAGGCCATGCCTTCCAGAGTCCCTTTGCGACCCCGCCGGGGGTCGGGTTGTCGTCTTCGACGGTCAATGTCCTGTGGGGCCTCTTCAACCTTGCCGTCGGCTATCTGCTGGTGTGCCGGGTCGGAAACTTCGAACTGCGCAAGACCCCGCACGTCCTTATCCTCGGAGCGGGCATACTAGCCATGTCGCTAAATCTTGCCTACGTATTCGGACGGCTCCACGGCGGGCTGTGAGCCCGCCTTTTCGACTCCAGGTCATTTCCCAATCGGGTGGCCAAAAGCGATAAACTCTCTGGAGGAAAAAGCCATGACAAATGACCGGAAAAACGAGCAGAAAAACCAGTCGACGAACGAAACGAATTGCAACGACGTGCGTCCCAGCGACGTGCATCCATTCGATATCACGCGGCGCAACTTTGCCGCCATCCTGGTAGGCGCGGGCCTGGCCGCAACAACAACGGCACAGACGACACAGCCGGTAGCGGGCCCGGAGCTGGTCGAAACTGACGTCGAAATCAAGACCGCGGACGGAACCTGCGACGCCGCGTTCATTCGTCCGAAATCCGGCTCCTATCCGGGCGTCCTCGTCTGGCCCGACGCATTCGGCTTGCGGCCCTCGATGCGCGCAATTGGCCGGCGTATCGCGGCCGAGGGATATTCCGTTCTTGTGCCCAATCCCTTTTATCGCGTCTCCAAAGCTCCTTTCACGGATGCCTCCACCTTCAACTTCCAGAATCCGGACGATATGGCAAAGCTCCGGCCGTTGATGGCGTCGGTGAACGCTCCCGGCAACGCGGAGAAGGATGCCGCCGCTTACGTGGCCTTCCTTGATGCACAAAAAGAAGTGAACAAGGCAAAGAAGATCGGCACCCAGGGTTACTGCATGGGCGGGGCGCTGGTCATGAGGACCGCCGCCGCAGTGCCCGATCGCATTGGTGCTGGCGCGTCATTCCATGGGGGAGGTCTGGTGACCGACAAGCCCGATAGCCCGCATCTGCTTGCGCCGAAGATCAAGGCCCGCATGTATTTCGGGATTGCGTCGAACGACGATGCGAAACAGCCGGAGGCCAAGGACAAGCTCCGCGAAGCCTTCGCAGCCGCCAGGGTCCCGGCTGAAATCGAAGTGTATGCAGCTCTGCATGGCTGGTGCGTGGCAGATATGCCCGTGCGCGACGGCGCGCCCATCTATAACAAGGTCGAGGCCGAACGCGCGTGGGGAAAACTCGTCGCTTTGTATAGAGCAGCCCTAGCCTAGCCCTGTTTGCCGGCAGGTCCGAGGACGGCCAAACCCTGCGCAATTGTCGACTTGTTAGTTACACATAAGTAAGTAATAGTTACCAACCGCACACCAGAAACCTCAATCATTACATTGCTTTAGCAGGTTGAAACCGCCTGCTGCCAGCCCGTTTTGCGGCTCAAAGCCTACGCAAGTAACGTGCCAAGACCCAGAAGTTACTCTTACCAAGAGGCTACTCCTCCCAGTATTTTGGGCCATGTACTACCGTGCTTCTCTCACTTACTCTCATCTCAAGCGACCTACTGGTTACAGGAGCCGGATGAAATATCTTCTCGCAATCCTTCTGCTGAGCGCGGTCATGCAAGCACAGAATTTCACATCGAGCAGCAGCTCCGAGCTTCCCGATGCACCCAGCCAACGTCCTTTCTGGACGGTCGAGAACAAGATGAACGCTAGCATCTTGGCTGGGCTGATCGCCGCCGACGCTATCACCACGCAACGCGGGCTTAATCAGGGCCTCCGCGAAGCCAATCCGATTATGCGTCCCTTCGTGACGCGTGGCGCCGCCGGGGAGGCCTCTGGATCGGCCTTAGGTTTTGGCGCGGGAATCGGCGTCGTCTACCTGTTGCACCGAAGCCACCACTACAAAGCGGAGCGCATCGCCATGCGCATGTTCGTCGCCGGTGAAGCAGGCTTCGTCGCTAATAACATCATTGCGATTCGCTGACCGGTCGTAGTGCCAAGAGCTGGGACAGCAGACCGCACAACGCAGATCGCTGGACGACCGGCGGCTTCCGTGAAGTGCGTTGGGCCAGCCCGCTTCCACGATATAATTCCATGCTGGAAGAATTTTCTTCGACTATTCGAAGAATCCCCGGCCACTTTCGCGAATCTTTACACCGAAGGAGTCTGCATGGCGATTCAGAAAACGGAAAAAATTTGGCACAACGGTCAGTTCATCGCCTGGGACGACGCGACCCTCCACGTGATGTCTCATGTGGTGCACTATGGCTCTTCGGTATTTGAAGGCATTCGGTGCTACGCCCTGCCCACCGGCCCCGCGATTTTCCGTGCCCCCGAGCACATGCAGCGCCTCATCGACTCCGCTCGCATTTATCGCATCGACGTCCCCTTCACCCGCGACGAGATCGTGCATGCCATGGTCGAACTGGTGAAACGTAACGGCGTGTGGCCGTGCTACATCCGCCCTATCGTTCTCCGCGGATACGGCGAAGCCGGCGTCAATCCCTTCAGCTCCCCAACCGAAATCTATATTTGCAACTATCCCTGGGGAAAGTATTTGGGGACCGATTCCAGCGAGGGAGTGGACGTGTGCATTTCTTCGTGGACGCGGATCGCGCCCAACACATTGCCGGCAATGGCCAAGTCAGGCGCGAATTACATGAACTCGCAGCTTATTAAGATGGAAGCCATCGTCAACGGTTACGCTGAAGGCATCGCACTCGACGTGAACGGCTATGTCAGCGAAGGCTCGGGCGAGAATCTGTTTGTCGTCCGCAACGGCGTATTGCAAACCGCGCCGCTGGGCAATTCCGTGCTTCCGGGCATCACGCGCGACTCGGTGTTGCAGATCGCGCGCGATCTCGGCATCAAGATCGTGGAGCAGCAGATACCACGCGAGTCGCTTTACATCGCCGATGAGGTTTTTTTCACCGGTACTGCCGCCGAAATCACGCCCATTCGTTCCGTCGACAAGATCGCCGTGGGCAAGGGCAAACTCGGCCCCATGACCAAGTCTCTGCAAGCGGAGTTTTATGGCATTGTTCGCGGCGAGAAGGCGGACCGCTATGACTGGCTGATGCCGGTTCCGGTGGGGTCGAAGCTGCCGGTGGAAGTCTAAGTCTTGAATGGCAGTTTGCCCTTCCTGTTGCCTTGCACTATAGTTAGTCGCGCCTGATCGCAGGCGACCGTGTTCTTTTTCTATTAACCCCAGCCTATAAGGAGAACTGTCATGTCTGCTCCCACGCCTGAATTTGCCCTGGGCTATCGCGCCATGATGCTTGATGGCGTTGCCCGAGAAGTCGAAATTACCAAGAGAGTTTTAGCAGCTATCCCCGAGGGAAAGAGAGATTACCGGCCAGATCCCCACGCCCGCACCGCCTGGGAACTGGCCTGGCACATTGCGAACACCGACGTCCAGTTCATGGACGGGATCGCCGATCTGAAGTTCACCATGGCGAATCCGACGGAGGCAGACAAGCCGAAGACGGTAGCCGAAGTGGTGGATTGGTACAGCAAGAACATGAAGACCGGAGCGGATCGTGTGGCCGCTTTGTCGGCAGAGCAGTTGCTGACCCCGGTTAATTTTATGGGCGCCTTCAACTTCCCGGCGGTGTTCTATATGGCGTTCCTGAACAATCACAGCATCCATCACAGGGGCGAGTTGGCGACTTATTTGCGTCCCATGGGTTCGAAAGTGCCCTCGATCTACGGGGGGAGTTACGACGAGCCTCTGCAGGTAGCCGCGTAAGCGCAGACGCCTGAGACAACCCTGCGGCCTGCCTCGCAAGTGAGGCAGGCCGCCCCGTTTAGGGTGATAACTCGGTAAGTTTCTGAGGGCAGGTTAGAAGCCTGGCGACCGAAAAGGCAGCCCCAGCCGCCAATGGTCTCGTTACTTCCGTCATCTCGTACGCGGCGACGGTTCGGGTGATGATAGGGACTGTAACCGGGGTCCTGCCTGCATGAATATCGACGACTTGCTCCGCATCGCCATGGAGCGCCGCGCTTCCGACTTGCATTTGAAGGTGGGGAACTATCCTCACTTGCGCATTG
>Ga0181523_10001679_pt1 | contig 23148 bp, 13 predicted proteins | sample PEATcosm2014_Bin_43_FD_119752 | JGI IMG/M metagenome (GOLD analysis project Ga0181523, IMG submission 119752) | Peatland microbial communities from MTU Mesocosm Facility, Houghton, MI, USA - PEATcosm2014_Bin05_30_metaG | ecosystem: Environmental > Terrestrial > Soil > Wetlands > Peat | place... | reverse complement strand
TCGCGCGTGCGAGGAGGGTCAGAGCGGCTCTCATCTGCGCCACGCCTCCCTACTCTACCCGATGCCGGCGCTGCGCGCGGCGACGCGGGTGACGCTCGACCAGTCCAGATCGGCTTGTTCGTGCGCCATGGCCGAGAGTAATTGATCGCGAATCAGGCTGGCCAGCGGCATCGGCGCGGCGAGCTCCTCAGCCGTTTCGAGCACCAGGCGGACGTCTTTGAGCCCCAGGCGCACCGTAAATCCGGCTGGCGAGAACTTTTCGTCGGCAGCCAAGCGTCCGTAGTTCGCATAGACCGGCGAGCCGAACAACGCACTCATGATCTCCAGGAAGGCATGGGGCTGCACGCCCGCCTTGCGCAGCGTGGCGAAGGCCTCGCCGAACGCCTCCAGCATGGCGGCGATCATGAAATTCCCGCACAGCTTGGCGGCATTGGCCTGCGCAGGATCGGAGCCCACCACAAATGTCTGGCGGCCGATCGAGTCGAACAGGGGCTGGCAGCGCTCCACGTATTCCGGCGCGCCAGCGGCAACCACGAGCAGATTCTTGCCTTCGGCGGCTTCCGGACGGCCGAAAACGGCGGCGCTCAAATACCCCTGCCCGCGCCGGCCGTGTTCGGCGGCGAGACGCCTGGCGAGTGCGGTGCTGATGGTGCTGCACGAAATGTGGATCGCGCCGGCGGGAAGCGCGGATGCGATGGCGTCTTCGCCGAAGACGATCTGTTCGACCGCACGGTCGTCGGCGAGCATGGTAATGACGGCTTCCGATTCGCGACAGGCGACGGCCGGGGAATCGGCGATACGGGCTCCATCGGCGGTCAGGGCCTCCGCCTTATCCCGGCTGCGATTGAAGACGACTAACTTATGGCCGGCGCGAAGCAGGTTGCGCGCCATGCCGGAACCCATACGGCCGAGTCCGATGAAACCAATCTTCATAACAGTAAGGATAATCGAACCGGCCAGGCCGGGAGCGGGCCGTGCCGGATCGTTTCCTTGGCCGGCACGAGCCGCCTTTTCCCCGTGCTACCGTTGTCCGTATGCCGGCGAACTTCAAGGCGGAACTGCTCGCGTGCTTTGGCCAGCCTGTCGGCGAGAATCCAACCGGAGCCATGCAGGAGGCCGCGTTTCGCTCGCTCGGGCTGCACTGGCGTTATCTGACCGTCGAGGTGCCCCCAGCGCGGCTGCGGGATGCCATCCTCGGTGCGCGGGCCTTCGGGATGCGCGGGCTGAACCTGACCATCCCACACAAAGTCGCGGTGATGGAGCATCTCGACGAAATCGCGCCGGAGGCCGCCGTGATCGGCGCCGTGAACACGGTGCGGCGCGAAGGTGACCGGCTCATCGGGGAAAATACCGACGGCAAAGGTTTCCTCCACGGCGTGCGCGTGGATGCCGGAGTCGACCCCAAAGACAAGCGCGCGGTGGTGTTGGGCGCCGGCGGCGCGGCCCGCGCGATAGTTACCGAACTGGTCCTGGCCGGTGCGGCGGACGTGTTGGTGCTAAACCGCACTCAGAAGCGGGGCGAGGGTATGGTCGCGGACCTGGTGATGAAGACCGGTGGCCCGATCCGCTTTGAGACTTGGCGCGGCGACTATCGCGTCACCGGCGATACCGACCTGCTGGTGAACGCCACGTCCATAGGCTTGTACCCGGACACGGAAGCCATGCCGCCAGTCGACCTGTCGGGCGCGCGGCCCGGCATGCTGGTGAGCGATGCCGTGTTCAATCCCCCGGAGACGCGCCTCCTCGCCGCCGCCCGCCAGCGGGGACTGCCGGTATTGGACGGCCTTTCCATGCTGGTGTATCAGGGCGCCATCGGCTTCCGCTTGTGGACCGGCCAGGACGCGCCCGTAGCGGTCATGAAGCAAGCGCTGCGGGCGGCGTTGCCTTGAAAGCTCTCCGTTGTACTGGAATTGACATCGCCAAGAGGAAAGAGGAGTTCCCGATGTTTCGTCTTCTCAGCATCGCGTTCCTGATCAGCCTGATGACTGGCTTCGATCCGGCACTGGCCCAAGCTCCGGCCGCGGCCCCACGTCCAGCGCGCCCGGCGCCGCCGACCCGCGATCCCAACACGCCCGGTTATGTCGCGGCGAAGGACTTACCTGACGGCGCCAACGCTCCGGCAAAGGAGGACGGGAACTTCATCCTCGGCCCCACGCGCAATCCCGCACCGGAGATGACCGCGCAGGAAGGCGTGCCGCAGGGAACGGTCTTCACCTTCACCATGGAATCGGCCGACAGTAAGATCTATCCCGGCATCGCGCGTGAGGCCAACACCTTTGGCCAGGCAGACCCCACCGACCCCGCCAAGATCGTAGTAACCACCAGCCATCCCGCTCCCTACACTCGCCGGGTTGCCGTGTATGTACCCAAGCAATACGTCCCCGGCTCGGCCGCGCCGTTTATCGTCGGGGCGGACGGACCTGACTGGGCGTTGTTCACGGCCCTCGACAATCTGATCGCACAGCACCGTGTGCCCGTGATGATCGCCATCTCCATAGGTAACGGCAGCGGCGACGCCCAGGGAAGCGAACGCGGCCTGGAATACGACACCATGTCAGGCCTCTATGCGGAGTTCGTCGAGAAGGAAGTGCTGCCTCTCGTCGAGAAGCAATACAACGTGAAACTGACCAAAGATCCCGAGGGACGGGCGGCCATGGGCGGCAGTTCCGGCGGCTCGTGTGCCTTGATCATGGCGTGGTATCACCCCGAGCTTTACCACCGCGTTCTCACTTACTCAGGCACCTATGTGAACCAGCAGTGGCCGTCAAACCCGCAGACTCCCCACGGCGCCTGGGAGTTCCATGAACACCTCATCCCCAACACCCCGGCCAAGCCGCTACGCATCTGGATGGAAGTCGGCGACCGGGATCTTTTCAATCCGAATGTTATGCATGACAATATGCACGACTGGGTGGTCGCTAATGAGAACATGGCTAAAGCACTGGCCGCCAAAGGCTATCGTTATCAGTTTGTGTTTGTGCGCAACGCCGGGCACACCGACCGCGCCGTGAAACAACAAACCCTGCCCGAAGCTCTGGAATATGTGTGGCATGGATACCCTGTCGCGGGGCCAGGGAATTGATCTGAGCAGTGTCGCGTCGCCCACTGCGTTTATTTGTCCGAGGGCCGGAATGCCCGGTTCGCATCTCGGGCTGACGGTTCCGCGTTGAGGCGGTCAAGGTACTATGTAAGAAACAACGGCTCCAAGATCGACTCTATGAAGTCCGTCCCAATCCTGATCGCGTCTGCCGGACTACTGACTGCGGTGTGGGCAATTGCTTCCGGAGGGAATGCGGAGTCGCCGATTCACTTCGTTTACCGCCCCATCGATTTCAGACTGGAGAGTTGCGAGACGCCGCGGCGGCATGCGCCGGAAACCATGGCCGGCGGCGTCGCGGTGTTCGACTATAACAACGACGGCTACCCGGATATCTTCTTCACCAACGGGGCCGATATTCGGACACTGAAGAAGACCTCTCCCAAGTACTTCAACCGGCTTTTCGAAAACGATGGCAAGGGCAATTTCAAGGATGTCACCGCCAAAGCCGGCCTGGCGGGCACGGGCTTCGACACGGGCGTCGCGATTGGCGACTACGACAACGACGGTTACGAAGACATCTTCGTTGGCGGCGTTCACGGAAACCACCTCTACCATAACAACGGCGACGGCACCTTCACGGATGTCACGGCGAAGGCGGGGCTCGACCGGCCGGACAGTCAGTATGGCCCTTTGTGGTCGGTCGGCGGGGCGTGGGTGGACGTGAACAACGACGGATTGCTGGATCTCTTCGTGGTCAACTATCTCGCCTGGGATATCGGCACCGAGCCGGCCTGCGAGGCGGCGCCGGGCAAGCTCGATTACTGCCATCCGAAATTCTATAAGCCGACCGCGAACCAGTTATTCCTCAACAATGGTGACGGGACCTTTCGCGATATCTCGGCGGAATCCGGCATCCGCGCTCATCCCGGGAAGGGAATGGGCGTGGGAATTGCAGATTACGACCTGGATGGTCTGATGGATATCTTCGTCACCAACGATAAGATGGAGAATTCACTCTTTCATAATAAGGGCGGTTCTCAGTTCGAGGAGGTTGCGTTCGATGCGGGCGTGGCGCTGGCGGAGGATGGGAAGTTCATTTCGGGAATGGGCGTGGACTTTCGAGATATCGATAACGATGGCCTTCCGGATATTGCTTTCGTCGCGCTCGACAATGAGACCTTTCCGTTGTTCCGCAACCTGGGTAAGGGCGGCTTCGCCGATATCACCGGAGTAAGCGGCATGGCCCGGCTTAGCTTGCCGATGGCGGGGTATTCGCCCACCATTGCCGATTTCGATAACGATGGCTGGAAGGACATATTTGTAACGCGGGGCCACGTTCAATCCTTGGGATACGCGTCGAGAGTGCCGGTGGAGCAGCCGAACACCGTGTTCCGGAACCTGGGCGGCGCCAGGTTTCAGGCGCTCACCGGGGAAGCCGGTTTGACTGCGCAGCCACCCAGCCGGCATCGCGGCTCGGCGATAGGCGACCTGAATGGCGACGGGCGCCTGGACGTGGTGGTGACGGCCCTTGGCGCGCCGGCCGAGATTTGGATCAACGACAGCCCGGGTGGCAGGCACTGGATCGAGTTCCAGTTACAAGGGACGAAGAGCAATCGCGATGGCATCGGAGCCCGCATCAAGGTGACCGCCGGCGGGACCGTGCAATACAATCATGTCTCTTTCGCCGCCGGCTACGCTTCTTCGAGCGCCAGCCCCACTCACTTCGGCCTCGGCGCCAGTAAGTCGGCGGACGTGGTGGAAATCCGCTGGCCTTCGGGGATCGTTCAGGAACTGAGAAACGTGGCAGCCGATCGCGTGGTCAGGGTCAAAGAGCCAACGAAATAGCCGCGCGGTTCATCCGGTTCAGCAGCCGTGTGGAAGTGATAGGATGTGCTTATCCGGAATGTATCGCTCTATTTGGGTGTGTGCATTCGTTTTCTCGCTGGCCCCGCGGCTGGATGCGGTCACGCAACGCACCTTCGCGGATGGCTACACTCGCCGTGTGTGGCAGACCCAGGATGGACTGCCGGAAAACACGGTGCAAGCGTTTGCGCAGACGCCCGATCACTACCTCTGGATCGGGACGAGCGGCGGGCTGGTGAGATTCGACGGAGCGCGGTTCGTCGTCTTCGACCGCGGAAACACGCCGGAGATACACGAAGACAGTGTTTTCTGCCTGACCGTTTCCCGTGACGGGAGTTTGTGGGCCGGCACGGATGGCGGCGGTTTGGTTCGCTACCACAACGGCGTCTTCCAGGCGTACTCGGCGGCGGGCGGTTTGACGAATGGCTTCGTGAGGACTGTTTACGAAGACCGCGAAGGAACGTTGTGGGCCGGGACGGACGACGGATTGTATCGGCTTTCGAACGGGCGCTTCATCCGCACGGACGGCAATGGCAAAATCCCCGCGCTCGCCGTACATGCTATCCGGGAAGACCATCGAGGCCGCTTGTGGGTCGGCGGCTCCAGGTTGGTGATGATTCAGGGGAGTGACTGTAAAGAGTTCCTGCTGGAAGGCTATCCGAGCGCCACCCGTGTTAAATCCATTCTCGAAACCAACGACGGAACACTTTGGGTCGGCACAGTGTCGGGGCTCGAGCGGCGAACTGCGCAAGAGGGCGCGCGATTCGAGAAACTCCCGGAAATCGCCAGCACGGTTCGAGTGTTACGAGAGGACACTGAGGGTACGCTGTGGATTGGCAGCATAGGCGGGGGCTTGCTTCGCTTTCAGGACGGGCGCTTCACGCGAGTTACGACTTCCGACGATCCTCCCAGCAGCACCGTGCTGGCCTTGTTCGAAGACAGCGAGCAGAATCTCTGGGGCGGCATGCAGACGGGTTTGCTGCGCTTGAGCAGGACGGCCATGAGTACGTTCCCGCTGCCCGACGTGCAGAATGCGGATTTCGGAACGATATACCCCGATCGCGACGGTTCGTTGATTGTGGCGAGCACGGACTTATATCGAATTAATCCGCGGCGCGACGATTCGGAGCGGATCCCTTCCCCGGGGCCCGGGATTCGGGTGCGCAATGTCTTTCGCGACAGCTCCGGTGCTCTGTGGGTCGGAACGGACGGTCACGGAGCATTTCGATCGAAGGGCGGCAGCCAGGTTCACTACACCACGCGATCCGGCCTGACCAACGATTTCATCCGAGCTTTCCTCGAGAGTCGCGACGGCAGCATCTGGATTGGGACCGACGAGGGCGTCAATCGGTGGCACAACGGCGCGATAACTCCTTATAGGATGGCCGACGGCCTCTGTTACTTCAGCGTTCGCACGCTGATGGAGGACAGCAGGGGCGATCTGTGGATCGGAACCGATCGCGGAGTGAGTCATTGGCGAAACGGGAGCTTTCTTCAGGACGGAGTCACCGAGCGGCTTCGTTCGGAGAAGGTATGGACCATTCACGAGGATCGGGACTTAGGGCTGTGGTTCGGGACCCGCGGAGGCGGCCTCGTTCGCTGGCGCGCGGGTAAGCTGACGTCATTCAACAGCGGTCAAGGGCTCGCCAGCAACAGCATTTTTCAGATCCTCGAAGATGCGCGCGGAACTTTCTGGATGAGCGGACCGACCGGAATTTCTTCGGTTCCCCGGCACGATTTGGATTGGCTCGCGGAACACTCGGATTTTCATCCCTCCGTTACGCTTTACGGTCTGTCGGACGGGGTTGAAGCGACGCAAATGCATGGCGGTACGCAACCCGCGGGCTGCCTTACGGCGAGCGGCGAGCTGTGGTTCCCCAGCAATCGCGGACCGGTTCGCATCCTCCCCGACCAGACGCGTCCAGGCGATCTGCCGCAGGTGGTCATCGAGCAGGTCCTCGTGGACGGCCGCGAGAAGCCGGTTACCGGCCGGCTCCTGGTCCCGCCTGGCGACGGCCGACTCCAGATCGACTACAGCGCCATACGCCTGCGATCGCAGGAACGCATCCGCTTCCGATACATGCTCGAAGGTTTCGATCGCGACTGGACGGAACCGCTGAACAGCCGGGTGGCGAACTATACCAACTTACCGCCGGCAGAGTACCGGTTTAGAGTTCAGGCGTTCGAAATGAATATGCCGGATAAGGCGACTCAGGCCTCGCTGGGAATCGACTGGCGGCCGCATGTTTATCGCACCGGTTGGTTTCTGGCTTTATGCGCGGCGCTTGCCTTCGCCATGGTTCTGATCGCCTATCGACTTCGATTGAGCCAGGTGCACGAGCGATTCGAAGCCGTGCTGGAAGAAAGAAATCGCATAGCGCGCGAGATCCACGACACGGTCATCCAGGGTTGCGCCAGCGCGTCGGCTCTGCTCGAGGCCGTTGTCTCACTCGATCTGGACGAGGCCGGACCGGTTCGCGCCCTGCTCGATTCCGCCCGCGAGCAGGTCCGCGAGACAATTAACGAGGCGCGGCGCGCGGTTTGGGATCTGCGTCAGAAGGGGAGCGCCCCTCCCGGACTGGATTCCTTGCTCGATCAAATGACCAGGCAGATGAGCCAGGTGTCGCATGTGCCCGTGACGTTGGAAGCGTCCGGCAGGCCGGTAGCGATTGACGATACGGTCGCTCACGTCGTCCTCATGGTCGCGCGCGAGGCCGTTTCCAACGCGGTGCGCCACGCTCAGCCGCGAGCCGTTCGTGTGTGTGTGCATTTCACGGGCGCGAGCGTAAGGCTGCAAGTGACCGACGATGGCCGCGGTTTCGATTCCAAGAAAACATTCACCGCGGACGCCGGGCATTTCGGCCTGGTGGGGATGCGTGAGCGAGTGGAAGGCGTGGGCGGCAGCTTCGAGATTACTAGCTCGCCGGCAGACGGAACATCACTGATGATCGAAGTTCCGGTGCGTCCCTTGAGCGCCGGGAAGCAGCGAGTGAGTGTCACGGCATGAGCCAAGGTCAAAAAATCGGCGTCCTCGTTGTCGACGATCATCCCATCATGCGTTTGGGTATCGCCGCCATCATCGGCGCTCGATCGGACATGTGGGTTTGCGCACAGGCTGGCTCGGGCGAGGAAGCCGTGCTCATGTTCAAGAAACATCGCCCCGACGTCACGTTGATGGATCTGCGTCTGCCGGGAATGAGTGGAATGGAAGCGATCCGCGCCATCCGCCAGGAGGATCCTCAGGCAAAGTGCGTCGTGCTGACCACCTATGAAGGGGATGAGGACGTTCATCAGGCATTGGCGGCAGGCGCGCTGGGATATCTGATCAAGGGCATGTCGCACGAGACCCTGGTGGATGCTCTGCGCCGGGTGCATTCGGGATCGAGATTCCTGCCCCCTCCGATCATGCGCAGCCTGGCCGACCGCACGCCCAACGCGGAGTTGACGCCGCGAGAGCGCGAAGTGCTTTCTTTAATGGCGCGCGGGAAGAGCAACAAGGAGATCGGCATCGCACTCGGCATCACGGAAGCGACCGTGAAATGCCATGTCAGCGTGATCCTGCTGCGGCTGGAGGTCAACGATCGCACGCAAGCGGTTATCGTCGCTTTACAACGAGGATTAGAGCACCTCTAGACGTACGACCTTAGTTGGATTGCAAAGTTTCCCTCTGCCGGTATATTGATACTTTCAACGCGAAGTCTCAGGTTATCGGGCGATGAGAGACCACCTTGGAATTCGATTCACGTTCGGGCTTCTGGCTGGATTTGGCGTCTTGTTTTGTGCCAGTTCCAGAGGAGTGTGCCAGGATAGAAACTCGTCCCTGCTGATCGACGTAAGCCAGCCTGCCGCTCCACCGGAACCCCTGCCATTCCCGGTTGGAGGCCGGGCGCCTGACGGGCACGTGCTTTCGGCGAACAGCCGGTACCTGCTTAAGGACGGGACTCCCTGGTTTCCCGTGATGGGCGAGTTCCACTATGCGCGTTACCCCGAAAGTGGCTGGGAAGAAGAAATCCTGAAAATGAAAGCCGGCGGCGTGCAGATTGTCTCCACGTATATCTTCTGGATATACCATGAAGAAACGGAAGGTCAGTTTGATTGGACGGCGCAACGGAACCTGCGGCGTTTTGTCCAACTCTGCGCGAAACACGGATTGTACGTCTGGATCCGGGTTGGACCCTGGGCTCACGGTGAAGTACGCAATGGCGGCCTTCCCGATTGGTTGATCGAGAAATACCCCACTCGCCAGAATGACCCGGTCTATCTTCGCTATGTTCGCCGTCTCTATGAACAAATCGGCCAGCAAACGAAGGGATTGTTCTGGAAAGAGGGCGGCCCCATCATCGGTGTTCAAATCGAGAACGAATATCACGAGCGTGGACCCGGCAAGGGGCCCGAGCACATGCTGACGCTCCTCCAGATAGCGCGCGAAGCGGGTCTCGATGCGCCCTTTTACACCGCTACCGGCTGGGATGCCGCGGAGGTTCCGCGGCGAGAGTTTCTGCCGGTGTTTGGTGGATATGCAGACGCTTTTTGGGGCCGCAGTGTGCAGAAGCTGCCGCCCAACGCGAATTACTTCTTCACTCCCATCCGCTGCGACGAAAATGTGGGTGACGATCTGCGTTCCCTGCACCCGGACCTTGACGCCCGTTTCGTTTCCTATCCTTTCCTGACGGCGGAGATGGGTGGTGGCATGGAGATGTCTTACCACCGGCGGCTGGTGCTCACCGCGGACGACGTGGCCGCTATGGTTCTGGTGAAGTTGGGCTCGGGCGTGACGCTGTATGGCTATTACATGTTTCATGGAGGAACCAATCCGGACGGCAAACGCACAACTCTTCAGGAGTCCCAGGCCACGGGTTATCCCAACGACCTGCCGGTGAAATCCTATGACTACCAGGCTCCTTTCGGCGAGTTCGGCCAGATGAATCCCTCGTTCCGGGACTTGAAGACATTTCACCTGTTCTTGGATGACTTCGGTTCCAGCCTGGCGACCATGACTGCGTATTTTCCGGACCGCATGCCTGCCGGCAAGAGCGATACCGCGACTCCTCGCGTGGCTGCACGTTTCGAGCGGGATCATGGCTTCGTGTTCATCAACAACTACCAGAGAAACTATCCGCTTCCCGCACGAAAAAACTTCCAAGTTCGCTTGAAAACAGCGGCATGCGAAATGAAAGTGCCGCGGCATCCGACGGAAATCCCCAGCGGCGCTTATGTCATGTGGCCCGTGAATCTCAATCTGGGCGGAACCGTGCTCAAGTATTCGACCGCGCAACTTCTCTGCCGGCTGGGGGCGCCGGATACGTATGTGTTCTTTGCCTGGCCGGGCCTGCCAGCGGAGTTTGCCTTCGAAGCCGCCGCGGATGCGACTCTTGAAGCCCCGCATGCCAGAATCGAACGTGAGAACGGCGATGTCATTGTCGACCGGGTTGAACCAGGCAAGCAGGCTGCCATATGCATTCGGAAGGCCGGGGGCCAGGAGGTCCGGATTATTCTGCTGTCTCGAGAAATGGCGCGCGATGCGTGGAAGGCGAATCTGGCTGGCCGCTCGCGACTGTTGCTGTCGTCGAGCGACCTCTATTTCGATTCCAACGCCGTCCACCTCAGCAGCATGGACGCCGGTCAGTTAGGGTTCGAGATACTCCCGAAGCTCGACGCCGCGCCGGCGGGATTCACCGCCTCCGGCGCCGATGGTCTCTTCGAGCAATACCAGATCCACGTAAGGCCGGAGAAGGTAAAAGCGTTGGTCGAAAAACTCCGCGATGCAGAGGTTCGCCCACCGGTCCGTATGGGCAAGGAAGTGGCTGAGGCGCCGGAGGCAGAGGCATTCCAGGGCGCCGCCGAGTGGAGCATTCAGGTTCCGCCGATCACTTCTCCCGCGGTGCGAAATGTTCTTCTGAGGATCACCTACATGGGTGACATCGCTCGCGTCTACGCCGACGGCAAGTTGGCGACTGATGATTTTTATAAAGGAACGCCTTTCGAAATCGCGCTGCGCCGGCCCGCGGCCCCCGATGCGGAGCAAACCCTGAAACTGCAAATCCTCCCGATGCGGAAGGACGCTCCGATTTACTTACCTGCCGGAGGCGACATCGCGTTTCCACCCTCCGGCCAAATTGTTGAACTGCAAAGAGTTGAAGTGGTCCCGGAATACCAGGCCGTAGCCGAGGTGGGCCGATGAGCCGCCCGGCGAAACCCTCCGCCGCGAGCGCGGGCGGAGAATCGGTGCTCGCTAGCGGCACTCCTACTTTAGACGGATTTCTTTGCCGGGAGACAGGTCGTAGAATTACTCGGTTAGTCCAGGTGAATTGTTGGGTACCCGGGCGTCGCGGTACCTCGAGGTGACTTGCGGCGTGCCCGTCTCGCGGGGCGTTGGCAGGTTTTGAAGCTATTCGACGATTGGTGGGATTCTCACGTATTAGGAGGTTCAAGTGACTGATTCGCAAGCACTTCGTAAGTGCAGTCTCAGCTTTCTGCTGGCGGCGGCGATGGTATTCGCTCCTCTCGCCAGAGCCCAAAACGCGAACACGGGGGAACTCAAAGGCTCCGTGACGGATTCGATGGGAGCCTTTGTTCCGGGAGCGGGTGTGTCGATCAAGAACGTGCAAACCGGCGTCATCACTCCAACGACCACGAACCAGTCCGGCCTGTACGATGTTCCGTTTCTGGCGCCGGGCAACTACACAGTTACGTTCTCGAAGCAAGGCTTTCGCGACTTTGTTCGCGAAGGCATCGTTCTCCAGATCGAGACCATCGAAATTAGCGCGACCCTCCAGATCGGCGCTTCCACGCAGGAAATCGTGGTGAACGCCGCGCCGCCGCTGGTTGAAACGGAAACCACCGAGCAGCATGTGAGCCTGAACTCCCAGGCGGTTGACGCGGCGCCTATCGTTGGCACCGACTGGCGCGGTGAGTTGACTCAGATGATTCCCGGCGTCAATACCGGCGGAGGAGCAGGCGAGGCCGTCGGGCAAGGAGTCGGAATCAACGGCACCCAGGGATACAATATCAACTACCTGTCTGACGGATCGGCCGCTACCGCTCCGCGAGACTTTAACAGCAGTAACTTCATCCCGCCGATTGACTCCATCGCCGAGATCAGCATCAATTCCGGCAACGCACCCGCGCAGTATGGCAATGGTCTCACTTCGATTAACGTGATCACCAAAAGCGGGACAAACCATTGGCACGGCAGCGCGTATGAATTCGATCAAAACACTGCGTTGAACGCCAGAGGTTTTTACAATCACTCGGGGCCTAAGTCGGTGGAGCACTGGAATAACTATGGCGGCAGCCTGGGCGGGCCGATCAGGAAGAATAAGCTGTTTTTCTTCTTCAACTACCAGCGCAACCCGGCGTCCAGTCCAAATTCCGGACTCTATAGTTACCCGACCACTGCCATGGAAGCGGGCAACTTTTCCGGAATCCGAGGCTCGACAGGACCGGCCTTCAGCCCCACCGGCACGCTGCTGGGAACCTACGATCCCGTGGCGCTGAAGCTTCAGAGCTACTTCCCCGGGGCCAGCGCTCCCGGATGGATTTCGGGATGCCCCGGTTCACCAAGCTGCCCCACAATCAACAATTTCGTGTTTAACGGCACCAGTCCGAATACGGCCACCTGGTATACGGGCAAGGTCGACTACAATATCTCGGACAGCCAAAGACTCTCGTTTAGCTTCAACTATTTTCCCACTTTGTCGTCTTATGTCCCGGCGGATCCTCTGTACCCCAACGACGCTACGTCGTATTCCCAAGGGCAGACCGACAATCTGACCGGCCAACTCACGTATATCTATACGATCGGCCCGACGGTGCTGAACGAGTTTCGTTTAGGTGCGAACCGCGAGCTCGATAAGTACAAGCCGCCCTCACTCAATAAGAACGATCCGGCCTCGCTTGGCCTTGAGCCGGCCTATGGCACCAATTCTCCGGCCAACGTGTTTCCCAAAATCACGGTCGATAACGGAGCGGGGGTTGGATGCGTCGCTTTGGGCTCCGGATGCGGCGAAAACGGTAATATAGATGCCGTTCTGGGCCAAGGTGTGTACAATGTCTCGGATGTTCTCACACTCGTTCGCGGCAAGCACACCATCAAGGTTGGCGGCGAGTACGACAAAGATTATCAGGACTATACGAGCTGGGGCGATCTCAGCTCGGGTAATTTCGAATTCAACGGAGGCGTCACCGGAATCCCGTACGCCGACTTTCTCGCTGGCGACGTTTACGGATGGTACGTTTACGATTCCGACGCAACCAGCGCTCACATGTGGAATTCGGCGCTGTTCGCCAGTGACGACCTCAAGGTCACATCGCACCTGACGCTGAACTTGGGTCTCCGCTGGCAGATGCAGTCCGGATGGGGCGTGAACCACAACCTGTTTGGCAATTACGACCCATATCTGCCCAATACCGCGGATGGCGGGGCGTACAAGGGCGCCATCCTTTTTGGCGGGCAGAGCGACACGCAATATGGAGGGCCGACCAGCAACATGTCGACAATCCAAAACGGCGATTACAAGGAATTCGCACCCCGAGTTGGTGTCGCCTGGGCGCCCCGCGAGAAGTGGTCCATTCGGGCGAGCTACGGTATTTTTGACGCGGCGCGCGATGCCGAGAATTACACCGATGGCGCGCTCGGCCTCGGCTTCAATCCCCACAACAACGGGGGTGGGGGATATGTCAACGGGAGCTATGCGTTCAAGTTGGCAACAGGACCGGCTGCCGGCACGGTGGTCTATCCGACGCTTCAAACTCTCTCGCCGGAGATCGACAACTATAGCTCCGTGGAGTATTACCCGCGGAACATACCTACCGATTACGTGCAGCAGTTTCTCGTCAGTGTTCAACACCAGTTCGCGGGTGGCATCCTGGTAGACGCAGGCTACTTCAACACCCGCGGCAAGAACCTGAACTTTGCAACCGATATCAACCAGGCTCCTGTATCCAAATTGGGGTGCACGGGCTATAACTGCGGGAACCCCAACCCCGTATTCAACTCCATTGCGGCTCAGAACTACACAGGATGGTCGAATTACAACGCACTGCAAGTGCACCTGGAAAAGAGGATGTCGCATGGCGTGACCTTCCAGGCCAATTACACCTGGTCGAAAGCGCTCGACACCGGCACCGGGAACGGTCACGGATCGGGCGTCGATATCTACCAGAACGCATACGTCCCGGCAGCCAACTACGGTTTGGCGGACTTCAACACGACGAACTTCCTGACCACTCAGATCGTCTACGAACTGCCGTTCGGCGGTGGCCGCCAGTTTGCGCTTCACGGCGTGGCGGACCAGATCGCGGGTGGCTGGCGCGTCTCCACTATCTTCCAGTGGCACGGCGGTGTTCCGTTTACTCCGGTGATCCAGAATTCGGTTGCCCAGGGTATTGACACCGGGCTCGACTCATCGCTCAGCGCCGGCTCCACGCTGTATCCCGAGCTAATCGGTAACCCGAAGCTGTCGAATCCGACAATCAAGGAGTGGTTCAACCCCGCGGCCTACGCCAACCCGGCGCCCGGGACCTTCGGCGACAACGGACGCATGACCCTGATCGGGCCGGGCTTCTTTAACGCAGACTTCAGCATCGGAAAGACCTTTGCCCTTCACCGCGAGGGGATGAAGCTGGAAATCAGGGCTGACATGTATAACGTGTTCAATCATGTTAACTACGCTAACCCGGATGCGGACGTTGGCTACACCGGCGGCGTATTGGCCGATGGCACGGCTGGCGTGATCACGGGCCCCGAAGGCGGCCAACGAATCATACAAGTGGGCGGTCACTTCACATTCTGAGCCCGCCGGCGAGATTTGACTAACGCACCCCTGCTGGATGCCGAAGGACCTCTCCTTCCGCATCCAGCATTTTTTTGTAGCTGGTCGAAGCAGCGGATTTCGTGCTATCTTTCACACAGCGACGGGGGGCCCGGAGGGTCCCCGATCAGCATGCCGCGATAGGGAGAGAGCGCAATCATGACGAAAGAGCCCCAAACCAATAAGTCTCACGAAGTTGTGGTTCGGTTTGCCGTGGCGCTTCTCGCCAGCGCGCTCGCAGTGATGCCCGCACAGACCGCAGCTTCCCGCGCGGCGGGGATTCAGGATCACCTTCGAAAGGCGGCCGCGTACCTCAAGGCGAACGATCCGAACTCCGCGATCCAGGAGTTCGATGCGGTCCTTGCGCTCGATCCCAAAAACGCCGAGGCGTACGCAAACTTAGGCGTGATTGCGTTCTTTCAGCATGATTATCGGAAGGCGTCGCAGTATCTGCGCAAGGCTCTCGCGATTGATCCGTCTTTAATAAAGACGCAGGCTCTCCTGGGAATCTGCGAAAGAAGATTGGGCGACCGTTCGGCCCAGGAGTTACTGGAGAAGTCATTTCCCGCATTGAAAGACAAAACTCTGCAAATCCAGACGGGATTGGAATTGGCTAATATTTACTACCAGCAGGGTAACCTCGATCGCGCTGCTTCTGTGATGCGGTCGCTGGTAGATCTCGACCCTGACAATGTTGAAATCTTGTACATGGCGCAGCGTGTTTATTCCGATTTGGCCGACGACACGCTGAACAAGTTGGCGATCCTTGCGCCGGATTCCGCCCGGATGCAGCAAGTGATCGCGGAGCGCCTGATCAATGGGGGCGACTTGAAGGGAGCCACGGAACACTTCAGGAAGGCGCTGGAGATCGACTCGCACTTACCAGGCGTGCACTACGAACTGGCGGAGGCCATCCTGGAGTCGGCGCCGGGCGACGCGCAATCGGAGGCCGCGGCGGAGCAAGAGCTGGAAACTGCCGTGAAGCTCGATGGCGCCAGTTCCCGGACGGAATGCGAATTTGGAAAGATCGCTTTTCTGCGCTCAGATCCGGACGGCGCATACGCTCACTACAGCCGTGCCTTTGCCCTGAATCCAGGAGATGCGGAAGCCCAAATCGGTCTTGGCCGCGTGCTGGCAACCATGGGGAAGCCCCAGGAGGCGGCGAAGTATTTGCGCATGGCCGTCCAATCGGATCCGCTCAACGACGAAGCCCACTTTCGGCTGGCATCGGTTTCGAAGAGCCTTCAACTGAAGGAGGAATCCGAAAAGGAACTGCGGCTGTTTCGGGAAATCAAGCAGGCCAAGGAGCGTCTCAGCGGGTTGTACTGGCAGATGAACAAGAAGCCTCCAGGGCAAAAGGACCGGATCCCCGATGCGGAACCATGAAAGCCCAGCTTTCTCCCCGCGTCTTCTTTTCTGCTGGATCGTCGCGATTCCCGGCCTTGCCATGAATGTCGCGGCCGCGGCCAGTATTGCTGCCGCTGCCACGCCGCCGAGTCAGCAACCATCGGAGCCCGTCGATATCACTCCGCTCAACGGCGAGACCTATTACATCGTGAACCAGCTCAGCGGCCTCCAAGCCGACCTCGATAACAACTCGACGACCGCCGGCGGCCACATCGTTCAACAGCCGCGCAGTTTCACGAATCTCAGCCAGAGATGGACCTTCACCCGGCTTTCCGGCGGGTTTTGGCGAATCGGCAATATTCGCAACGGCCTTTGTTTCGATAGCGCCTCCAGCTTCGGAGCGGCCCATCAGGTTGCCGATGGCGCGCGCCGCGCAGCGGTGCGATTAGAGGTTTGCCGGCAGCTACCGCGTCGCGGGCGTGCAGTCGGGGAGGCCGGCCGCCAGGCGTCCGCGTGCTATGTGGCGCAGAATCCTTGCGCGGCGGTTGACTCCGAGCAGTGGGTCCTCAACGCGACCAGCAATGGCTACTACACGATTTCGAATAAAAGCACGGGTCTCGCGCTCGATTTGTCTCAGAGTTCCGCGTCGGCAGGAGCGCCGCTCGATCAAACCGAGCTATCGGGTACCGCGACTCAGAGCCAGCAGTGGCTGCTCCGCCCAGCCTTCTTTCGCGGAGTGGATAATGCATTGTTGGAGAAGCAGGAGGCCGCTCGGGCCGCAATTGGTTTGTCCTGGTGGAAAGATGCCGGTCAGCCACAGGACGTGCTCGAGATTTTCAAGAACCATGGCGTCAATATGGTGCGATTGAGGCCGACGTCGGTGCCACCCTACGCAAACGCGTCGCAGCCGCAGTGCAAGGGCAATGCCTGCTACGCCGAAACAGACGCGCAGGATTTGGATCTTGCGAAGCGTGCGAAGAATCTCGGCCTGAGTATCGAACTGACCCTGCTGTTCGATGGCGGCAGCTCTTCCAGCGTGCCGGCGGCGTGGGCCAGCGACACGCTGGGCGCGCAGTTACAGTCGGACTTGTACACTTACGTGAAAGCCGAGCTCTTGTCGTATCGGCAGGCAGGAACCATGCCGGACCTGGTGTCTATCGGCAATGAAGTCGATACCGGTTTTCTCGGGTCACTCGGCAGCCCGACGGGAGCGGACTTTGGCGGTTTCGCCGCTTTGCAGATGCAGGCTATTCAGGCAGTGAACGATGCGGCGGCGGATACCTCGCTGGGCCCCGCGATTCCGGCCCCGCTGACCTGTATTCACATCACACCGGCTTGGGATCTCACACAATTCTTCACGCTCGCGAATCACAACAATATTCCCTATGACGCCATTTGCCAGAGTTACTACCCCATCTATCATGGTCCCTTGACCGCGGCGCAGGCTGCCGCCTCCAATCCCGGCAACAAGCCGATCGAACAAGAGGTATTGATTAACGCCGCCAATAACATCGGGAAGCCGATATTTATCGTCGAATCCGGGGAGCATTACGAGAATGGCTTCGACTCGAACGATCCGTGGTACGCTCCGCCCACGCCGGCGCTGCAGCGTCAGTTCCTGCTGGATCTCGAAAGTGTGGAAAAGGGTCTGCCGAATAACCTGGGGATGGGAGTGGCGTACTGGGATCCCGCCGGCGTGAACATACCCAATTCGAGCGGCGGATTTGTGAATGGCGATAATCTGCCGGACGCGAGCTACATCTGGAATGGCCTGACGCTCTTTGACAATGCGGATGCCTCAAAATCGACAAACGTAACTGCTTCGAACTATTCCACGCTGCTTCCAGGCATCGATGCACTGGGGGGCAAGCTCGATCCTACTCTAAGCTATAAGTTCGTCAATCTCAGCAACGGGCGGATTCTGTCAGTTTCTCAAGCTTCTACCGCCGGCGGCGCTCTGCTCGACGTCGAGGTGGATAATGGGAATCCAACCTTGAGCCAGCAGTGGCGCATCACGAGCAACAATGACGGGTATTTCCAGATCGCCAGTCTCAATCCAGGTGCGGGCAACGCCACGAATGTGCTGGATGACTCCGGGGGATCGACCGTCAGCGGAAACGCCATCGTTCAATCTCCATCCGGCAACGGCCCTGAACTGGAATGGAACGTCGTTTCGGCCGGCAACAGTTACTTCAGTTTTGTCAACCGGGTGAGCGGCCTGGTGTTGGACATGAACGGCGGAGCCGGCGCGCAGGCCGGGTTCGCCGTCCAAGAACCGCAGGATGAAAACAGTCCGACGCAGCAATGGCAAATTGTTCCGGTCCACTAGCACGCCGCGTGAGGAGGCGCTGAAAGACGCATGAAAACAGTTCCCAGCATCATTCTTTTGATGTCGCTGCCTTTGGTGGTGACGCCTCTTGGCGCGGCCGAGTATGCGGTTGGCGCCGATCTCTCTTTTCTGAAGCAGGCGGAGGACCGCGGCAAGGTCTTCAAAGATATGGGCGTCGTCAAGCCGGGGTTGGAAATATTCAAGGACCATGGCTACAACTGGATTCGCCTGCGACTTTTTCATACACCCACAAATCTGCCCAACAATCTTGAGTACACCATCGCGCTCGCCAAGGACGCTAAGCGGCTGGGTTACCATTTTCTGCTCGACTACCACTATTCCGACACCTGGGCCGATCCGGGCAAGCAATTCCTTCCCAAAGCCTGGGAAGGCATGTCACACGCCCAATTGGTCAAAGCAGTTTTCGAATATACAAAGCAGACCATCTCCGCGTTTCACGAGGCGGGCGCGCCTCCGGACATGGTGCAAATCGGCAACGAAGTCATCAATGGCATGCTCTGGCCGGATGGCCGCCTCCCTGACCATTGGGACAACTTCGCGGATCTGGTCAAAGCGGGCGTTGCGGGCGTGGACGCAGGAGCCGGAGATGCGCCGCGCCCTCAAATCATGATTCACATCGATCGCGGCGGCGACAAGATTCGGACCAAGTATTTCTTTGACAAGCTCAATTCCTATCGCGTCAATTATGACGTCATCGGCCAGTCTTACTACCCCTGGTGGCAGGGCAGCCTGAACGATCTGCGCGAAAACATGGTTTTCATGGCGCAGGAGTACAGGAAGGACATCATCGTCGTGGAGGCCGCCTACAACTGGATGCCGGCCGAGTACACCAAGCGGCCCGGACCGTTTCCGGAAACGCCCGCCGGACAAAAGGAGTTTCTCGAAGAAGTGAATCGCGTTGTGCAAGAAACTCCGGATGGCCGCGGGAAAGGCGTGTTTTGGTGGGAACCAGCCGTGATCGGCCCGCTGGGTGCCCGCGGATTCTTCGACGAGACCGGCAACGCTCTCCCAGTGATAACCACATTCGATAAGTACACGCGGCACTGAGAGAGCGGATGATATTCAAACCGCTTCAACCGATTTACCGTTACTACTGGTACTAAGTAGGCCTCTGGTACGTAAGGGTGTTAGGCGCCTGGTCCGCGGTGCCCCGCGCGGCTCGACGGACTGCCCCGGCCACATACTTATGAGCGGCTTAGGAATCGGCCGCGGCACCAGATTCATCAAGAACCACACCTAGGCGATCTGGTACTCCCAAGTCTTTCTCTAAGAATTAATTCTTTGTATCCTAGATAGTGTAATGGACTGCGAACTTAGAGAAGAACTGGCGAGCCAATACTTGCGGGTTCTCGATCTCGTGGACCGAGCCAGGCTCCGGTTGCGTAACTCCGCCACGCAGACCAACATCGAATGCGCCAATACGGAGCTGCGCCGGGTCGAAGAGTACAGGCACGATCTACTGCACGAAATCGCCGAGCATTGCAAGAGCCACTTCTGTGCCACGCAGAAATTGGAAAGAATCTGCGGGCTTGAGCTGGTTTCCCGCGAAGTGGTTTCCCCCGCGCCGGTTTTCCGCGAGAGGGTGGCGTAGGCGGGGCCATGACCTCGGGCCCCTCCGGCGCCATTGGGTGCTCTTATCCGGTAGCGGTTTAACCCTCTTCTCTTCCCAGGGCTCTGCTATTCGTACCGCAAAGCGATGATCGGGTCCACGCGCGTGGCCGCGCGGGCTGGGAACAGGCAGGCCGCCACACCGGCCACGAACACCAGAGCGACCACGCCCACCAGCGTGACCGGATCGAACGTCGACACGCCGAAGAGCTGACTCGCCAGAGCCCGGCTGACACCGAAACTGGCCAGCAATCCGATGCCGGCTCCCAGAGCGAGCAGCCGCAGCCCCATCCGCAGCACCATGCGCAATACCACCGAACGGTCCGCTCCCAAGGCCATTCGCACGCCAATCTCATGGGTCTGTCGCGTTACCGCGTAGGCCACCACGCCTTAAACGCCGATAGCCACCAGAATAAGGCCGACTATGGCGAAAACGGCTAACAGATACAAGCCGAACCGCGGCTGGGCCATCGCAAACTGATTGATGAAGTCCTCGTCGGTTCCATTGAAACCCAGCGCCACGCTGCGATCCGCCGCCCAGATTTCCCGCCGCAGCGTATTGAGCAGCAGCTTCGGATCGCCGGAGGTGCGGACCAGAATGCCACGGAACGCGCCGCCCATCACGCTGTAGGGCACCCAGATTTCGGGCTGAGCGGGCCGTTGTAGTCCCTGGTTCTTTACGTCGGCCACGATACCGATAATCTCGAATGTGGGATCCTTCAGTGGGTCGGGAAAGTTGCTGGTGCTGAGGTCGGGCAGCGTCGCGCGCTGACCCAGCGGATCGCCCGTCAGGAACTTCTTCGCGAACGTCAGATTCACCACGCCCAGCTTGCGAGCGCCATTCACTTCGGCTTCGGTGAAGGTCCGCCCGCGCAGCAGCTTCATGCGCAGTGTGTCGAAATAGCCTTCGCTGCAAAGTTCAACCTGTGAGCGCCAGTCCTCGCCTGCCGACTTGCCGGGAATCTCCAGCTTGCTGACAAAGCCGCCAAACGGCGGAAGCGAGGTTGCTTCGGTGGCCACCACCACGCCGGGCGTCGTCTTCAGGTGGTCGAGCAACGGACGGAAGAAGCCGGTGATCTGCGCGGCGCCCTTGTAGCGCTCGGGCGGCATGGGCAGCACGGCTGCCAGAATGTGCGATGGATCGGCTCCCAGTTGCACCTGTTGGAGAGCGAAGAAGCTTCGCATCAGGAGACCGGCGCCGGTGAGCAGCGCGAGCGACAGTGCGACTTCTCCCACGATCAGCCCGTTGCGCAGCCCCGCGTGCCGGAATCCGCCGGAGACTCCCTTGCCTGTGTCGCGCAACACCTCGTTAAGGTCGCGCCGCGTGGCGTGCAACGCCGGGGCAGTCCCAAATATAAGCGCGGTGACCATTCCAGTGGCGAGGGCGAACAGCAGCACCGACGTGTTGATGTGGATGTACGCCTCCGCCGGGATGATCTGCGCCGGAACAATGGCGATCAGCCCTTTGATGCCGCCCCACGCCAGAAAACAACCCGAGGCCGCGCCCAACAGGCCCAGCAGCAGGCTCTCCGTCAGAAGCTGCCGCACCAGCGCCCAGCGGCCCGCCCCGAGGGCCGAGCGGATGGCGATTTCCTTCTCCCTCGCGGTCGCCCGGGCGAGCAGCAGGTTGGCCACATTGGCGCACGCGATCAGCAGCAGCATCCCCACCGCGCCCATCACGATCATCAGCATCACGCGGAATGGGCCCACCACCGTGTCGGCCAGCGTCTGAGTCTGAATCGTGAACTGCTTCGGATACTCCTTCGGGTAGACTTTGGCGAGGCGGTGCGCGATCACGTCGATATCGGCCTGCGCCTGGCGCATGGTCACGCCCGGCCGAAGATGGCCGAGCATCCAGAAGTAGTTCGGGAACTGGCCCGCCGCCACCTCGTCCGCGCGATCGAGCGACGCGGGGATCCACAAATCGGAGTCGCCCCAGCCGAAGCGCTGCGGCATGATGCCAATCAGTGTGCGCGGCACGCCGTTCAGCACGAACGTGCGACCCACGATTTTCGGGTCCGCGCTGAAGCGGGAAACCCAGACCTTGTAGCGCAGAACGAAGACGGGAGGTGCGCCGGGCCTGTAATCCGCCGGCCCCATGACGCGCCCCACCAGCGCCGGCATGCCGAGAAACTCGAAGGTATCCGGGCTCACCAGAGCGCCGTTGAACTGCTCGGTTCCTTCGCCGTTGTCGTAGAGCACGTCGATGCCGCAATTGCCGACCGCGCGATCGAAGACATGGTTCTGTTCCTGGTAATCGAGGAACTCGGGCACCCGGAAACCGCTTCTGCCGCCGGGGTCGCTGCGAGTGGAATCGTGAATTTGGATGGTGACCAGCCGATGCGAATCGGTGTAGGGAAACGGCTCCAGCAGGACGTTGTCGATGACGCTGAAGATCGCCGTGGTCGAACCGATTCCCAGCGCCAGCGCGGCCGCGGCGAGACACGTAAAGGTGCGATCCCGGCCCAGGCCCCTCGCCGCCGAACGAATATCGCGCCACAGGAGAGTCATGCAGGGAATACGCTGCGAGCTGGAGCGAAGTTGCAGAAAAAGCGTCCAGCCGGCTCTCGCAGGCGGCAGCACACTCCGCCCGGCGTCCCGGCTTATTCCTCACGCAGCGGCAACGGGAAGCCGCGCTACGCCAAATCGAACTTTTCCTGATGGAGCTGCGGATCGCTCTTGACGATCACGGTGCGGCCGAGTATCTCCTCCAGCTCTTGCAGGTAAGTGTTCTGGTTGCTCTTGAGAAGCTTGCCGACCTCCGGGGACACGCGCAGCAGGACGTCCGCGCCTTCCAGGGCGGCGGCGATCTTCTGGGCTTCTCCCAGGATCTCGCCCACCACCGTCTGCGGGCTCTTCACGTAGCCGGCGCCCTCGCAATACGGGCACGGCGTGCAGAGCGTGCGCTCCAGGCTTTGCTTGACCCGCTTGCGGGTGATCGCCACCAGGCCGAAATCGTTGAATTGAAGAATCTTGTATGGGGCCCGGTCGGCCCGCATGGCGTCCTCGAGCGCCTGCATCACCTTCTGCCGGTTCTTGCGCTCATCCATGTCGATGAAATCGACCACGATGATGCCGCCCAGATCGCGCAGGCGGATCTGCCGCACAATCTCGCGGATGGCGTCGGT
>Ga0181523_10001674_pt1 | contig 23185 bp, 20 predicted proteins | sample PEATcosm2014_Bin_43_FD_119752 | JGI IMG/M metagenome (GOLD analysis project Ga0181523, IMG submission 119752) | Peatland microbial communities from MTU Mesocosm Facility, Houghton, MI, USA - PEATcosm2014_Bin05_30_metaG | ecosystem: Environmental > Terrestrial > Soil > Wetlands > Peat | place... | reverse complement strand
TGAATACGGACCAGATGAGTTAGATATAGTGGGCTACTCATCCCTTTTTCTGATCCTCGATATACTTTGTGATTGTTTCCTCAGAGATCTGCCCTATTGTCTCAACATATGTTGACCGGTTCCATAAGTGCCCTTTCCACAAGCGTCTTGCTATCTCTGGAAATTCCATAAAAAGCCTTCTGCCTGAGATACCCTTCAGCATTTTATAGATACACGAAGGCGAATACTTCGGATGGGCAGAAACAAACACATGAACATGATCAGGCATTGTTTCAAGACTCTTGACGTCAAATCCTTTCTACCGTGCAATATTAAAAATTAACTCCTTCAGCCTCGCCTCCACCTTGCCAACCAGAATATGCCGCCTGAACTTCACCGACCAAACCATATGATAGTTTACGTTGTAAACAGCTGTTCTGGCATGCACCAAATGAGTCACACATATAGTATACAGTTACAAGGCCTTTCGATCAACTGCAGTGTAGTAATAAGCATTAACAGATAGTCGTATTAATCTTGAGATTGAAATGCCAGTGGATTCGCGCTCGATGTCCTAAAGAAATAATCCATTCCTGTCTCCTTTCGACTCGCATGTTGTATTGATATACTTAAAATCATGAAAAAGATCCATCTCATTTCCATGCTTGCAGTGATACTGCTTCCATCTCTCATAGCCGTGAACGCCTGCTCACAGAAGACTGAGAAGCCTGTGGTGACGACCGCAGCAGAGACGACACCCGCTGTAGCGGCCAAGGATGCCGCAAATGATCCATGGAGGACATACGTGAAGCCATCGAAAGAGGAGTTGAAAAAGAATCTAACGCCGATGCAATACAAAGTAACCCAGGAAGAGGGCACAGAGCCTCCGTTCAAAAATGAATACGACAACAACAAGAAAGATGGCATCTATGTCGATATCGTATCTGGCGAGCCACTTTACAGTTCGCTCGATAAATATGACTCCGGTACCGGCTGGCCCAGCTTTACAAAGCCGCTGGAGCCCGGAAATATAGTCGAGAGAGAAGACCGAAAGCTCTTTACGACCAGGACCGAGGTTCGCAGCAAACATGCCGACTCTCATATCGGCCATGTCTTCCCCGACGGACCCAAACCGACCGGACTTCGCTATTGCATGAATTCCGCGGCTCTGCGCTTTATCCCGAAAGAGGACCTCGAAAAAGAGGGATACGGACAGTACCTGAAACTTTTTCAGAAGTAATCGCATGCCCATGCCGTGATATAATATCGCCTGACAGTCTCTATCAGACACAAAGGTGGAGTCAATGAGAATTGTTGTCATCGCCGTCGCCATCGTACTCATTTCTTTCCCTGCTTACGGACTTCCAAGCTTCGACGACATCAGGGCTTCCTACCGGAAATCGGATGCAGTGTTGCTTGACCGACATGGCGCCGTGATTCACGAACTGAGAATCGATGCGAAAGGCAGGAGGCTCGATTGGGCAGGAATCAAGGACCTCTCTCCGTCGCTGATAAAAGCGGTTATCCGGTCCGAGGACAAGCGGTTCTACGAGCATAGTGGCGTTGACTGGACGGCAATGGGTAACGCGGCATTCAGTCATCTACTGTCCGGCACCAAGAGAGGAGCGAGCACTATCACCATGCAGCTCGTTTCCATGATCGAAAAGGATCTGCGGCCTAAAGGATCGAAGAGGACCCTTAACCAAAAATGGGACCAGATAAGCGCTGCTCTTGAGCTCGAAAGGCATTGGAAGAAAAATCAAATACTCGAAGCCTATTTGAATCTTGTCACATTCAGGAGCGAGCTTCAAGGGATTGTCGCAGCGTCGAGAGGTCTCTTCGGCAAAGATCCCAGCGGACTCGACGAAAAAGAGTCCTTGATCATGGCAGCTCTCATCCGCTCTCCCAATGCGGCGGCAGCTATCGTTGCTACCAGAGCGTGCATGCTATCCGAATCGATAGGAAACAAGGCCGGCTGCGAAACACTCCGCGCCCTCGCCGGTGAAATCCTGACTCGTTCATATCACATAACACCTCACGCAAGCCTGGCCCCCCATGTTGCCCGTCAGCTGCTGGTCGGAGGAGAACAGCAGGCGATTTCCACCATTGACGGCCCGCTCCAGAAATTCGCATCTGATGTGCTGTCTTATCAACTAAGGGCCATCAGCAGCCAGAATGTCCATGACGGCGCGGCGCTTGTCATCGACAACAAAACGGGGGAGATCCTGGCATACGTGGCCAATTCCGGTGCAGACTCATCCGCAAGTCATGTCGACGGTATCATGGCGAAGAGGCAGGCGGGATCCACACTAAAACCCTTTCTATACGGTCTGGCAATCGAACGCAGACTGCTGACGGCGGCATCGCTCCTTGATGATTCCCCGGTCAATGTGCCGACCCCTGCCGGGCTCTATGTCCCTCATAATTACGACAACGACTTCAAAGGTCAGGTGAGTGCAAGGACTGCTCTCTCATCATCCCTCAATGTCCCCGCAGTGAGGACGCTGATGCTAGTGGGGCCTGACGACTTTGCGAGACGTCTCCAAGCGCTGGGATTTCTCGACCTAAACGAGGGCGACTATTACGGACTCTCTATGGCTCTGGGCTCGGTGGATGTGAGCCTTTACGAGTTGACAAACGCTTACCGGACACTCGCAAACGGCGGAAGATTGAGCAGTCCATCGCTGAAATTCGACAGAAAAAGCAACGGCCAACAGGTGATGAGCCCTGATGCAGCGTTTGTAGTCGCGGATATCCTTTCAGACAGAGCTGCACGAGGTCTTACATTCGGCTACGAAAATCCGCTATCGACACGTTTCTGGACGGCGGTCAAGACCGGTACAAGCAAGGACATGAGGGACAACTGGTGCATCGGATTCTCATCGGGTTACACCGTAGGAGTTTGGATCGGTAATTTTTCTGGAGCGCCCATGTGGAACGTCTCGGGCACTTCCGGCGCAGCTCCTGCATGGCTCGAAATAATGAGCTATCTGCACGCGAACCGGCCAAGCACCACCCCCCGACCTCCCATCGGGGTTGTCGCTAAAAGGGTTGAATTCAGGTTGTCTGTCGAACCGTCAAGGAGCGAATGGTTCGTCCGTGGCACTGAGCCGCTGGATATGCCGACTGCTATAGCGGACCATGGGGCAGCCATAGTCAATATCTCGGAGAAGCCCGCCATCTTTTACCCTCCAAAGGACACTATCTTCGCCGTCGACCCAGACATACCCGATGGAAACAACTTCATATTTTTCCAAGCGACCAAACAAGGACAGTTTGACTGGGTCTTGAATGACAAAAGAATCGGTTCCGATGCTCAAGCGCTCCCATGGAAGCCGGGGTATGGCCGATACGTATTGTCCCTGATGGACAGACAAAGCCGGGTAATTGATTCAGTTAATTTCGAAGTGCGCGGAATGCCTTTATTGCCGGCTGACAAAAGTGATGCTGCTGATAAAGACGAGATAAATGATAGCTCTCATCTATCGACACCTTGAAAAAACCTCCTCCAGGGTAAACTGAAAGTAAGAAAAGATTTCCCTTCCTTCTCTAAGTAGCCCTACTGCTTGTACTCGCGTGAGCCCTTGTCTTCAGGGAAGATATCATGAAGACGCGACACTGAATCCCTCGCTCTCCGAACTTAATTCAGCCCCCGTGATGTTCGAAGGCAAGCTCTACATTCTTGGAGGTCAAATCGTCAATACGCGCGTAACTAAAGACGGTTCCCTTATAGAAGCTATTTACGTGCCTGTCGATTCGCGGGGTTATCTGAAAGACTAGTCAGGTCTACACGGTTCCTTGCACTATACCCGAAGGAGAATGGAATTCTCGACCCAATCATATTCGGGAAAGACCGGGAGATCTCCATAGCGGGCATATACAAAGAGACCAGAACAGAGAGGCTGGACGAGATGAACTACCCATATAGCTATTTCGAAATCGTAGATTTCCATCTTTGGGAAGAACCGCGATACTATCCAGCCTATTATCCGTATCCTTACGAGTGGTACGATCCCTGGTATCGCCACCACTGGTGGAGCTAATCAAGCATCGAGAGCCTATTTGTCCGAATACAGCTTTGAAAAGAACGATTCTTGCCTCAACGGTTTTTTTCCGATTCTGGGATTCACCAATACTGCATATGACAAAAGCAGAAGGATAGTAGCATTATAATTTTTTGAACTTCACCCGGCACAGGTTCATTCTGAAAGCCTTCGCCCCATTCTTGAATGAGTGTTATAGGTCTGGAGGTGTGCACACTATGCCGATTGTCACGACTTACAAATCTTTCTTATCAAATCCCCTTTGCGCGGCCCGTCAGGGGCCTTTATCAGAACGGTCTGTCCGGCCAATGCCGAGACAGCTTCGATGCCGTCTTCGTATCGCAATGTATCGACAGCAATCATCTTATCTTCGAGTCCAGGGATCAGATACTCTAGCGAGTCGCCGACAGAAATTTTGATCCTGAGCAAAACCCTGGCAAATTGACCCTTCGTATCGAGGACGACACCGGCCAGTTCACTTTCTGGAGCGTAGTTCATGCCAGTGACATTGCAGATCTCGTCTTTATCGTAGCCAAATAGGAGGCCCGTAGTATATCCCCGTTTACCGAACAGGGCTAGTTCTTTTTGCCATGCCGGGAGCCGCGACTGATAGAGCTTTTCATTGTCGATGAGGTCGACCGCTTCTCGGTAAGCCCTAGTTACGCCTGCCACATAATGGATGCCCTTCATCCTGCCCTCGATCTTGAAGCTGTCGATGCCTGCACTGCTCAGAAACGGCAGGTGCTCGACAAGGCAAAGGTCTTTGGAGTTCATGATATAAGCCCCGCGGTCGTCTTCGAATACCGGTAAATATTGCCCCGGCCGTTTCTCTTCTACGAGAGCATATTCCCATCGACACGAATTTGCGCATTCGCCGGAATTTGCACTCCTCGAAGCCAAGAAGCTGCTCAGGTAACACTTACCGGAATAAGATAGGCATACCGATCCGTGTACAAAAGTTTCGAGTTCGATTTCCACGGTTGCGCCGATCTCTCTTATCTCATCTATCGAAAGCTCTCTTGATAGAATCAGTCTCTTCGCACCCATCTCCTCCCAAAAGCGGGCCGATTCGCTATTGGTAATGTTCGCCTGGGTAGACACGTGGATATCTATCTCAGGGGCTTTTTCCCTGAACATCATGAACAGGCCTGGATCGGAGACGATAACGGCATCTGGCCGGATGTCTTTGAGGATACGGATATGGTCTTTGACAGCCTGCAGGTCGCTGTTGTGGGCAAAGATATTTGCCGTCACATAAACCTTGACGCTGCACTCATGCGCGTACTGGACCGCTGCGGCAAGCTCTTCGGCATCGAAGTTCCTAGCTTTGTTTCGAAGGCTGAACCGCGGATCTCCGAGATATACCGCATCGGCGCCGTAATGAATGGCGGTCCGCATCTTTTCGAAGTCGCCTGCCGGACATAGCAGCTCCGGTCTTTTCATCGCGCTGCCGGTCTTCGGAACTTCTCTATTTCCTGTCTCGCGAGTTCATCGCAACGCTCGTTTTCGACATGGCCGTTGTGGCCCTTGATCCAGACCCACTCAATGTCATGCCCTTTCGAAGCCTTCAGCAGCCTTTCCCAAAGGTCCCTGTTCAGGACCTCCTTCTTCTGCGAGTTGCGCCAGTTGTTCCTGATCCAACCGTTGATCCACTCTTTCATTCCTTTGACGATATAGTTCGAATCCGTCGTCACCCTGATCCTGCAGGGCTTTTTGAGGGCTTCGATAGCCGAGATAACGCCCATAAGTTCCATGCGGTTATTCGTAGTGTGAGACTCAAAGCCGGATATCTCTCTTTCCTTTTCGCCCGATCTCAGGACGGCTCCGAACCCGCCGGGTCCAGGATTGCCGCTGCAGGCCCCATCCGCAAAAATATCCACAAGATGTTTCTTTTCCATAATCTATTATTTTACAGGGAAGGACGTTATCATTGAAAGTCGGTGCGTTTCGAAGGGCCTCCCTCTGATCAGTCGGGACTTTATTGTGCAATTCTATTATTTGAGTGTAACAACAGTCACGCCTCTGCCACCTTCATGCTGCTCGCCGCCGCGGAAGCCTGATACCAAAGGATGGCCCTGGAGCTGCTCCCTCACCGCCCTCATTAGAATGCCTGCCCCGATACCATGGATTATTGCCACCTCACGCAACCCTGCCAATGCCGCATGGTTCAGAAACGGTTCGATTCTCGGCAAGGCGTCATCTACTCGCAGCCCTATAATGTTGATGCTCAGAGCTGCGCTTTCAGATGCTACTTGTGGACGTTCGTCGGTCTGCCGGCCGGCGCCGGTGCCTTTCCCTTTTTTCTTCTGAATTCCTGCAAATGGAATCTCGACCTCGACGCTTCCGTATTTCACCCTGATCCGCTCATGCCGAAAGTCGATATCAACAACTTGCGCGTCTACATCGATGGATCTGACGTAGACGAGGTCGCCTTTTGTTATTGATTCTATCGAAAGAGAGCCAGCATCCTCCGGCATCTGAGCTGCAAGACCTTTATCGCTCTCCTTCTTCCTTGTTTCCGCTATTTTCAACGATTCCCTGATCTTCTCTTTTTCAGCTTTCTTAGCAGCTTCGAGGAGTTCATAAAGCTCTCTTTTTACATTACCCGCAAGTTCGGACGACTCCCGGTATGCATTTGCCATCACGGCATCCCGCTCACGCTTGGCTGTCTCAGTCAACTCATCCAGGGCCTTTCTCTTTTCTTCCAGTTCGGACTTCTGCCTCTCGATCTCGCCTATGGCATTCTCATAATACGACCTCTTTTCGGTCAGGTCCGTTATAAGATTGTCGAATTCGACCTTCACACCTCCGAGTAGTGCTTTAGCCGAATCGACCACCCGGTCCGGTAGCCCGTACCGCCTGGCGATCTCAATAGCATGCGACTGCCCGGGTTCTCCCACCCTCAGTCGAAAGAGCGGCGACAGGGTATCCTGATCGAATTCCATAGACGCATTGAGCATTCCGGCAGTCCTGTGCACAAATCCCTTGATATCCATAAGGTGTGTTGTCGCAAAAAGGAGTGCGCCTCTTTCCTTTATCTCGTTCAGCACTGCGCAGGCAAGTGCCGCACCCTCCACCGGGTCTGTACCGGTTCCTAGTTCGTCAAGAAGCACGAGCGCCTTAGTGTCTGCCTTTTTTAATATCTCGGATATATGCGCTATGTGCGCCGAAAAGGTCGAAAGGTCGTTCTCGATCGATTGTTCGTCACCTATATCTATCAGCAGATCGCTTATAAGCGGGAAACTGGATGACGAATCGGCCGGGATAGGCATACCTGTGAGAGCCATCAGAGCCAGAAGCCCAATCGTTTTTATAGAGATAGTTTTGCCCCCCGCATTAGAACCGGTAATGACCATGACCGTATCCTCACCACCAAGACGAACGGAAAGTGGGACTACATGCCTACCGGTGCCGTGCTTCTGAAAGCTGAGGGAAAGGAGCGGATGGCGGCCGTTGATAAGATTGATAAGTGCGGATTCATTGATCTCGGGAATCTCCATCCTCAGGAGGACGGCCAGGCGGGCTATACAATTCAACATGTCGATATAGACGAGAAGAGCAAACTGCTCCTCGATCTCTACGAGGTGTTCGCGTATCCGCGCGGAGATGCTGCGCAGAATACGTATCTCTTCCGCCCTCTCCTCGGCGGTCAGATTCTCAAGTTCGTTAGAGAGGCCTATAATCGCAATCGGTTCGACAAAAGCAGTCTCACCCGATTTTGACACATCATGCACAACTCCGGCGACCTGGCCCTTCGAATCCATCCTCACCGGGATGACCCATCTGCCCGACCTCGTTGTGACAAAATCGTCTTGCAGAAATACGGATACATCCTCGCTTCTCGTAATGTCTTCGAGCTTTTTCCTGATCCGGGACTCAAGCCGGCGAATCTCAGCCCTTATGCCGGCAAGAGCCGAAGACGCTGTATCCAATATCGTGCCCTGGCTGTCTATGGATTTTTGGAGTACCTTCAGGATCTCCGGAAAGCCGGTAAGACCTTCTGTGAGCTGCCGGAGTGCAGGAACATCTTCGCGTAATCCCAGATTCTCCGAAATGTCCGCGATTAGTTCAAAGACCGGCGTGAAACCTGCAAGTTCGACTCCTTCGAGCACTGAACCCTCAGGCCGAGCCTTTAAAAAAAGGCCATTTATATCGGGAAACTGCGACAGCCCGAGCGAGACGCCCTGCGATGAGAGCCTTAAGATGTCTCCTATCTCACGCTGCCTTCGCGAGATTTCCAGTTTGTCGAAGAAAGGTGCGAGTTTCGCAACAGCGGCTTCAGTGGCGCCGCTGTTTGCAAAACCTGCGATGATCCTGAGAAGCTTGTCGAATTCGAGTAAAGAGAGTGTGTGTCGTGATATCATCGGATCACTGGGGACGTCTAAAGGCCGACAGCCTCCATGACCCTGTTCTTCTGTTTCTCAAGGGCCTTCTGTCCCTGCTCAAGCGATTTGACGATCTCCTTCTTTGCTGCGCCAGAAAGCTCGACACCCCTGTCGATAAGTTCGGTTACCCTGTCTTTTGTCTCGTCAACAAAATCATCGACCCTGTCAATGGTATCTTCGACAAGGTCGACGGCCTCGTTCTTTACCCGTCTTGCCGTGCGTTTGATATCCTTTCTTGTCTCGCGGCCCGACTGCGGCGCGTAGAGAAGTGCAATGGCCGCGCCTATCGCGCCGCCGACCAAAAATGCTGCCCCGACTTTGACAACATCATCATTCCTCATATAAACCTCCTTTGATTAACACTTTGAATTTTATATTTATAATATTACCAGCAAATGCGGCTCAATGCTATTTCAGCATGTCATGAAGGACTTTCCGAAAACCTATGTATATTTCAAGATGCCTTTTCAACACGCTCCGCTATCGTCAATTTCGGACGAAAGAGAAACACCAGTTGTCTAATTCACTCGACATCGAGCTCAGTATCCTCAATCTTCAATAGAACTATAGATAAAGTAATGTAATGTATTAAACTAACGAAGATGAAAGCGTATTGTATTAGACATCGTTCATTCTTAGCAACATTGGGTGTCATTGTGGTAGTTACCTCGTTGCTCGGTCTTGTAGGTTGTGCCTCCACATTCCTTGTTTCAAAGGATTGTTACAGCTCATTCCTCGACAGCGATGAAAAAAGACTATACAGCATGCTCTGCGAAACCGAGGATTTCAGGAAGATCATTGCTGCGGCGGCTATCCAGCCGGACAAGAAAGATAGCCTCTACAAAGCCCTATGCAAGGAGCGTTCGGGGAAAAAAGTCAGGCATCTTTATGCCTCTTTGTCAGAACAAGAGAAAGACAGCCTGAAACTTTCATTCCAGACTCAGGGTTACGACATCAACTATAAACCCGTCGAAGCCAGCGGCGCGGACAGAATGTCAGGCTTGAGGGCAAATCTCCAATGCCCCGCGCAAGGATACTGAGACACGTCAGGCTGAAATGAAACTGCCATCATTTTTCAGAGCGTTTCCCAATCACGCAACTAATGTAATAAGAATACTTGTTATATGCAATAAGCAGGGGTAAGTGCTGATCAGGCAACCAGCCTTAATTTCAGGAAGTCGGGGAGTAGAATCACCTTCCTGTCTCGCTTCCGAATCTTGATGCTCTTCTCCTTCCGTAATGCATCGATTGTTCTTGTCACCGTTTCGCGACTTAGGCCCGTCATAGAAGCCATTATTTGGTGAGTTAACCTAATGTTCAATAAAGTCCCTTCCGTAACTGGTTCACCATGAGAGGCGGAGAATTTCTGAAAAAGCATGGTAAGTCGCTGCTCTGAGTTCTTAAAATTCACCATCTGTACTCGTTCACAGGAATCCCTAAGCCTCATGCAAAACATTTGAATTAGATTATCAAGCACCTTTTTCTGTGAATAAATAATGGAAAAAAAATCTTCTCGGCTAATAATTGCAGCTGATGTGTCCTCTATTGCCACAACCTCGGCAGGGGAAGTCTTGCAATCCAGTAACGACAATTCCCCGAATGAATCTCCGACTGCATGAATTGCGCTGATAATCTCTTTCCCATCTTCTGTCATCTGCACAATCTTGACCCTACCGGACATTATAAGATACATATAAGAATTAGTATCACCTTCCCACAAAATCACATCGTCTTTGCGATAATATTTGACTACTATTTTCCCAACGATATCTCCCATCTCCTCATCGCTTAACGCCGAAAACATCTGCATTTTCCTAAGCTCATCAAATAATCCGGGGACTTTATACATTGCCATGGTACCTCCATTTGCACGCAAATGTTCACTACCACGTCTGCTGGCAGTACAACCTTTACGCCGTATATGAAAAAGCAAGTCTTATGCCTGCAAGACACGGCAGCTGGTGAAGAGACCACGTGAAGGGACTAACCGCCTAAAATAAATAGATTTTCCCCGCATTTTTCTTTCCACCCCAAACTTTATACCTTTCCCTCTAATTCTTTTGCCTAATACTTATGCGGCAGTATTTTCCAATTTCTTATCCGTCTAAGGAAAGATTTTCCCACAGTGCCTGAGGTAGTCAGGAATCCTGTTTGGCACAATATCGGTAAGCAATTAAGTCTTACTTTGGGACCTATATAGTCACCGCAATAAACTCCGGAATGTCCATATCAAGCCTGTTATAATGGGTTAGGTACAGATGGAATCACCATACACATATTCATACTGGGAAAGATGAATGAACGACAGCCGATTATTAACTCATGAAGAACTAAAAAAGGATAAGTCACGCAAACTGATCAGAAACGTCAATATTGAACACAAAGAAAGCCTGACTGGCTTGGAGAAGTTCGCTGTCTTGATCACCGACAAGGTCGGGTCAATGGGGGTTTTCATAATTATTTGTGTATGGACTTTTGTTTGGATTGGATGGAATACGCTTGGACCCAAAGAGTACAGGTTTGATCCCTTCCCGGCATTTGTGCTATGGCTCTTTCTATCCAACATGCTATAGATATTTCTGATGCCACTGATTATGATAGGTCAAAATCTGCAGGACCGACACACCGAAAAAAGAGCCGAATCAGATTTTGAAGTCAATGTCAAAGCTGAAACAGGAAATTGAAACAATTCTCTTGCATCTGGAATGTCAAAACGATCTCATGCTCAAGATTCTTGATAAATTGGAGAATGAAGGCAGGGCAGACAGAAAATAAGATATACTTAAACATTATCTTGGAATTAGACAGAAGGACACTTCCAATACCAACCAATCGAGGTGAAATAAGATGACTTTATTAAATATTCTCGTCCTTGCACTGGTTCAAGGGGCCGCTGAACTGTTGCCGGTATCAAGTTCAGCGCATGTGATTATTGCAGAAAGATTGATGGGACTGGACCCCACCAGTCCTGAGATGACGCTTCTTCTGGTGATGCTACATACAGGAACGATGTTCGCGGTCATCATTTTTTTCTGGAAGTCGTGGAAAAATAGTTTCTTTTCTTCACGACATACTTTCTGGGTGTCAGTAAAGCTGATCATGGGAGCCACATTAGTGACTGGCGTTATCGGCTTGTTGCTGAAGTCCCTGATTGAGAGATTCATTTTAGGGGATGTCCCCCATGCGGAGATTGAACTTCTTTTTGGCAACTTAACTCTTATCTCAGCAGCACTTGCAGCGGTGGGCGTGTTAATCATCTTCGCAGGATGGAAAAGCCGTCGTTCATCCAATGTGGATAACCCTTTGGACCTCAATGGGGCCTTCTGGATCGGAGCAGTGCAGGGCCTGTGTTTGCCTTTTCGCGGATTTTCACGTTCCGGGGCAACCATATCTACAGGACTTCTATTCGGGATCGCAAAGGCGAAAGTAGAGGAGTTTAGTTTTGCTCTCGCCGTTGTCCTTACACCACCGATTATCATACGAGAGGTTTTGAGACTACTGAAAGCACAGCATGCATCCGTGCATGACATGACAAGCGTGGCAGGTCTTTTTTATCCCAGCCTGCTGGGCATGGCGCTGAGCTTTATTTCCGGCATGTTGGCCCTTCGCTGGCTGTCCAATTGGCTGGAACGCGGCCGCTGGCACCTGTTCGGAATATATTGTCTTTGCGCATCGGTTGCTGTTTTTCTGCTTCACAAAAATGGACTGTAGGATAGGTGAGAATTTGGTCGTTCCATCCGAAGCATAGTCGTCCGGAATTATCGGAATATCCACGTAATTGGGTTGGAATCCATCTCACCGGTTGAGCCGATAGTCCAGCCAATATTTATGAAACCTGCAAGACAGGAAAACAGGGGAGTTATTCTCGTCCTGCTCAGTGCCGTGCTGTGGGGAGTATTCCCGGTGATGGTTAATCGGGGCTCGCATCGAATTCCTCCGTTGGCGTTTGCGGCGATTTCCACACTTCTGGCCGCGGCCGGCTCATTCGCCTATATAGTAATAGGCCGAAAGCTGGGCGAGCTCAGAAAGAAGGAATCATATGCTTCACTTCTCATGATTACCTTGTGCATCGTTATAATCCCTTACATACTTTTTTTTATCGGGTCAAGCAAAACATCAGGTATAAACACCTCATTATTGTTACTCTCGGAGATTATATTCACCCTTATATTCACCCCTTTTATAGGCGAAAAAACCACGATCGAAAAGCTGATAGGAGCTTCGGGTATATTTATTGGCTCAGCACTAATTTTATACAACGGCAAATTCAGCTTAAATATAGGCGACATACTGGTCATTGCGAGCACAACTACATATCCGATAGGCAATTTCTACGCAAAGAAAGCCTTGTACCAGGTTTCGCCCGCTACGATACTTTTTGTCCGCTTTTCTATCGGTGGTTTATTCATACTGCTGCTTTCGATGATTGTTGAAAAGCCGTCGACCATGTCCGATATTATTCTTGCAGGTTGGCCCACCCTTCTGTTCACAGGTCTTATCTTGCTTGGAGCCAGTAAGATAATTTGGTATGAAGGGCTGTCGCGACTGGATATCTCCAAGGCGATATCGCTAGGAATGACATTCCCCATCTTCAGCCTCGTCCTGCTCACCGGAATATTCAAAGAAGAGATATCCGGTTATCAATGGATAGGAATTGCTGCAATGATGGCCGGAGTTTATTTTTCCATCCGAAGGGCATCCGTAGATCCCAGCTCGACAAGATATACACAAGTTGATTCGCGAAAAAAAACAGTGTGATTTAGGCCGCGCTGTTCCACCTGAAAACCGCCGCTGCAGACATCAAGCTAAGATCGTTGATTTCCGAATCGTAACTTACACGTTCATAATCTTCATTGGCTATTTGATTAAAAAATGTTAAGTACCTGTCCGAACTCCTCCGGAATCTCTGCACATCTTCTCTCATTGTTATACTGATACTAATTGATGTCTCTTTTTGAAAAAAGCCCCATGCACATTTGAGGTGATATAGAATGAGAAGCATAATCAAGTATTTGTTAATCTTTTTCTTCATATTCTCCCTATTCGGTTGCGCCACCACGCACGCAATCCTTCAAGACAAGGCTGAAAGGCAGGTCAAGCCGAAAGATTATAACGTAGAAATATACGCTGCCTACGGAGCGCCTCGTCCGTACAAGGTGATTGGGACCGTTATTGCAAGCACCGGGCCGTTTCATCATGTCACGGATGCCATAGAACACTTACAGGACGAAGCAAGAAAAATGGGCGGAGACGCCCTTATTGACCTCGCTCAAGGAATGCCTAAGGGAGAACCGATGCCCGAAGGCGGGTGGTTCATTTTCGGTGGCACCGGAGAGATATGGAGTGCAAAGGTTATCGTCTGGGAATAGTGCTCACTCGCTCAGGTGGAACGGCACACTTGTCGACACTATCCCTTTCTTGAACGTCAACACACCTTTTATAAGAAGGGCGGTCTGGTTATGGAGCAGGTGGTGCCACCACTTCTGTGGGACGAACTCAGGCATTATTACGGTAATAACGCCCATTTTATATCTCGCATGCACTTCGTCCAGAAAATCGAGGAATGGCCTCATTATAGAGCGGTAAGGCGATTCTAGCACTATGAGCGGGACGCCCATCCCGTATTCAAGCCATTTGTCCTGTATCCTTTTAGTCTCTTCTGGGTCCAGGCATACATAGACGGCGGCGACGTCATCCGATAATGCCTTGGCGTATTTGACCGCATGTATTACGGCCTTCTGCACGCCGGATATGGGGATTATCACTGAATGGTGCTTGAATTCCGTTTCTTTCACATGCCCTTCAAGAGACAACTGGGTGGCAACGGAACGATAGTGGGACTTGACCTGCTTGGTCAGATATACAATGGTAGGTATTGCTATTATAACCAGCCATGCCCCGTGCATGAACTTCGTCCCCGCGATGACAATCAGCACAACCGCTGTCGTGATACCTCCTATACCGTTGATGACGGCCGATTTCTGCCAATGGTCTCCTTTCTTGTCGATCCAGTGCTTTACCATGCCAATCTGTGACAAAGTAAAGGCAAGAAAAACCCCGACCGCGTAAAGCGGGATAAGGGCGTGCGTCTCCCCTCCAAACCCGATAATAAGGATGGCTGAGAAGAGACTGAGCAGAAGTATGCCGTTTGAAAATACAAGCTTGTCACCCCGGTTGCTGAGTTGTCTCGGCATGTAACCATCCATGGCCATTATTGAGGAGAGCCTCGGAAAATCTGCGAATGAGGTATTTGCAGCCAGAATAAGTATCAGAAATGTGGATATCTGAACTATATAGTAGAGGATACCATTTGAAAACACTGCGTGCGCGAGTTGTGAAAGCACTGTCTCACTTTCACTTGGAAGTATCCCGTAGTGGTTTGAAAGAAAGGTTATTCCGATAAAGAAGGCACCGAGGATCGCCGCCATCCAGGTAAGTGTCATGCTTGCATTTCTTGCCTCAGGCTTCTTGAAGGCTTTCACTCCGTTAGATACGGCCTCAATCCCGGTCAGTGCCGTACATCCGGATGCAAAGGCCCGCATGACAAGAAATATCGGCAGTATGCCTCCTGCTGGAGCTTCCTTATATTCGGGCAATGGAGGATGGGGTAAATAAAAATATTTGAAGATGCCGTAAATTACCAAAGCGGTTATGCTCCCGATAAATACATATGTCGGCACCGCAAATATCTTTCCGGACTCCTTAACACCCCTCAGATTACCTACAGTTAGGATAAGCAGCGAAAACATGCTCAGCATAACTGCATGACTTTGAAGGGCTGGGACCGCCGAGGTAATTGCCTCCACTCCTGCTGTGATACTAACGGCGACGGTAAGAACGTAGTCGATAAGCAGGGCCGCTGCTGCCACAAGGCCAGCGTTGATTCCGAGATTGTCCTTGGCGACAATATAGGACCCTCCCCCCGATGGATATGCGTGAATAGTCTGACGATATGATATGGCTACAATGGCGATTAGGACTGCTATCCCGATGCCAATCGGCATTGAATAGTGAAGCATTGTAGTACCGGCAAGCACAAGCACGAGAAGGATTTCCTCCGTAGCATACGCCACGGAAGACAGAGCGTCTGATGCAAATACTGCCAGACCGAGAGTTTTTGAAAGACGTTCGTGTTTTTCCCTCTCCGTTTCGATGGGTCTGCCGATAAGGATACTTTTGAGCGACATCTCTCCTCCTTATAATAGGTGAGAGCAAATGGGGAGATCGCTGCGATGCAGCGGGGTTGAACACCCTACCATTGCCCTTCCAAATGCCGACGAGGTTAGCTGACGGGCTGGGGCATGGAAGTGCCCTATCCTAAACCGGAATACGCCCCGAAAAACGGTTCCCCCGCATCCATTCCTGATGGATTTAGGCTGCTAATGTTTAACTGATAATCCGGACACTCAGATATTAGTACTGGAAGCTGCCAGATACTTTTATTTAGAATAACTAAAGAAAGTATAAAAATTGTGTAAAAATTATATCAAAAAGAGGCGCCATAAGCACTTAACCGCTTTCATGCTTTTTCCAGTAATCCCAATTTTCCTGCCAGCCACTTCGCAGTCGTAGCCTGGATGAGGATTGTCATCAGGATAGCGATGAATGTAACAGCAGCTATGTTTTCGGCGCCAGGCAGATGCTTTCCCGTCAACAAACCTGCAAGTGCTGCCGGGATCACACCTGTCTCTCTTGTCCAGCACATGAAGAGCATTTCATTAAAGCTCCATTTTGCCAGCCGATCCGGAAGGGCACATAAAAAGACGGTAATCGGCCTTGCGATCAACATGAATATGCTGACGATAAATATTCCGCTGAACAGGAATTTGCTCATGAGACTAAAATCGACCTGCGAGCCCAGGAGGATAAATATGAACATCCTCATGATCGTGGCTGTCCTTGTGATATATTCATCGAGTTTTTGATGCTCCACTAGATGCATCCGAAAGCCGAACGATTCCTTATTGCCGAGTATGATTCCGAAAACAAAAACCGCTATGAATCCGCTCGTCTGCGTACCGTCCGCACCAAGATAAGTGCCGATGACAGCCATAAGCGTTATTACAGGGGCGTATTTTGCCAGGAAGTCAAACTTTTCATGGGCTATGAAAAGCGCACTCAGGTATCCCATTGCGCCGCCTATGACAACTCCGCCGACGGACTGTTTCAAAAGACCTGTAAGGGATGCCGTCAGCGAAAGATCTCCTGAACCCATAGCTACAGACATGACTGCAAAAGTTAGGACAGAGCCCGTTGCGTCGTTAAACGCAGATTCACTGATCAGCGCCTGTGCAATCCTCTCCTTAACTCTGACCTGACGGAAAATGGGGATTATCGTTGCAGGATCGGTCGGCGCGATAACAGCACCCAGCAATAGAGCTGTAATCAAAGGGAGACCAAGCAAATAATAAGCTGCGATGCCTGTAATGGCTGTCATGATAATAACGCCTACCGTAGCGAGCACGGAGAGGGTAATCCAGACCTGCTTCATGACCTTCAGACTGATCGAAGCTCCGCCGTCAAACAGGATATAACAGGCGCCGAATATGAGTATGATTTGGTTCACAGCAGAGTCGACAGCAATGTGTAAGATATCGGCAACCTCAGGTCCGAGCAAGATGCCAGCAAGAAGGAATATAGCCACATCCGGGACCTTGAGCTCTTGTGACAGAAAGATCGAAAAGGTGCCTGCGGCCAAGATGACAGCAAAAGACAGCAACAGCTGCCTAGCCATATCGAAGCTGATTGTGGATTCCACTCATTGTCTCCCGGGAGTTTTTTCAATTATAAACAAAATTCCCACCGAAAGGCGGGGCATTTTGTCTCATCTCCGCTCTATCGGCGGGTCTTGGTAACTTGAAAGTCGGGATAAGCTGAGACAGAGACTTCGCTCTGGTCGAGTCCTTCGAATTCTACTTCAGGAGATACTCGCAGTGGTATAAACCTGTTCAACAGCTTAAAAAAAACATACATCACGACGAATACAAATATGAAATTTACGACAACGCCGATGACCTCCGCAACAAACTGTGAAGCGCCACCGTAGAACAGCCCTTTGACCGCGCCGGCAACGCTATTCAGGCCATCGCCATATGTGCCATCCGCAAAAAGCCCGAGAGCTAAAAGACCCCATGCGCCGCAGGCTCCGTGAATGGATATAGCACCCACAGGATCATCAATCTTTAATTTCCTCTCGACAAAGAAAATACTCGCACAGCAAAGAACGCCTCCAATAAGTCCGATGATTACGGCTCCGACCGTGCTTACAAATGCACATGACGCTGTAATGGAGACGAGTCCGGCCAGCAGTCCATTTGCACATAAGGAAAGGTCCGGCTTACCGTAAAAGATCCACATATAGCACATCGCTGAAAAGCATGCGGCGCAGGAAGCAAGCATCGTATTTACCGCTATCACGCTGATTCTGAGGTCACCACCTGCAAGTGTGGAGCCTGAATTGAATCCGAACCAGCCGAAGAAAAGAATGAGGCAGCCCACAATGGCCATTGGGATATGATGGCCAGGCATCGCATTAGGTGTTCCATCAGCCCTGTATTTTCCCATCCGAGGGCCGAGAACGATCGCTCCTGCAAGCGCCGAAACGCCACCGACCATATGAACGACCGATGATCCGGCGAAATCCAGGACTCCGTGGCCGATACCGAAGTTCTTTCCGATCATAGCCAACCAGCCACCTCCCCATACCCAGTTTGCATAGAGTGGGTATGTGAACATTGCGATGAAGAAGACGAATATAACGAATGACTTGAAGGTCCAGCGTTCGGCCATCGCCCCGGTGGGAATGGTCGCCGCAATATTCATTAATACCACTTGGAACAAAAAGAGCGCAATGATCGAAACATCATACGCCTGCCCTGAAAGGAAGAACCCTGCTGTGCCGAAAAGTCCGAAGTCCTTGCCTAGAAAGTGCAATGCAAATTCGCCATTCAGCAATCCTGTACCACCTGCAAGATGGCCTGATCCCACGCCTCCCATCTGGAGTGCATATCCGCAAATCCAGTATCCCAGCACCCCAAAAACGGAGACCATCAGGTTCATAGCCATTGATTGTCCAGCATTCTTCGCCCTTGTGAAGCCGGTTTGTATCATTGCGAAACCTGTCTGCATAAGAAAGACGAAAAAACCGCAAATCAGGATCCACATAAAATTAATAGCTATTATGTTGTGACCTATCACATCCGCCAGCTTCACGGCGAGCGGCTCGTTTGTCGCCAAGTTCTTCATATCATCAGCCGTGGGAGCGCCTCGCGAGGCTCCGACCACATCCGCAGCTCCGCCGGTATTTGCTCCGGAAGGATCAGGTTTCAGCCCCGGCCCGGATACGGACCGCACCTGTTCTTCGGCAAATGTCTGGAATGAAGGCAGCAGGAGTCCAGCAAGTAACACCGTCAACAATAGAATTATCCATGCCCTGTTCATCTCCATCTCCTTTTCGACTATATCTTGATCTTGTCGCCGAATTGGATTATCATCCCTCCGCAGACAATGACCGACAAGCCAATCCAGGTCGAGCTCGGTATATTCTCATTGAATACGAAGCGCCCGAACAATACACTAATCAGCGCGAATACTGCCACATAAACTCCGAGAAGCCTGGAAAAATCCCATTTAACAGTGTTGACCACTACTCCGTATAATCCCAGCATCGCGGCACCCATAAAAATCACCAATGTCCCGCTGCCGCGAAGACCTTTACGGACTACCGCATCCCCGCCTACTTCCAGGAGTGCTGCGGCTATGAAGATGAGCCATGCAAAATATGTCATTCTTAGTCCTCCGATACAATAATAATTTTAGGTCAATGCGCGGGTCCGCGGTGAATAATAAGCCACAGCACAAAAAGGAAGATTACCAGAGATATCGAAACACCCAGCACTACCCAACGGACCTTCTTCCAGCTCTTCTTCCATGGGGTGGGCGCCTGAAGCCGGTCGCATCGACCTGTCAATTTTACAGCGCCCGGATTGTCCAGGTCCGCCTTCATCGCTGCGGCCGATTGATATCGGTCTCCCGGATTGCGTTCCATCGCGTGCAGGATAATCTCCTCGACATGAGTAGAAACATGCGGGTTCTGTTTCCGGGGTGCCGCAGGGTCACCGGTTACGCGCGCATTCATGATCACAAACGGATTGTCGCCATCGAACGGCGGTACGCCGACCACCATTTCATAAAGCATTGCCCCAAGGCTGTAGATGTCGGTCCGCACGTCACCGCGCTTCCCGCTTACCTGTTCAGGCGCCATGTAGTCGGGGGTACCAACTGCAGGAGTGAAGCCCGCGAATGTGATACGCCTGCCCTTCTCCGCCTTTGCGATGCCGAAATCCATTACACGGATCGTGCCGTCATAGCAGATCATGATGTTCTGCGGTTTAAGGTCGCGATGGATGACGCCATTCTCATGCATGTATGACAACGCTTCGCAGACGCTGCTTGCCAGCTTGACCGCGTCTCTTTCGGGCATCGGGCGGACACTGTTTAACAGGTGCGAAAGCGTATAGCCCCGTAGGTATTCGGTCACTATATATGGTCGGCTGCGGTGTTCCTCCTCCAGATGAATGAATTTCAGGATGTATGGATGGTTCAGACGAAGCCCGATCTCTTCCTCACGCTGGAACCGGGAGTAGAATCCCGAATCGCTCTCGAATTCCATAAACGGCACCTTTATCGCCACAGTCTCTTTGTTAGTCAAGTCGGTGGCCTTGAATATTGTCGCCATTCCGCTACGGCTGATGGTTTCGGTGATTAGGAAGCGGTTGTCAAGCGTCTGTCCGGGGCGCAGTTCATACTTGGCAGTCGGGTCGGCAGTCTCCTGATACATCGGGACTCCGCGATAATATGCCACTTTCTCGACATCGTTGATCTGCAGGACCTGCACGGACAGATTATCTTCGGTGCCTCTCTGCTCGGACAGCGCAATAAGCTGGCGGCAGGCCTGAGCCGGAGAAAGTCGTGATACGATGTCCGCGATCTCGCTGTCCGCAACGTGCGAATAGAGGCCATCCGAACAAAGCACTATGCGGTCACCCTTGAAAACAGTAACACTCTCCACATCAACTCGTATTACCGGCTCATGCCCGACGCTGCGTGTCAGGACAGAGCGGTTCTCGCTTGTCCTGGCATCCTGCTCCGAAATCAACCCGAACTTTTGCTGCATTCCCGTGTAGGTGTGGTCCGTAGATAATTGCTTAATCTCGGCCTTGCGGACCAAGTATACGCGAGAATCGCCGACATTGCCCACCACGATTTCGTTGTTGCGAAGCACAACAATGGCCAAAGTGGTCGCCATGGGAGACTTGCCGTGGTCCTCCATGCCTTTGTCGTATACCGCGAGATTAGCCGCGTTGAACATTTGAGTAATCAACTGCTGCGGGGTCTGCTCGCCTGGGGCCTCGCGAAAAGTCTTCAGAGCAGTTTCCACAGCAAGTCGGCTCGCTACTTCTCCATAATTAAGCCCACCCACGCCGTCTGCCAACACAGCCACCGCGCCGAGCCTGCGCTTCTCTTCCAGTGATTGCGGCTGCCAAGAGCCTACATAATCCTCATTATTCTCGCGCGACGGTCCGGGTGATGAAAGTTCAGAGTAGGTCAGTTCCATAGTTAGAGCACTTTACCATTTATTTTGTGAAATTGAAAGCATGCGGTGCAAAGCAGGATGGCCACCCCTGAGGGTGACCATCCTGCTTTGAAACTGATACACAGTCCGGCCTTTTTAGGATTTCGAAGGACTGCTGAGAAAGATGTCCTTGCCTTTGGCCTTGCTGCTTTTCATAAAGTAAACACCGCCGTAAATGCCCCAGATTGCACATACGCCCAGTGCTATGTACGGTTCCTTCCAGCTCATACCGGCAACTGTGAACGGCCCGACAAGGTAGAAGAGCATGATCACAAGGTTGGCCAGCAAACCGAGAATCGGTATAACCACATGTTTGATAGTATTGAAAGAATGATGTTCCTTGAAAGCCACCATAGCGATCCAGCATGTGATCATATAGAGCAGAAATGTGCCGAAGTTGCTTATCAGTGTCACTATGAGCAGCGAGTTGGGCAGCATCGTATACATCTCAGGAGAGAAGATGCCGATGCTGTACCAGAAGTTATGTTTGTCCAGAGCCGCAGGTGCCGTAGCCTGGCCACCCATATAAGCCGTAACTGTTACGATTCCGATAATCGCTGAGATCACGGCCAAAGTCCAGATGGCACGGTGAGGCGACAGGTTCTTGCCGTGCATGAGACCGAAATGGGATGGTACTTCTTCATCGCGGCCCATCGCATAGGTAACGCGGGCACCGGTGTTGAGACAGGAGAGCGTCGTACCGATAAGGGCCAGAAAGACCGTGAAAGCCTGGACCAGCATGAATGCCTTGCCTGCCTCATAGCTTCCGAACAACCATGTGCCGACGATAACCATCATATCGCCTATCGGCGCGCCTGAAGCGCCTGCCATAGGCATGGTATAACCGTTATGGAGCAGATAGCCGGCAGCGAAGTACTCTATCAGGTAGCAAAATGCACCTTGGACTGCGAGCGAGAGAAGTACTGCTTTTGGAATGTCTCTCGTCGGATGCTTTGCCTCTTGTCCCATTGAGGTGACCGACTCGAACCCGACTAGGATCAGGATCGCTATGGCCGCCTGGATAAAGATGAAATTGAAGCCATGCGGTGATACGACCGAACCTGCCGTAGAATGGTAGTTGAACACATCGTTCCCCTTGTCATCCTTCGTTACTGCTCCGTCGGTATAATCTACCGTGAACGGAGCAGCGAGTTTCGTGTCTGTTACAGGCTTGCCGTCCTTGTCCGCAGGTACCGGCATCGCTGTCTTTTCGTCCATCATATCCGCCATCTGGTATACAGGCTTTCCGTCCTTGTCCACGGTCGGCTTGCCGTCTGCATCAAGCGCAGGAGTCGGATTGCCCTTGTCGTCCTTCACCACATCCTGGGCAACCTGGTAATTGACTGCGATACCGTTGGAGAGATGGTAGCCCACAGTTCCCTGGGGGTGCTGAGTACGATACCCGATTGCGATGACTGCGAAGACCAGTAGTGCCGAAATCTGTATTATATTGATTGCTACGTTGACTGCAGTTGTGCCGGTGACGCCGCGATATGCAATATACGCCACGCCGAAAGCAAAGACGATGCAGAAGAGCCACATGAAGATCGGACTATTGTAGGTGCCGCTGAAGGTGTCCGGAAAGAACTGGTTCATCAGAAAGCCGGCGAGAAGACCCGTTACGCCGACCATGACACCGGGATAAACCCAGTAATATAAATGGCTCGCCCATCCAGTAATAAACTTAGCGATACGGGCAAACTTGTAAGCATGCGTTTTTGAAAGATACGCCTGCTCCGCATACAGATATGAAGAGCCTGGGCCGGGATATAGTTTCGCCAGCTCAGAGTAACTGATTGCAGTGGCGAAGCAGAGCAGAAGCGCAAAGAGAATGCCGATCCATATGTCAGATCCCGCCGTCGGTGCACCGTAGAGTGCCTGCATCTGAAAGGTTAGCCACAGGAACGCACCGGGGGCGATCAGCGCCATCGCGTTCATTGTCAGACCGGTCAGGCCCAATGTTCCTCTGGTAACAGGTTGTTGTTCTTTTGCCATAGCGATACTCCTTTTTTATGTGTTACTTGATTGATACTGTTTTTAGAAGCTCAATGTCGTTCCGAGGCCATATACAAAGGTGTTGTCGATATGTCCGGCCGGATTGGTATTGACTAACATGCCATTGATAGATACATTGTGGTCGTTGC
>Ga0181523_10001668_pt1 | contig 23231 bp, 16 predicted proteins | sample PEATcosm2014_Bin_43_FD_119752 | JGI IMG/M metagenome (GOLD analysis project Ga0181523, IMG submission 119752) | Peatland microbial communities from MTU Mesocosm Facility, Houghton, MI, USA - PEATcosm2014_Bin05_30_metaG | ecosystem: Environmental > Terrestrial > Soil > Wetlands > Peat | place... | reverse complement strand
TCCTGGCCTGACTCCCGGTCGATTCGTCACGGCGCACGGCAGACCTAGGGGAGCTCATAGGCCTCGACGAGCGCTATGCCGGTGTCGCCGCTTGCACCCTGAACCTGGGCAGTGTAGTCCCCGGGTGGCAGGGTGACGAGGATCGCGGAATCTGGCGTTCCCTGGCTCCCCCAGCCGAATGCCCCCACGCTTCCCGCGGCCGCAGCAATCTGGGCATTACCGCCCCAGCCTGTGTTGCTCGAAAGGAGGGTCGAGGTGCCATCGGTGTTGCTCCTGTAGAGACTTAACTGCGGATCGGACAGGGTGCCTGACACACCGAAGGGAATAAGCGCGGGGCCGGAGGCGCGTATGAGCACCGTCTTGGAGGTCGTCCCCCCGATCACAAATCCCGCGATAAGGATATTGGCGCCAGTGCCCACCCCGAGACGAGCCGAGATATTGATCAAATGCGGTGAGGCGGCCGTGTATGCAGTGGTGGCGTCATAGACCTCCGCCAGCGCAATACCGGTGTCGCCGCTGGCGCCGGTGATCTCGGCCGTGTAGGCCGCCGGCAGAAGTGTTTCGACGAGCGCCGAATCCTTGCTTGCCCTGTCTGTCCAGGCAAAGGCGCCGACCGCGGCGGCTGTCGATGTCACCTGGGCTTCCCCCGCCCAGCCGCTGTTGGTCGCCAAGATTCCGGACGGGCTGTTGAGCACGAGCTTGGGGTCCGGGAGCAGGCTCGTCACGCCGAACTGCGCCAGGGCCGGTCCCGAGGCGCGGACCAGCACCGGCGTGCTGCCTCCACCCGAGCCTCCACCCACCACAAACCCTGCGATGAGCTGGCTCGCTCCTGTCCCTACCTGGGAGCGGCAGGAGACGTTTATGAGGTGGCCGGGGCTTGTAGCGTTCACGACGGAGAGTGTCGCCGCTGTACTCGTGGCGGATCCCCACGCATTGCCTATGGAACAGGTGTACGCCCCTGCATTAGCGGCAGTCGCGCCGGTCAACATGAGGGTCGAGGTTGCCGATCCCGAGACACCTCCGCCGTCCGCCAGCGGATTTCCATTGAGCGACCACTGGTAGCCCGCGGCCCCGACACCGGCTGCTCCGACGCTAAAGACGACCGTTGAGCCACTCTGGACGGTCTGGGAGACGGGCTCGGCGGTGAATGCCGGCGGGCTCGGGCTCATCGTTGTCGCAAAGACAAAATGGGCAGCGGTCAGGGCCGGGACCGTGTAGGTGAGCTGGTTATTCGTGAGCGTTGCCGACGGAAGGGCCTTGATGTCGGGGCTCGAGGCATTGAAGGCGTATACGTTCGCCGCCATGTACGCTGACGGGCCGGCGATCTGGAACGTGACGTCGGCAGCCTGCGTGTAGCTCTTGTTCAGCACCACAACGTGGAGAGCGCCGGCCGCGTCGAGCGAGGCGTAGGCCGACGTGTTGACCGTGTCGGAGTCCGTCTCCTGGACCGAGGTGCCTCCGAATTTCCCGCCCTGGCCGTCGTAGTTTAGATAGAGGTTAAAGGCCGCCGCCGCGTAGACGGGGGCGGGCGAGCCGTGCAGAAGCCAGAAACAGCCGAGGTAGACCCCGTATTTGCCGTAGATCCCAAGCACGTCGGCCTGGGCCAGCCCGCCCGAAATGTCGCTCTCTCCGCCATAGCAGTACTCCGTAAACGATAGCTTGGTGCCCGGGTAGCGGGCGCTGATCGACGCCTCGATGTTCGGAATCCACGGCAGAAACTGGGAATCGTACGTCTGCACCCAGCTGTTTTCCGCATAGGACGGGTCCCAGAGGACCCGGGGCGCCTGGACTCGGTCCATGTCGGTCGCCGTATCGGTGTAGTCGGTCTGGGCCGTGATCGAGGTCCCCGCGACCGGGCCCCCGATATTCTCGTCGCTGTAGCGGTGGAGATCCAGGACGTCCAGGAGCCGCATCCCCGCCGACGCGGACGCCTGGTTCATCTGCTGAAGGTAGTAGTCGATGAACCACCGGTAGCCCGTTGAATTCTGCACCGCCGCCCAATCGGGCGCATTCTGAAAGGTCATGTAGGCCTCGCTCCCGTAGAGCACCGGCCCCAGGACCTCCGCGGAGGGGTCCATGCGCTTGATCGTCTTGGCTAGCGCCACGGACTTTGTCGTCTCCTCCGCACAGGTGGTCTGCGCGGGATGCAGATAGGGGTGCGTCGAGGGCCAGAGGGACGGCTCATTGTCCAGGTTGTAGCCCCGGATCCCGGTTTTTCCGGAGGCAGGCCCGTACTTTGTGATGAGGAGGTTCAGGAGCTCATCCATGTAGACGACCCCGTCGGTCAAGTCCGGCGGGTTCAGGTACACTCCGCCGGGCTTGTCGTTCACCACCTGGTCCCACCGAGACGATGGAGCTGCCTGAGCGGCCGTGACCGGGCCGTTCTCGTCCGCTGCGACATAGCCGGCCATCTGGAGCGTGACGACAGTGTAGGGTGTGCCGAACGCCAGGGACTGGTCGTGAAAGTTGGTGAGCGCAATCGCCGGGATGGTCTGCTGGGACGCCGAGAGCCCGGAAACCATGTAGTTGTCGCTATTATTGATATAGTCGGTTCCGGCATTCGACGCGTTTGTTTCCCAGTTGTAGCCGGTCAACCGGTCGCCTCCGATGCGGCGCGACCCAGGGACTGCGACCCCGGGCAGGTCCTGGTTCGTTCCGTAGATAAAAGGGCTGATCGCAAGCGTTCCGGCGCCCGGGTTGACCGCAATCTTGATGGATAGATCCGCTTGAAGGGCCGTGGGGAAGACAAGGAGCAGGGCGCACCAAACGGGCGTTCTCATGGGTAAAGCATCCTGCCCGCGCGCGCAGCGCGCCTCAACTCCATATGGGGAGATGGAGGCGTCCACAAGATATGTCCCGGTAGGCTCTAGGCGGGGCTTATCGGGTGATAGGCTGGGAATCCACGGGAGAGTTAGGCTCCGATCGCAGGGCCTCCGCGACCCGAAACGCGATGCGCTGCAACAAGCTGCTACCAAGACCGCAACCTCGCTTGCTGGTGATGGGCGCCCTCGGCGTCCACCAGTTGAATTCAGATCGGAAGGCGGCGCGTCGAATCTTGCGCAACGTTGCCTGGAATCATGGCGTGAACAGTCCAGGCTCGGAGGGCTGCAAATGGGCTCTGGAGACAACCGCTCGGCTTCAGGCAGACGGGGTCTACGGCCCTTGGTACTAATCGCGCTTCAGATTTGCGCTTCGCCGCGGCTGTGACCACATACGGGCATGTCCATCGTTTCCGGTTTGAGAAGCCCCTATGCCAAGGTTGATCGGCTGGTCTATTTCGGCCGGATGCTTGACAAGATCCGTTTGCATGGCGCCGGAAAACTGCCGGCCGACGAATATGGTGCCAACTTGGGCAAGGGCTTCGACAAGCGCTGCTGCGGCTTCCTGAAGGTTAGCTATGATGAGTTAAAAACTCGCGTCATGGCGGGGACCGACTCGGACGCGTCGCTACTAGCCTGGGCCGAAGAGCGCGGCGGACGCAGATCGGACGAGGATTGCGAGTTGTGGAACTCGTTCATGATGAAACGCGGTTTTCGCGACGAGGCATCGTCGATACTCGCGAAGCGCATACAGGAGAGCGGCTTCGAGGGAAAACCCATCATGACCATGTTCGATTACATCGACTTTGACGAAGGCCGCGATCCGGTGAGCGCTAGATCCTGGGAAGGGCAGGGGTAGCATTCAATCGCGGCCGGGGCGGGGGCGGGCCCCAATACGCACCAAAATCTGTGCAACGGTGCGTGGGGAGTTACCAAGCTTGAGACGGCAGAAGGATGCCCCGGGGCTCTCATCTTGAGATTCCGGCTCCCGGGGGCAGGTCAGGCTCCTCGCCTGTGAAGCGTCACTGCAATTCCTGTGTCTCTAGAAAAACACCCTTGGCGTCGAACACCTCGATTCTCCTTCCATGAGGAGAGATCACAAGAGTCCTCAATACCTCCCCTGTCCTCATGTCGTATTCAATTCTCTTCTCGACTCCATTGTCCATTGTGACGCGGGTATTCAGTTCATGGAGGACTCTCTGCTGTCTGTTGTAACCGGCGAAAAGCGGTCTTCCCGAAGACATATTCACTAAGGGAACGCTGAGCCCAATTCCCTTGGATATGAGCGAAGCGGAGACGAAATGCGCACTCGCATTGTGAATCTCGATCCTGTCCGACGAACCGGCACCGAGATTCTCGATCCAAACATCGTGTTCAAAATAGGACTTTTCTGGCTCCTTCGGCTTGTAGGAAGAGAAAACTACCCCCGCCGCCACAGCTGATGTGACGAGGTTGACAAGGGAGATTACCCTCATGACCGCTGACTGGAAAGTCTACGCAACTCTGCGCCGGGTGGTTAGTTCTATAGGAGATTGCGCCTCAGCGCGTTGCAGAAGAGCAGGCGAAGCATAGAGTTGCCAACAGCAGTCTCATGGGGGTGTGGGGTGAGGCGCCAAGGGATCGAATGGCGCCTAATGATCGGAGCACAAACCAGACCGTGGGATGAGCAGATGCACCAACGCAGTCCATCTCATCTGGCACTAACGCGATCGGAATGATTTGTAACAACTCCACGGAATGCGGTTCGCCCGTGGCAGGCGTCTTTTTGTAAAGAAGGCCGACGAATCTCCGATTTTCCACCGTAAGCCCTCATCTCTCTCGAGGTGGAATCCAAAAACCGGGGGGCCTTGTGGCCTGCTCCCGGTCGCCGGCGGGTCAAGACGAGAACACCGCCAGCGGGGCACCCGCAATCCAAGGGTAGAATCTTGCAGCCAGCGCCATATAGAATAGCCTACCCGCTCGGAAGCGGTCGGTTCCCTCGGCGTCCACAAGTCATTAAGATGTTATAAATCACAAGGGTATGCGCCAATCCTCATCGGGTTATCATAAGAGCATGCTCTTCCGTGTCGCCACCGCGTTGATCGCAATTTCGATCCCACACGGGCGTTCTTTTGCTGGTCCATCGGCCAGTCCCAACAAACCGATCGAGCGGATCACGATCTCAAATGGGAAGTTCGTGGCCGGGAGCGGGAGAATCTGGATGAACGGAGCCAACACCCCGTGGCATCATTGGAACGACCTGGGCGGTGATTTCGACCCGAGCTGGTGGGACGCCCACTTCCAGTTGCTCCACGATCGCGGAATCAATGCCACGAGGATATGGATCTCGTGCAGCGGAGACGTCGGAATCGAAATTGACGAGAATGGCCATGTCTCCGGCGCCACACCGGCCTACTGGGCCGACCTCGGGCGCCTCATTGATGTCGCCCAGAAGCACGAGGTGTATGTCCTGGCGACTCTGATGTCGTTTGATAACTTCAATTCCAAGAATCGCAATTTCAGGAGGTGGCGAAAGTGGATCAGCGCGGACGACGAGATTGACTCCTACATCAAGAATTTCCTGCATCCGCTCTTGGAGCGTTACGGCCACACCGCGCGCCTTTGGGCAATTGACCTGATGAATGAACCGGAGTGGGTGTTCGAAAACGCCGAAGACGGGAAGATCCCGTGGCAAAGGCTTCAGAGTTATTTCGCGCGGGCGGCCAGCGAGATCCACAGCGAAAGCGAGGTTTTGGTTACGATCGGCATGGCGATGCCGAAGTACAATAGCGACGTCGCAAGATCGGCGCAGGGGAACAAGGTGGGCGACGCGTCCCTGCGCGCGGTGTTCAACGATCCCGGCGCGCGATTGGACTTCTATTCCACGCACTATTACGACTGGTGTGGGCCTGTTTGGGGCAGCGCGCTGTATTTGTCGCCGCAGGCGTATGGGATGCCAGTCGACAAACCGTCCATCATCGGGGAGTTTCCCGCACACGGAACCAAGGGGCACACCGTCACGGCTGACTACGAGAGCGCGTTCCAAAACGGCTGGGAGGGCGCGATGGGTTGGACGTCCAACTCGGTGGACGATAACGGCGGGATCTCCGAGCTTGGAGAGGCTACTTGGACGTTCGAGAAACGGCATGCCGATTTGGTCCACCCCCGAGGGAGCAATTGAAGGGCGCGCCCGAAACAATGTCGTGCGGATTGGCTGTCGCTGCCTTCAAGAGAAGGGGGCCAGACCAATCAACCCGTCCGGCGCCCGCGCCCGCCGCTCCGGCCGCGGGCCAGCCGGCCTCGCAGTAGCCGCGGATCGTCGCGACACTCGGCAACTACGGCAATGCAGGCTCCCGACTACGTAGCGGCCTACAAGGCACATCTTTCTCGCCTGATCGCGGCCCACGGCAGAGAAGAGGCGATGGAGCTGGTCGTGGGCGGGGAGTATTCGCAGATGGGCATCCTTGAGAGCAGTGCGCTGATAACCTTGGGCCTGAGGCCGCATCACACATTGATCGACGTGGGCTGCGGCAGCGGGCGCCTGCCGTACGAACTGAGGGGTTACTTGACCGGGACCTTCATCGGGACCGACATTCTCGACGAGGCCCTGGCATATGCCGCCGAGAAATGCGGGCGCTCCGACTGGAGATTCATTCCCAATCACCTGCCCACAATTCCGGTCGACGACTCCACCGCCGACTTCGTCTCGTTCTTCTCGGTATTCACCCACCTGCTGGACGAGGACGTCTTCCGGTTTCTTTCCGAGGCGAAGCGGGTGGCCAGGCCGGGCGGGATGATTGTCTTTTCGTTTCTGGACTTTGAATGCGACTCCCATTGGCCCGTTTTTGAGGCCACCATGGCGGACAAGAACCCGGAGAGGGTGATCAACAAGTTCATCTCCAAGGGGGCGATCCGCCGTTGGAGCCAGGTCCTCGGCCTAAGACTGGTGGCAATTCATGACGGCCAGCACCCGTGGATCAGGCTGACCTCGCCATTCAACTACCGCGACGGCCGTCGCGCCGAAGGGGTTGCCGAGTTTGGCCAGTCGGTCGCGGTGCTTACAAGAGGGGAGCCGGGTCAACCACCGGATCCGGACCCTGCGCCCGTCGCGCCGGCAGGACAGGCGCGGCGCCAGACTTAGTCCAAGAAATCCGTCCCCGTTCATAGGCGCCAACGCGAGCGCGGGAGGGTGCGATCGCAAGCGACGCAGATTGTGGCCATCCGATTCCCTTCGCCCTCGGTTTTCGATTGGAATGAGATCCTTTTGCTGTAAGCCGCATTGGCAGGCCTTCAAGGCGCCGCTGGGCGTCCGGCCGGCATGGCACGTCTCACCTCTAATTCCCTGAGGACCGCTGCGCTCAGCGCGCTGATCTTCGTGGCCGCGATCATCGCCTACGCGCCGGCGATTTCGGGGCGTTTCATCTGGAACGACAGCGACTACGTGACCGCCCCGCCGATGCGCCCGCTGCCAGCCCTCGTCCGCATCTGGATCCAACCCGGGGCCACGCAGCAGTACTATCCGCTCCTGCACAGCGCGTTTTGGATCGAGCATCGGCTCTGGGGCGACCACGCGATCGGGTATCATCTCGTCAATCTGCTCTGGCACGCCTGCTCAGCCGTGCTGCTGGCGCTCGCCCTGCGCCGGCTCTCGCCCTCCGACGGGACGCGGTTGCAGCATGAGGGAACGGGATGGGTGGCCGCCTTCCTGTTCGCACTGCACCCTGTGAACGTCGAGTCGGTCGCCTGGATCTCCGAGCAGAAGAACACGCTGTCCCTCGCCCTCTACCTTTCGTCGGCGCTGGCCTACCTTCATTTTGACGAGTCCAGGCGTCCGCGGGCGTATGTCGCCGCGCTGGCTCTATTCGTCCTCTCGCTCCTCTCCAAGACCGTGACTGCCACGCTTCCCGCGGCGTTGTTGTTGGTTTTCTGGTGGAAACGGGGCCGGATCGAATGGCGCCGAGACGTGGCCCCGCTGGCCCCGTGGCTCGCCCTTGGCGCGCTTGCGGGCCTGTTCAGCAGCTGGGTCGAGAGGACCTACGTCGGCGCGCGGGGCGCGGATTTCAACACGCCCTCGCTGGACCGGGTGCTTATCGCCGGGCGCGCCATCTGGTTCGATCTGGGGAAGCTCGTCTGGCCCTTCGGCCTAAACTTCATCTATCCGCAATGGAAGATGGATCCCCTGCTGTGGTGGCAATGGCTCTTCCCCGTGGCGGTCCTTGCAGCCGCGGGGGCCCTCTGGGCCCTTCGCCGGCGCACCAGGGGTCCCCTGGCCGCCCTTCTGTTCTTCGTCGGGTCCCTCTTCCCTGCGCTCGGCTTCGTCGACCTGTACGGGGCGCGCTATTCGTGGGTCTGGGATCACTGGCAGTATCTGCCGGACCTCGGCCCTCTGACCCTCATCGCTGCGGGCTTGGCCGGGGGCTGGCGCTGGCTGGTGCCGCGCCTCCGCTGGGTCGGCTCCGGGCTGCTGCTGGCGGTCGCGGCTCTGCTTGGCCGGCTGACGTGGTCCCAGTGCAGGATGTACCACGACGACCAGACGCTCTACCTAACGACCCTCGCGCAGAATCCGGGAGCCTGGATGGCGCACAACAATCTCGGCCTGATCCTCTCGAATATCCCGGGCCGCCTCGACGACGCCATCGATCACTATGAGGAGGCGCTGCGCCTGAAGCCGGATTTTGCCGAGGCGCACGACAATCTGGGCAATGCGCTTGCCGCGCTCCCCGGGCGCCTGCGTGAGGCCGTCGCCCAGCACGAGGAGGCGCTGCGCCTGAAGCCGGATTCTGCCGAGGCGCACAACAACCTCGGCCTCGCCCTGGCGAAGATGCAGGGAAGGCTCAATGACGCCGCCGCGGAGTACGAGGCGGCGTTGCGCCTCAGGCCGGACTACGCCGAGGCGCACGACAACCTCGGGAACGCATTCGCTCAGATGCCGGGGCGGCTCAGTGACGCCTTTGTCCAGTACAGGGAGGCCCTCCGCCTTGATCCGGACTCGGCCGCGGCGCACAACAATCTGGGAGGCGCCTGGATGCAGATGCCCAACGGCGCGAATGAGGCGGTCTCCCAGTTCGAGGAGGCGCTGCGCCTCGATCCGGGGTTCGCCGACGCTCGCAACAACCTGGGCAGCGCGCTTGCGGGGCTTCCGGGGCGCCTCGCCGACGCCGTCGCCCAGTATGAGGAGGCACTGCGCCTGAGGCCGGACTTTGCCGAGGCGCATTACAACCTGGGAATCGCGCTGGCAAAGATGCCCGGGCGCCTCGACGGCGCCATCGCCCAATACGAGGAGGCCCTGCGTCTCAGGGCCGGCTTTGTCGAGGCCCATTTCGACCTGGGCAACGCCTGGTCGAACATCCCGGGCAGACTCGGCGACGCCGCCGCCCAGTACGGGGAGGCACTGCGCCTGCGGCCGGGCTACGCTCCGGCGCACGCCCGCCTTGGCGCACTCCTGTGCCGGATGGGGCGGGTTCGGGAGGGGATGGACCACCTCGCAGAGGCGATCCGCTTGGAGCCGGACTTTGCCGAGGCGCATTTTGCCCTGGGAGCCGCCCTGCTCGAGGCCGGGCGAAGGGAAGAGGCGGCCGCTGAGTTTGGGCGGGTCCTGCAGCTGCGGCCAGGGGACCGATCGGCTCTCAGGATGCTCGATTCGATCCGTCGCTGAAATCCGCGGCTAGATGGACTCCAGTCTGATCCATCGCGGGCCGAGGATTGGCGAAAGGGTCGTCGCTCGGGGACCGCTGCAGCCTGTCGCAGGCATTCCCGAGAATGGGAATCCGCGTTCCCAAAATTGGGGAGCGGCTGCCGGGCGTATTCGCCGGGAAATATGTTAATGATTAATTAGGAAATATTTGCGATACCAATCTCCCCGTGGCACGTCCGATGCATTCTCGATGGTGGACTTGGTCCTCCACATGCGCTTCGACCTCATCTACGCCATCCGCCAGCTGACGAAGAACCCGGGCTTCACGGCCGTCGCACTCGTGACGCTGGCGCTGGGAATCGGGATAAACGCGACCGCGTTCACGCTGGTGAATGTGATCCTCTACCGGATGCCGCCGTATCCGCAGCCGGACAGGCTCGTGAGCGTCTTCTCGACCGCGGCGCAGGCGCCATTCTCGCAGATAGCCCCGGCGAATGCCCGCGACGTCGTGCGGCAGGCCACGGTCTTTGAGCAGGCGACGCCCTGGTGCTGGCAGTACGGCGGCCTGGCCCAGGCCGGGAAGCCGGCACACCGCGTCGTCGGCCTTGCTGTCGCCGGCAACTTTTTCACCACCCTCGGCATTACGCCAATGCTCGGCCGTCCGCTGGCGCCTCGGGACGACGAGCCCGGGCACGGCGACGTGATCGTGGCCAGCGAGAGCTTCTGGAGGGGAAAACTGGGCGGCGATCCGGGTGTGATCGGCAGCGTCGTGCGTGTCGACGGGCGCCCGGTCACCATTGTCGGCGTAGCGCCGAACTCCAGCCAGGACTTCGTCGGCTTCGGCCCGGTCGATTATTGGCAGCCCCTCGCCTACGGGGAGGACAACTGGCGGATTCGCGACAACGACTGGATGCGTTTCGTCGCCCGGCTGAAGCCCGGCGTGAGCTTTCAGCAGGCGAAGGCGCAGCTGGACACGATTGCGGCTCGGCTGGCCCAGGACCATCCGGAAACCAACGCCCGGCGGGGGCTGACCCTCCTTCCGTACGCCAAGGGGCGCGGGGTCGGGTCGGCCCCGATCCTATGGACAATCCTCGGGCTCATGCTCTTCGTCCTCCTCATCGCCTGCGTGAACCTCGCAAACCTGCAGCTGGCGCGCACCCTGACCCGCTCCCGCGAGTATGCCATCCGGATTGCGCTCGGCGCCTCCCGCGGCCAGCTGGTCAGGCAGCTCCTCGCCGAGAGCGTCCTGCTTTCGGTGGCCGGCGGTGCCCTGGGAATCATCGTCGCAAACGTGGGCAACCGCCTCCTCGGAAACCGTGTCCAGACGACCCCAGACGCCATCGGGATCGAAATGCCGCTGGACCACCGGGTGCTTGGCTTCACGTTCATCGCGGCCGTCATGACGGGGGTCATCTTCGGCCTGATGCCCGCCCTGATGGCCTCGCGCACGGATGTGAACGCGGCGGTCAAGCAGGGGGGTCGCGGGACCGCCGGCAGCCGCTCAAGGCACCGGCTGCGCCGGATGCTCGTGGTTGCCGAGGTGGCGCTGGCGCTCGTCTCCCTCGGCGGGGCCGCCTACTTCGTCCGCGGAATCCAGCGGCTAAGCAGCACCGACGCCGGCTGGCAGACCGCGAACCTGGTGACGGGTGCCTTCGTGCTCCCCACGAGCACGTACGCAGACGAGGACAAGACCCGCGAGGTCGTCGACCGGATCCGGGCCGCTCTTGCCGAGCTTCCCGGCGTGGACAAGGTCGCCGTCACCGGCTCGATGCCCTTCGGCGGCAGCTTCTCGCATGGGGGGAAGTTCCTGATTTCCGGGCAGCAGCCGCCCGCGCCGGGCCTTGAGCCGCTTGCGCTCGCCGAGCGCGTGACGCCGGGCTACTTCTCGACGATCGGCATCCGCCTCATCGAAGGCAGGGACTTTTCCGCGGCCGACAGGAAGGATTCGCGGCACGTAGTGATCATCAACGCCGCTATGGCCGCGAAGTTCTGGCCGACGGGAGACGCCATCGGCCACCGGATAGGCGGCACCGACCCTAAGAATCCCGACTGGCGGGAAATCATCGGTGTCGTGAGCGACATCCAGTCGGTCGGCGGGGTCGCGTCCACCCCGTTCCAGATGTACCGGCCGTTCGCGCAGGACACGGACCACTGGCTGGCGTTCGCCGTACACGCCAGGGGTGCGACCGGGGGGCTGCCCGAGGCGGCGCACCGCGCGATCGCCGGCGTCGACGCGGACCTCGCGGTCTACCAGCTCGGCACCGCAGATTCGATCAACGATTCGTTCTTCGCCAATTTGTACCTCGTCGAGCACATGCTGACGATCGCGGCTGTCCTTGGCCTCCTGCTCGCCCTCGTTGGGATCTACGGCGTTATCGCCAACCTAGCGGTCCAACGGACCCAGGAAATCGGGATCCGGATTGCGCTGGGCGCGGGGGCCGGGGCCGTCATCTGGCTGGTCCTGCGGGACGGCGTCCGGCTCGGGTTGATCGGAACCGCGATAGGCCTTGTCCTGGCACTCGGCCTCAACCGGGGCCTCGACGCCGTGATTCCGGGGATCCCGGGAGGCGACACCGCAGTCGTGCTCGGCCTCGCCGTGCTGCTCGTCGCCGCGACTCTCCTCGCCTGCCTGCTCCCCGCGCTCCGGTCGACTCACGTCGATCCCGTGGAGGCGCTCCGCGCGGAGTAACCCAGGGCCCGCTCCGTCGCACCGCGGGACCCGCCGGTCAACTTGGCGGCGGCACGGCGGAACGCGGGGGGGCGCCGCGCCGGCCGCAGAGCCCAATGAGGGCCGGCCGGATCCAGGGCGGCGCCCGTGCCCGGGCGCCCAGACCCGGGGCCTCAGGGGGTCGCTCCGATGGCGAACGCGCGGCCCACGATATCGCCGATCCCGTAGTACTCCTGGGAACCGGGCGCAAACACGAGGGGCCGGATCTTCTTGATATCGGGATGCCCGTCCTTGCGGAGCACCTCCTCATCGGCCTTCACGTCGAGTATCTCCCCGACGAACTGGGTGTGGAGGCCGAGCTCGAACGTGTGGAGGAGCCTGCACTCCAGCACGAGCGGGAACTCCTTCACGTACGGGGCGTCGACCAGTTCGCTCCGCTCCGGCGTCAGGCAGGCCGCGGCGAACTTGTCGGCGTTCCTGCCCGTGGCGATGCCGAAGTAGTCGGCCTGCCTGACATGGCTCGCCGACGGAAGGCTGATGGTGAAGGCCTTCCGGGCCGCGATGTTGCCGTGGCTGTAGGTGGCCTTCCGCAGGGACACGGCCACGCACGGCGGCTGGGAGCAGCATATGCCGCCCCAAGAGGCCGTCATCGCGTTTGGCTTGCCCTGGCTGTCGTAGGTTCCGACCACGAACACCGGCGTGGGGTAGACCAGGGTCTTTGCACCGAGTGATTTCTTCATTGCAGGCGGAGCATTTAACAGCCGCCGAATCCCGGGGCAAGCGTCCCGGGGGGCGGCCCGCGGGCCGGCGGGGCCGATCGGGGACCGGGGCGCCGCCCAGGGTCACCTGGGCAGTATCTCGACGTGGTCGAGCTCGACCGAACTCCACCCATCCTCGCGCCCCTCGATCACCACCCGGTTGGACCCCGCGGCCAGCGTGACCGGCACGTCGAGGGGAATCCATTTCCCCGCCGTGGGCGCCGCGGACAGTCTCGCCTCGGGGCCGTCCCCGACCCTGAGGGCGAGGGCGACGGGCCCGGGCTGGCCGCTGGAGTAGAGCAGGCGCACGGTCCGCGGCCCGCCCGAGCCGCCGTCGACGCCGAAGGTGAGGCTGCTCCCCGCTCGGCCGAGGTTCTTGACGTAGCCGAACGGCCGCCCGGCCTCGCCCCGGCCGGCCAGCTCGGCGACTCCCCGGCGGAACGCGAGGGCGGCGGGGTAGGCGGACGGGGCCCCGGCGGCGGGCGCCAGGCCGAGCGCGTTCAGCGCGAATCCCGGGGCCTCGGCGTAGACGAGTAGGGACTGTTCGCCGGGATTCAGGTAGACGTTGGGGACCCTGAAGTCCCTGAAGGCGTCGGCGGCGCCGGTCGCAGAGACCTCCACGGTCGCGATGGTCTGGTCAAGGGCGTCGATGCGCAGTCTGCCGCCGCCGCCGGCGCTCGCGGCCCGCACCGAGAGGTCGAAATAGCCCCCGTTGCCGCAGTCGACCGTATAGCGGACCCATTCGCCCGCCCTGAGCCCGGCGAGCGCGTAGCCGCCCCCCGCGTCGGAGGTGGGGACAAGCCCCAGGTCGTCGTCGCGGTAGACCCTGGCCGCGGCCGGCTGCCGCGTCGAGTGGAACGCGACGCCCTCCCCGCCGTTGTCATAGTTGCTCGCCTTGATGGTGGCCGGAAGGGCGGGGGCCGGGAAGAAGTGGGGGGTGGGCCTCCCGCCGGAGCCGGCGGCCTCCCCGGCGGCGTCGATCGCGACAGCCGCCAGGACCGGAGCGAGCCTTGCGGGCAGGACGCGGCCGTCGAGGCTGACGAAGATCGAGTGGCCGGTCGCCCGGCCTGCCGCGAGGGGGACGGTCAACACGCGCGCCTCGGGGTCCCAGGCCCACCCGCCGGCCGCCAGACTGGCGCCGTCGAGCGCGACCGCGACCGGGGTCTGGCGAAGGTGAAGCCGCGCGCGGTACTCGCGGGGCGCGAAGAGCTTGTTCGACTCGGCGATCGTCAGGCGGACGCTCGCGCCCGAGTCGTCGCAGGCAAACCGGGTGGTCGTGAAGGCGCCCTTCTCGAAGGCGAAGGTCCGGCCGTCGTCGCTGTACAGCGTGAACTCCGAGCTGCCCGAGGGATACACCTCCAGGGTGAGCGGGTCCCACGGCCTTTCCGCGGTGTTCTTCATGTCGGGCCCCATCGGGATGATGGCGCCGGGGCGGACGGCCACCGGGATGCGGTTCTGCGGCGCGGCCACGACCCATTCGCGGCCGCCCTCGTAGTCGTAGCCGTAGTCCCAGTCGACCCACGTGCCCGGGGGGAAGTAGACCTTGCGGTTTGACTGTCCCTCGAAGAGGACCGGCGCGACCAGCAGCTCGCTGCCGAAGAGGTACTGGTCGCCCGGCGCGGCCACCGACGCGGCATCGTCGGGGAACTCTAGCGCCATCGGCCGGACGATCGGCAGGCCCTTCCGGCTGGCCACCCACGCGTACGTGTAGATGTAGGGCAGCAGGCGGTAGCGCTGCTGCAGGTAGTGCTTCGTCCCCTGCTCGGTGGCGGGGCCGAAGGCGTACGGCTCAGGCGCGCCGCCGGCCTTGTGGGCGCGGGTGATGGGGCTGAACGCCGAGAACTGCATCCAGCGCTCATAGAGGCGCGCGTGGGCGCCGAGCTGGTCGTCCTTGTAATAGCCGGTGAGGAACCCGCCCGTGTCGCACGTCCAGTACGCGAGGCCCGACAGGCCCGAGTTGAGCATCTCCGGCGGGTGGGCGCGGTAGGTCGCGTAGTCGCTGTAGATGTCGCCCGTCCAGACCGCCGCGTGGTGGCGCTGGAGACCTGCGGGACCCGCGCGGGAGAGGATGAAGGGCCGCTGCTCGGGATGCACGGCGAGCTGCACGCCCTCGAAGCTGAGGGTGCACAGAAGCGAGTACTCGTTGTGGATCCCGGGTGGTGTCCCCGCGAAGTAGCGCGTCTGGGGCGGCTCGCCCTCGGGCTCGTCCAGGTCGAGCCACCAGCCGGCTACGCCCTGCTCGTTGAGCCTGCGCGTCTGCGGCCACAGCCAGTCGTTGATCCTCGGGGACGTGAAGTCGAGGAGCTCGCCGCCGTAGTAGCCGCACTCGACCGGGTTGCCCCTGCCGTCCGTGGCGAAGACGCCCATCGCCCAGCCGGGGGCGAACGTGGGCGACGCCTTCTGGATCATCGGGCCGGACTGCGACACGACGATCCTCACGCCCTTTTTCGCGTAGGCGGCGATCTTGCCCGCCGGGCCCAGCCCGTGCGAGGTGTCGATCCACCGCTTGGCCCAGACATAGTCGGTGATGACCTCGGGCCAGTCCGCGTCGATCACCATGACGTCGACCGGGAACCCGCGCGCGCTGAGCTGGCCGTAGGCCTCGTCGAGCGCGTCCCAGTCATAGTACGTGCACTTGCTCTGCCAGTAGCCGAGCGCCCAGAGCGGCGGCAGCGACGGCCGGCCGGTCAGGCCCGTGTAGCGCTCGACGACGTCCGCGAGCCTGGGCCCGTCGATCACGTAGAAGTCGATGTCGCCGCCGTCGGAGTCCACGCGGAGCTGGTCCGCCCTGGCCGCCCCGAGGTCGAACACGAGCCGGTGCACGTTGTCGAAGAAGATGCCGTAGGCGTGGCCGTCGCGCCCGGTGCTCAGGAGGAAGGGGACCGGATACTGCGCGGTCACGTTGCCGGAGTTTATCTGCTGGCCAGCCCAGAGGTCGCGGACGACGCCCCGGCGGTCCAGGCGCCCGTTGTTGTGGTTGTCCTGGCCGAGGCCGAAGAGGCGCTCCGAGGGCGCCAGCGCGGCCGTGAACGTCCAGGGCCCGCCCGCCGCGGGCGCGCTGACGCGGGCGTCACTGAGCAGGGCGGGACCCCCGGCGCCCGCGCGGACGCCTAGGGCGAGGGTCGCCGGGTTCACCGTAACGGTGAGGGCGCCGGTGCTGGCGGAGACCCCTCCCTGCGACTCGGCGCGGGCCAGGGGAGACCGGGCGTCCGGCGCCGCCTCCATCGCGAGGGAGCGCGGCCGCGAGAAGTCGCCCGAGGGCCTGAGCCACAGGCGCACGACATGGGGATCGAGGGCCTCGATCCGCAGCCGCGAGCCGGCCGGGCCGGACACGGTGACCTGGCCGGCGGCCGGGTCCTGTTCCGCGGCGCGCGCGCCTGCGCCGAGCAACGCCAGAATGGCCGCGGCGCATGCCGTCCGAAGGGGGTCCATGCGGCCGACTATCTCCAATGGCCCGCGGGGTTGGCAATAGCCGTCCGGCGGTCCGGACCGCGCGGTCGGCCGCGGGCGTCCCCCTCGGTTTAGGCTTCCCTTTTGAGGCGAGGCTTGGTTGACGTTGGGACCCGCCGTCGACCGGAGCCGGCCCGCGGGAACCCGCCCACAAACCCACCATGCGCCACACGATCTCAGTCCTCGTCGAGAACAGGTTCGGCGTCCTGGCCCGCGTCGCGGGCATGATCTCCGGGCGCGGCTTCAACATCGACTCGCTCAATGTCGCGCCGACCCACGACGCGTCGCTCTCGAGGATCACGATGGTGCTCAAGGGCGACGACGCGGCGCTCGACCTCTGCACGAAGCAGCTGAGCAAGCTCGTGAACGTCGTCGAGGTCATGGACTTCAAGGACGGCCAGACGATCGCCCGGGAGCTGGTCCTCGTGAAGGTGCGTGCGGACGCCAAGACGCGGCCCGAGATCCTCCAGATCAAGGAGGTCTTCCGCGCGAGGATCGCCAATCTCGCGCAGGACTCCCTCATCATCGAGGTGACGGGCGACGAGGACAAGGTGAGCGCGTTCCTTGGGCTCCTCGAGCCCTTCGGGATCCTCGAGATAGCCCGGACGGGAAGGCTCGCCCTCCGGCGGTAGGGCCGACCCGGGGAGCCGATCCAGTTTCAACATGCCCGCTAAAGTCTACACCGATAAGGACGCCGACCTCGGCGTGTTCAGGAACAGGACGCTCGCCGTGCTGGGTTACGGCTCCCAAGGCCATGCGCACGCGCTCAACCTCAAGGACAGCGGATGCAGGGTCATCATCGGCCTCTATCCCGGCTCCAAGTCGCGCAGGGTGGCGAGGCAGCACGGCTTCGAGGTCGTGTCGACGGCCGAGGCCGTCCGGCGCGCCGACGTGATCCTGGTCGGGATTCCCGACATGAAGCAGGCCGAGGTGTACAAGAGGGACATCCTGCCCAACCTCGGCAAGGGCAAGACCCTGGTCTTCAGCCACGGCCTCTCCGTCCACTTCGGGCTCATAAAGCCCCACAGGGACATCGATGTCATCATGGTGGCCCCCAAGGGCCCGGGCCACCTGGTCCGCAGGCTCTACGTCGAGGGCAAGGGCATGCCGTCCCTGGTCGCGGTCTTCCAGGACCGTTCGGGGAAGGCGAAGCGGATGGCGCTCGCCTGGGCCAAGGGCATCGGCTCGACCCGCGCAGGCGTCCTTCAGACGACCTTCAAGGAGGAGACCGAGACCGACCTGTTCGGGGAGCAGGCCGTCCTGTGCGGCGGCGCGAGCGCGCTCGTGCAGGCGGGCTTCGAGACGCTGGTCGAGGCTGGGTACCAGCCCGAGATGGCCTATTTCGAGTGCCTCCACGAGCTGAAGCTCATCTGCGACCTGATGTACGAGAGCGGGATCGCCGGGATGAGGTTCTCGGTCTCCGAGACCGCTAAGTACGGCGACATCACGCGCGGGCCGCGGGTCATCAACGCGGCCACGAAGAGGGAGATGAGGAAGATCCTCTCGGAGATCCAGTCGGGCAAGTTTACGAGGCAGTGGGTCGCCGAGTACAAGGGCGGCCTCAAGAGGTACAACAGGCTCCTGAAGCGGGCCGCCGCCCACAGGATCGAGAGGGTCGGCCAGCGGCTTCGGAGCATGATGCCCTGGATGTCCAAGAAGAACCTGAAAGGCGTCCAGGCGGCATACTGACCGCCCCGCATCCGCCGGCCGGGGCGCCCGCGAATGGGAAACAGACTCGTCCTAGCGACCCGAAGGAGCCCGCTTGCGCTCGCCCAGGCGAAGCGGGCCGCGGCGTACCTGCGCGAGCACCTCGGTGCCGATTGCCAGCTGCTCGAGCTCGTCACGACCGGCGACAGGCAGGCGGAGTGGTCGCTCGAGGAGAAGGGGGGCAAGGGGCTCTTCACGAGCGAGCTCGAGGCGGCGCTCCTCAGGCGGGAGGCGGACCTGGCGATCCACAGCGCGAAGGACCTGCCCGGTGAATCCGTCCCGGGGCTCTCGACCGCGGGATACATGCCCCGCGAGGACCCGGGCGACGTGCTCGTTCTGCGCGCGGGCGTGGCCTCGCCGAGGACGCTCGCGACGGGCAGCCCGAGGCGCCGCCACCAGGCCGCGATGCTCTTCCCCGGGCTGGGGTTCGTGGAGATCCGGGGCAACGTCGACACCCGCCTCATGAAGATCGCCGAGCGGCGGGTCGCCGACGGGACGATCCTCGCAGCCGCGGGGCTCAAGCGCCTCGGGATCGCATCCTGGCCCGGCCTCGAGTTCCATGCGCTGGGGTTCGGGACCATGGTGCCTGCCGTGGGCCAGGGCGCGCTGGCGCTCCAGTGCAGGTCCGCCGACGAGGCCCGGTTCGCCGGGGTCCTCCACGCGCCGACGGCCCGGGGACTGGGCCTCGAGCGGGCGATCCAGGCCGCGCTCGGCGGCGGATGCCACACGGCCCTCGGCGCCTATGCGGCGGCCGGGACGCTCTATTTCTTCCACGAGTCCGTCGGCCTGAGGACGACGGCGGTCGGGGACGAGGACTTTGAGTCGCCCGCCGCGGCCGCGGAGCGGATCCTAAGGCGGTTCGGACTCAAGTAGGGCGCAGCCGACGCCTATGCCAGAGCCCGCCCATCTACCGCTCTCGGGGCGACGCATCGTGGTCACGCGCACGAGGGACCAGGCGTCGGAGCTGGCCGCCCGGCTTGCGTCGCTCGGCGCCGAGGTGGTCGAGCTTCCCGTGATCCGCATCTCCAGGGAGGTCTCCAAGCAGGATCTCGCCGACGTCATGCTGGAGTTCGGGGCGTACGACTGGCTCGTCTTCACGAGCGCGAACGGCGTGCACCACTTCTTTGGCGAGTTCTTCAGGATCTTCGACGACATCCGCTCCCTGGGACTCGTCCGGATCGCCTGCGTCGGGGACGCCACGGCCCGCGCCGCCGCCGAGCTTCACCTCAAGGTGGAGGTCCGGCCGAAGACGGCGACGGCCGAGGCGCTGGCCGACGAGCTGATCGCCACGGGCTCGATGGACAGCGCCAAGGTGCTCGTCATCACGGGCAACCTCAACCGCGACACCCTGGTGAGGAGGCTCGAGGAGGCCCGGGCGATCGTCGACTGCCTGCAGGTCTACAAGACGGAGGCCGTGGACCTGTCCCGGGACCCCGCGGCCGCCGAATTCCGCAGGCTCGGGGCCGACGCCGTGCTCTTCGCGAGCTCGTCCTCGGCCCAGAGCTTTGTCGAACAGGGGGAACACCTGAGGCCGGCCGAGGGCGCCAGGAGGCCGCTGCACGGGAGCATCGGGCCCCAGACGAGCGAGACCATGCGCAAGGCGGGGCTGAGGGTCGACTTCGAGGCCCCGGCGCCCGGGATCGACGAGCTCGTCGCGGAGCTGGTAAGGTCGCTCTCGTGAAGGTTTCATTCCTCGATCTCGGCCCCCAGCAACGGGCCCTCCGTGCCGAGGCGCTATCCGCCCTCGCGGCCACGTACGACGCCACGCGCTTCTGCCTCGGCAAGGACGTGGACGATTTCGAGAGGAACTTCGCCGCCTCCCTCGGGTACCCGACCGCGCTCGGCATGAACAGCGGGACGGCGCCGCTCCACGTCTCGTGCATGATCGCCGGGTTCGGCCCAGGCGACGAGGTCATCGTCCCGGCATTCACGTTCATCGCCTCCGCCTGGGGGGCGAGCTACGTCGGCGCAAGGCCGGTGTTCGCGGACATCGAAGAGGGGACGTTCAACCTCGATCCCGCCGCCCTCGAGGCCGCGGTCACGCCGCGGACCAAGGGCGTCGTGGTCGTCCACCTCTTCGGGCTGCCGGCCAGGATGGACGAGATCATGGCGGTCGCGCGCAGGCACGGGCTCTTCGTCATCGAGGACTGCGCGCAGGCCGTGGGGGCGCGCTACAGGGGCACGCCGGTCGGGCTTCTCGGGGACGCCGGGACCTTCAGCTTCTACCCCACGAAGAACCTGGGAGGCTGCGGCGAGGGAGGCGCGCTCGTGTCGCGCAGGGCCGACGTCGCCGCGAGGGCCCGCCTCGTCCGCGTGCACGGGATGCAGGAGCGCTACCACCACGCCATCATCGGAGGAAACTTCAGGATGGACGGGTTCCAGGCGGCGGTTCTCAACGTGAAGCTTCCGCGCCTGCCCTCGTGGACCGAGCGCCGCCGCTCGATCGCCAGGAGCTACCTTTCGGGCATCCGGCTCGAAGGGGCGAGGCTTCCGGCCACGCCCGCCCACGGGGAGTCGGTCTACCACCAGTTCACGATCACGCATCCGCGGCGCGACGCGCTGCGCGAGCACCTGGCGAGATCCGGGGTGGGCACCGACCTGATCTATCCCGTCCCCCTGCACCTGCAGCCGTGCTTCGCGGTCCTGGGGCAGGCCGCTGGGTCGCTTCCCGCCGCCGAGCGCGCCGCGGGGACGTGCCTTAGCCTGCCGATCTTTCCGGAGCTGTCGGACGAGCAGGTGCAGGGCGTCATCCAGGCCGTCAACGCGTTCCAGGAGGACCCGCGGCCATGATCGGCGGAATCCAGGTCAAGGTCTGCGGGCTGACGTCGCTTGCCGATGCGGCCCTCGCCGGAGCCTGCGGCGCGGACTACCTGGGGTTCAACCTGTATCCCAAGTCCCCGAGGCGTGTCTCGATCGAGCAGTACGCCTCGATGGCCGACGACCTGCCGAAGGTGCACACGGTGGCGGTGGCGGTCGAGCCCGACATCCGCGGACTCCTTGCCATGCAGGAGGCGGGATTCAGCCACTTCCAGGTGCACTTCCGGCACGATCTGCCGGTCGCAAGGATAGCGGCCTGGACCCATGCCATCGGCGCCGAGACCCTGTGGCTCGCCCCGAGGCTGCCGCCCGGCGTCGACGTCCCTGAGTCCTGGCTGGGGCTCTCGAGGGGGATCGTCCTCGACACCTACGACCCGTCCCTGTTCGGCGGGACGGGCAGGACGGGCGACTGGGACAAGTTCAAGCGCCACCAGAGAGGCCAGCCGGGCAAGACGTGGATCCTGTCGGGCGGGCTCAACCCCGAGAACATCGGCGAGGCCATCGCGAAAACGGGGGCCCGGTTCATCGACGTCAACAGCGGCGTCGAGTCGGCCCCCGGGGTCAAGGATCACGGGAAGCTCAGGGCATTCGCGTCCGCGGTGCGCAAGGCCCTGGGCAGGTGATCGGGCCGCTGCCCGGCCGCCTCGAACTCGAGGAGGCGCCGCTTCGTGTCCAGGCCGAACGCGTAGCCGGTCAGCGAGCCGTCCGACCCGACCACACGGTGGCACGGCACGATCAGGCAGATCGGGTTGGTCGCGTTGGCGCGCCCGACCGCGCGCGCGGAGCCCCCGACGGCCCGGGCCACGTCGGCGTAGGAGCGCGTCTCGCCGAACGGGATCGCGCGGAGCGCGTCCCAGACGCGGCGCTGGAACACGGTCCCGGCGGGCGAGAGTCCGACCGAGAACTCCCGCCGCCTTCCCCGGAACCACTCCTCGACCTGCTCCCGCGCCGCCGCCGTCCGGCCCGCGCCAGGGAGCATCTCGCCTCCGCGCAGCCTCGCGCGCAGCGCGCCCCCGCCGCCGAAGGCCGCGGCCGCGACTGCGCCGTCGGGGCCGACCGCCACCGAGAAGGCGCCCATCGGCGTGTTGAAGGTCGAGAAATGATAGGTGCGGGTGTCTTTCATGGGGGAGGGCGGTTGATCTGCCAGAGGTGGGCGGTTGCGAGGCTTCGGTGGGGCGAGAAGACGGACATGAGGCGCCGCGTGGCGTCCGCGTCGGGGCGCTCCTCGAGTTTGAAGAGGGCCTGCAGCCCGCTCGCGACGCCGGTGTCGCCGATTGGGACGCAGTCGGCGAAGCCGAGGGAGCGCATCATGAGGTAGTTCACCGACCAGGGGCCCAGCCCGCGCACGGCGAGGAGGGTGCGCTCGGCCCGCGTCGCGGACATCGCGGGCAGGGCGGCCAGGTCGAGGCTCCCGTCGGCGACGAGCCGCGCCGCGCCGATCAGGTATTCGGCCTTCTGCCTCGAGTACTGCAGCGGGCGCAGGTCGGAGGGCTCGAGGCGGGCGACCGCAGCGGGCGCCGGCAGCGTGTAGAGGCCGCCCGCAAGCGGCGTCCCCGCCTTCTCGATGAGGCGGCGCTTTAGCGAGCAGGCGAACGGGAAGTTGATCTGCTGGCCTATGATCGACCAGAGAAGGCCGTCCCACACGCCCGGGGTCCGGCTCAGCCGGAGGCCGGCGCGACCCGAGACGAGCCTGGCCATCCCGAGGCGGCGGGCCAGGCGGGCGAAGGCGGGCGCGTCCTGGTCGAGCCCGAGGAGCCCGGCGACGTGACGGTGCGCCGCGACCCTCTGGGCCGAGCCGATCGCTGCCGCGTCCCCGAGCGAGACGGCGGCGGCCGGCCCGCCAAAATGGATCCCCAGGAGCGCCGGCACGCCGTCGAGCTCCACCGCGGCCTCGTAGTGCGCCCCGGCGATTCGCTCCGTCGCGCTCTGCGGGTCCCTGCCGAGGGTCCGCAGCAGGTGGGCGAGGGGATAGCCGGCGGGAAGGTCGACGGTGAACCGCCCCTCGGACCGGAGGGCCCGGTAGGCCGACGGCGTCATCCCGTTCTGCGAGCGGAAATGCTCGTGAAACGCGGAGAGCGACTCGAATCCGGCGTCCAGGGCGACGCCCGAGAGCGGGGTGTCTCCGGAGACGAGCAGGCGCCTTGCCGCGTCGACCTTGGCCCGCAGGAGCAGGTCCGCGGGTGTCGTGTGGTAGTGCAGCCGGAAAAGCTCGAAGCAGCGCGTCGCGCCGAAGCCCGAGCGCCGGACGACGGACCGGGCGTCCGCGAACCTCCCGGGATCGGCGCGCACCTCGGCCACGAGGGTCTCGATGGACTCGAGCACGGGATCGGCCCCCCTCTGGTAGTCGTCGGGATGGCACTTCAGGCAGGGGCGGAGGCCGGCGGCGCGGGCGGCGTCGC
>Ga0181523_10001665_pt1 | contig 23274 bp, 14 predicted proteins | sample PEATcosm2014_Bin_43_FD_119752 | JGI IMG/M metagenome (GOLD analysis project Ga0181523, IMG submission 119752) | Peatland microbial communities from MTU Mesocosm Facility, Houghton, MI, USA - PEATcosm2014_Bin05_30_metaG | ecosystem: Environmental > Terrestrial > Soil > Wetlands > Peat | place... | reverse complement strand
TCCCAATAGCTGGCGGTGCCGATTTGCACCGCGGTGGCTCCGGCCAGCATGAATTCGACGACGTCGGCCGCGGTCGAGATGCCGCCCATGCCGATCACGGGAATCTTCACGGCGTGCGCCGCGTCGTAGACCATGCGGACCGCGATGGGCTTGATCGCTGGCCCGGAGAGCCCGGCGGTCACGTTGGCAATGCGCGGCTTGCGGGTTTCGGGGTCAATGGCCATGGCCACGAACGTGTTGACGAGTGAGAGCGCGTCGGCGCCCGCCTCCTGCGCCACGTAGGCCATCTGCGCGATGCTGGTCACGTTGGGCGAAAGTTTCACGATCAGCGGTCTTCGCGCAACGCGCTTGGCGGTGGTGACGAGTTCATCGAGCAAGCGCGGATCGCTGCCGAACTGCAGACCTCCGTGTTGAGTGTTGGGACACGAAACATTCAACTCGTAGGCCGCGATGCCCTCGCCATCGTTCAGAATTTCGATGGTGTGCTCGTAGTCCTCGCGGGTGTAGCCGAAGACGTTGGCCATCACGACGATGTTTTTGATCTCCCGCAGATGCGGCAACTTCTCTTCGAGAAACGCCCGCGCGCCGATATTTTGCAGGCCGATGGCGTTCAACATGCCAGCCGCCGTTTCCCACAGGCGCGGGGGCGGGTTGCCGATCATCGGTTCCAGCGACAGGCCCTTCACCACAAAACCGCCCAGCTTGCTCAGATGGACGACGTCTTCGAACTCAACCCCGTAGCCGAAAGTGCCGCTGGCGGCGATGATGGGATTCTTAAACGGAATGCCGGCGACGCTCACGCTTAGGTCGGGGGATTTGGCGGCGGCCGTCATGGCTGGCCTTCTCCCGAAGTCGCTGGGCTGGTGCGGTGGTGGACGGGCGCGAGCGCCTCGGTCAGCACGCGGCCCACGGAGTGCGTGGGCGCGTTGATCCCCAGCAGCGACGCGAGTGTGGCTGCCAGGTCGACGGGTTCGGTGTTGGTTCGATACGTCCCTGCCTGGAACGGCAAGCCGTAAAAGGCCAGCGGAACGTGCGTATCGTAGTTGTAAGGCGATGCGTGGTCCGTGCCTCGCGTGGATCCTACCGTGTAAATATCCGGCACGCCCAGCACGTACCAGCTTCCTTCCGGGGAATAACTGTTCAGATATTTATGCCCTAGCGCCGTGTTGGGGACTTCGCCTTCGGCCAGCTGCGACTTCGTATAGTAGTCGCGCAAGCCGGCCTGCTTCATGGCCTCGCCCACCGCGCGTTCGGCGTCGGACTCGTGCACGTGAGCGGCGGCAAAGGCATCGGGATCGAGCCAGGCCACCGGATAGTCGAGCTTCACATAGGCCGCGGGATGGCCGGGCGAAAATTTTGCCGTGATGGCGCTGTTGATTTGGGCTTCGAGTTTTCCGGCATCGAGGTTGGCGGCCGGAATGCGCAGCTTCTTCACGGCGTCGGGAAGTGAAGACACGCCGTGATCGGCCGAGAGCGCGATCCACACGTCGGCCAAGCCGATCTGGTGTCCGAGGAAATTGATGAAGTCAGCCAACTCGCGATCGAGATCGAGCGCCATCTGCTGCATCCCTGGAGAGTCCGGCCCAACCTGGTGACCGAGAATGTCGTTGGGCGAAAGGCTGATCGAAATCAGGTCCGTCGCTGGACCGCGGCCAATGTTCTCGTAAACCATCAACTCTTTGGCGAACTCGAACTCGTATTCGTTGCCGAACGTGGTCGAGCCGACGACTTCGTAAAAGCCAGCGTCGGAACCGTCTCTGCTTTTGCGATGCGCCGTCGAGCGCAGGACCGCTCCTTGCGCGTCTTTCCACTCGCGATCCCAATATCTCTGCGGACGGCTGGCGTTGAAATCCTGCACCCACTTCGGAAGGTCATTGCGGTAGTAGGTGGATGTGATCCAGGCTCCGCTCTTCGGATCGATCCAGTAGGCCGCATCTCCGGCGAACCCGGCAGGAAGCACGGCGGCGCGGTCTTTCAACGACAGTCCAAAAACGCGAGACTTGCCTTGTGTGGCCAGCTTGAGCTCGTCGCCGAGAGTGTCGGACAGCAGATTGTGCGGCGACGCTCCGGGCTTTTCTCGGTCGAGCGGGTCGCCGTCGACTCCCACCAGTTTCGTGGCGTCGTCTTCGACGGAGGTGACCATATGCTTCTTCTTCGTATCCAACCATTCGTTGGCGACGATGCCGTGGCCGTTGCTGTAGGCGCCGGTAAATAACGTGGCGTGTCCGGGAGCGGTGCGCGTATTGGCATAGTTGTAATTACAGTTGGGGAAGTAGGCGCCGTGATCGAGCAGAAAGCGGAAGCCGGAGTCGCCGAACTGGTCGCGGTAACGCTCCAGGTAATCGCCGCGGAATTGATCAATCACGATTACGACGACCAGCTTGGGATGCGCGTTGTACGCCGAGGCGAAGCTGGGAATCGGGAGGCTGACAAGAAGGCTGAGCAACGCCAGCGTCAGAAGGAGCCAGACGGCGGCAGATCTGGGGAAGGATCTCATCGCGAGGTTAGTTTACACAGGCATCGCTAATATGCCAAAGCTTCCATTGCCACGGCACGGCGCATGTGGCAGAGATAGACGGCAGAAGCTATGCCGAGAATGGCTGGGGCAGAGCGTGCAACAGACTCTGTTGCTTTTCTCGGCTTGGACGGAGCGGACTCGCGGTCTTCTCAGCGCTAGATAAAATCGAGAGAGGTTTGTTGCGTTCGGAGCGGCGGCTGCCGATAAGTCTTAGGAAAACTGCAATTCCGACGCCCAGGGCAAAAGCGAGAGCAACGAAATACCACAGAGTGGGGAATCCAAGAACGAAAATCAGGGCGCTGCCAACTGCGAAAAGCAGGCCCATGAATCCACCGCCGAAAGAAAGCTTGTGCATCGTGATACCGGGGTGGCGCTTTTCGGCCATGGAGCACCTCTTCTTGCCTTCATCATCCCACCGATCGGCGCGGGGTTCAAGGCCCGGCCGGGGTTCAGCAGGGCTGTGATATAGTGTCCGCTGTTTTCCGCTCTGGTGCGAAAGAAAGGCGGCCTGGATGAACAAACTTACCATTGCGATCACGGCTGCATTGTGCTTGGTATCGACTGTGAATGGACAGCAGAAGCCTGGTTCCGCATCGGCGGAGAAGCTGGCCCGCGGAAGATATCTGGTCGTGGACATCGGGCTATGCGGCGACTGCCACACTCCTCACAACGAGAAGGGCGAACCGGTGAAGCAGCAGACCCTCAAGGGCGCAACGCTCGACTTCAAGCCGACGGCTCCCGTGCCTGGATGGGCCGACAAAGCCTCGAACATCGCGGGACTTCCGGGCTGGGACAAAGACGCCGCCATCAAATTCCTGATGACCGGAATCGCCTTTGACGACCTTCCCGCACGCCCGCCCATGCCGCAGTATCGCTTCAACCAGCAGGACGCTGAGGCGATCGTGGCTTACTTGAAATCGCTGGAGCCGGCGAAGTAGCAAACCCATTAACCACGAAGGACACGAAGGCGCACGAAGGAAACCAGGACTTCCTTCGTGTGACTTCATGTCCTTCGTGGTTTAAGGTTTGAGTTTGCCGCGCTCCGACGTGCATTCCCCGGCTGTTTTCCGATACATTATTAAGTTCCCATGCTTGATCTGAATTTTGTACGCGAGAATTCGCCTTTGGTGGAAGAGAAGCTGCGCCAGCGCGGCATGGATCCGGCTGCCGTGCTCCGGGACCTTCGCGAAGTCGACACGCAGCGCCGGCAGGCGATTACCGAAGCGGAAACCAGCAAAGCGCAGCGTAACAAGGCGTCAGAAGAAATCGCGAAGCTGAAAAAGTCTGGGCAGGACGCCACGGCCGCCATGGCGCAGACCAAGGACCTGCGCGAGAAGATTCAGGCGCTGGAGAAGACCGCAACCAACCTGGACGCGCGCCTACGCGACATTCTCGCCGGCATTCCGAACCTGCCACACGCCAGCGTGCCCATCGGCCACAGCGCCGACGACAATGTTGAAGTCCGCCGCTGGGGCACTCCGCCGAAGTTTGATTTCGCTCCCAAGGCGCACTGGGACCTCGGCGCCGAACTCGGCATCCTCGATCTGGAACGCGCCGTGAAGCTTACGGGAGCGCGCTTCGCGGTCTACTGGGACTTGGGCGCGAAACTGGAACGGGCGCTGATGAACTTCATGCTCGATCTGCACACGCGCCAGCACGGATATACCGAGGTTCTGCCGCCGTATCTGGTGAATTCCGAGTCGATGTATGGCACGGGACAGCTGCCCAAGTTTGCCGCCGATTTATTCCGCGTGCCGCACGGCGATAAAGATTTGTGGCTGATTCCAACAGCGGAAGTTCCGGTCACGAATCTTTATCGCGACGAAGTGCTCGACCAGGCACGGCTTCCGGTATCGCTCACCGCCTACACTCCGTGCTTCCGCAGCGAGGCGGGATCGTACGGGAAAGACGTGCGCGGCATCATTCGGCAGCATCAGTTTCAGAAGGTGGAGTTGGTGAAGTTCGCGCATCCGGAACATTCCTACGAGGAACACGAGAAACTCACCCACGATGCTGAAGAAGTTCTGCAGAAGCTCGGCCTGCATTACCGCACTATGGCGTTGTGCACGGGCGACATGGGACCGTCTTCGGCGAAGACCTACGACATTGAAGTGTGGCTGCCGGGGCAGCAGTTGTACCGCGAGATTTCCTCGTGCTCGAATTTCGAGGCGTACCAGGCGCGGCGGGCCAACATTCGTTATCGCCCGGAAGGCAAGAACAAGACGGAATTCGTGCACACTCTGAACGGCAGCGGACTGGCCGTGGGCCGCACCTGGGTTGCGATTGTGGAGAACTACCAGCAGGCCGATGGAAGCGTGATCATTCCGGAAGCGCTGCGACCGTATATTGGCGCGGAAAGGATTACGCCGAGGAAGTTTTGAGCCAATGTGGTTCCAGCCACCGCGTCAGCAGGTTCCTCACCTGGCCTTCAGCCCGGTTCGGAATGACAAGGGTTTTGGCTGGGTTGAAGGTCAGAAAACGGCAACTAAGCGCCCATAGCCAGCGGTTGGGCGCGAGCGCATTGCCAAGAGAAGGAACGGTCACTAGACTTGCAGAGAGCAGAACTTACGACTGCCGCGCCCAGCGCGACCCTGCCCATGAACGCCATCTGGCGAACAATTCGCGGATACATTCTGTGGCAATACGAGCGGGGGACGCTCCACTACGACATCATGGTCACGCTGATTATTCTGTTTGTGTTGTTCTCGCCGCGCGTGATCAATTTCAACGACAAACCCATTGCTCGCAATCCGCATCCGACCGATGTAGTCGTAAGCGCCGACGCCCAGGGGCATCTGTTCTACCAGGTCGCTGCCAGCGCCATTTCGCCGGGCGATGATCAGGCGGTGCGCGAACAACTGCTGCGCATTATCGAACCCATTTCAGGAGCGGTTTCGATTGTGAGTTACGAAACCATTTCCGACCGTAAGGGACAGGTGCAGAGCTACAAGGTGCTGGCCAAGCGGGATTAGAATGATAAAGACGCGCTTAGAAGATGTGATCATTGGAAAGTGTCCTGATCGAAGTGCGATGTCCGAAGTGAAAGTTTCGCAATGAAAAGTTTCTCCCTCTTTCTGCTGCTGCCGCTCGCACTGGGCTGTACTGTTCTCCGCGCCACGCCCCCTGACTCCCCGTTGGACGCAGTTCTGAAAAAAATGGACACCGCCGCCGCCGGCTTCCGCAGCACGCAGGCCGAGTTTGAGTGGGACACCTACGAGAAAGTGATCGATGAAGTCGACGACGTGCAAACCGGCACAATCTATTACCGGCGCAACGGCAAAGAAACCGAGATGATGGCCGAAGTCAAGCAGGCCGGAAGCGATCTCAAGAACCTGAAATCCGAGCCGAAGTATGTGCTCTTCAGCCAGGGCAAAGTCCGCATGTATCAGCCCAAGGTGGACCAGGTGACGGAATTCGACCTGGGCAAGAACCGGTCGGATTTCGAAAGTTGGGTGGTCCTCGGCTTTGGCGGCAGCGGGCAAGAACTGGTGAAGGCTTTCGACGTGACCTACGTTGCCCCGGAGACGATCAACGGAGTGGCCACGGCGAAGCTGCAACTCGTGCCCAAATCCGAGAAGGCCCGCAACACTTACAACAAAGTTTTTCTGTGGATTGATCTCGACAAAGGAATATCGGTGCAGCAGCAGTTCTTTACCCCGCAGCAGGATTACCGCCTCGCCAAGTACTCCTCGATTCAGGTGAACGGAAAGAAAATTCCGGACGAAGTTTTCAAGCTGAAGACCACAAGCAAGACGCAGACGATTTCGCCGCGCGGTTAAGTCGTTGAATCGAAAGAGCAAGAAATGTGCTGAGTTTTGCACAGTGGGACGATATACTGACCCCACCTTCAGTTGGGTTCATTCATGGCCAAGGTTTTTACGATTACAGTCCCTCCGAAGCTGGGCAACAAGCGCCGGGAGCGAACTACAGATCCTCGTTACGTGGATGGGCAGCGACTGCTGGTCGAAGCCATGAAATATCTGGCGCAGGCCGATCCGGTGCAGAACCGTCCCGCGATCGAACTGATTTCTGAACACGTCCGCACCCGCTTCCGCATGAGCGATTCGCCGCTGGGCTAGCGCTTTCGGCGGCGCAGGTTCTCAGTCTGGAATTCCCGCGAATAAAAATAGGGACGGCTTTCGCCGTCCCATGTAGAAAACATCCGCGCCTAGAACGAGAACCGCAGCGAGTACTGCATGACGCGCGGCTGGGTTAATTCGGTGTTGAACAAGCCGAAGCCCGTGATGTTCACCAGACTTTCGTCGATCAAAGAACCCGCCGCATCAAAGCGCACCGAGTTGGTGACATTGAACACATCCCACGCGAACCGCACCGTCTTGCCTTCGCCAGCGTCCCAGGTTTTAGAGATGCCGGCATCGATTCCGAAGAAACCCGGGCCGCGGAAGTTATTGCGCTGCCCGGCTTCGCCCTCATAGGTCGCGCGGAAGGTTGTACTCCCAGCCGAGTTGGGAATGCATTCGCAGGTGACGCTTTGTGGATTCTGGAAAACGCTGGGGCCGCTCGGTGTATTGAATACTCCCGTCTTGGGCTTGGCACCGGTCAGAATGGAAGATCCCTGCAACTCGAAGTCGGTAGAGTACCCCGCGCCGGCTTCTACCGTGAAGGGGAATCCGCTGGTCCAGCGATACAGGCCGTTGAAGCCCCATCCTCCGAAGATGCCATTCATCAAGCCTTTGGTGCTGCTTCCCCAATGCCGTCCGCGGCCGTAGGGCAAGTCCCACACCCAGTTGGCATTGACCTGATGAGTAGTATCGAAATCCGAAGGGGCGCGCCACAGGTCGGGCGAGAAGGCGTTGATCACCTGACTGTTAAACGCCAGCCCATTCGACTCGAATCCATTCACACGCTCCGCGTTCGAGCCCACATCAATCGACTTGGAGTACACATAGTTGAAGTCAAACTGCAGACCCGCGGCCATGGCGTGGCGCAGAGAAATCTGCATGCCGTTGTAGTCGCTGTTACCCCGGGTTTGCCAGCCGTACAGCGAGGAGAACTGGTCCTGGTAGTACTGGAACGGCGTGCCTGGCGCGGTGTAGCCCAGGAGAGTGTTGGAGCCGCTCCCGGCACATGCCGGATAGCAGAACGCATCCAGAATCTCCAGCGCCGTAGTCTCATTGGCCAGAAAGCAGGAGTATTCGTCATAGATATTTTGAGTGGCACTGAGGGATTCGCCCGGCGTATACGTGCCCGGCGAGGAACACGGAATCGTCCCAAAGGTCCCGAGACTGACAGTCCCGCCGGAGAGAAGGTTGGCTCCAGCGGCCTGCGGGAACATATCCTCCCAGTAGGGTATCTTCTGCACGCTGGTGATTGGCGTGCCAGCATAGGCCTGCTTTGATAACGCTTGCGCAGCCGCGAAGTAGTCCGTCTTGCTTCCCGGATCGACCAGGTCGAGCGGCTGCGACAAGTCGATTTCCTGCAGCAGGTGATGGGCAAAGCGTCCGGTGTAGGTGGCTTCGAGCACGAAGTTGTGTCCCAAATCGCGAGTAAGCGACAAATCCACCACGTTCGAATACGGGGTTTTCAGGTGGTCGTCGATGCCCCATGCAATGGCTAACCCATAAGTCGAGGCATTGTTGGAAGGTGTGTAGGGGAATCCGTGAGGCTGCGGCGCAATTTGACTAGCCGGGATATTGTTCGCTCCAATCAGTCCGGTGTAGCGCGGCGAGTCGTCCACGGTGAGTACGCCCGCCGGATTGCTGATGGTGGTGGTCAAGCCCCAGGAGCCTTGGCGGTCGAACGTGTTGACGACGCCTTCGCCGAAGTGATCGAAGTAAAGACCGTAGCCCAGACGAACGGAACTCTTGCCGGTATCCCCGAAGAGCTTGTGCCAGAATCCGCTGGCCGCATGCGGCGAATAGGCAACCGCAAAACGCGGCGCCAGGTTCTTGTAGTCCCAGGCCCAGTAAGGCTTCCCACCGTTAGCCTGCCCCGCCAGATTGAAGCTCAGGTCGGGTTGGGCTACCACACCTTGATACATGTTGGTGATGCGGTTCTCGAACCACTGGTGCATATCGACGGTCGGGGAGACCTGGTTGCCGTTGGCCTCGTAGGGCGGCTGTAGAAGGGAGTAGCGCAGGCCGTAAGTGAAAACCAGATCCGGGGTGGCATTCCACTTATCCTGCAGGTACATCTCACCTTCAAAATTGTGGAAGTGGCGCGGAACCAGCTGGCCATTCGGGATGGCATTCCCATTCTTGTCCTGGTTGGCAACGGTATACACCTGGCTGATCAGACCGGTCACTTGCGTGGCGGCAAAACTGTAGGAATAGTCAAAGCCCCCATCGACCAGCGGGAAACTCGGGTTCAACGATGGATCCAGAGAGGACTGGGTACCCGGAATGGAAGTTGGATTCATCCACTCAGCGTTCGCGTAGCCATACGAGATGTTTTCGGCGTCGGACTGCCGGTTGTTGTGGATCAGGCGCCAGTTCGTGCCCACCTCAATCGTGTGCTTACCCTTGATCCACGAGAGGTCATCAATGAAATTCTGCATGGGAACGTTGGTAAGGATCGTGGGCGTGTCCGTGTGGTTCAGACCCTGGCTATCGTCAAGACCGCGGAGGGTAATGTAGTCCTGAGTGTTGATCCCGCTTTGCCCCAGTCCCTGGCGGACAAAGGCATAGCGAAAGTTGTTGATCAGGTTGTTGCGGATGATGTAGGTGTAACCCGCCGCGATTCCCTTGCTGTTGTTGGTAACGTATTGGTTCGGAGGAAGTCCGGGAAACTGCGGCGGCTTGGATTCATGATCGTTCTGCAGGTTGCCGCGGATAAATAACGACTGGTTCCCGTCAGAGGTGATCTTGTAGTCGAGCTTGAGGATGTAGGTGTTGAGGCCGGTGGGATCATTTCCCGGAAAAGTGAAACCTGACGAGTTCAGAAGGTCTCCGCTGCCGATTTCGGCGTTGCCGCAACTGGGGCAGTTGGGTGCCGGATAGTGCGTGAACAGAGCGTTGGAATTGGCGCCATTGAGATTGGCGAGGAGCCCGTTCGGTCCCGGCCCACCCCAAAGATTTCCGGGCGTGACCGGGCAGGTACCGTTGGCGGCACATCCGAGGTCCAGCGAAGCAATCTGCCCGGGCATCAGGGTCACGACGTTAAAACCGGGAAAGGTGTTGCCGCCCGGATCCACGTTCACGCCGTTTTCGTTCGGATCGCCGAGAATGCAGTTGGGATCGGGCGTGGCACTGCCGGGCGGATCGCACAGGTACTTCAGTTCGCCCGCCGTCAGGCTGGCGGTTGGAACCACGCGGTTGGTCGGCACCTGGTCGGCCGTACGCTGGCCTTCATAAGCGGCGAAGAAAAATAACCGATCTTTTTGGATGGGCCCGCCAAACGTCGCGCCGAATGTATTCCTTAGAATGTGCTGCGGACGATTGGGATCTCCCTCAATGATTTGCGACTCTTTATTGAAATAATCATTCGCTACATCGAAGGTCGGACGGTGATATTCGTACATCGTGCCGTGAAAGTTGTTGGTGCCGCTCTTAGTCACCAGATTAACTTGCGCGCCCGACGACCGGCCAGAGGCAGCGTCGTAGTTGCTGGTGGTCACGCGGAACTCCTGCAAGGAATCGAGCGTCGCCCGCATGGCGCCCTGGAAGGCGTAGCCCTCCAACTGATCGTTATCGTCGAGGCCGTCGAGGGTGATGTTGCTTTGGTCGCTGCGCGCCCCGTTGACGGCGCCGCCGCGGCTGTCATTGTTCTGGTCTGCACTGCTCCCGATGTAGACCACGCCCGGTTGCAGGCTCAGAATGGCCGCCGGATCGCGGCCTTCCGAGGGCAGGTCGATCAGCTGCCGGGAATTGAAGTTGTTGCCCAGGGTCGCGTCGGTGGTATTGACCATGGGCGCTTCGCTGGTAACGTCGACGATCACGGAGCTGCCCTGAACCTGCAGAACCAGGTTTACTGTGGCCGGACTGCTCACCTGCAGCGGGACGTTCTCCCGCTTGGTCGTGGCGAAACCGGGGGCAGTCACTTCCATGACATAGGTGGACGGAGGGACTTCGACGAACTGATAGATGCCTTGGTCATTGGTTTGGGCGGTTCTCGAAAACCCGGTCGCTTGATTGCTGAGAGTCACCGTGGCGCCCGTCACCACGGCTCCCTTAGGGTCTGAGACCGTACCGCGGACAGAAGTTGTCGCCGATTGCGCGAAAGCCAAGGTGCCGCACACCAGGGTACCGAACACCAGGAAACAGCTGGTCACTGCCACCGCCAATAGCCGTGAGCCAAAACGCATAGAGAAACTCCCTTCACCCAAGGTATGCTGATTGTGTACGCCCTGCCCAGGAGCTAGAGACCCTATGCCAGAACCTGGGACCCCCGATGGAGCGCTATTGTGCAACTTCGCCGCCAAAAGATTCAAGACTGAATCTGCACTATTTAGGGGGGCTCTTGAAACGTTTAACTATGAGATTTCACAGGAAATGCTTCCACAAGTTGGACGTTCGAGAGGCCAGGCGGAGAGCGACGTGAAGAAAAAAGAGGGGCGGATTTCTCCGCCCCTCAATCAGAACGATCCGAGATAACACTAACTCCGTCGCGCTGTTAGAACTCGTAGCGCGCGGAGAATTGCATCACGCGAGGAACGCTCAGCGTGTTGGTGTACGCGCCGAAGATTCCGGACGTGAGGTTGAAGTTATACGCACCCTGGGCTGCATCGAAGCGCGGCGAGTTGGTCACGTTGAAAGTTTCCCAGGCGAATTTGAGCGCTTGCCGTTCGGTGACCTTCCAGGTCTTGTACAGGCCGTCGTCGATTTCAAAGTATCCCGGCCCGCGGAGATTGTTGCGCTCTCCCGATTCTCCGGGATAGGGGAAGCGAAACGCACCCAGAGCCTGAGTGGGATTCTTGAACATGTTGGGATTGCCCGACGAATCCCTGAAGACGCCGATTTTACCGGTGGCCCCGGTCTGAACCGCAGAACCCTCCAACTGCCAGTTGGTGGACCACCCGGCCCCTGACCCCATCGTGAACGGCAGTCCGCTGGTCCAGTGGACGATGCCGGAGAGGCTCCATCCTCCGAGGACGCCCTCTGCGAACTTATTCATACCGCTGCCGAAGTGGCGTCCCTTCCCGAACGGAAGCTCGTAGACGAAGTTGGAGTTAATCTGATGCTTCATGTCGAAGTCCGAAACCGACCGCAGTTGTTTCGGAGACCAGGAATTGATGACCTGACTGAAGAATCCGCCGCCTTCAAATTCGTTAATGCGCTCGGCATTGGAGCCGATGTCAAAGGACTTGGAGAAAGTGTAGTTGAAGTCAAACTGGAGGCCGGAACTCATGGCGTGACGAAGGGTGAGTTGCATGCCGTTGTAGGCGCTGTTGCCGATACTGCGCCAGGCGTAGAGGGAGGAGAACTGGTCGTCCCAGTAATTGAAGGGCTGCGGAGCCGACTGTCCGGGCAACTGCGCACACGCAGGCGTGCAGTTGAGATCGGCAACAAACAGTGCCGTGGTCTCATTACCCGCAAAGCAGGAGAACATGTCGTACATGGCCTGCGTGGCGGTCGTAGTTCCTCCGAATGTGCTGTTACCGGGTGCGCAGCCGAGCCCACCGGGCCCGGGCCCAAAGCCGAAGCTGCCTGCCGCTCCGGGGAAGAGGTGCTCCCAGTACGGGATCGGGGCCAACTGACTGATGTCGGTGCCGGCATTGGCAGCCTTCGTCAGCATGGTCGCGGCTGTGAAGTAGTCCGTCTTGGATGCCGGGTCCACGATGTCCAGAGGCATGGCCAGATCTTCTTCTTGCAATAAGCGATGCGCGAGCCGGCCAATATACGACGCCTCGAACACGTAGTTCTTGCCCAAATCTCGGGTGATCGAGAAATCAAATACATGGGAGTAGGGAGTCTTCAGCTTGTCGTCCAGCCCCCAGTAAATGGCAAAAGACCCGGGGTTAAAGAGGGTTGGTGGAGTAACCAAGCCCGGAAAGGCGGCGGGCGGCGGCCCGACTACCTGCTGGCCGCAGAAGGTCCCGCTGGCTGATGGCAGAGTATAAAGGCTCGTGAGGCGCGGCGTGCAGTCCACATCCTGGCTACCAGCAGGATTGTCGAGGGCTGTGGTCAGACCAAACGACCCGTTGCGGTCGAAGCTGTTTACGATACCCTCGCCAAAGTGGTCATAATAAATTCCGTAGCCGGCGCGGATCGAACTCTTTCCGGCGCCGCCGAAGAGTGTGTGCAGGAATCCTCCCTCAGCGTGCGGCGAATAGGCAAGCGCAAGCCGAGGCGCGAGATCCTTGTAGTCCCAGGCCCAGTAGGGCGCCTTTCCATTCGCCTGCCCGCCCAGGGCCATTTGCACCAGGCCTCCGGAGCTCTGCGAGTTGAGCGCCTGCCCCTGAGTCATGGCGCTGTCGCGTTGTTTGAACCAGCTATTCAGACTGATACTGGGTGCGACCTGGTTGCCGTTCGATTCGTAAGGCGGTTGCAAAAGCGAGTAGCGCAGGCCTCCAGTGAGCACCAAGCTCGGAGTCGCGCGCCAGCTGTCCTGAACGTAGAATTCGGTTTCGTGGGCTTTGAAATTCCGGGTGATGAGCTGGCCCGGGGCGAAGAAGTGGCCCGTCTTGTCTTGGTTGTAGACCTTGTTGGTCTCAGTCAGCAGCCCGGCCAGCGCCGCGGTTGCGAAGTCATAATTGACTCCCCACGCTGGATCTACCGACGGATAAGTTCCGTTGTTGCCCCCGCAAGTGAATGCAGTCCCGGCCTGGTTCGTAGAAGCTCCCAGAGCAGCAGGATCGAGACTGCTGCAGGTGTTGGCGATCCCGGAATTGTCCAGCCAGTAGACGTTCGTAAATGCGTAGGAGTAGTTCGATTCGTTTCCTGTACGGTTGTTGGTGATGATCCGCAGATTGCCGCCGAACTCAATGGTGTGCTTGCCCTTGGTCCAGCTGACGTCGTCAACGATGTTGTGGACGGGCACGTTGGTAAATTCGGAAGGCGTGAAACCGGCGCCCTGAAAGTTGGCCATGCCGCGGAAGTAGTTGTAGTCGGAAACCCCGAGGCCGGAGTCACCTATGCCTTGTCGAATCAGCCCGTAGCGGAGGTTGTTGATGAGGTTACCGCTAAACAGGGCAGTGTAGCCGACAAAAAGTCCTTTGTTGTTATTGGTCAGGAAATCATTGGGTGGCTGCCCCGGGAACTGGGGGGCGTCGCTTTGGCGCCAGTTCTGCAGGTGGCCTTTCACCCACAAACTGTGGTTGCCGCTCTGCGTGAGTTTGTAGTCCAGCTTAAGAATGTAGGTATCGTGCTTTGTAGGATTGGGTGCCGCGAACGTGAATCCGCGAAAGTCATAGCCGTCGCCCACTGAATCTGTATTTGGGTGTGGGTATAGCTCGAAGATCGCAGTAGGATTCGCCCCAAGAATGTTGGCCACATTGGGGTTGGGGCCGCCGTTCCACGGGCACGTTCCATTGCCAAGACAGTTCGCATCGAGGGTTTGTAACTGCGCCGCGGAAAGTGTGACCAGATTCTGCGTCGAGTTCAATGCCGTCACCGTAAAATCCGTGTTGGAAATGTTGCAATTCGGGTCGATCGGGTTGCCTAGATTGTTTAGCTGAGTGCTGCAGGGAAACTGGGTGATTCCTTGGCGCAGGTTGTCGCTGGGAACAACGTGGGTCGTCTGCACCGCTTCGTTGGTTCGTTGCCCTTCATATCCGCCGAAGAAGAAGAATCGATCTTTCTTGATCGGACCGCCGACCCATGCACCGAAGGTATTTCTGTGCAGGACGCCGGGTTTATTGGGCTGATTCGCTATGTCTTCGGCCTGCTCGTTGAACCAGTCGTTGGCTTGGCCAATGTTAGAACGGTTGTACTCGTAGAGCGTGCCATGGAAGCTGTTAGTGCCGCTCTTGGTCACCATATTGACTTGGGCACCGGAAGACCGGCCGGAGTCGGCGTTGGAGTTGGTGGTGGTGACCCGAAACTCCTGGATTGAGTCCAGCGGAACCCTCAGGGCGCCCGTAAACGCGTAGCCTTGCAACTGGTCGTTGTTATCCAGACCATCGACGGTCACGTTGGTCTGGTCGCTCCGTGCGCCAGCCACGGAGCCACCACGGCTGTCTTCGGCCTCATTGGGCTTGCTATTGTCGTAGTTCGTAGCGCTTCCGAGATAGGTAACGCCCGCTTGGAGACTCAGAATGCTAACTGGGTCACGGCCCTCGGAGGGGAGACTGGTGAGCTGGATGCTGTTGAACACGCTCCCCTGGCTGGCGTCGGTTGTGTTCACCATCGGAGCAGCGCTCGTTACCTCGACGATCTCGGTTGAGCCCCTCACCTCCATCGCGACATTCAGCGTTTCCGGCTGGCTCACCTGTAGAGCGACCTGGTCGTGCTTCACGGTCGCGAATCCCGGAGAGGCAACCGTCAGAACGTAGGTCGCAGGCGGAACCTCCAGAAACTGATATGCACCATCGCCACCCGACTTCGTGGTTCGTGAATATCCTGTCGCCGGGTTGCTAAGCGTGACAGTCGCGCCCTGTATCACTGCGCCCTTCGGATCGGTAATGGTGCCGCGAAGAGAGGAGGTCGCAGTCTGAGCCAAGAGCAGGGTGCTCAGCGTAAAGAAAAAGGCAATGAGCTGACCAATTACGCGTGAACGCATAAAAGCTCCTTTACCCACGGAGGGGCACGAATTTCTTGAGTATGCACCCAGGAACTGAGAGACCACGAGAGACCCTGGGGGACCTGATGGGGCGCTATTGTGCAACTGTTAGGCCATGACATTCAAGCCTAATTTTCAGCATTTTAGCGGCCTTAACAAAGGCAACAAATTCGGGGTGACATAACAGCCTTCACAATTTGGAAGATGCCTTTGACCCAGACTTACGCAAGAACACCGCAGAACCCAGAAAAATCACCACGGGATAACATTCGAGGGTGTATCGAGGCTCGGGGTTTTCCAGGGTCCCGAGGAACACAGAACGCAGGAGCAGAAATAAAACCAATAGGCCGATGCCGAAAAATTCGCGCCCGCGCAGCGCTCCGGCCGCCGCCAGGGCCACATAGAACAGGTTGATCAGCCCGAACCCCAGGCTGACCGCGAGCCAGCGGCCGTCGTCGTTGAACTCCCACCAGCGCGGGTCGGAGGGGAACAGCTCGGTGCGCGGTCGCAGCCACATGTCGGCGATGCGCACGGCCGGAAGCCAGACGTAATAACGGAGCGGGGCGGCGTGGACGCGGTCGGCCGCCAGGGCGGCGAACCGGGCGTCGAGTTCCGCAGTCATTTCATGGCTTTGGTCGTGGCCTTGGTTGTAGTCGGCAACGAGGGCAGCGGTCTGCTCCCGCTGCTGCAGGGAATCGAACGCCCGGCCGGGCATCCGCGTAAGGTCAATGTCGGCGCCGGGGACGGCCCAGTAGATTTCCTGCACAGAAACGTAGTCCGCGATCCAGGTCTTCACCCAGCGATTGAAGCCGGGCATGGCCAGATCGTCGGAGTCGGTGGCATAGCGCGGGGCCAGCGGCTCGAAGCGATGCAGAGTGTGCAGATTCCGCAGGGTCCAGGGAACCAGCGGGGTGAGCGCTCCGGCCGCGACCAGCACTCCTGCCCAGAGCAGGGTTCGAGGCACAAACCGAGTTGCGGAGAACGGTGCGGCGGGCGGCACGAAGCCTGTTGCGGGGGACGCGGCGGAGGACACGTGGCCTTGATCTGTGCGCAGGCTGCGCAGAAGCAGCCAGAGCAAATAAGCCCCGATCGCTGCCAGTAGAATCCCACCGTCGGGCCGCAGCAGAATGGCAGCGCCGACGGAAAGTCCGCACCCGAGCCAGACCAAGCTGCGACTTGGGCTGGCACCTGAAGGATCGCCGACTCCCAGCCCGCGGAAGGCCAGGTCCAGCGCCAATGCGGTGAAGAACGTCTCCAGAGTCTCGGTGAGAGCCGCCGCTGCGTAGTTGGCGAGAAAGGGACAGAGCGCCGCCAGCAGGAACGCTGCCTGCGCAGCTCGCCAGGAAAACAACCGCCGCGCCAGGTCCGCAATCAGAAAACAAGTTGCCAAGTCCAACAGCGTCTGCACCAGCAGCACCGCCCGAAAATTTCCGACTCCGAACAGAGCGAAAATCATCGCCAGAAACGCTGGATATCCCGGCAGGCGTGACAGCGTCGGCATGATTGCGCCGGAGTTGGTGATCCCGTAAACACCGTGACGCAGCCAGTTCTCGGCGATGTTGGCGTAAAACCGGGAATCGTCAACCACACCCGGAAAATACACGACCAACAGCACGCGCAAGCCCAAGCCAGCCAAACTCGCCCAAGCCAAGAACCGCACTTTCGTTTTCATGAGTTTCGGCTCATCAGTTCTCGCTCATCAACTTCCCGCGTCAAATCGCGCCACAGTTCGCGCACGCAGCGAATCATAGCTCGTTTGCGGCAATCCCGGCGCCGGGAAAATGCATCTTACGATCCAGAGCAGCTACCCTGAACCCGGTCTCACCGAGGTCCTGTCTCACCCAGAATTGACCGTGTGCCCGCTGCGGCATACGATGAACACTACTCACCCATGGCCCAGCCAGTCTTCTATGATCCGCAACGCGCCCGGTGGAGACGCCTGCGGCGCCTGTTCGACGTTTCCGCGGTTTTCGTTTCCGCGCTGATTATTTTCTTCGTCTACACGGCGTTGCGCGATGAACCCCTGCCCGAACTCTTGCTCTCCCCCCAAAAGCGCCCCTTTAAGGCTCTGAAGGAGAGCGAAAAAGAGAAAGCCCGCGACCGCCAAAAGAAGTTGGCTGCCCGCTCTCACCGCAAGTCCAAGCTGGCGGCTTCGCAGGTCAAGCTGAATCAGGAAGAAGGAATTCGCGCCGCCTTCTATGTCCCCTGGGACGCGGCCAGCTTTTCGTCACTGCGTGCGTACGCCCACCAGGTCGACATTCTTTATCCCGACTGGCTGCACGTGCTCACCGCCGATGGACGAATCCAGGGCGTCGACGATCAAACCAATAAATATTTCGACGTCATCCAGAACGTCGTGCAGAATAACGTGCCGAACAACGCGCAGGGCAGTACGGTTTTGCCGGTCGACGACCGCGTGATGCCGTTTCTGAAGACCGAAGACCCCGCCATGGAAGTCTTCCCCATGGTGAACAATTCCGACGGGGCGAACTGGGTAGGAGATATCGTCGGGTTTCTGAACAATCCCGGTGCGCGGGCGCTATTCCGCAAGCAGGCAGTGCTATTTCTCTCGTCCGGCCACTACCGCGGCCTGATGATCGACTTCGAAGCGTTTCCTCCCAGCGGCCAGGCCGGCTATGTCGCACTCTTGCAGGAATTGTCCGGCGACCTGCACGCGCGCAGCTTCAAGCTCTACGTCGCGGTGCCGCCGCACAGCAACGAATACGACTATCCCGCGATCGCGGCGGCGGCCGACGGCGTCGTGCTGATGAACTACGACGAACACTATCCCGGCGCCGAGTCCGGCCCCGTCGCGTCGCAAGACTGGTTCGTCCAGAATCTGACGTTTGCCGAAAAAGTTATTCCCAAAGAAAAAATCATCTGCGCTATTGCCAACTACGGCTACGACTGGGTGCTGAAACCGAAGAAAGGGAAACTTCCTGCTGACGAGCATGACCACACCGTGAGTGTTCAGGACGCGTGGCTGGCCGCGCGCGATTCCGAAGAGGACGTCAACTTTGACGATGACGCCATGAACCCTCACTTCAGCTATCTCGACGAAAAAAGCTTGCGGCATGACATCTGGTTTCTCGATGGGGTGACGGCGCTCAATCACATGCGCTCGGCGCAGAATCTTGGCATCCAGACTTTCGCGCTGTGGCGCCTGGGAAGCGAGGACCGCTCGCTGTGGCGAATCTGGGATGTGCCCGGCGATGCCGGCGCAACCGACAAGCTGAAAGACGTGCCCCCTGGCGCGGACGTGGACATGGAAGGCCAGGGCGAGATTCTCCGCATCGAAGACAAGCCCGCTCACGGCACTCGCGATCTGACCATCGACGCCAATAGCCAACTGATCACCGACGAGGTCTTCCAGAACCTGCCCGAGCCTTACCGCGTCGCACGCTATGGCTACAGCCCGAACAAAGTCGCGCTCACGTTTGACGATGGCCCCGACCCCGAGTGGACTCCGGAGATTCTCGACGTGCTCAAACAGAAAAATGCCACGGCTACTTTTTTTCTGATCGGCATCCAGACCGACAAGTTTTCTGGCATCGCGAAACGGATTTACCGCGAAGGCAACACCATCGGGAACCACACCTTCACCCATCCCGACGTCAGCAACATCTCCGCCGCGCATTTCAAGATGGAGTTGAATCTGACCGAACGCCTTTTCGGCAGCCTGGTGGGCGTGCGCGCCACGCTGATGCGGCCGCCTTACGCAATTGATGAAGAGCCCGACACGGCCGACCAGGTGCGGCCGCTCGAGATTCCGCAGGAAATGGGCTACATCACCGTCGGGAATCGGATTGATCCCAACGATTGGAGCGGGAATCCGTCAGCCGAAAAAATTTCGTCGTATGTGCTGGCGCATCTGCCGCCCTGCCGCCCGGATGATCTGCGTTGCGGCAATATCGTGCTGATGCACGACGGCGGCGGTAATCGCGCCGAAACCGTACGCGCCCTGCCCATGATCATCGACGGCATTCGAGCCCGGGGATACGAAATCGCGCCGGTTTACGAATTGATCGGCAAAACTCGTGCCGACGTAATGGCTCCGCTGCCTACGGGAGAGCTTTGGGCCGCGCGGCTCGACCGCTTCGGATTTTGGCTGTTCGATGCCAGCATCGTTTTTATTACCTGGATATTCCTGATCGGCGACGTGCTCATGACGGGACGGCTCCTGTTTATCGGGGCGGCCGCTGTGTATGATCGCGTGCGCGAAAAGATTTTCGGCAAGCCCGCCGAAGTCGCGTCCTACAAGCCGAAAGTTGCGGTGCTGATTCCCGCCTACAACGAAGAGAAAGTCATCGAGCGCACCGTGCGGGCTGCGCTCAACTCGAATTACCCGAACCTGCGCGTCATTGTCATTGACGACGGCTCCAAGGATCGCACGCTCGAAGTCGCGCGCAAGGCCTTCGCAGCCGAGGCCGCCGCGGGAAAGGTTCTCATCCTCGGCAAGCCAAACTCTGGCAAGGCCGAGGCCCTCAACTTTGGCATAGAGCACATTGGCGATGCGGAACTTTTCGTTGGCATCGACGCCGACACCATCATCGCGTCCGACGCCATCGCGCGCCTGGTGCCGCATTTCATCAATCCCAAAGTCGGCGCCATCGCGGGCAACGCCAAGGTGGGCAACCGCGTGAATCTCTGGACGCGCTGGCAGGCTCTGGAATACATCACCAGCCAGAACTTCGAGCGCCGCGCTCTCGACGTGCTGGGCGCGGTCAGCGTGGTGCCGGGAGCCATCGGTGCATGGCGCGTCTCCGCTGTTCGTGAGGCCGGAGGCTACCACATCGACACTGTCGCCGAAGACGCCGACCTCACCATGGCCCTGCTGCGCCGGGGATATCGCGTCGAGTACGAAGACATGGCGCTGGCCTACACCGAAGCTCCCACCAACGCAAACGCCTTGATGCGCCAGCGTTTTCGGTGGTCGTTCGGCATCCTGCAGGCGGTGTTCAAACACCGCGGAGTCGTTGCCCGCAAGGGCGCGCTGGGCTGGGTGGCGCTGCCCAACATTTTCATTTTCCAGATTCTGCTGCCGCTGGTGTCGCCGCTCATCGATATCATGTTCGTGGTGGGCACGATCTGGTATTACATCCAGAAATATTTTCATCCGGACTCGACTGATCCGGCCGACTTCCACAAGCTGGTGCTGTTTTTCTTTGCGTTCCTGGTGATCGACTTCATCGCCTCGGCGATTGCGTTCGCACTTGAGCGGGCTCATCCCGGCGACAAAGAAGATGTCTGGCTGCTCAGCCAGGTCTGGCTGCAGCGCTTCGCCTACCGCCAGTTATTTTCAATCGTGCTTTTCAAAACGCTGAAACGCGCCCTGGAAGGCCGCAAGTTTGCCTGGGACAAACTGGAGCGGACGGCGGCCGTGAACTACGTGCCGGCTGAGAACCGCGATCATGTGAATGTGCCGTAACCTGCCATGCGCGCACTGTTAGCCGACACTTCCGGATCTCGCTTGTTGAGCGAGGCGTGGTTTGCCGCACCTCATTGGCCAACCATGGGTGAAATTGATCGTCATCTCACCTTCTTCCGGCAGTTTCCTGACTATTTTTGGCTTCTCCTCGTCGTGGGACTTTTCCTGATTGCGATGAAGCACGCAAAGGACCGCCAACTGCGCGAGCAGGCGCACTACAGCGAAGAACTCGGATGGAATTTCTCCAAAGACTGGAGTCCGATCGGCGAAGAAGATTGGCAGCAACTCAGCCAAAACGCGAATCTGGCGGCTCTTTCGTGGGCCAGCAATCGCAAGAACTTCACCTTCGGCACGCACTTAGGAACGACATTCGCGATGTTCGAAGCGCCCGGCGGAGTCCGAAGCGGAGCCGACGAGCGTACGTCCGAAACCATGATCGCTTTTCAGAAACCGCCGGATCTGCCCGTGGCCCCGTCGACGATCGCCGGCGGCGGAATCGGGGCTTGGGAAAGATTTGTCACCGACAACTGGGTTTTCTTCCGCCCCAATCCGCCGCGGTGGGTGCTCCGCGGCCCCCAAGCCAAGAGCTTTGTTGACGAAGCCTACGCACAGCTGCGCGGCATCTAGCTCGCCCCGCCTGGCACCTAGCGGAACAACAATCCGGCAAATTCCGCTAAGTTACGCCGCCAGACCATCCACGTATGCATGCCCGGCGTCTCGATATCCGTGTGCTGAATTCCCTTCGTCTTCAACCATTCGCGCAGGTTGCGGTTGGGAGTGATCAAACGATCTTCCGTGCCGCACGCAATCCACAGTAGTTTCAACTGCTGGTTCGCTTTCGTGTCGAGCCCAGGAAAATCCTTGTCGAACGGATCCGGCATGCCGCCCGCACTGAAGGCCCCGATCCAGGCAAACTTGTCGAGTCCGTTCAGTCCTACCCTGAGCGATTCGGCGCCTCCCATCGAAAGCCCGGCGATCGCCCGCGAGTCGCGACCCTTGGTCACGCGGTATTCGCTCTCCACCTTAGGCATGACCTCGGTCAGAAGTGCGTCACGAAATTTTCGAAAGCTTTCTTCGCGTACTTCGGGATGATTCGAGAGCCCTCCCCAACCGGCGCGGACTACTTCCATAGTGCCGTAGCCCAGCGGCATGACCACGATCATGGGCTTGGCCTTTCCCTGCGCAATCAGGTTGTCGAAAATCACGTTGGCGTGCCCGACCGCCGTCCACCCGCTGGCGTCGTCACTGAATCCGTGCAGCAAGTACAGCACGGGATACGTCTTCTTCGCCGAGGCGTCGTAGCCCGGCGGGGTGTAGACAAAGTAGTCGCGCTCATCGTCGGCCACAGCAGATTTGTAAAAGTGATGACGCACCTCTCCACGCGGAACGTCACTGACCTCCCACGGCAGCCCCGGCCCCGGAATGTGCACCGCATTCGCCGGAGAGAGCAGGTTCGGCACCAGCGAATGGTTGTAGGGATCGAGCATGCGCACGCCGTCCACGATGATCGAATATCCGTAGTAGTCGGGCGGGAGTGGCGCGGTGGTCACGCTCCACACGCCCTGGTCGTCCTTCTGCATGGCTACCGGCTCAGTTCCTTCCCGCGCCAGCTTCACTTCCTGCGCGTTGGGCGCGAGGAACCGGAAGGTCACACTGTTGTCAGGGTGCACTTCAGGAGTAACCAGCCACTGCGGACGTTGCGGAGGGGGAGCCTGCGCAGGCTTAGCGTCCTGCGCCGACGCGAGACCACAAAATAGGGAGAAAGATAAAGCGAGAAAAGCCGATGGAAGTTTCATGCTGCCGTCTCCTCCAAATAAGTGAGCGGCACAATTGTAAGCCGATGGATGAGCCGAGTCGCGGCCCATTCTCAGTTTTGCGTTTATTTTTTCGCGGCAACATCGAGCCGGGTTTCGGCGCGGTGCAGTGCATCCAGCGCGCGCTCGACGTCGACGGTGGTGTCGCCGCTCGCCAACCGCTGTTCGGCGCGGTCCTTGGCTTTGCTGGCGCGGGCCACATCAATTTCCGACGGGCGCTCCGCCGTCTCCGCCAGAATCGTCACTTTATCCGGCAACACTTCCGCGAATCCCCAGGCCACGGCCAGCCGCTGCTCGTTTGCACTAGAACCGGAACTGGAACCGGAACCCTCGCGGTAGGTAATCTCGCCGACCGCGAGTTCCGTGATCAGCGGAGCGTGCCCGGGCAGGACGCCCATATACCCGTTCTTCCCGGGAATCTGCACTGCCTCGGCCGCCGTCTCCACGACTTTCTTTTCCGGCGTGACGATCTCGAGTTTGAAAGTATCTGCCATTGGTCGTTAGACGCTGGTCGTTAGTCGTTGGTCGTCGGTTCATTCGCTTGCGTCAGCATTGCTCCGCTGATGGCGAACGACTATCGACTAACGACCGCTCTTACGCTGCCGCCTTCATCTTCTCCGCGGCTTCGAGTACTTCCTCGATCGGGCCCTTCATATAAAACGCCTGCTCGGGGATGTCGTCGTACTTGCCTTCCACGATGGCCTTGAAGCCCTTCACGGTGTCGGCGATCTTGACGTACTTTCCCTTCGCGCCGGTAAACTGTTCGGCGACGTGGAACGGCTGCGACAGGAAGCGCTGAATCTTGCGGGCTCGCGCCACCGTCAGTTTCTGATCTTCGGTCAACTCGTCGATGCCCAGAATGGCGATGATGTCCTGCAGATCCTTGTAAGTCTGGA
>Ga0181523_10001664_pt1 | contig 23281 bp, 18 predicted proteins | sample PEATcosm2014_Bin_43_FD_119752 | JGI IMG/M metagenome (GOLD analysis project Ga0181523, IMG submission 119752) | Peatland microbial communities from MTU Mesocosm Facility, Houghton, MI, USA - PEATcosm2014_Bin05_30_metaG | ecosystem: Environmental > Terrestrial > Soil > Wetlands > Peat | place... | reverse complement strand
GATTAGATTCTTAATTCTAAAATCTCATTAAATTATCTCTCAGATTTTGGCTTCAAGCAGCCATTAAAGCAATGACATCATCCATGGCTTTTTCGACTTTGAGGTAAGCCTTCTCGAAGCGGGAATCGGGGACAAATTCCGGGTTGGGCCGGGTTCTGAACAAGCCAAAGCCCAAGGGGCCGTAAATGCGTTTGCGCAACTGGACCAAAAGGATGCTCAACTTGGTGCCTTTGGGGGTGAAGCGGTAGGCGTGGCTCTTGGGGACGCGCTCGATCAAGCCGTGGAGGCGGAGTTTGCGCACATCGTAACGGAGTTGGGTCAGGGTGTAATCCTTGGGTTTGATCTGATAGGCTTGCAGGACAGCCTCGTGCAGCTTGGCGGTGGTCCATTGGCGGAAGTGGCCGCCCGCTCCCTGCATCAGGAGTTCCAGCAGCCGCATGAGACGAGTGTTCTCCAGCTTGATGCCGGCCACTTTGGTTTTGCCCTGCAGGACCGGCTTGGCCAGGCGGGCCAGAACGTCAAACTGGCCATGCACGTTGAGCAGTTGGGCTTGGGTCTGAGCGAAACGGTCGGTGATGTGCTGGAAGCGCTCTCGCACCGGCTGCCAATGCCGGAGCGTTTTTTTGAGGCCAAAGTCCTTGAGGTTGTTGCAGACGATTTCCTGGCGCAGGAAAGTGGCGGCCTTCTCATACTGTTTGAGGAAGGAGTTTTTGTAATAGGTGCGGAAGACCTGCCGGCCATGGTCGATCCGTTCCAGCACGTTTTGCCATTTGCCGGAGATGGTTTTGAGCCTCCTCTGCTGGCCGAATAAAACGGCGATGCGGTCCGCCGTCAAAAGGTAAAGGCCCAGTTCGCAGGAGCGTTGAAAGAGGGAGCCGATGGGCCAGTGGCGTTGGAAGATAAAGTTGCGGCAGTATTCAATCTGCGCGCCGGCATAGACGCGGTGCAGACCGGCACAGGCGGCGCGTTCCCGGGGCGAAAACTTCGGCCCCACAATGAGCGCCCAGTAGTCGATGCGTTCCTGCAATATCTTCCCATCCAGTTGGTCGGCGGCTTTCTGCAGGGCCTTGGCATCCCCGACGGAAACAAAACGATTGTCGTCCTTGGTGAAAGGAATCTTTTGCCGGCGCAGTTGCCGCTCGATGAAGTTGTGCCCGTTGAGATAGGCGGTGACCTGGAAGGGCAGGAAGGAAGCCACGCGCAAGACCATCGGGCCGACGACTTCATCCAGAATGTAGAAGTAATAATGGGTATAACGGCTCTTGTGCTTGCGCAGGAACTGGAAGTTGGGGTCCTGGGTCGCGTATTTGGGGGCCATGGCCCGAAAGGTCCAGCCTTGTTCCATGCTTTGCAGGATGTAATAGACCCCGAAGCGGTTGTGCGCGATCATGCGTTGCTGCCGGGGGCGAACCAAATCCTCTTTGCGAACTCCCTTCTCCGGCCAGAGCAGCGGCACCTTGTGGTTGCGGGCGTACTGCACGACCCAGGCTTGGTAGTGGCGGGTGCGCTCGACCAGGACCTCCTTGGTGATTTTGGGTATGTGGCAGACCTCCCGGAAAAAATAGGCCACGTTGTTTTCGCGGGTCAGAAAGGAGAGGTATCCATTGATGACGATGCGGTCAAAGCAATGATAAAACCATTGCAGATAAGGCGCAAAAAGCTTAAGAAAGAGTTGCATGGACGGCCTTTCTTGGAATTTGTGTTTTGACACTCAAACTCTAGGGGAGACCTCCATGCATTTCAATCGTCCGAACGGGCGAAGCAATTTACTAGCCAAAGATATTTGAAATTTTTGGAGAGGGGCCACCGCCGGCCAATCCCACAAGAAAATCAGAGAAGGCTTACATGGGCGGTTCAGAAAATTTCAAATATCTTTGGCTAGGATTAAGATTAAGATTAGGAACCAGAAAAGGCCACCCCAAAAAGGAATGCACCCCATGATCATTCACCGCGGCAATTTGAGATACTTTTCCATGCGGCAATCGAAACCGCCAAAATCAACCGCCTGCCGGGACAGCAATTGAAACGAGCGGGGCGGCTTTTTCATGGATACGGGATTGGCCAGGACCAGCCTCCCACCGGGGCGCAGGACCGTGGCGGCGACGTTAAAAAGGTCCTCCATCAGCCCGCGAAGATCAGGGACGGGAACCCGCATGCCCATGGGGGGGTTGGTGATGATCAGGGTAACGCTGCTGGGCCCCAAACTGCCGCTGGCGGCATATTCACGAAAGTCCCGGCAGACGAAATTCGCCGGAACCGGCTTCACTTGCGCGGCGGCGAAGTTGTCCCGCGCAATGGCAATCGCCGCCGCGCTGAGATCTGTTCCATGAATGCCGCGCACGCCGCCCAGCAGCGCGCGCTCTATCAGTTCCAGGCCTGAGCCGCAAAAAGGGTCCCAAACGATTTCATTTTCAACCCGTCCGGCCAGCCGCGCCATGCAGGCGGCCAATTGAGGATGCGACGCCGCGGGAACGTCCCGCCGGCGATAATAAAAGCGCGGATCTGGCGTCAAGTTCGGGCGCAATTCAACGGAATTGCCGCGTCCGACCGGGTAAATGTCCATTGTCCAGGTGACATGGCGCGCGTCATTAAGAATTTCCGGGCAGAGGGCATAGACGCGGCCGGCCAGGAGCCGCACCGCGCCTCTTTGGTGGCCCCTGGCAATAAAATTCAAGCGATAGCGAATCGATCCTTCCGTGAAAGCCCGCAAGACACGCCGCGACAAGGGCGACGCAATGACCGACGCCAAGGCCTCGATGGACTCCGCCTGATTTGAAACAGGATCGCCGCCAGGAACAAAGCCAACGGCGCCGAAACATCTGAGCGCATAAATGTCGGCCAGCGAAAAAGGAGCCACGGGCGTGAGCGCGACCAGTCCGCCGCTGACTTCGGAGACGCGGAACTGGCCGCGCGTTCTGATGGCTTCCTCCGCTTCGTCACGCACCACTGCCTCCAAGCCCCTGCGTCCGCGCAAATGGATGCGCAAGCCGGCGAAATCGGAGAGGAGGCCGGCCATTCGGATTGCGCTGGGACTTTGGCTGCGGGCGACACTGGCTTTAAGCCTCTGTTCCGTGAGTGGAGGCAGGGCATGAGCGCCCGCCTTCATTGTTTCCAAGGTGGCCATGCCACCGACCTTCTCCAGGGCCTGCGCCAGGAATTTCTTCTCACGCCCGGACGATGTCGTGCGCAACAAGGAAAGCAGTTCCGCCTCCTCATCCGGGCCGGCGCCAATTTTGGGCAGGGCCGCCATGGCGTAACGCCGTATCTTCTCACAAGGATCGTGCAGCAGACCCAGAAGCCACAGCTTGACCTCCTCCTTCCGTTCCGGGCCGCCGGATTCGGAAAAAACGACGCCCACCGCGCGAACGACCGCCACCCGTTCGCTTCGTTCTTTGGGAGAAGCTTTATCGAAACGCGGAACCTCATCGGTCCACAACTGTTCCCACGACAAGGCGCGCAATTGATGGTAAAGAATCTTGCCGGCGTTTTTTTCTCCACTTTTCATGCGGGATTTATTGTCGTGGGGGAAACGCGGCAAGGATGACTCACTCGCTCTCCAAACCAAGTTGCCGCAATGCCTCGCTTGCATTGATGATTGGAATGCCTTGGAAGGATTGCATGGTCAGCAAGTCTGCGTCTCCGGAAATAATGGCATCGGCGTGAGCTGCCACTGCACAGGCGAGGACGTGCAGGTCGCCCGGATCACGCAGTTGGGGCGGGAGTGGGAGGAAAATGGGGGCAACGATCGTGGCCTCCTCCGCCAATTTCCGCGCCAAGTCATCGGGCGTTGCAGCTCCAGCCGCAACGCGCGCCGCGAACTTGGGCCGCGAAACCACCTCCGCAAACTCCGCCAACAACTCGGGGGACAAAACCAACTCCACCTTTCCGCGCGCCGCCGCCTCCAAAAATCGGGCGGACGGTCCTTGCCACAGCGAACCGGAAATCAAGGTATTAGTATCAACGACGACCCTCACGCGCGCGTCTTTCCGCCCGGACTGCATCCACCTCTGCCTGGATTTCTGTCATGGTGTTCGGCTTGCCAGGTTGGGCGCGGATTTCGCGAACGACCTCGAAGAAATTGCGCCGATCCTGCCCTGAACTCAATTCCCGCGCAATGAGACCGGCAACCCGCTTGGGATCGAGCAACCCCCTCGCTCTAGCCTCGGTGGCCACGGACTCCGGCAAATCAATTTGGACGGTGACACTCATAATTCCATTTTGGCAGAAGGATGCGCGATTTCAATTTTCCCACGCTGACAATATAAAACACCGGATGCTCGAAAAAGTCAAATGGCAGAGCGAACCATGATGCCACAACTAAATACTCGTGTCCGCCATTGGCATCCCCTATTTCTATGGCGATGGGATTGAAGATAAAGGCTGTTGCGCTCTTTAGCGCATTGTCGGCCATCACTTTTGCCCACGCCGCCGCCGGGGCGGACGCGGACGATCAGGCGCCGCCAATTCCAGCGAGCGCCACAAATTCGGCAGGTGCGGCTGACGCGCGATACGGACTCTTCAACTGGCTCGACCACCGCAGTGCTTATACGCAGGAGGTTTTTCCCGAGCCGTTTCTGGTGAATGACATGGCCTTGGAGGACAACGAACTGGAGTTCACCTGGCTGCACACGAAAGGCCCCGGCCAACAAAGCGACACCGGCTCGGTCGAAATCCAAAAGGGGTTCGGCCTGCTGACATTGCAAGCGGAAGTTCCCTATGAACGCGATGTGTCGCCGGATCAAACCGCGCACGGCGTTGGCAACATCGAGTTGGGCGCGCGTTATCCGTTGTATCAATTCGTTTCGGCTGACCGGTTTGTCGATGCCACCTTCGGCGCGGCGATGGAAGGCGGCATTCCGGCCGACTCGACGGTCAGCCGGAACGCGGAGTGGGTTCCGCAAATTTTTAACGACCTGAAACTGGGCGATCATTTTACTGTCCAATCTGTGTTGGGCTACTCCACGCTGTTCGGCGGCGGGGATGATGGCGGCTTGCGGACGTTTGAGTACGGCTTCAGTTTCGCTTATGCGATTCCGCATCGCGAATGGCCGCTGCCGGGCGTGCAACAATTCATTCCCATGTTCGAGCTTGTCGGAGAAACGGAATTGAACAAGGCCGACCCCGGCCAAAACAGCCTTCTGGGAGACGTCGGATTTCGCGCCAAATTCAACCCCATCGGAGAGGTGCAGCCGAATTGGGGACTCGGCTGGGTATTGCCAATTGACAGTGGAGGGCGCGCGGAACTCCATTGGGGTTTTATCGTGAGCCTGATATTTGAATTTTGAAATCATAGCAGAACGGTTTGGCGGAGGGCCAAAAAGTGAAGCCAGCGTTTTGTCACCGGACGCCGATGGATGCGTTCGAGGGCCCGGGCATAGAGGGCGAGCTGCGGGCGGTAGGCCCTGATCTTTTCCTCCAGCCCGCCGGCCGGAAAGTGATCCGTTTTGAAATCGAGCAGCCAGATTTCGCCGGGCAGGATCGCCACCAAATCCATCACGCCCTGCACGACGACAAATTCTTCCGGGCCGACACCGGCAAAGTCCGCGCAACCCAATTGCTGGAGGTCCGCCGCGCTGAAACGCGCCGTGAAAGCCAGTTCGCGCCGCAGATGGGCGGATTGACCGAGCCATTGCCGCCCTGCCTCCGATTGCCAAAAGGCCGCGAGCGCGTCAAAATCCAAACAGTCGATTTGTTCGCGGGTGAGAAGCTTCTGCCGGCCCAAGCGGGCCGCTTCCGCTTTGAGCGCGGCGGACGTTTGCACTTTGTCCAACGAAACCCATTGCAAAAACGCGTGATGCGCCGAGCCGATTTCCGCCGCGCCCAACCCCGAAAGCTTTCGGGGTTCCGCGCGCGCCGGTGACGGGGCAAACATGGGAAAGGACTCTTCGCCGTCGGCGTCCGCGATTTGCCGGCGTATCGTCGTGACGGAAGTCTTGGCCGGCCGCACGGTTTCCGCCTGGAGCGGATACCGCCACGACAATCGGTCGCGCAGTTCCGGCGCAATGTCCTGCCCGGCCGGTTTGACTTCTGTCGCGGCGGGTTCAGCGGCGTCGCCGGCCTGGGCCAGGCGCGGGTCGTCCTCGTCGTAAAGCGTCCAACTCAGCAACGCGTGGTTGCCTGAAGCCGTCAAGGCGGTTGTACCCGCGGTCTTGAGGAGCCAAGGCCCCAGCCAGTCCAGATAATTGCGGCAAGCCAGGATTTCCGCCGCGCTGCGGGCGCGTTGGGCCTGGAGCGGCCATTTTTTTTCCAGGCCGTTCCTGCCGGCGGTGCCGGCCAGGATCAAGCGTTGGCCGGCGCGGGTCATGGCCACGTAAAGCAGGCGCATTTCTTCGCCCAATATTTTCCGCTTCTGGCGGCGGTGGGCCAGCCACCAGGGCAGGCTGGGGTAGAATTGGGGCGATTCCGGCGGCTGGATCTGGGGGGACAAGCCGTATTCCTCGTCAAGTATAATTCGGTTGTAAATATCGGAGAGGTTGAAGGGCTTGCCCAAATCCGCCACCGCCACAATGGGAAATTCCAATCCTTTGCTTTGATGAATACTCATCAGGCGCACGGCCTCCGCCGCCGGCGCGGCGGCCGGCTCGACGGCCACTTCGCTTTCCTGCTGCGCTTCGACAAACCTCAAAAAGCGATAGAGGCTCTCTCCGTCATAAGCGTCGAACTGGCGCGTCAATTGCAGCAGCCGCTCGACGTTGGCCCGCTTTTGCTCACCGCGCTCCTGCGTGGCAATCCAGTCGCCATAATGAGTTTGGTCGATGACGGATTCCAGGCAGTGGGAGACGGCGGATTGGCGGGAGAGCCTGCGCCAGTCCTCGAAGCGCCGGAGGAATTCATCCGCCTTTTCATAAGCCGCGGCGCGAATCTCCGTGGTCTTGTGCCACTGCAGCAGCGCGGTCCAAAAGCGCCCGTGCCCGCGCCCGATGCGGATGACCGCCAGTTCGTCAGCGGTCAGGCCCACCAGCGGCGAGCGCAAAACGCCCAGCAATGGCAGGTCCTGCAACGGATTGTCCAGCACTTGCAACAAGCCGAGCAGATCGCGCACTTCGAGGCTTTCGTAAAATCCCCCGCGCGTGGCGGCCAGGGGAATGCCCAGCCGGCCAAATTCCTTTGCATAAGCTTCGACCTTGTGCCGGGGGGAGCGCAGCAAAACAACCATGTCATTCCACTGGACCTCGCGCTGCCGGCCCGCGCGATCAAATATGAGTGCGCGCTGGTTTTTCAATTCCATCAGCCGCCGGCCAACCATGCGCGCCTCCTTTTCGGCGTCGGAAGCGGCTTCGGCGGCTTCGGTGTTTTCGCCATCCTCGCCCTCGCGCCCCAGGCAGCGCAGATGCCATTCCACCGGCGGAGGAGACGCCGCATTGGCCGCCAGATGCGCGCGCCCGGCGGCGTTTCCGAAGAGCAGGCGGGCGTCGGCGTCATAGTCCACGCCGCCTGTGTCCTTGCGCATCAGCCCCGTGAACAGGGCGTTGACGAAATGGAGAATGGCCTCATGACTGCGGAAGTTTTCCGTGAGCGGAATGACCTGCGCGGCCGGGTCGGCTGTCCAGGCCTCCTGGTATTTGCTGAAAATGCGCGGATCGGCCAGGCGGAAGCCGTAAATACTTTGCTTGACATCGCCCACCAGGAAACGGTTGGCATCGGCGCCCTCGCGGCCCAGGGCTTGAATAATGGCTTCCTGGGCTTCGTTGATGTCCTGGTATTCATCCACGAAAACCAGGCGGAATTTTTCGCGCCATTGTTCCGCGATGGCGCCCGGACGCCCGTTTTCCCAGAGCAAGCGCAAGGCGAATTGCTCCAGGTCGTGATAGTCGATGCCGCCCTCCTGCCGTTTGGCTTCCTGGAAAGCCCGGGCAAATTGCCCCGCCAAATCGAGGAGGGCCAGCATCGGCGGACGCGCCCAATGCCAATCCTCCACCAGCGGATCGGTCCCGCCGACCACGCACAACGAACGCAGAAAATCCGCCTCGTCAAATATATTTTTAATGGGATCGCGCCACAGCCCCTTCGGCCTGGGCCAGTCCGCGTCCGCGCGCCCGATGGCCTCGAGGGCGGAGGCGAACCGGGATCGCTCCGGCAATTCGGGCAAGCCGGCCAGGGCCCGGGCGCAAAGGGCGACATTTTTGTTTTCGGCGGGCTGGGCCAGCAACACGGGCGGCCACGCTTTCCGCCAGTTCGACAATTCGTCCATCAGCCAACCGAGCCAGGCCGCCGGTTCGGGCTCTTGAAAGCGCGCGGTCTGGGCCGCGAACCAGGCCTCCGGATCGCGCAACGTTTGCGAATAATGGTGCAAACGCAGGATCAACTCCCGCACCGGCAGGTCCCAATCGCCGCCTTGCGCCTGGATGAGCTGCTGAATGGCGAGGGCGGACGGGGTTTCACCGGCGTAGGTTTTATCCAGGACAAGGTCCAGGCTTTGCCGTTCCAGCAGCCGCGCCCTTTCCTCGGGCAGAACGCGGGCCGTCGGGTCCAGACCCAAGTCGTAGAAATGGCGGCTGACCAGATGGAAACAAAAACTGTGCAAGGTGCAAATATGGGCGGTGTCGAGCAGCGCCAATTGTTCGTCCAAACGGGGCGACGGCGAACCGGATTGTTCCAATCGGGCCTGGGCCTCTTCCAGGCTTTGGCGGAGGCGCTGGCGCATTTCCGCCGCGGCCGCCTGGGTGAAAGTCACCATCAGAATCTGGTCGATTGACCCCGCATTGCCTTCATCCAGCAACCAGGCCAGACAGCGATCCACCACGGTCTGCGTCTTGCCCGCGCCGGCCCCGGCCACGACCAGGACGTTGCCCCGGGCGGAAATCGCCCGCTGCTGTTGCGGCGTTGGAGCAGGGGAGTTCACAGTGATCCGTTCATGTTTTCGTTAGCCTCAGTGTGAGGCAGACAACCGGCCTTCGCCGAGTTCAAAATCCGCATAAAAAAATGTTTCAGAATGGTGCGATTTGGTTGGATTTGGTGCGATTAAGTTGGATGAAGTTGGATTTTTTGGCCCCCAAGATGTCCTTAATCAAGCCTTCGTAATCAATTTGATTCACTTTGACTGAGTTTGACCGGCCCGGACGCCTGATTATTTGCAAGTCGTTCATTATTAAATATTTGCATACGATTTGCCCCGGCAGGTTGACCGGCCGCATCGGTTTGACCCACTTTGACTGACTTTGACTGGTTTGAGCGCTCTGAAACCAAAAGGCCAAGTGAATTGGCGCCAACGGAATGGCCGCCAAAAAGCGCAAAAGTCGCAAAATGGGATTTCGATTCTTGTGCATTTTGAGCCTTCTCGCGGCGCTCTTCTGCGCTTCTTAATCCATCCTTCATAATTCCGCGTTTTCCATAATGGCCTTGTTGAGCCGATCATTACTAAAATATGATAGCATACAAATGTTATTTTGTACACAGTTATTTTAAACTAATTTTGTAATCGATGCTTCCCGTGGCGATACATCCTGTAAGCCAATGCGCGGCAAGGACTTATGAATAACGCAAAGGCGCAAAGTTGCAAAAACGCGAGGAAATCATTTCCCTTTGCGTCCTTGCGTTGGTCTTTTCGGCGAAGGGGTTCGGGTGGCGCCGGACTTGTCGCGCCGGGGCGACTGCGACGGCGGATTTGTTGGTGGACAGAGGGGGGCGGGGCGCTAAAGACAAGGTGGCGCTGGCACGCCGGTTGCGCCATGAAACGAGCACGACGTTGAACTGGATTCCAGAACGATTGAACCTGGGTGCTGCGGGCTCTTTGGCGAACCTGCTGCTCGATACAGAAAGGAAAAGATGATAGGCGATTATGCGGGACGGACCTGCTTACAAAACCAATGGACTTTCAGACATTGTTTATTCGAAAATCACCTTTCAAAGAGTTGGCGTTTATTGTTTCCCAGCCATTGCACAAGCAGCCACGCCATAAGACTGTCGATTATCACGTCGGAAAAAAGCAACCGTGATTGAGGCGCTTTTGGAAAGTGGAGGAACTCCGACCACAAGAGCAGCACCACCATAAAGGCGAAGTAAACCACCAGAAACCCTGCCAATATTCGCATTTGAGTGATTAGCAAAACAATTCCAAAAACTGCTATGGCGACGAATTCCAAAGTGCGCGAAAGACGATACAGGTTCGGATTCAATATTAATATGTGCAATATTTGACATACGGCCTTTCCTCCACAGACACTTGCCACTAACAACAATTCAGGTCCACTTTTGCATCCCATAACCCCAAGTAATAAAAGCATCGCTAGAACACAAAGAAAACTATATTGTACACCCCCAATACCAAGTGCAATGCCGGCAATAATAAAAGGCAATAACGACGATGACTTCATCACGTAAGTTTCTTACCCTGTATTGCGGGTGCGACCAAGTTAATTCTGAAATCGGCGAGCGCACGCCAAACTTTGTCCAATTCCTCGTGTGAGGCGTCAGACCTTTCTGTTGCCAGGAATTCGTCGTTGTGATTTTATTTTGCAGCCTTACACCGGCGAAAAGTCCATGAAACGTACAATAGTGTTGGAGGCCCCTTGACGATCAGGAAATCGTTTCGCCCGGGCACAACAGCCACGCATTCGGCGCGCGGCTGAAGCCGGTGCGCGGATAGTATTCCTCGGCGGCAGGGGCGGACAGCAGCAGAAGGCTCGTTTTGGCGCCGCCATGGATTTGCGTCTGCCGCATAAGTCCCTTGCCGATCCCTTGCTTCTGATGCGAAACCCGTACCGCCAAATCCGCGAGGTAGGTAAAGAAATTGAAGTCCGTCAGACTGCGCGCAATGCCGACCAGCATCCCGCCGTCCCAAGCCGTGATGACCAGATTCGCATTTTGCAGCATGCCGGCAAACCGTTCCCGGTCATCAATCGGCCGGCGTTCACCCAAAGTCGAAGCCCGATAAAGTTCGATCACCTGTTCCAAAACAAGATCATTTCCGACGCGATAATTAGTCACGCCGTCCATGATGGATCAGGGCGGGAAGCGTGAAAACCAAAAAGTCCCCCCGACCTCGCGGAAAAAATTGCCGCGGGCTGGGAACTTGACTTGCGCGAGTTTGCGCGATGTTGTGACTTGCCCGACGGGCATTTTTGTGGATAATTATCCCATGAGCACTCATGAAATGCTGCTTGCGGAAATCAAGAACCAGCCCGAACCAGTGCTGCGCGAGGTCTGGCACTATTTGAGATTTCTCACCCGGCAGCGAGAGGAGGAAGCTTGGGCCGATGTGCTGCCCTCGCGTGAAGTGGAACAGGAAGTATTAAACATCCTCGATGGCAATGAATCCGCGTCACGGTGAAGTCTGGTTGGTGGACATGGGCATGGCTGCCAAGACCCGTCCTGCGGTGGTGCTGCTGGCTGATAACCTGAATGTGCCGCGTTCGCTTATCATTCATATCCCCATCACGCGGCAAAATCGCGGCAGCGAACTGGAAGTGCCGCTGGGCCATTTGCCTTTTCTCGACCCGGAGTCCGTGGCCAATACTCAGGGCATTGGAGCTCTTCCTTCAATTCGATTTGAAAAGCGACTTGGTGTCTTGCCTGCAACGGAATTAAAAGCTGTCAAAACTTCGCTCGTCAAAGCCTGCGCTTTGGGAACTTGACTTGTGCGCGGGGCGGGGACATTTTTCATTGCCTGTTAAATCAATTCTGGAGAATGCCATGATGACGACGAACTTTGCCGCTGTCGGCAATGCGCGGCCCGTTGCCGATCACCAGGAGGCCCTGGTGAGGGTCGATGATTTTCAATACCCGCAGGGCTGGACCCCGCCCGCCGCCGCCGCGCGGTCGCGCCAATGTTGCGAACAGTTGGAGGCGGGCAAAGTGCTGTTCCTGGATCGCATTCCTTACTCTTTCCCCCAGGCCGACCGCGAGTTTCTTCTCTTGCAGCGGCAAAGCGGGTCGCGCCTGCACAAGAACGTCTCCTATCGGCCGCAGCAGGACGTGTTGCGCGGCGCGGCGGGCGACGGTGCGGAACAGACGCGTTTGCACGACATCATGCGCCGTTATTCAGCCGAGGTGGCGCGCTTTTTGGGCCAGTTGTTGCAGCCCTACGCGGCGCATTGGACATTGGATTACGCCAGCTTCCGGCCCGAGGAGGAACAGGGGCGCGATTTGCCGGTCCATAAACGCAACGATTTGCTGCATGTGGATTCTTTTCCGACGCGCCCGATGCATGGCCGGCGCATTTTGCGCTGTTTCAGCAATATCAACCCCGCCGCGCCGCGGGTCTGGAACACGACGGACGAATTTTCCGTCCTGGCGCAACAGCACGCGGCGGACGCCGGCCTGGCCGGTTTTGCGGCCGGGGGAAGCGCGCGCGGCAATCCGCTCGTGCGCGGAGTCAAGAAGATGTTCGGGCTGAAGGGCGTGGACCCATCGGCTTATGACCGTTTCATGCTGCGCTTCCACGATTACCTCAAGGAAAACACCGGCTTCCAGCAGAATTGCCGCAAGGTCCGGATCGAATTCCCGCCCGGCTCCACCTGGATTTGTTTTACCGATTCGGTCCCGCACGCCGTTTTGTCCGGCCAATACGCGCTGGAGCAGACCTTCATCATCGGGCTGCGCGGGCTGGTCGCGCCGGACAAGGCGCCGATCCGCGTGCTGGAGAAAATGGCTGGAAGACCGTTGGCCAGCGCGGCGTGACCAGGGTTCCGGCTCCTAATCATAATCGTAATCTTAATCCCAACCTCTTCTCGGATTAAGAAGATTAAGATTAGGATTAGGATTAAGATTAGGAAATGCGTGATGCGCGCTGCTGAATGGCGGTCCAGATGGCCTCGGGCGTGGCCGGGACGGCCAGCGGAGTCTGGCCGTTGGGCGGGCCAAAGGCCGCCACGGCGTCGCGAATGGCTTCGCGCACAGAGATGGCCAGCATCAAAGGCGGTTCTCCCACCGCCTTGCTGCCGTAAACCACGTCCTTTTGCGCCGCGTTTTTCAGCAGTTTGACATTGAACACCGCCGGCGTGTCGCCGATGGATGGGATTTTATAAGTGTCAGGACAATGGGTCAGCAGCCGGCCCTCCTTGTCCCAGAGCAGTTCCTCGCCTGTCAACCATCCCATGCCCTGGGCAAATCCGCCCTCGACCTGCCCGGCGCTGATGCCTTCGTTGATGGCCGCGCCGGCGTCGTGCAAAATGTCCACGCGCAACACGCGTTGCATCCCGGTGAAACCGTCCACCTCCACTTCCGCCACCGCCGCGCCGCAGGCAAAGTAATGGAAAGGCTTGCCGCGTCCCGCCACGCGGTCCCAGTGAATGTCGGGAGTGGCGTAAAAACCCGTTGCGGACAAACTCACCCGCTCCAGCCAGGCCCGCCGAAAAACTTCCGCCAACGGCAGCCCGGGTTCCTTTTTCCCGCGCATAAGAATTTCGCCATCGGCAAACAACAAATCCTCCGGCGCGATGTTCTGCCGGAACTTTTCCTTGAAGAGCGCCACGGCCAGCGGCAGCAACCGCGCGCGCAAGGTTTCACAGGCGTTTTTGACCGCCGCGCCGTTGACGTCGGTGCCGACGGAGGCGGCGGTGGCGGAGGTGTTGGGCACTTTGTCGGTGCTGGTGGGCATGATGCGAATGTCCTCCGGCTTGAGGCCCAGTTCCCGCGCGGCAATGGCCCGGATGTTGGTATGCAGGCCCTGTCCCATTTCAGCGCCGCCATGGTTGATCTGGGCCGAGCCGTCCAGGTAAAGCAAAACAAACGCGCCCGCCTGGTTGAGATGGGTCACGGTGAAACTGATGCCGAATTTCAACGGCGTCATGGCCAGACCGCGTTTGGCGCGGGGATGCGCTTTGTTCCACGCGGTGATTTCCCCGCGCCGGCGCTCCCACCCGCTCGACTCCTTCAACTCCCGCCAAATGATCCCAATGCGGTTGTCCCCGATGGGCTGGCCGTAATGGGTGGTGTTGGTCTCGCCGCCACCGTGATAGAGATTGCGTTCGCGCACGACTTCCGGCGGCAGCCCGGTCTGGCGGGCGACGCGGTCAATGATTTCCTCGATGATGACCATGCCCTGGGGGCCGCCGAAGCCGCGCATGGCAGTGTTGGAGGAAAGGTTGGTTCTGGCCACCTGGCCGCGAAATTCCACCGCCGGGATGTAATAACAATTGTCAAGATGAAACAAGGCGCGGTCCGTCACGGCCTGCGACAGGTCGCGCGACCAGCCGCCGTTGGACCAGAGGTGGATTTTGGCCGCCAGCAACCGTCCGTTGCTGTCAAAACCAATGTTGAACCGGGCCAGGAACGGGTGGCGGTGGCCGGTCAGCATCATGTCCAGATCGCGGTTCCAATGGATGCGGACGGGCCGGCCCGTTTTCCAAGCGGCCAGCGCGGCCAGGGCGGCGGGCGCGGCGGCCTGGGTCTCCTTGCCGCCGAAACCGCCGCCCATGCGCGGCACTTGCACCACCACATTGCAGGCCGGGATGCGCAAGACATGCGCGATGACGTTCTGCACCTCCGTCGGGTGTTGCGTCGCGGACGTCACATGGAGGGAGCCATCCCCGCCGGGCGCCGCCCAGGCGGCGTGCATCTCGAGGTAGAAATGTTCCTGGCCGCCCAATTCGAATTCCCCCTGCAAGGTCCGCGGCGATTGCTGCAGCGCCTTTTCCACGTCTCCCCGGCGGATAAAATTCGGTTCGTTGTGAAAACTGCCCGAGTCCAGGGCCTGGCGCAGGGTCAAAACCGGGGGCAGCGGCTCATAGTCAACAATAACTTTTGCGGCGGCGGCGCGGCAGGCTTCCTGCGATTCGCCCGCGACCAGCGCGATGATCTGGCCGTGAAACGAAACCTCCTTGTCCGCCAGCAAGATTTCGTCCTTGTGCAGCGCGCCGACGTCGTTGAGGCCCGGAACGTCCTCCGCCAGCAGCACGGCGTGAATGCCCGGCATCTGCCGCGCTTCGGCGGCGTCGCGCTTGAGAATCCTGGCCCGCGCATGGGGCGAACAAACCGGCCAGACTTCCAGTCCGCCTTGGTCCGCTGCCTGGTCGTCGGTGTATTCGGCAGCGCCGGTGACGTGAAGATGGGCGCTTTCGTGCGGGGGAGACGTTTCGGACGAGTTGGATCTGCCGGACGAGTCGGACTTGTCGGACGGAGCAGGCTCTGCAAAAAACTTTTCGAGCAGGGCGGGCACCAGGCCGCTGCGGTAGGCGGCGCTGCCACGGACATCTGTGATGGGCGTGAACTCAGCCCGCAAGACCGGCAGAACGGCTTGAATGGTTTCCGCGCTCCATGACTTGCCGAGCAGCGCCTGCTCGGCGGCCCGGGCGCGGCTCGAGGTGGCCGCAACGCCGCCATAGGCCAGCCGGACGTGCCGCACGATGTCCTCGCGGTCGAGATCGACCGTGAAACACGCGGCCACGGTGCTGATGTCCATTTCGCGCCGCTTGGAGACTTTGAACCAGGCGCACTTGCGCGCCAGGCCGGAGGCGGATGGGCCGCGCGGCAGGAGGATGGTTTTCAGAACTTCCCCCGGTCGCAGCGCCGTCTGGCGATAGGCGATGAAGAATTGATCGATCGGCAGCGTGCGCTCGCCTTCGGCCGCGGCCAGCACCACGCTGGCGTCCAGCGCCAGCAAAACCGGCGCGCTGTCGCCAATGGGCGAGGCGGTGGCCAGATTGCCGCCCATGGTGGCCCGGTTGCGGATCTGTCGTGAACCGAAAACGCGCAGCATGTCCGCCAGGGCGGGATACTCCGCCCCCAGCTTTTCCTCGATCTGCGTGAGAGTGGCCGCCGCGCCGATGCGCCAAAGCGAATCGCTGCCTGTGATTTCCCGCAGCTCCGTCACCCCTTCCACGGAAATCAGGATGGGCAAGCGCTTGAATTTTTTGGTGATTTCCAGGCCCACTTCCGTTGCGCCCGCGATCAGCCGGCCCTGCGGATATTGCCGCCGCAAACAAAGCAATTGCGCGAGGCTGGCCGGGCGAAGAAATTTTTCCCCGGCAAAGTCGTAGGCGACTTCGCGGGCGGGCGGCGGCGGCTGGCGCAAGCGCGCGGCGAAGGGGTCGCCGTCGTCGCGCCGTTCCTGAAAGGCTTCGAGGGCGGCGTCAAGAATAGGACGGTAGCCGGTGCAACGGCAGAGGTTGCCGCAAAGCTGGTCGTCAATTTCATGGCGGGCGCGGAGGTTGCCGCGGTAGTAGCCCTCGAAGAGCGAGAGAACGAAGCCGGGCGTGCAATAGCCGCATTGCGAGCCGTGATGCCCGACCATTTTTTGCTGGACGGGATGCAGCCCGCGCGGGCCGGCCACGCCTTCCACCGTGACGATTTCGCGCCCGTCCAGAAGGCAGAGCGGGACCAGACAACTGTTGATTGCCCGCCAGGCGGCACGGCCCCCGGCATCGCGGTCGAGGATGGCCACCGAGCAGGCGCCGCAATCGCCTTCCGCGCAACCTTCCTTGGAACCCGTCAAGCCGTCGCGCCGCAAGTATTCCAGCAGGGTGAGATTGACGGGGCAATCCGCCAGTTGAACGGGCCGGCCATTGAGAACAAATTGGATGGTGGAATTCATAAGGCGGACACGATCGGCTCGGCGGATCGCGGGGCGGCGATGGATTTTCCGGCAAAATAATCCGCCCGTTTTTCGACGTATTGGGCCAGGATGCTCACGGCAATTTCGTGGACGCTGACCGCGCCGATGGGCAGGCCGACCGGACAGGCCACCCTGGCGAATTCTTCCGCGGTGGCCAATTTTCTCTTGATGAATCCCTCGCGGATGATGCGCGCCTTGCGGCCGCTGCCGATCATCCCCAGGAAAAGGAACGGCCGGTGAATCCATTCCGCCAGCACGTTGGCATCGTGCTGATGGCCGCGGGTGACAATCAGTCCCAGGGCCGGCTGCGGCGGGAAGGGCGTTTCCAGTAACTCGCCCCAATTACCCACGCGCAGGCGGGTGCCCGGCGGGAAGTAGTCGAAATTGGCCAGCTCGGGGCGGTCGTCAAACACTGTCACATCGAAATCCAGCGTCGAGGCCAGCGGAGCGACCGCCTGCGCGATATGGCCCGAGCCGGCCATCCACAAAGCCAGCGGCGGAGCCACCGTTTCCTGGTAGAGCCAGCCGCCCGCGGCTTTGTCGTCGAACCAGGCGATGGAAAAATCCCCGCGCACGCCCCAAGTCCGCACCTGATCGCGTTGGGCCAGGGCGGACCAGATGGGCAGCGCCTCGGCGGCGCGCGGCAGAATCAGCCCGCGGACCGTTCCGCCGCAGATTAATCCGTCATCCCAGCCGAAGTCGTGATCGAGCGTTAATTCGAAAGTGGCCGGCTGGCCCGAAGCCAGGGCCAGGCGGGCGCGGCGGCGAATTTCCGCCTCCAAACACCCGCCGCCCAGAGTGCCGACCATGCGGTCATCCGGCAAAAACAAGGCCTTGGCCCCCTGCTTCTGCGGACTGGAGCCTTTGACCCCGGAGATGACGCCAAGGGCCAGGCGCGGATTGCTCCGCAATTCGAGGACAATTTGTTCGTAAAAATGAACCATGCACAAGCCGTTCGGCTGATTGGCAGCTTATACTTTTGCGCTGCGCAAATCACCTAAAAACTTGCAGCCGGTCACAAGGCGAGCAGGAGTTTTTTGATCTCGTCCAAACGCCCCCGCGCGGTGGTTCTGGTCAGGCGCGGGAATTTGCCGCGCGCCATCACGAAATCGTTGTTCCGTGTCAACATCAGTTTGTCCCCCTGGGTTTCGATCATGGTGACGCCCCGCTGGCCGGCGGCAATTTTTAAATCGGCGACCCTGAGGAGCAGGTCCACCGCCTCCGGCAGCGGCCCGAAGCGGTCGCGCAATTCATTCTTCAATGCGCGCCAGGAGGCGGCATCGTTGACTTGGGCCAGTTTCCGGTAAATCTCAATGCGTTGCTGCGCCTCGGGTATGTAGCTGCCCGGAAAGCAGGCCGCCGGCTTTTGCGCGGGGTCTTCATCCGCGCTGGCGGCCAGAAAGTCCAGGCGCACGCTGACATCGAGGCGGGGCCGGACTTTTTCGCCCTTGAGTGAGCTGACGCTCTGCTTGAGCAATTGACAATACAACTCGAAGCCCACCGCCGCGATATGCCCGCTTTGTTCGGAGCCGAGCAGGTTGCCCGCGCCGCGGATTTCCAGGTCGCGCATGGCGATTTTGAAGCCGCTGCCGAGGCTGGAATATTGTTTGATGGCGCTGATGCGTTTGCGCGCATCGGTGAGAAGGCCGGCATGGCGCGGCAAGAGCAAATAAGCATAGGCTTGGTGTTTGAAACGCCCGACGCGGCCCCGCAATTGATAGAGATCGCTCAGGCCGAAACGGTCGGCCCGGTCAATGATGATGGTGTTGGCGTTGGGAATATCCAGGCCGCTTTCGATGATGGTCGTGGAAAGCAGGACGTCGGTCTGGCCGTTGACAAATGTCGTCATGACTTCTTCCAATTGGTCGCTGTGCATCTGGCCGTGGCCGACGGCGAGGCGGGCTTGGGGAACCAGGGCGCGCAACCGCTGCGCCACCGCTTCAATGTCGAAAACCCGGTTGTGCAGATAAAAGACCTGGCCGCCGCGGTTGAGTTCGCGCTGAATGGCGTCGCGAATGAGGCGCTCGTCGTATTGGGCGACGAGCGTTTCGACCGGCAAACGGTCCTGGGGCGGCGTTTCGATGGTGCTCATGTCGCGCGCGCCCGCCAGCGCCAGATAAAGGGTGCGTGGTATGGGCGTGGCCGTCAGGGTCAGCACATCCACCAGGGTGCGCAGGCGCTTGAATTTCTCCTTGTGCAGGACGCCGAAGCGTTGTTCCTCGTCAATGACCACCAAGCCCAGGTCTTTGAAAAGGACATCGCTTTGCAGCAGGCGATGCGTGCCGATGACAATATCAACCGAGCCGACCGCCAAATCCCGGATGACCCGGGCCTGATCGCGGCGGGAGCGGAAACGGGAGAGCAACTCAATGCGCAGGGGATAATCGGCCATCCGCTCGCGGAACGTGTTGAAATGCTGCTGGGCCAGGACAGTGGTGGGGACGAGCACGGCGGCCTGTTTTCCGGCCAGGGCCGATTTGAAGGCGGCCCGGATGGCGACCTCCGTTTTTCCATAGCCGACGTCGCCGCAAATCAGGCGGTCCATGGGCTTTGGGGTTTCCATGTCTTTCTTGGTGGCGACAATGGCGCTCCATTGATCGGGCGTTTCTTCGTAGATGAAACTGTCTTCAAATTCGTGTTGCCAGGCCGCGTCGGGCGGGAAGGCGTGCCCTTCCTGGGTGGAACGAACAGCTTGGACGGAAAGCATTTCGCCCGCCAAATCGCGCACCGCCACCTGTGCTTGCGCCTTTGTTTTGGCCCAGCGCGTCCCGCCCAGCGCGTTCAAGGGCGGCCGCGCCCTGCCCGCGCCGACATATTTGCTGACCAGGTGCGATTGGCTCACGGGCACGTAAAGCTTAGGCGCGGGCTGGAGCGGATCGCCGGCCGCGTATTCGATGACCAGGCATTCTTCGCCCTCTGCCGCAACCTGCGTGTTGCCTGCCACGGCTTTCTGGCCCAGCGCCGCGGGCAGAGTGCGCAAGCCCAAATACCGCCCGATGCCATGCTGGAGGTGGACCACGTAGTCGCCCTCCGCCAATTCGGAAAAATTGATGTCCAACAATGATTTGCCCAATTGGGCTTGAGGCGATTTGAGGCGCCGGGGCCGCTGCACTTTATAGCGCCCGAAGATCTCCGCGTCGGTCACCACGGCCAGTTTCGCCGGCTCAAAGAGAAAACCGCGCGCCAGGGGGCCGAGGTGCAGGCGCAAGGCGTCAGGGCTGCCCAGGCCGTATTCCCGCCAGATTTCCTGGAAACGCCGCCGCTCGCCGTCATTATTGCAAAAAAGATGCACCGCATATTCCTGCCGCAGCCAGCGATGAAGCTGGCTGAAGAATTCCTTGCGTTGCGCCTCGGCGATGTGCGGCTCGGGCCGGCGGTCGCCAATCGGACGGAAGACCTCGAGGCTTTGCCATGTCATCCCGTCTTTGCCTGCAAAGTCCGGCGCGCCTGGAAGGACGTTCTCGATGAAGACATTTTCGATTTCGCTCACGGCGACGGAGACAAGGCCGCGCCGGGTCATCTCTCCCTGGAATTGTTCCCACGAAATGAAAAATCGGTCCCCTTCCTGAACCTGCGCCTCGTAGCGGCCGGCCTGTTCGCGCAGGAGTTCCGGCTCGCACAGGAGAAAAATGGCCCCGGTCGGAAGATATTCCAGCAAGCTGGCGATCGGCAGCCGCTCATCGGCCTTCAACAGCCCCAATTCGCCGCCCGGCGGAATGACCAGCGCCGCCGTCTCGTCGCGGGACATTTGTGTCAGCGGATCGAAGTGGCGCAAGGATTCCAGTTCATTGCCAACGAACTCGAGGCGGACCGGCCAGGGGCTGGTCAACGGCCACAGGTCCAGGATGCCGCCGCGCATCGAGATATCGCCTTTCTGCGTGACTTGCGCCTCCGGTTCGTAGCCTTGGTTCTCCAGCCATTCGACCAGATCCAATGGATCCAATGCATTCCCGCGCTGCAACGTCCGCATGCGGCGCGCGATTTCGCCGGCTTGAAACGTTTTTTGCAGCAAGGCCGTGACGCCCGCCACGATGATCGGCCCCGGCTTCGTGGCAGCCCGGTTGGAAAGGCCGACCAGGGTTTCCAGGCGTTCGCTCACGACATCCACATGCGGCAGGCGCGGTTCGTGAGGCCATACCTCCCACGCGGGAAAAAACAATGGCCGGGCCAGGGGCGCGGCGTTGTCGTGGCGCGACTCCGCCACCCACGTTTCAATGTCCTGCTGAAAGATTTCCTGTGTCCTGAGACTTTCCGTCACAACAACAACCGGCCTGGTGGGAAAGAGACGGGCCAGCAAAACGGCGAAGAACGGCTGGGCCGCCGGGCTGACCGAGGAAAGAGACAACGATTCCCCCCGTTCCACGCGTTCGCGCAGGGACTGCACGACGGGAACCGACGCAACGACCGAAAAGAGATCACCGGCCGCCAATTCTGACCGGCCTTTGGCCAAGTCATGAAAGTTCGCCGCGCCGGGCGGAAACGTCAAGCAAAGCCGCGTGATTTTGAGAAAGTCGGAATCCGGGGAATTAAGAATTGGCGCGAAAGCCCGGCGTTCCTCCGTCGGTTAGCAAATCTTGCCAGGATCGTCGCAATTTTGTGCTACACCTAGTGTGAAAATAGTTTTAGGTTTAATTTGACTTCCCGGTTGGCCAGGTCTTAAATCGGTGTTGAGATATAAAAAACCTATGAACCCTTAACTGACATGCATATGATTAAATTTCCTTCACTCAAGGTTGCCGCAATTGGTTTATCCGCCGTTATTTTCAATTGCCTGACAGCTCATGGCCAGGCGGTGGGGAATGTCGTAATCACGGAGCAATCTTCCACGGTATTAACTGAAACCCTCAACGGAGCACCAATAGGCGAATGGGTCAATTTGTCCAACGGCTCGTCCCCATATGATTGGCTTGACAATTCTGTTGCAGGAACGGTTTACTCCACCGCTTTTTCCGTCATTGATTTTATCGATCCCTTAAACCCGTCGGATATACTTGTCCTTTTCCCTAACTATCCCACCATGTCTGTTTACTCGGACGAGCCTGCTTCGCTTGTTAGTTATCCGGGTAGCGGACCGGCGGGCCCCCTTTCTGATTACGTTCCATATGCTTCCGGGAACACGGAAATAACGACGGTGGTGGCTGGCAATTCTGTTCCAATGGACGTTAATATTACTGTCCAAGGACCGCAGGTGGTGCCTGAGCCGTCCACTTGGGTCCTTCTGATTTTCGGGTTTGTTGCCGCCCTGGCGGTTCGGAGAAACCACTGCTCCATCGGCTAAGACCAAGGCACGATATATATATTAGTCGTTAGTCCATGGCGCACAGGGAGATGTCACCCCCTCGCTCTGACCCAATCCGAGTCATTAATGGGTGGTTCGGCTTTGTCTTCCATGTTTCTTAATTCAAAATTCATACTTCTTAATTTTTTAAAATGCGGTGTTCACCCCATAGACGGAGTCCCGCAACTGGCCTAAATTATTGACATTAATTGAGCACCAATATTTGTAGCGCACCAGCAGCCATGAAAAAAATCACGGTCCTCCTGGCGGACGACAACCGGCTCGTTCGCGGGGAATTTAGAAAAGTGCTCGAACTGGAAGACGATCTTGAAGTGGTCGCCGAGGCGAAAAACGGCTGTGAGGCGGTCGCCCTGGTCAAGAAACTTCGTCCCGCATTGGTTCTGATGGATGTTGCCATGCCGCTGCTTAATGGTTTGCAAGCCGCCCGCCAGATTCTCAAAGCCAGCCCCGCCACCAAAGTGCTCATGCTCTCGGCGCACAGTGATGAAGCCTATATCATCGAGGCGATCAACGCCGGCGCCATGGGCTATCTGATCAAACAAACCGCCGCTGACAGTGTGTGCCACGCGATTCGGGAAGTCCAAAAGGGGAACACCTTCTTCAGCCCCTCAATTCCAAAACGTCTTCACAAACGGAAACGGATAAAGGAAATGGATTGGGCCGGATTGCCGAAGGCGCGTCTGGCCGCTTGACCCTGAAAATACGTCCCCGAACTTGTTCGGGAGGGCTAAGCCAGCACGGCCTTCTTCGCTTTCAGATATTTCTCTATGGTTTTTATGCAATTGCAGGAATTGGGGACGCGGACGGCGTTGAGCTTGCCCAATTTGTAATGCACCAGCAATTTGCCAACCATTCCCACTTTAAGTTCTGCTTCCGCCATGCGCCAGAGTTGACCGGCTTCCAAGGGTTGTTGGCGAATGCGGCGGGTGGACTTAATTTTCTTCATGGCCCATCCTGCGCTTTGTCTTTCGATTACACCAGCTAAATCGGAGCCTCAGAAGTGGCACGCCGATTCGTCAAATTGTGTCGAACTGTGTCGGACTGCCTTACAGTTCCTTCAGGGGATTACTAATGGCGTTTCCATTTTATGTTAATGTTTCATTATAAATGCTTTATGCAATGAACAAATCCTGTCGAGGCTTGATGAGGCCAGCCCAACTCGAAAAAAGTGTCGGATTACTTTCCATTTGGCACTTGCGGACGCTGGATGCCGGAAGCATGCGATGGAGGGCTAATCAGTTGGATGACAATGAGTTGCGTCAATTGTGACTCAAACTGAAAAAAACTGGCACGAAACTTTCTCCATAAGAAGTGTCTCTAAAAACCATAGAGCAAGCGCCCGCCGAAAGGCGGGCGTTTGTGCTTTCTGGCGCGGGCAACGCATTGCCAATATCCAGTAAAAAGATGGCATCGGACTAGCTATGTTCTCATTGTGGAGAGACGAGAATGAGCGGAATGGTGACAAGAAAATGACTGAATGTGCGACATTG
>Ga0181523_10001663_pt1 | contig 23290 bp, 14 predicted proteins | sample PEATcosm2014_Bin_43_FD_119752 | JGI IMG/M metagenome (GOLD analysis project Ga0181523, IMG submission 119752) | Peatland microbial communities from MTU Mesocosm Facility, Houghton, MI, USA - PEATcosm2014_Bin05_30_metaG | ecosystem: Environmental > Terrestrial > Soil > Wetlands > Peat | place... | reverse complement strand
TTGTACGCGGGAATCGTGGCAGCGCCATAGCTCGGATGCGGGCGTCGCCGGTACGGCCGCTCGTAAATCCAATCCATCTCGGCGGTCGTCAGCGGAATCGGCGGTGGATTGAGCCACACCTGCTGCGCGCCGTGGCGCTGCACCAGCGCCCGGGCGTTCCCGGGATTGGACTCCAGGTGCAGGATGCGCGAGGCGTGCGCGTAGAGGATTTTATCCCCGACCACCTGCTCATAGTCCGGCAGCCGGATGACGCTGCGCTCGCGATCCGCACCGCGCACGCGGCGCATGAAGCGCACGACGGTCTCGCCCGGCGCTGCGTCGGGGCTCGCTGCACGCGGCGATCCAGGCGCCGTCGTCGGCGCGCTCTGCGTCATCGCATAGGGATCCTGCGGCGCGTTCAACGGACCTGGCGCGTCGAGATGCGTCGAGTCGATCTCGATCCAGTCACCGCTCGGGCTTCCGTGCGCGAACGCGGTGCCACGGATGTCACGCAGCGCGCCGATCGGTTCGCCCGCATCCATCCGGCGCGCGATCTCGCAGATCTGCCGCTCGCCATTGCCGAACACCAGCAGGTCGGCCTTGGCATCGAGCAGGATCGAGCGCCGCACCTTCTCGGACCAATAATCGAAGTGCGCGATGCGGCGCAGTGAGGCCTCGATGCCACCGATCACGATCGGCGACCCGCGGTAAGCCTCGCGCGCACGCTGCGCGTAGACGATCACCGAGCGGTCGGGCCGTTTGCCGCCTTGACCGCCCGGCGTGTAGGCATCATCGCTCCGCACGCGCTTGTCGGCCGTGTAGCGGTTGACCATCGAGTCCATGTTGCCCGCGGTGATGCCGAAGAACAGTCGCGGTGGGCCGAGCGCGCGGAAGGCATCCGCGCTGTGCCAGTCCGGTTGCGCGATGATGCCCACGCGCAGGCCATGCGCCTCGAGTACGCGCCCGATCAGCGCCGCGCCGAAGCTCGGATGATCGACGTAGGCATCGCCGGTGATCAGGATGACATCGCATTGCTGCCAGCCGAGCGCCTCCATCTCCTGGCGGCTCATCGGTAGGAACGGCGCGGGTGCGAGCACGGGTGTGCGCTGCGCATCGGATTGAGAGCGCGGTTCGAAGGTGCGTAAATCGGGGGCGGGCAGCATGCCTCCCTATTATAGAGGTCCTGTCAAGGGCGTGCCGTCGGTCCGATTGCCGTAAAATAAGTCACATCATGAGCCGCAGCGCGCATGACGCGATCGTCGTGCGCGGCGCGCGTCAGAACAACCTTCGCAATCTCGACCTCGACATCCCGCTCAACGAGCTGGTGGTGGTCACCGGCGTGTCCGGCTCCGGCAAGTCCTCGCTGGTATTCGACACGCTCTACGCCGAGGGCCAGCGCCGCTATGTCGAGACCTTCTCGCCCTACGCGCGGCAGTTCCTGGATCGCATGGACAAGCCCCAGGTCGATCGCATCGAGCACATTCCGCCGGCCATTGCGATCGATCAGGTCAACCCGGTTCGCACTTCGCGCTCGACCGTCGGCACGATGACCGAGCTCAACGACCATCTGAAGCTGCTGTACGCGCGGGCCGCGCGTCTCTATTGCCGGCGCTGCGGCCGAGCCGTGCGGCGCGACAACGCGCAGAGCATCGCCGATGCGCTGGCGGCGGCACAGCCCGAGCTGGGCAAATCCCTGCTGCTGATCTGCTTTCCGGTGCCGCTGCCGCCGAAGATGAAGCTCGCGGAATTGCGGGCCGAGCTCGAGAAGCTGGGCTATGTGCGAATTCACGCCCAGGAACCGAAGCTGCTGACGGTGATCCAGGACCGGCTGCGGCTCGAGGTGGCCGATCGCAGCCGCCTGGTCGAGGCGCTCGAAGCCGCACTGCGATCCGGTCACGGCCGCGTGAGCGTGCATGTGCAGGGCAGCGACGGTGGCGACGCGCGCGTGCTGCGCTTCTCGAGCGACCTGCACTGCGCCGATTGCGACCTGCACTACCAGGACGCCACGCAGGGGCTGTTCTCGTTCAATTCGCCGATCGGCGCCTGCGAGACCTGCCGCGGCTTCGGCCGTGTGATCGGCATCGACTACGGACTGGTCGTTCCCGATCCGTCCAAGTCGCTGGCCGACGGCGCCGTGCGCCCGTGGCAGACCCCCTCCTACAAAGAGTGTCAGGACGATCTGCTGCGCTTCGCGCGCAAGCGCGGCATCGCGGTGGATGTTGCGTGGCGGGATTTGCCGACCGCGGCCCGGCAATGGGTCATCGACGGTGAGGGGCCCTGGAATAGGAAGGTCTGGTACGGCGCCAGGCGCTTCTTCGACTGGCTCGAGAGCCGCGCCTACAAGATGCACATCCGCGTGCTGCTTTCGAAGTATCGCAGCTACACGCTCTGCGCGGCATGCAATGGCGCGCGGCTCAAGCCCGATGCACTGCTGTGGCGACTCGGCGCGAGTGCGACGCCCGATCAGCTCGAATTGCCGGCCATGGCGCCGCCGGGCCTGACGATCGACGCCGTCATGCAGCTGCCGATCGATCGCTGCCGCGCCTTCTTCGAGCAGCTGGTGCTGCCGGCACCGCTGGACCAGGCTGCGGAGCTGCTGCTCTCGGAGCTGCGCACGCGTCTGCGATTCCTGAGCGATGTGGGTCTCGGCTATCTGACGCTCGATCGCCAGTCGCGCACGCTGTCGGGCGGGGAGGTGCAGCGCATCAATCTGACCACCGCGCTCGGCACCTCGCTCGTCAACACGCTGTTCGTGCTCGATGAGCCCTCGATCGGGCTGCACTCGCGCGACATGCAGCGCGTGGTCGCGGTCATGAAGCGCCTGCGCGATGCGGGCAATACGCTGCTGGTGGTCGAACATGACCCGCAGATCATGCTCGAGGCCGACCGCATTCTGGATCTGGGTCCCGGGGCCGGCGAGCACGGCGGCCGCATCGTCTGCTACGGCACTCCGGCCGAAGTCATGGCGCATCCGGAATCGGCCACCGGCGCCTGGCTCGCGGGCCGGCGCCACTTGCCGCCGCTGCGCGCGCGCGCCGCAGCCGACGGCGCGCCGAGCAATCCCGCCGCTCGCATCGCGCTCTACGGGGCCGGCGAGCACAATCTCAAGCGCCTCGACGTGGAGATTCCGCTGCGGCGGCTGGTGTGCCTGACCGGCGTTTCGGGATCGGGAAAATCCACCTTGGTGCAGAACGTGCTCTATCCGGCCCTGCAGAAAGCGCACGGCAAACCGAGCGACACGCCCGGCGCGTTCGAGCGCCTCGAGGGCGCGGAGCTGATCGATGCGGTCGTAATGATCGATCAGGCGCCGATCGGGCGCACGACACGCTCCAATCCCGCCAGCTATGTCGGCGCCTTCGATGAGATTCGCTCGCGCTTCGCGGCCGAACCGGAATCGCGGCTGCGCCGCTATACGGCCGGCACGTTCAGTTTCAACTCCGGTACCGGACGCTGCCCGGCCTGTGGCGGCAACGGCTTCGAGCACATCGAGATGCAGTTTCTGTCGGATGTGTATCTGCGCTGCGGTGAGTGCAACGGCCGCCGCTACCGCGCCGAGACGCTGCAGATCCGGCTCACCGGTGCGACCGGGGCACGCGCCAATATCGCCGAGGTGCTCGAGATGACGGCCACCGAGGCGCTGGCGTTCTTCGCCGACGCGCCGGCGGTCTGTGCGCGGCTGCAGCCGCTCGTGAACGTGGGACTCGACTACGTGCGCTTGGGGCAGCCGGTGCCCACGCTGAGCGGCGGCGAGGCGCAGCGGCTCAAGCTGGCGGGCCACCTGGCCGAGGCGGCGCTCGGCACCGCGCCGCGCGCGCGCGGCAAGACGCGCTCGCCCGCGCCCACCGCGGCCGGCCGCGGCAAGCTTCTGATATTCGATGAGCCCACGACGGGCCTGCACTTCGAGGATATTGCGCGCCTCGTGCATGCGTTCGGCCTGCTGCTCGAGGCCGGCCACTCGCTGCTCGTGATCGAGCACAACCTGGACGTGATCCGCTCAGCGGACTGGATCATCGATCTCGGACCCGAAGGCGGCGAGTACGGCGGCGAGCTCATCGCCACCGGCACTCCCGAGCAGCTGCAGCGCGCCGCGCGTGGAGGCCAGAGCCGCTCGCACACCGCACGCGCGCTGCTCGAGTACGCCGCGGCCACGAGTGCGGCCGCCACGGCGCGCGTGGCCGAGCCCGCCCCGGCCGAACGCTATGCCGCGGCCAGAGCGCCGGACACGGCGGCCGGCAGCGTCGAGAGCGGCGAGGGACAGGTGATCGTGCGCGGGGCGCGCGAGCACAATCTCAAGGACGTCGACGTCGAGATACCGCGCGGGCGCTTCAGCGTGATCACGGGCGTTTCGGGCTCCGGCAAGTCCACGCTGGCGTTCGACATCCTCTTCAACGAGGGCCAGCGCCGCTATCTCGAATCGCTCAACGCCTACGCGCGGCAGTTCGTGCAGCCGGCCGCACGGCCCGATCTCGACGCCATCCACGGCATTCCACCCACGGTCGCGATCGAGCAGCGTGCGAGCCGCGGCGGCCTCAAGAGCACGGTCGCGACGCTGACCGAGATCTACCATTTTCTGCGCCTGATCTATGTGCGCCTCGGCACGCAATTCTGCCCGGACTGCGAAGTGGCCATTGCGCCGCAGAGCCCGGAGGCCATCGTCGCCACGCTGCTGCGTGAGTTTCGCGGCCAGCGCGTGCAGCTGCTGGCGCCGCTGATCGCTCACCGCAAGGGCCACTACCGCGAGCTCGCACGCTGGTCGGCCGCGCGCGGGGACAAGCGGCTGCGCGTGGACGGCAAGTGGGTGCCGACCGATCCCTTCCCGAGTCTCAAGCGCTTCGTCGAACACGATATCGAGCTGCCCGTCGCCGAGGCGCTGTGCGCGCCGCGCGAGGAGGCCGCGTTGCGGGAGGCGGTCGATCGTGCGCTCGAGCTCGGTAAGGGTGTGCTGCACGCACTGCCGCCCTTCGGCGCGGCGCAGGTCTTCAGCGCGCGCCGTGCGTGCCCATCCTGCGGACGCGGCTTTCCCGAACCCGATCCGCGGCTGCTCTCGTTCAACTCGAGCCAGGGCTGGTGCCCGAGCTGTTTCGGCACCGGCGTACGCAGCGAGCAATTCGAGGCTGAGCAGACCGGCGAGGAATCGCAGTGGCTCGAGCGACCCTCCGGGGGCGATGAATCCGCTCCGCCCTGCCCGAGCTGTCACGGCGCGCGGCTGAATCCGACCGCGCAGCACCTGAAGTTTCGCGAGCGCTCGATCGCCGAGCTCACGGCTCAGCCCGTCAAGGCGCTGCGCTCCTTCTTTGGGTCCCTGAAGCTGCCGGCGCGCGAGGCGGCCATCGCGCGCGATGCGCTGGCCGAAATCCGCTCGCGCCTCGAGTTCCTGGATCGCGTGGGCCTCGGCTACCTTGCCCTCGATCGCTCGGCGCCGAGTCTCTCGGGCGGTGAGGCGCAACGCATCCGGCTCGCGGCCCAGCTCGGCTCGAACCTTCAGGGCGTGTGCTACGTGCTGGATGAGCCGACCATCGGCTTGCACCCGCGTGACAATGCCGTGTTGCTCGATGCGCTCTCGATGCTTTCGGCGGCCGGCAACACCCTGGTCGTGGTCGAGCACGATGAGGACACGATCCGGCGCGCGGATCACATCATCGACTTAGGTCCCGGCGCGGGCGTGCGCGGTGGGCGCGTGGTGGCGGCGGGCACGGCACAGCAGCTCGAAGCGCAGCCGGAGTCCGTCACGGGGCAGTTCCTGGCCCGGCCGCTGCTGCACCCGGCGCAGCCGCGGCGCGTCACGGATGCCCGCACGGCCGCCATCGAAATCGAAGCGGCGCAGCTGCACAATCTGCGCGGCCTCGACGTGCGCATTCCGCTCGGCAGGCTCGTCGTGATCACGGGCGTGTCGGGATCGGGCAAATCCTCGCTGGCGCGCGACGTGCTCTATGCGAATCTGCGCACACTCATCCAGGCGAAGTCACCGGGGCGGCCGGTGGGCGCGCGCGCGCTGCGCGGCATCGAGACCATCGCGCGCGTGCTCGAGGTGGACCAGACACCGATCGGCCGCACGCCGCGCTCCTGCCCGGCAACTTACGTCGGATTCTGGGACGATATCCGCAACGTCTTCGCCGGCACCAGCGAGGCGCGCGTGCGCGGCTACGCTGCCAGCCGATTCTCGTTCAACACCAGCGGCGGGCGCTGCCCCGAATGCGACGGCGCGGGCCAGCGCACAATCGAGATGAGCTTCCTGCCCGACGTGAAGGTGCTGTGCGAGCGCTGCGGCGGCAGCCGTTTCGACCGCGAGACGCTCGAGATCCTGTGGCGCGGCCGCTCCGTGGGCGATGTGCTTGCAATGAACGTCGAGGACGCGGTCGAGTTCTTCGCCGCGCATCCGCGCATCCGCCGGCCACTCGCGCTGCTCGCGGACGTGGGCTTGGGGTACCTCACGCTCGGACAGCCGAGTCCGACGCTCTCGGGCGGTGAGGCACAGCGTATCAAGCTCGTGACCGAGCTCGCCCGCCTGACCGACTCGCCGCGGGCGCGCCCGGGCCACACCCTGTACGTGCTCGATGAGCCCACGGTCGGGCTGCACATGGCCGATGTCGAGAAGCTCATTGCCGTACTGCATCGGCTGGTCGATGCGGGACACTCGGTGGTCCTGATCGAGCACAATCTGGACATCATGGCCGAGGCGGACTGGATCATCGACATGGGACCGGAGGCCGGCGACGCCGGCGGCCGCATCGTCGCGGCAGGTCCGCCGGCCGCGATTGTGGCGCGCCGGGCTCGCTCGCATACTGGTGCCGCGCTGGCGAGCTTCCTGGCCGAGCGAACCCTGCGCACCGGAACCTGATCCCAAGAATCGGATGCGACATGGCCCACAACCTAGTCTGCTGGAAGTGCGGCGCCAGCCTGGCGGCGCTGACTCTGCCGCTGTCACGACGCGATGAATGCGCGCGCTGCCGCGCTGAGCTGCATGTCTGCCGCATGTGCGCCGACTACGACACCAGCGTGGCCAAGCACTGCCGCGAGCCGATTGCAGAGGAGGTCAGCGACAAGACGCGCGCGAATTTCTGCGATTACTTCGCGCCGCGGCCGGGAGCCTACGTAGCGAGCGACACGAGCGCGGCGGAAAAATCGCGGCTCGAGCTCGAAAAACTCTTCGGCAAGAAAAACTAGCACGGGACCTGAGAGGAGGCGTGTATGAGACTCGACGACAGCCGCCGCAGTGACAATGTCGAAGACGAGCGCGGATCGGGGTCCGCATTCGGTGGCTACGGGCTGCATCTGGGCCTCGGCGGCACGCTGCTGGTGCTGGCCGTCGGCTACTTCATGGGCATCAGTCCGCAGACCCTGCTGGGCGTGCTCAACGGCGCGCCCGATTCGGGCGCAGCATCCGCGCCGGCCGCGGCTCCGGCGAACGATCCGACGTCCGTCGCCCAAGTGGATTTCGTCAAGGCGGTGCTCGGCGAGACCGAGGACGTCTGGACGGCCTACTTCAGGCAACGCGGCCAGACCTACACGCCGCCCAAGCTCGTGCTGTTCAGCGGCTCGATCTCATCGGCCTGCGGCCTGGCGAATGCCGCCGCGGGGCCCTTTTACTGTCCCGGTGACCAGCGCGTCTATCTCGATCTGTCCTTCTTTCGCCAGCTCGCCACGCAATTCGGCGCGCCGGGGGACTTTGCGCGTGCGTACGTGATTGCGCACGAGGTCGGACATCACGTGCAGGATCTGCAGGGAATCTCGAGCTCTGCCGAGCGCGCCGAGGAGCGCACCAGCCAGATCGGCGCCAACCACGTGTCGATCGAGGTCGAGCTGCAGGCGGATTGCTATGCCGGCGTGTGGGCGGCGCAGGCGAACCGCGTCCACAAGATACTCGAGCCCGGGGATCTGGAGCAGGGACTCAAGGCAGCCTCCTCCGTGGGCGATGACACGTTGCAGAAGCGCATGCAGGGCACGGTCGTACCCGACAGCTTCACGCACGGTACCTCGGCACAGCGAGTGAAGTGGTTCCGGCGCGGCTTCGACAGCGGCCAGATCGAGAACTGCGATACGTTCAACGCCGGGTCGGCGCTCTAGGAGCCTTAAGCCGCGGCATTCTGCCTGCGCGCCAGCAGCGCCATCACATCGTCGGTCGAGCGCACATCGCCGAACACCCGGATCATGCTGTTGAGCGTGGCATTGTGCTCGTCGTCCGTCAGAGCGGCATTGGCATCGGACACGAACACGAGCCTGTAGTTGAGCATCATGGCGTCCCGCGCCGAGGATTCGCAGCACACATTGCTGAGCGTGCCGGCGATCACCACGGTGTCGATGCCTCGCTCACGCAGCCTGGCATCGATCGCGGATGCGCCCGGCAGGAACGCGCTGAATCGCGTCTTGTCCAGCACCAGATCCGTGGGCCGAACATCGAGCTCGGCGTACAACGCATAGCCATGCGAGCCCGGCGTCAGCTGATCGAGTGAGGCCTGGCGCGGATCGCCAACGAAGAATACGCTCCAGGCTTCGCTTTGGCCGGCCAGCGTCATACGCACCCACGCGACCGTGCCCCCCGCCTTGCGCACGGCACCTGCCAGCCGATTGACGTTCGGCACGATCTCCCGCGCCGTCGGCACCTCCACCGGCATACCAGGCAGCATGAAGACGTTCTGCAGGTCGATGACGACCAGGGCCGTCCTGCGTCCGATGAGCTCTTCGAATCGATGCCGCCTGCCGCGCTGCGCCACCGCACCGGCAATGATTTCCTCTGAGATCGCGATCTTATGCATGCTCTCCCCCTCGATGCGCCCGTCAGGCCGATTGCGCCCTGGAGATCATATCAATCGCGTGCAGGTCAGGTGCCTGGACAATGAGTGCCGATATAAAAATGAAATATTGGGGTAATGGCGTATCGCAGGTACGATGGCCGCCAACGGCTCGGGCCTGCAGATGGCGACGGTGCGCAACCTGCTGCTGGCCTGGCTGCTGACGCCGCCGGCGGCAATCCTGCTGTCCGGCTCGCTCTACTGGCTGTTCGCGCGCCTGTTCTGATCGCCTACCGCGCGAGGCCTCGCAAGGCCGGCGCGGCACCCGGAGGTACGCGATGCAAGGGGCCAGACATGCATGGCGGGCGGGGCTGTGCGTGGCCGCTGCTGTGGCGGCAATGCCGGTTTTCGCAGCCGATCCATGCTCGAGCTTTACCTGGGATGTGAGCCGCGAGCGGTCGCTGTTTGCGGGCAATGCGACCAGCGTGCCGGCGGGCAAGGACAGCGCTACGGCGCCGGCGCTGGCCGCGGGAAAGCTCGTGCTGCTGCAGCTGCGCCCGACCGGTGAGGTGACCTTCGTCGCCGCCCCGGGCAGGAAGAACGCCACGGACGGCGGCTACGCGGGACTCGCGGCACTCGACATCGTGACAGCGGGCACGTATCGCATCGCGCTCGACGCGCCGCTCTGGATCGATGTCGTGGCCGATGGCGGCCTCGTGAGCTCCACGGGCCACCAGGGCGCCCCGGGCTGCAGCCCGCACAAGGTCGTCGAGTTCGAGTTTCCCGTCCTGCGACGGTTGATGCTGCAGTTCAGCGGCGGCGGAGATCCGAGCGTGCGAGTCACTGTCACGGCGGTCCAGCGCTGACAGCCGCTGGGCACGCGCGGCGCCGCCGGCGGTGTTTCAGCTTCCGAGTCTCTCCGACAGGCGCTCGAGCAGGCGTCCAAAGCGCGAAGGCTTGCTCTTGGATGCGTCCGAAGCCGCACCGCGCGCTGGGCCGTCATTGTCGATGAGCGGGCGCCGTCCGTCGTCCATCTTCAATTCGCCCGCGCCCAGGATCTCGAGCGTTTCCTCGAGCGTCATGGTGCGGGTCTTGGCGCGCGCGGCGGCCGGCTGCCGTCCCGGACGCAGCTTGGCGCGCTTGCCCGGCGCCACGCGCGCAGCACGCGCGTTGGATGCATCGCCACCTGTGGCCGCGACCGCGGGACGCGCCGGTTCGGCTGGCTTCTTATCGTCGATGAATTCGAATTCCTTGTTCGCCGGCCTGGCCGGCTCCGCGGCAGCCGCACTCGGTGCAGCGGCGGGCGTGACCGGCGTCGCATCGGGCCGTGTCGCAGCGAGCTTGGCGCGCTCGCGCTCGCGCACCGTGACCGGCACTACCGAGACCGTGGAGAAGTCCGAGCGCACGTAGTGCGCAACCTGCTTCGCCGAGACGGCGTCAGTGAAGAAGCCGAGACGCACGCCGTACCAGCGGCGGCCATCGCGATTGCCTTCCGCACCGTAGAGCGTGTAGGCGCTGAATATCGCGAGCTGCGGTATCTGCGCAATGTCGATGGGCTGCACCGACCACAGCAGCTGCACGGCATACGCGGTCTTCTCATCGCGCGGCCTGGCTGACGATGAGCTCTTCGCGGCAGCGACATCATCTGTCGTGGGCAGCGCGGGCTGGCGCACCGTGGAGTCCGAGGCAGTATCGGCGGCCGCGTTTTCGAGCATGCGCAACGCGGCGGTCTCGCTGAGATCGCTCGCGGGCTGGGCAACGGCAGTGGGCGCGACAGCAGCGGGCGCGACGGCGGCGGGCGCGACGGCGGCCGTGGCAGTCATCGTCCTCGCCGGCGCGGCGGGCTTGAGCTCCGGTATAGCCAAGAGCGTGGGCGTGATGGTTGTGGAATCCTCGAGCGAGGCGATTGCGGCACGCACGTTGCTGAGCGCGCGCGCTGCGGCGTCGTTGTCCTGTGTAATCGTCAGCAGTTCCGAAACACGCCGCCCCTCGTCCGGCACCAGCGACAGCGTATCCGCCGGCGCGGCCACCTGCACGGGCGCGGCTGCCGCGGGCGCAGGCGCTGTTACGGCCGCGGGTGCCGGTGCACTGGCAGTCGCCGCGGCAGTCGCCGCATCGAGCGCAGCAGATGCGTTCACGGTAGCGGCGTTGGCCGCCGCATTGGCCGCGGCCTCGGCTTCCGCCTCGGCCTGCGCGCGCAAGCGCTGTCCGGGTGCAAGTCCGGCCCACGCCGCGGGATAGATTTCGCGCACAATATCGAGCAGGCGCTCGGCCTCTTCCTGGCTCTCGAAGTAGCCCATGTGCAGACGAAAGCGCTCGCGACCTTCCTCACGGCGGCGCGAAACAAAAAACGTAAATCGTTTGAGACCGGCGTGATCGGGTGGCGTCAGCGCCACCGGTGTGGTTGAGCCGCACAGGTTGATGACAAAGCGATTGCGCATGGAGCTGAGCGGCATCGAATTGCCGCTCGATTCCGAGTCATTCGGTGGCTTGCCTGTGCTGGCCTGCTGCATGCGCTGTTCCCCTGTCTCTAATGGAACACGGCGTCCGGTGGTTATGCAGCGTGGATGACACTGAAGCGGCCGCACACGATCGCACGACTCACTCCTGTGGCAACCCCGCTATCCCTGCCCTGCCGGGGGACCGGTGGCTTTGCGTCCCTGTCTTGCGACAGGTTTGCTCTTAAGTCACACCTTGGAGTGTGCCAGTTTGAGACTGCACGTCAAGGTCAAAAAAACGTGAGGAATTCACATTGACACACGAAGTGCGTTGCAGCGAAATCATTCTGTCAAATACTTGCAATCGAGTGCGAGACTCAGCTCGCAGCGCTCTGCAAGCACGGCTCCGCGGGCTGGCGCGCGGCCAGCAGTTCGGTGACTTCGGGAACGGTCGCGGGCCGCGCAAGCACGAATCCCTGCGCCATGTCGCAGCCGCGCTCACGCAGGAAATCCAGCTGATCGAGCGTCTCGACGCCTTCTGCGATGACCTGCTTGTCGAGTGCATGCGCCATGTGAATGATCGTCGCCGCAAGCGTGGCGGCCTGCAGGCTTTCGGGAACTTCCTGCATGAATTTGCGATCGATCTTGATTGCGTGCACGGGATATTGCCGCAGATAGTTCAGCGACGCCTCGCTGCTGCCGAACTCATCGAGCGCCAGCCGCACACCGAGCGAGCTGAGCTGGCGCAGCGACATGCGCGCCTCCTCCTCCGCAAACACCGATTCGCTGATCTCGAATTCGAGCATTTGCGGCTGCAGCGCATGCCGTTGCAGCGCCGCGCCGACCAGAGTCGCGAAGTCGGGCATGCGCAGCTGCTGCACCGAGACATTGAGCGCGAGCCGCTGCGGCGCGATTCCCTGATCGCGCCAGAGCGCCAGTTGCTGGCAGGCACTCTCGAGTGCCCAGGCACCGATGTCGACAATGAGTCCGCTCTCCTCTGCCGCGGGAACAAAATCCTTCGGCAGTCGCACACCGTCGCGCGGATTCTGCCAGCGCAGGAAACCCTCGAGTCCCACGAGCTCGCCACCGCGCAGCGCATACTGCGGTTGATAGTAGAGCGAGAACTCGCGGCGCCGCAGCGCGCGGAACAGTCCGCTGCGCGCCAGCGGCACCAGCGTGCGCGTCATCATGCGATCGAAGAACACCGCGCGCGAGCGGCCGCTGTCCTTGGCCTGGTACATGGCCAGATCGGCGTTGCGCATCAGCTCCTCGATGGTATTGCCATCATCGGGGAACAGCGTGATGCCGATGCTCGCGCGCACGAAATGATCGCGACCGGCGATGCTCACCGGCCGCTGCAGGGTCTCGATGATGCGCTGTGCGATTTCATTGGCACTGTCGACCGAGCTGAGATTGCGCAGGATCACGGTGAATTCATCACCGCCGAGCCGTGCCACGGTGTCACCGTCCTTGACGCAGGAGCGCAGCCGCTGCGCCACGATCGTGAGCAGTTGATCGCCCGCGCTGTGGCCGACCGAATCGTTGACCTTCTTGAAGTGATCGAGGTCGACGTAAAGCACCGCGCCGCGCTGGCTGCCCGCCGCGGTGCTCACGAGCTCCTGCGACAGCCGGTCGCGGAACAACAATCGGTTCGGCAGCGAGGTCAGCGAGTCGAAATGTGCCTGCCGATACAGCTGCTCGTCGCGCGCGCGATTCGAAAGCGCGATGCGCAGCCGGTCCGTGCATTGCTGGCCGTAAATGGCCTGCTGCGCGGACAATTGCGCCTGCGTGCGCGAGCCCACCGTGAGGATCGCGGCCACCTGCTCGCCGACGATCACGGGCCAGATGTGAAAGCTCGTGGCATCGAGCGCCTGCAGCGGCGCCAGGAAGCCGAGCTGCTCGGCGCCCTGATCGCTGACCGGCAATCCATCGGGCTCGCCCAGCAGACCCGCGACCACGACCGGATCGAGCGTGATGCGATTGACGGGATAGTCGGCGCCATCGGCGCCGCCGACGAAGGCGCGCGCGTAACCGGGTGCATCGCGGTCGATCAGCAGCAGCGCCGCGACGTGCGCGCCGGTGATCGCGCACACTCGCGGCAGCATCGCATCGACCGCCTGCTCGACGTCCATGGATTCCAGCAGCAGGCGGTCGATCTGCTCGAGCCGAGCCTGCGCGCCGACGCGTTGCTCGACCGCATTCAGCGCCAGGTTGAAGCCCTGGGCCACCGCGCGCGGCGTATCGCCGGCGCCCTCCGTGTCGACACGCTGGAAACGCCCTTCCTGCAGCGCGCCCAGCGCCGCGTGCATGCGCCACAGCACCGGCTCCCAACGGCGGGCAAGCAGGTAGCTGACCAGTGCCGCGCACGCGGCAGCGAGCAGCAGCATCGGCAGCATCAGCAGCAGAAATGAGCTCAGCATCGGCCGCGCGTCGGCCAGGCGCGCGTAGCACACCACATTCCAGGGCATGGCCTGCACGTGTGCGGCGCCGGCGAAGTCGAGCCTCACGACCGCGCCGCGCCAGCTGATGTTGCCCTGAGGCCAGTCGCGCTGCACGGGTCGCAGCGGATCGTGATCGTCGAGGGCAACTGAGGCAAACCTGCGGAACGCATCCAGCGGCAGCTCGCCGCCGCGATAGATGATGCGGCCCGCCGTGTCGACCACGGCCATTGCGGTCTGACCGGAGGCGCCTTCCGCGCCCGACCAGAACCAGCTGGGCGCGAGCTCGAAGAAGGCGATCTGTCGCGCGCCGGGGCTCAGAATCATGTGTGCCAGATAGATGCTCATGCCGCTGCCGCCAACGGCCGGGACGACCTTGAGCAGGCTCTGGCCGCCCGTGAGCGCAAGCCGTTCCGCCGCCGTGAAGCTCGGCAGGCTCGAGTCCGCGTCGGCGTCGTTGCCGGCGGCTGTCTCGGCATCGGCAGTGCTCGACAGCCAGGAGACGAGCACCACGCCGGCAAACGCATCTGAGGCCTGCACACGCTGCCGCAGCGTCGAGTTGTCGCCGCCGGCATCGGCGGAGGCCAGGTACTGCACCAGGGCATTGGCCATCTGCAGGCGGGACTGGAGCTGGCGCGCGTAGGCCGGCGCGAACTCGCTGACGCGTTCGGCCAGATCGGCGTCGCGATCGGTCGCGATCACGAGCACCGCGATCCAGCTCGCGGCCGCGAGCGCCAGCAGCACGGCAAACGTGACCACCAGCACGATGCGGCGTCGCATCGAACGCAATGAAACCGGGCCTGCCTGCATAGTTATCGTGCCGTGCGGGGCACGGCCGTGGCCTGAAAGCCTCCTTGGATCTGCGATGGATTTAACGCCACTGGGCGCGAGAGTAGGAAGTGCGCAGGCCCACATTCGGTGAAAACGGCCGCCCGTGGAGTGTCGACTACGTCACAGTCGCACGTTTCGGTGGGCAGCCGCCGCCGTGAGCGCACGCAACTCCCGGTAGGTGAATCGATTGATGCCGACGCGTCCGCCGCGCGCGGCAGCGAGCATGGCCGCCGCAACCTCCCCGGCGGGGATGCCCCGATAGCGCATCAGGTTCCCGAGCAGCAGCGGATTGACGCACCAGATCAGGCCCTGCGCCAGCAATTCCATGGGCCGGACCACGGCGCGCATGCCGAACAGCATCGACGGCTGCAGGATATCGAGCGACTTGAATCCAAGCCGCTCGAGCGCACGCTCGGTCTCCCCCTTCACCCGCAGGTAGAAGTTTCGCGACGCCTCGGCGGCACCGACGGACGACAGGGTCACGAAGCGCTCGGCCCCGGCGGCCCGGGCCAGGTGTGCGAATTTGATGACCAGATCCTGATCCACGGCGCGAAACGCCTCCTGGCTGCCCGCATCACGCATCGTCGTGCCGAGGCAGCAGAAGGCATCCTGGCAGCGCACGCCGGACAGCTGCGCTTCGAGTCCGGCATCGAAACGCACGACACGATTGGCGAGACGCGGGTGATCAAGGGGCAGTGGCCTGCGCGACAGCGCCAATACGCGCGAGTATTCGCTGGCTCCCAGCAACAGTCGCAACAGTTGCGTCCCCACGAGCCCGTTGCCGCCGGCGACGAGAGCGGTCCGGCCGTTTTGCTCCGCCATGGTTGTGATCGTAGCAGCGCGCGGCGCATCTCCCTACACCGATGCATTCGCTGGGCTAGATCCCGAGACTCATCTGGCCACCTCGCCCCTGCGGTTTGAAGTGCGCGCAGGAGAGCTCGCGTTCGCGGTCCGCGCGGAGACCGTGACGCCTGCAGGCCAGAGTGAACCGGTCCCGCAGCAGCTGCGCCCAGGGTCCATTGCCGCGCATGCGGCTGCCGAACTGCGGGTCGTTCTCACGGCCATCGCGCGCAGCGCGGATCAGCGACATGACGTGCTCGGCACGCTCGGGCAAATGCTCGTCGAGCCACTGCCGGAAGAGCCCCTTGAGTTCGTGTGGCAGTCGCAGCAGCACGTAGCCGGCACGAAAGGCACCGGCCGCCGCCGCCGCCGCCACGATTCGCTCCAGCTCCGAATCGTTGACGGCGGGAATCATCGGCGCTGCGAATACGCCGGTCGGCACGCCTGCGGCGGCGAGCTCGCGCACGACGCGCAGCCGCGCGGCTGGGGATGCGGCGCGCGGCTCGAGCGTACGCTTCAGCTCCGCATCGAGCGTCGTGATGCTGACGAATACGTTCACGAGATTGTCCCGCGCGAGACTCAGGAGCAGGTCGAGATCGCGCAGGATCATCGTCCCCTTGGTGATCAGGCTCACGGGGTGGCGCGTGCGCTCGAGCACCTCGAGCAGCGAGCGCGTGACGCGCAGATCCCGTTCCACGGGCTGATACGGATCGGTGTTGGCGCCGATCGTGATCGGCTTGACGACATACGACGGCCGGCCGAGCTCCTGCTCCAGCAGGCGCGCCGCATCGGCCTTGTAGAAGATCTTGGTCTCGAAATCGATGCCGGGCGAGAGATCCACATAGGCGTGCGAGGGTCGCGCGTAGCAGTTGTGGCTCACGACACCGTTGGCGATGAAGTCCCCGGTTCCCGTCGTGATGTCGTAGAGGCGCATCGCACCCCCCAGCGGCACGATCGAGGCGACGCCGAGACGCGCCGCACTCTTGACGGCCTGCCCGCAGATGTCGCGCTTGCGCGCAATGGCCGGATCGACGCTGTGAAAGAATCGCAGGTGCTCGCGCAATCCGCCCGTGAGCCGAACGACATCGACCGGTTTCTTATCCGCGTGCGGGACGTGCTCGAGCGCGAATCGGAAGCCGAGCGTCCACAGCGAATCCCGGATCCAGCCGATGATTTCCGGATCCGTGTTGGAAATGCGCAGCACCCCGGCGCTGTAGCTGCCTTCGGCGTCGAATATTCCCGCCAGGAACCCCAGCGTCCATGAGCGGCACGGAGCGCTCGGCCAGGCGATGAGATCCCGGATCAGATTGAGCTGCGGTTGTGACTGGATGCAGATTGCGCGCAGCGCTCTCGCGGCTGTGCCCGCGGCACCCAGGACGCGCTCGTGGGTCTCGACCTGCCAGCACTGCAGCCACTCGCGCGCGCGGCTCAGGGCCTCCGGGTCCGAAGATGCCAACCGAAAGCGATCATGTGCCCACCCGCCGAGGCGTTCATCGGTGCGGCGCAGTACACCCATTCTCCCGTCACCGCGTATGAGACCGCACAGATAGCCGCGCCGGTAGTCGCCGTCCTTCTCGGGCCCCGGCGCAAACGCGCCGATTCCCATGAGCTTGTTGCCAGTCGTCAGATGCGGCCTGCGCTGGCCGCCCCTCTCCGCGCCGGTGACGAACTTCCAGCCGCGCTCGGTCAGAAAGCGGTGATCGCCACCCGCTACCAGCTCGGTGCCGTCCTGCAGCGTGATTCGAAAGGCGGGTTTGATGACGCTCCAGTGAGCCAGCACCTGCGTCCTGACATAGCGGCGATACCAGCCTGCACGTGCGGTACCGTAAATGGTGTCGCCGGCTCGCAGTTCCGCCAGTGGCCGCGTCGTGCCATCGCCCATGAGGATGGGCGTGCCGCCCTCGGCGCAATAGACGCAGCCGTGCTCGCACCCCCGGTATGGATTGATCGACTGCTCGAACGGGATGTCGGGAGAGTCGTTGTGAGAGATGATGGAGCGCGCGCCCTCGGGGCGGATCTGGGTGGCGATCGAGGCGGCCACCTCCTCTTGATACCAGCCGTCATCGACGCGTTCCCGACCGCGATCGAGGTACCGCGGCTGCGGGTTGCTCAGCGCCCCGCGCCCGCTGTAGCGGTCCCGATCGGAAGGAGAGTCGGCCATGCTCCATACTGTACATCCATACAGTACTATCGTAAACGGTCCAGGCGCCGCAGCTCCGGAAACAGCCCCATCCATGCTCCGACCACGCCCAGCGTCAGCAGCCCGCCCAGCAGCACGGCGCGCACTGCGCCGAACCAGCGCGCCGTGAGCCCGGATTCGAACTCGCCGAGCTCGTTCGAGCCGCCGATGAACATCGAGTTGATGGCGCTGACCCGACCCCGGATCGCGTCCGGCGTGTTGAGCTGCACGAGGATGCCGCGCACGTAGACGCTCAGCATGTCGCCGCAGCCGAGCAGGAACAGCGCCGCGATCGACAGCGGCACGCTGCGCGACAGGCCGAATACGAGCGTGCAGACTCCGAACGCCGCGACGCCGGCGAACATCCAGCGACCCCCGTGCCGGTTGATGGGACGGGCCGACAGACTTGCGGCGGTGATCACCGCACCCACGGCGGGCGCGCTGCGCAGCATTCCGAGGCCCACCGGACCGATGTGCAGCACCTCGGCCGCGTAGATGGGCAGCAGCGCGGTCGCGCCGCCGAACAGCACCGCGAACAGGTCGAGCGAGATGACGCCGAGGACGAGGCGATGGTGCAGCACGTAGCGCAGCCCCTGCAGCAGCTCATGTCCGCCGGCCCAGGGCCCCGCAGCCTCGGCGGGTCGCGCGCGGTGCGGGCCCAGGGAGAGCGTCAGCAGCACCGTGACGGCAAACAGCCCCACGCAGGCGCCGAACACGACTGCCGGCCCCAGCAGGTAGAGCACGCCGCCGAGCGCGGGCCCGGAGATCGAGGCCACCTGGAATAGCGTTGAATTGAGCGCCATGGCGCGCGGAAACTCCTCGCGCGGCACCAGTGTCGGCGCCAGCGCCTGCATCGCGGGCGCGTAGAAGGCGCGCGTACTGCCGAACGCGACGATGATCAGGTAGATCGGCCACACGGACCGTCCGCCCGCGATCGTCAGCGCCAGCAGCACGCCGATGCACAGCGTCTCGATGCTCCAGGCGATCACCAGCACGTTGCGCCGGTCGACCCGGTCGGCGACGTGACCGCCGAGCATGACCAGCAGCAGGAACGGCAGGAACTCGCTCAAGCCCACCAAGCCCAGCGCGAGCGCATCGTGCGTCAGCGCATAGACGCGCCAGCCCACCGCGACGCCGAGCATCTGCCAGCTCAAGGTGGTGCAGAAACGGCAGCAGGCGAAGCGCGCGAACTGCGCGTGGCGCAGAACGGCGAGAGCGGGAAAGCGCGGCGCTGCGTCCGGAGCGCCCGCCATCAGGCGCCGAGGAACATGCGATAGGCGCTGTTGGCGGTCTCGTCGGTGTAGGGGTAGTGCAGCTCATTCAGGTGCAGCAGGAACTGCTCGCGCTCGGCTTTCGGCACCTCGATGCCCGCCAGCACGCGCCCATGGTCCGAGCCGTGATTGCGATAGTGGAACAGGCTGATGTTCCAGCGGCTACCCACGGCCTGCAGAAAGCGCAGCAGCGCGCCCGGCCGCTCCGGGAATTCGAATCGGTACAACAACTCGTCATGACCGCGATCGGCGCCATCGCGCGCCTTGCCGCCGATCAGGTAGCGCACGTGCAGCTTCGCAATCTCATTGCCACTCATGTCGGTGACGGTGTAGCCCGCGGCGCGCAGCTGCGCGACCAGCGCGATGCGCTCATCGTGGCCGCCGGTCAGCCCCAGGCCGACGAGGATGCGTGCGCGATCGCCCCCCTGGCCGCGATAGTTGAACTCGGTGATGTTGCGCTGTTCGAGCGCCTGGCAGAACTTCAGAAAGCTTCCGGGCTGCTCGGGGATCTCCACCGCCAGCAGCGCCTCGCGCTCGGCGCCGATGTCTGCGCGCTCGGCCACGTGCCGCAGCCGGTCGAAATTCAGGTTCGCCCCGCTGTTGACCGCCACGATGCGCTGATCATGCCAGCCGCGACGCACACAGACGTGTTTGATGCCCGCGACCGCGAGCGCGCCGGCGGGTTCGCAGATCGAGCGCGTATCCTCGAAGATGTCCTGGATCGCAGCGCAGTTTTCATCCGTGCTCACGAGCACGACTTCATCGACGAAGCGCTTGGCGAGCGCCAGGCCCTCCTCGCCGACGCGGCGCACGGCAACGCCGTCGGCGAACAGCCCCACGCGATCGAGCATCACGCGCTTGCCGGCACGCAGCGATTCGTACATTGCCGCCGAGTCCTCCGGTTGCACACCGAAGATCTTGACCCGGGGGTAGAGCTGCTTGATGAACGCGGCTATGCCGCCGATCAGCCCGCCGCCGCCGACCGGTACGAACACCGCGTCGAGCTCGCCGGCCGTCTGGCGCACGATCTCCAGACCTACCGTGCCCTGGCCCGCGATCACGTCGACGTCGTCGAACGGATGCACGAACGCCAGATGACGCTCACGCGTGATCGAGAGCGCGTGCTCGTAGGCGGCATCGTAGCCGTCCCCGTGCAGCACGATTTCGGCGCCGAGCTCCCGGACCGCCCGCACCTTGATGTCGGGCGTCGTGCGCGGCATCACCACCAGCGCCGGAATGCCGCGCTGTCGCGCGGCGAGCGCGACGCCCTGCGCATGATTGCCCGCCGAGGCGCAGATCACCCCGTGCGCGGCGATAGCCGGCGAGAGATGCGCGATCTTGTTGTAGGCACCGCGCAGCTTGAAGGAGAACACCGGCTGCAGGTCCTCGCGCTTGAACAGGATCCGGTTGCCGAGTCGCTGCGACAGGCGCGGTGCCGCATCGAGCGGCGATTCGATCGCGACATCGTAGACGCGCGCTTTGAGAATGCGCTGCAGGTAGTCTTCGCTCATCGGCTCTGCGGCTTGACGGTGTGAGGCTCAAGCTTAAGCGATTATCGGCGCTGCGCGCGAGGCGCGTGCGAGTTGCGGACCTCGCGCGCCGGGGGCCGGGCGGTCGCCACCCGAGCCGCGCGCCGGCCGTGGTCAGGCCGCCGGCGCCTTGTTGATGCTGAAGCGGAACTCGGTCTTGCCCAGCGTCACCAGATCCCCGTCCTTGAGCGTGCGCCGGTTCACGCGCTGGCCGTTCACGTAGGTGCCGTTGGTGCAGTTGAGATCCTCGATCACGGTCTTGGCTCCCGCCCGCAGCGCCACGGCGTGATGGCGGCTGATGAACTCCGCATCAATGCGTACGTCATTGTCGGGCGTGCGGCCGATGGTCGTGCGCCGTCCGAGCAGATGCACGATGCCGGTGGCGCCATCGGTGCGCGCCAGAAGATGTGCCTGCTCCTCATCGCCGAGGTGCTCGAGATTGTGTTGAATGTTACCGAGCATCGCGACGCTGCTGGCGGCCTCCGCCTCGACGCGCTCGATCAGCGCATTGCGCTGCGCCAGCGAGTCGCGCACGGCGCCGAACTGCACGCGCAGTTCCTGCAGGCTCTGCGCCTGCTGTCGGGTCTCCGCCTCCAGCGCGGCGATGCGCTCGCGCGCCGCCGCCGCCTCGGCTGCCGCATGGCTGCGTGCCGTCTCCGCGGCCGCTTCGAGCTCGCTGCGCGAGCGCTCGAGGCCGGCGCTGCGTTGCTGCTCGGCGTGCAGCGCCCGCTGCAATTCCTCCTGCGTCGCCTGCGCGCGCGCGCGCAGCGCCGCGAGGCTATCGGCCTGCTGGCGCGTCTCCGCTTCCAGCGCCACGATGCGCTCGCGCGCGACAGCAGCCTCGACCTCGGCCCGATTGTGCGCCACATCGGCGGCTGCGACCGCCTCGCCGCGCGCCCGCTCCAGCTCCACGCTGCGCTGCTGCTGGGCAGCCAGCTCCGCACTCAGCGACTGCTCCCGCGACTGAGTCTGCGCGCGTAGTTCGCGCAGCCCCTGATCCTGCGCGCGCGTCTCGGCCTCGAGGGCGACGATGCGATCGCGGGCCGCAGCGGCCGTCGCGGCGATTTCTGAGCGTGCCTTCTCGAGCTCGGCACCGCGCTGTTGCTGCGCGTTCAGCTCGGCGCTGAGCGATTGCTCGCGCGCCTGGCTCTGAGCGCGCGAGTCGCGCAGCTGCTGCTCCTGCAGGCGATTCTCGCCCTCGAGAGCGACGATCCGGTCGCGCGCCGTCGCCGTCGCGGCCTCGGCGCGCGCGCGGGCCGCGTCGAGCTCGCGTACGCGCTCTTCCTGATCGCGCACGGCACCCTGCAGATCCTGCTCGCGCGCGCCCACCAGGCGCTCGCGCTCGGCCGCGGCTTGTTCCAGGGCGGAGATGCGAGCTTCGCGCTCGGCAATCATGCCGTCGTAAATCTGACGCCGGCCCTCGAGGCTCTGCAGCGTTTCGCGGTAGCGCTCGCCGCGCGTGCGCCACTGCGCCAGATCGCTCTCGGCCGCCTGGTAGCGCTGCGTCAGCGCAGCGCACTCGGCTTTGATCGAAGTCAGCTCGGAGGCCTGCGCCTGATGCCGCGTCTGCAGGTCGGCAACCTCGCTGCGGGCCTGGGCGAGATGCTGCTGCAGATCCGCGCGCTCGCCATTGACCGATGAAAGCTCCGACTCGAAGCGAGTCTGCCGCTCCGCGAGCTCGGCCTCGAAGCGACTCTGGCGCGACACGAGATCCGCATCGAGCTGCGTCGCGCGCGCCTCGAGCTCCGCGATGCGCCGGTCGCGCTGCCCGACCTCGCGCTCGTAGACCGACAGCTGCTCGCTCTTGCGGTTGAGCATCTGCTCGAGCTCGCGCAGATTGCCGCTGAGGCTGTCGATGTCGCGCTCGAGCTGGCTGCGGCTCTCGCTGACTGACGCCAGATCGGAACGCAGCGCGCCGATCTCGGCTTCATGCTGGCTCGAATCGCGCGATCGCTTGTGGGAAGACAGCGTCGGCAGGGTCTGCGTGCTGGCGGTCTCGTTGCCGAACGAAGGCGCCAACCAGGCATCCGTTGCCGACAACGGATCGGCCGAGCCGACCGGCGCGGGAGACAGCTGCGGCAACTCGGCCGTTTCCTCGAGATCCGAGGAGGTCGGAGGAACGGTGGTTTTGATGTTCGAGGACAATTTGATTCCTTAGCGGCTGGCTGGCGGCGTTCAGGCGAGTCCGAGGAACTCGCGCAATTGCGCAGCCTGCCGCTCGAGCTCCGCGCCACCGTGGGCGCGCTCATCCACCGCGCGCAGATCGATCACGAGCGTCGCGTGGCGAAGCTCACGCGCCTGGGCGCGCACGGCCTCGGTATCCGGTGAGAGCACCACGCGCCCGACTTGCGTCGGACGCTGCTGCAGCATCGCCGCGGCGATCACCACGCCGCTGTCGTGCGCCAGCAGGTCGACCTGGCGCACGTGCATCGAATCGAGAAAGTCGCCGAGCGCCTCGGCCATCGCGGGCGGGCCGATCGACTCGGCAATGCCGTCGGACTCGCCGTAGCCCGGAAGGTCCGGCGCATACACCGACCGGTCGCGTCCGAGCGGCAACAGCAGCGGCGCAAAGAAGCGGCCGGAGCCGTTCGCACCGGGCAGGCACAGCAGTGTCGTCGCTTCGTCGAACCCTCCGCCCGCCGGGATCGCGTAGCGCATATGAAGCTGACCGTAGCGGCAGTCGAAATAGGCGCGGCGCAGGCGCGGCTCCGTCTGCAGGAAGCTGGTAGCGCGACGGGCTTTGGTCATGGACGTAAAACACCCCCGCTTGAGGCTGCGGCAACGTCTGCCGGGAACGGTACGTGGATGAACGCCACGATTATTCCTCAACCTTTCATTCAGCCCTGCGACCCATTGCCCAAAAAGCGGGGCCGGTCAGCGAGGTGACATAACATAAACCGTCAGGGGAACAAGAAAGATGCACTGCAGCATCGAGCCCGGCCTGATTGGCGCGGGTCCGCTCACACCCACGGGGTCAGAACATCCCCGACGGATCGACCTCTGCCGGCGGGGCAGCCAGCGTGCGTGCCGGGATGAATTCACCGGTGATCATGGCG